>Ga0209536_100013369_pt1 | contig 11842 bp, 17 predicted proteins | sample DeeMarSeWOR28_12_FD_187461 | JGI IMG/M metagenome (GOLD analysis project Ga0209536, IMG submission 187461) | Marine sediment microbial communities from White Oak River estuary, North Carolina - WOR-2-8_12 (SPAdes) (version 2) | ecosystem: Environmental > Aquatic > Marine > Intertidal zone >...
TCATTTGCCCTTGTGCCTCCTGGAGAAAATTACTTAATTTCTAAATCCTTTGCTAATTTCGGTTCTGGTTTTACTTTTGGCACCACAACTCGTAGCAAACCATTTTTATAGCTTACTTCTGTGCTTTCCAAATCAAATGTCTTGTTAAACAAGAACTCTTGTGAGAAAGCTCTTCGTGCTAATGTGCGAGTCTCTTGTTCTGACTTATCACATTTTTCGGCAGATACGATAATTTTATTGTCTTCCGCACGGACAGACAATTGATCACGCTCGTATCCAGCCAAGGCTAGCTCGATAATAGCCTTGTCTTCTTCAATCATGATATCTCCCTTTGGAAATCCTTTTGATAGGCTCCATCCTCTACTTTCTGAATTGTAAAAATCCATTTGCTTCATCATTTGTTCAAGGTGACTCAAAAATGAAGTCGGGATAGCCGATGGGAATGGGTCAAAATATCTCATTAGTTTTGTCATAGTTATTCTCCTTAGACGAATTTTTTCTCCGCGCACCCCGAAGGCATGCGTCATGAGAGGCACTTGGGCAAAACTTAAAATTTTTGAAAAAATTTTTTTTCTGCTTGACATTTTCAGAAAATTTGTTATAAAAGTCTATTGACTGATCAAGTGGAAAAACCATTATTCATACATCAATTGAAATGATTTAAGTTCCCAATTGCTCAATCCTTTAAGTTCTCCTTTTTCTGTATCATATTGAGGATACATTAAATCTCGTTTTATATTGCTATGGTCAAATCCTAAAACATGTCCTATCTCATGTCTTATTATAGCCTCAATTGCACTTTTTGGCAAGTGTAAAGTTTCTTTCGGTATACTTATTGTTGTCTTAAAAATACAGTGTGTTATAGTATTCCATTGTATTTCAGTGATAGCTAACTGTTTATCTTCATTGAGCTTTTCCACTATAATTATATCTGATTCTATTAAATCTGGGTTCTTTACTTCTTTAATCCGTCCTAAATAAAAAAATAAATTTTTATCAGTCAGATCGTCCCAATACTCAAAAGAACGAATGATTTGTTGTTCTAGTTCATCAGAAATATCTTCGTGAATTGCGTAAAAAACTGGAAGACTACATTGGTGTGCTGGCTCCATCGTGACAGATAGATGATATAACATTAGTGGATCTGGTCTCAGTGGCTCGGCATTAAACTTTATACTTGCACATCCCGATAACAACAGAAACAAAAGTATAAAGATTCTGCGCATTTACATGAAAACCTCAATTAAATTTTTGGATTTGAAAGGGAGAAGGAAGAAAAACATGCGTAAAATGAGCCTTAAGCCCTACCACTTAATCCTTACTCACCTGAATCCTGCATCTTAATCCTTAAATATTATTATAAAATGGAGATAGAGATAAGTAATTGTAGTCCAACTTCTTTGAGAAGTGACAGTTATAAGTGCCTGTTAGTCTAACCGACTCGCCTTTCGCCTCCTTGCTTTCAGACAGGAAAATCCTGTCTTTCCGCAAACTTATAATCCATAAAATTTAGAAACTCTTTTATCAGTTTTAATTGAGTTTTTATTCCAGCCTCTTAATCGAAGCCCTTCTAAAGTTTTTGCACGAGACAGAGCAACATATGCTTGTCCAGGTGCGAAACAATTTGATAAATCAATATCTATATAATCAAGGGTTAAACCTTGTGATTTATGAATGGTAGTTGCATACGCCAATTTAAACGGATACTGCTCCATTGTAGCAACCACTGGGTTAGTTATGTTGCCTTTAGAATCAACCTTCGGTTGAGTTCTTTCCCATTTATGTAATGGTGCCGTAATCGTTCGACCATTAGAGAGTCGTATACTAACAGGATTTGTTTCATCTATAATGCCCATTGTCCCATTGACCCAATAACCATTTGGGTGATTTGTGAGCATCATTACCTGTGCGCCTTTACAAAAATATAGATTTTTTTCGGCAGGACATTCTTTCTCAAGTATTTTAATATCAAATTCTTTCCCATCAAACTCTGCTTCTGAAACATACTTTTCACCAGATATTTTTTTTAAACAAGATATGTTTTCATTAGAAACATTTTCTTTATGAGAAAACAATTTTACTGGTTCCATAGGGATCTGTAAGTTTATATCAACTCTTGATTCTAATAGATCTGCTACTTCTTGCGTAATATTACCTATACGAATCTGCTCCAATGCATTTAAAAACTCTCCCTCACCTTGACGATAATTACAAGTCAAATTAAAAGATTCAAATGCGCCTTGTTTCCAAAGATCTGATTGAAAACAATATGGATTTACTAAGTCTCTGTATTTATAAAGATCAGAAGAAGTAACTACAGGCGGCAATTGAAAAAAGTCTCCAACCAATATCATTTGTACACCACCAAATGCAACAGGTAGATCTTTAATAAAACTCAATACAACATCAATCAATTCGAATTGATCTCTGCGTAACATAGATACTTCATCAATTATTAAAGCATCTAGATTTTTCATCACATTCCACTTTGCCACATCCCATGGTTTAGTAGAGTTCTTTATCCTTCCCCATTTGCCTATAATTTTTCCGGCATGTTCTGGTCTCGCTGCCGTACCAAGACCAAGAAATCTATGAACAGTCTCTCCTTTTACCGTCAATGCAGCAACCCCCGTAGTTGCACTGATGGCGGTTCTGGATGCACTACGCCCAAAGTCAGACGCCAAGTACGTTTTACCAGAACCAGCACTTCCTGTTATAAAAGTGTTTTGTCCTGAATATAAAGACTTCAGGATTTCTTGGTCATCGGTTACATTTTTCATTTATTCTTCCAAGTCAATTTCCCAATTCAAACGTTGTAGTTCTAAGTCGAGAACGCGAATCTGATCTCGCGCACCATTTACTTCTTTAGTCAACTGCTCTACATTATATGTAGCATGAGTTGAGATCGACACAGCTGGCCCCTCATAATCAATTCGTCGCAAGGTTACAGTAACCTGTTTATTACGACAAAGTTGTTCAAGACGACTCACCATAGATCGCAAAGCTTCCATTTTATGAATCTTGTCAGTCAAGCCATGTTTCGAGTTTGTTTTTGTAATCCTAGTTTTAAAGGAAGCTAGTTCCTTAGTTAAAGAGACAAAGTCTTTCAACTGTTGTTCTACACTAGGAATCTCCATAGAAGCATCAACTTGTTCAAAAGTCTGCTCTTCCATTATTTCACGATTCAACTCTGCTAATTTCCCCTTCATGTCCTTAATGTGGACTAGCGCTTCAGCTATCTTCATTTTATACTCCCGATTTCCTTGCAAGAATAATGCTCTGTGCAAGTCTAAAAGATTCTTGAATTGTTCCTTCTGCTCTAAATCCAGAATACCTTTGATGTCGTGGATTATTGTCCCACCACTCAAAATGTCCGCCCCAACCTGGTCCAGCATAATGTTTAATGATTAGCTCATTATTTTTATGATAAACTTCGAGACGTTGCCTAATTATTTCTTCAGTATCATCAGATCTATTTTCTATTGCTTGACGTTTCAACAACCGTTCTGTAGCAACATCATCACTAACAATTAAATCTATTACGAAGTCAATTTTACAAATACTATCTAGGTATTCTGCTTGCACGACTGTACGAGGATATCCATCAAATAACAAATCTAATCCATCAAGATCTTTAATTGTATTTTTCACCAACTCGTTTGTCATTTCGTCTGGACACAAATTACCATCCGCCCAATATTTTTGTGCGCGCAATCCGAACTCCGTTCCTAATTTGGCTTCTTTTCTATATAACTCGCCAGGAGTTATTGCATAGTAACCATATTCTCTATACAACTGCCTTGCTAATGTGCCTTTACCAGCGCCAGGTCCACCTAGTAAAACTATATTCATAATTGCTCCTCAACAAGTATGTCTTCAAGATCAAGTTCAATTTCAATTTCCTCTATTGGATCTTTTCCAAAAGAAGAAATACGTTCATTTACTTTTTTAACGCCTTCCGGAATGTGAAACAGAGAGACTTCCCATTGAGAATCATTATTATTCCACTCCATTTTCCACATCGTTTGATTTTTTCGTGTGAGTTTTTGTGTAACTGAATCCGAAAACCACACCTTGCCGTACTTAGCGGCAGCATTATTCAACAAGTTAAAGTACTCTTGTTCGGTTTTATCATCCGAAGATGCCATCATGTTCCATAATTTGATTCCATCGGCATCGCCAACTATTTGAATTGACATATCTGCTCTCCATTTTTAGCGTATTTTCGAATACTCTTTTCAAAAACTACACAGTTAAAATTTAATGTGTCGGTTTATTCAACACCGTCGTAGCTATTGTCTTCTAAAACAACAAACATTGGGTCTTTTTCTGTGAGTTTTGCATCCTCACCATGCGTACCTTGACCCATTCTTAACAAACCTTCACGAATAAACCTATCAAAGTCGCCACCCTGTTCATAAATTCCCAAAGGATTATGTACAATGACAATGTGTTCACTGTCAGATTCTAATGTTGATGTCTCACTAACAATTTCCCGTACATCCCAAGACATATCTTTCTTAAGATACGCAATAATGTCTTGCTTCTTTTCGCTTTCATTAAAAAAATGAACTGTTACGGCTTTTTTAGATGGATCATAATATCCATAAAATGTCAGCTTTGATATTTTACTCAACAAATTCAGTTCCATTGTCGTCTCCCATATATTTTTTAAACTCTTTCATCGCTGCCTTGTAACCACGACTTACTAATTTATCATAAGAACCTGTATCAAATGATGAGATATCTCCAATAGTTGGAGCTATTAATATCACATCTCTCTCAGGATATTTTGCTTTAATCGTGTTAACAGCTCTAATTGATTTATCTTCAAATAGCATGTTAATAATTAAAGACATAATATTGAATACGCCAGATGTACCGGCATCCTTAACATACAATGCATATGTATCAGACACTATAATTATTTCTGCACCTAAATCAATTGCCGCCTGTATTGATAATGGCCTTTTGATTTCGCCATCAACATAATAACCATTTCCAATTTTGACGGGACGAAATAAACCAGGTATACAACAACTTGCGACTAACACTTTTGATATTGGAACATCATCTCGTATACCAGGCCCAAATAATTCACCATCATTCTCTTCTAGATTTGTTGCGGCAATATATACCGGCAAATCTAATTGTGAAAACTCATTAATCGGAAGTGTTTTTCGAAAAAATTCTTCTGCCGAACTTAAATCAAATAAACCATTTATGATTCCCGGACTGAAAAAGTTTTTAATACTAAACATCCTTTTCCAACCAAATTGTTTAAATTTATATTTTCGCTTATCAGCAGGGCGAAAGTTGTCAACTAACATATCTAAATTTTTGTGTTGACTATAAAATATACCTGCTATTGCACCAGCGGACGCACCAATAATAAAATCAATTCCGATATTCATTTCATGGCACGCCTGTAACACACCTGCATGTGTAATGGCTTTTCCTCCACCACCAGTGGCAATAAACGCTACTTTTTTGCCATTAAACATATTGTTGCCTATTCGTCCTCTTCCGCTTCTTCTTTAGGAGGATCCATGTTTGTAATTTTTTCATATAGTTCATTAATTCTAGTAACTATATCGTTATGCTCGATACATCCAGCAAACAAAATCATTTTAAATTCTTCTTCTGTTGGTACAGGATTAAAAGCTTTAACTCGATTGTAATGAGGAAAATATCCCAAATACCTTTCAAGGGCCGTCAATCTTTCCAACGGACGAAGACTGCTAAATGCATGAACACTTAGAACATTAATAGAGGCGATTGGTCTACTACTTACACACTTTGCAAAAGCTTTTAATCCAATAACTCGTTGATGATCGCTCACCAATTCTTTATTGGTAAGACCAGGTATACATAATATATTTGCTCGAATTTCTGGACGAGAATCCTTAAGCAATTTATCTAAAAGAGGAGCCAAACAAGTATCGTCTGCTTTTCTTAAAACAGCACGGAGATGAGAATCATTAACAATATCTTCTTTCAAAATTCTGTCAAAAATTGTTTGAAGTCCTTCTGAATCATTTGCGTCAGTAAGATTAAAAAGAAATTTTGTGCCTAATTTATCTGGATCATGTGTTCTGATACGATCTATATTATTTTGCGTAAGCCAATTAAACAATGTCGGATGGTAGCTTTGCTCAAACTCCTCAAAAATATCATCTAATTCTGACTCAGCAACAACACTATTTACATGTTCTTTGAGCTCTTTTACATTAGACGGTTGGTTTCCAAGATTATCAAAAAGCATTCGTAAGGTTTCAAGATTAGTCACTCTACGAATTACTGCACGCACTGCTAAATCTCCAGGAAGCCTGTAACATATTTCCTGCCATGACATTTCATCATATGCTTGATCGAAAAAACTCATTGCTTTTTTCCTTTATCAGTAGGTTTGTTGCTCTTTGAAAAATTCTTCTTACCAGTAAAATTCTTTTTATTAGTGAAACCCTTTTTATTTGAAAAGTTTTTCTTGTAATCTGGTTTCTTTTTAGGCGGAGCTAATGGTAATTTTTTCGTATGGTCTTTGTTCCATCGAAAATTTTGTCCAGTGCCAGACTGTGCTTTAAATCTTGCCATTTTCTTTTGACGTTTTAAAGCTCGTTTTCTAGCAGCTGCCATTTTCCTTTTTCGTTTTACGCTCGGTTTTTCGAAATATTCGCTCTTTTTATAATCTGCTAATATCCCTGCACGCTCGACGGCTTTTTTAAATCGTTTCATCAAAGATTCAAACGATTCATTAGGTTTAGCGGTTACCCATGACATGATATCCTCCTGCTTTTAATTTTGCACGGCGAATGCCATGCCACGAGAAAATTGACTGGGGCACATTACCCCAGTCAAAATTCATTATGATTATTCAACTTCTGATGTACTCTCAGCAACGGCAACTGTTCCCACAAGAGCACGCTCTTGTTCTGCTAAAGTCTCACGACTTTCTTTCGCTTGGATCATTAAGGTAACGAATTCATCAAATTCTTCACCTGGAATTTCAATTGCTTTGCCACTACCGCGACCAACGCGACTACGAAATCTTACGGTACCTGCTGCGTCGACATCTAGCGAATCGCGAACAATCTCGATAACCTTCTTCTCCTGAACTACTTCTTCTTTTTTAAATACACTTGCCATCACTTACCTCCTTTTAGGTTAACAAGCTCGTTGTACCTTTCCATCATAGCCACCACTTCATCATTGTATTTTAACGAGCATGGAAATAAAAACTTTTCCACATCATCTTTACTTGGTACTTCTTTAAATGGAAGGTCATACTTTCTTTCTTTTGGTTTTCTACGACGATAATAATATCTATTATCTTGCGTATTATATTGTTGTTGCCACTTATAATATTTATCAAACATACCCATTAATTGTTTCATCGCATCTAAACGACCCTTTGGTCCAAGATGTTGTAGCATATCAAAATCTATTTTAATTTCAACATCCCGTTGTTTCGACAACTTTGACAATGCTTTTAGTCCTTTTAATGTATGCTTTTCATCTATATCTGATCGTCTTAATAAACTAGCTGCAACTGCTGGAGTAGAACTAGCAAGAATTTTGCTCGCATCATTAATAAAATCTTTATCGAGACTAACAAATATAGTTTCTATGAGATGTATGTTTTGTTTGCTTTTACGCTTCTTATATATTTTGGTTAACTTTTCTAATATTTTAATTCCTATTTCAGAAGTAAAATCAGTAGTATTAACAACCCAAACAGTGTCCGCTGCCGATTCATCATCATCCAACCATTTTTCAGCAAGTTGCTGTTTGATATCTGTTCCTAGCCAATCGTAGAACCTTCTGAACTTAAACCAGTCAATACCCTCTCCTTTCTTTAGTTCTTCAAGAAAGAGCTGGTTTACTTTATTTCTAGTTGCTGGTAGATTTTTCTGCACACTACCGTAACATAAGTAATAATAAATTTGGGACAAATCATTTATATCTTCTATTTTATTTGCCAAGTGCGGATCTACCTCCGCACATTTGTCGGCATTATAAGGATCTAGATCATATGCAAGCTCCCATAACTCTGCATTTTCTAAATCAGACATTACCACTCTCCCTTGTCATTTGGTAGTAATACTTTCTGTCCCCAAGGAATATAATTCATCCCATCTTCCGAAGTTACACACCACAATACAGGATACTGTGGCTGTTTTTCTGGGAAGCTTCCCCAAGCATCTGTTAGGTAAATAAGTAATTCAGGGGATAAATTCATTTCCTTAACTTTATCGAACACTGGTTCAAAGGCGGTTCCACCACCTCCTTTCATTTGGATTTTGTTCAAAAAGTTTTCGAATTTATTTACCTTAACAACTTCATGTACTCTAGCATCGCAAGTCATAACTAATACTTCCGAAACTAAATGGGATATTTTTCCAAGCTCTGCCGCAAATTGCTCAAGACAATTTCTACCAATAGATCCAGACGTATCAATGGCAAGCACTACACTTCCAATAATATAACTTCTTAAGTCCGGAAGATAGATGTTTTGTCCCAAGAATCTTTTATTAACTCTTGTATAAGAATAATCATCTTTAGCTAAAGCTTGCCCGACATACCTATGAAAAATTCGCTCCCAACGAACCTTGCTTTTACGAAGCTTATCAATCCATCGCTTCAAGCCATTAGGTGTAACGCCTCGCCCCTTATGGTTTTTGGTCATTTCATAAGCTGTAATAACTTGATCTTCCATATCATCCCAAGAAGACTCGTCGCTGTTATCAATATGCATATCAAACGTTTGCAAATGGTCACAGTCTTCTGGTAAATCATCATAGATTTGTTCAGCATTCATCTCTCGATATTTTTGCTCTAAAAGAACCTTGCCGGGAAGTGCATATCCCATATCTTTAATCTCAAGATTGATTGCATAATCACATGCTACATTCCATCTATGATGTGCACGATTTAATCTACGCTTTTGAGTGCAGTGTAAATAAATACAATGACTAATCTCATGGAGCAAAACACCATACACTTCATCGTCTGTTAGTTCCATAACAAACTCTGGATTATAATATACCTTTGCTCCATCTGTAGCCATTGTTGGTATTGCACCTTCAGCAATAAAATCGATCATTGACAACAGTACACCGTAAAACGGCTGCTGTAGTAATAGGCGTGCACGGCTATTGCCCATTCGTTCTCTTGCTTTAAATAGTACAGTAGGGTCAATTTCTTGTTCTGGACCAGTAGCCCTATCATGGAATGTACTCATGTTGTACTCCTATTTTTTTCGTAACGAAATTTAAATGTCTTTAATACTCTACTTACACGCTCATTATGTCTAATTGTAGAACCAAAAAGTAATGTTTCTAAATCTTCAGATGTTTCTATGTCTTCAAATGTAATATTACTTCTAGAGTGTAACATTAATGATTCCAATACACCAAGTCGCATTATAGTTGGAAGATCCTCTAAAATTGATTTGGTTAATGTAACATTAATTGCCGGTAACCGTTTCTTTCCAGATATACCTCGTAAAGCTTTTATAATGTATTCGCGAGGCATATTAACGTTAGACAAAGCATGAGCATATAGTGCTTTATCGCAATTAAACAGAAGTTCTACATGTTTCTCTAAAAGTTCTTTTGGAAGATTTTTAATCATCGTAACCACACTTGAGCCTGGACGACGACTATGCTTATTATCCTTAAGCATCTTTTTAACTGCTAAATCTCCTAGATAAGAATATTTTTTGTATAACCAATCAAAATCAATTTCATTAGAATTGACAATAGATTTATCAGAATTGGTCCATCGAAATAATTCTTTAGCTCTGTTGGAATCATTTAAAAAATTCCAAAAGATATAATTGCTTCGCATGCATCTGTAATAATTTTTGACGGACGCTTTGTCTATTTCTTTTTCACGCAACTTGATACACTCATTATACTTATTTCTTAAATAATCTAGCTTTTTAATGTCCGTTTTTTCAAGTCTATCTAAGGCAGACAATTCATCCAACTCACATTTTATGAGTTTATCACCTAATATTTTTTCTGCACGAGAATCGTTGACGGCTATCTCTGTTAGTTTCTTGATACTAATTTTTTCTAACTGCCAATCTTCGAGGTCATTTGGATTAAGACCGAACAGTTCTCCCCACTCACACGAAGCATTGCTGTAACGATAACTCATAGTATTTTTCCTAAGCATGGGAGCCTCATAAGAGGCTCCCTTTGATTTATTATCATGTGGCGATCTTCATGATCTCCTTAACACGATCCTTAAATGCTGGATGCTTTGCCATAGCCTCCATGCATTGCAAGCTCTGTTGCTTCAAGAAAATAACTCGAAGCTCTGGAGGAAGAATGCCCATGAATTTTGCAACATGATCCTCTGCTTTCTTAATGCCACCCTTGCGCTTACGGAGATGGAAAGCAACAGCAAGAGCAACGGCGTATTTAAACGACTGCTCTTTACCATTAAAGTCTGGCATCTGTCCAGCAAATACTGCCTCAGGATCAACACTCTTATAAACATTGGCCCACACAGTATACTCCTGTGCAGCATGGCGTCCAACGGACGCACCTAACAGCTCCTTCTGCTCTTTTTGAGTCTTTACGGATTGAACCAAGTTCGATCCAATAACCCAAGTTCTAGGAGTTGGGAATGCGTGTTCCTCTGTCTGCTTATAAAGCAACTCTGGTTTAAAGTGTAAGAAGCCAATAATATCGTCAATGACGTTATTATCACGGGCCCACATAGCCCATGCTTCAACATCAGGCTCAATGTCCAAGTGAATCATACGGTTTGACAACGCAGCGCCTAGTGGTGCGGAGAAACAACCGTCCTCTTCACGGTTACCAGCACATACAATTGCCCAATCGTCTGGCAGCTTATAAGTCCCAATAGCGCGATCAAGCACCAACTGTAACGATGCATTTTTTACGCTGACTGGAGCTTTTTCAATCTCGTCCAAGAAGACAACACCGGGGCCATTTGGACAGCATCCAGCCTTAACTGGAATAGTCTTCTTAACTAATACGGTTTCAGTCTTCTTTCCATCCTTTATCTCTTCTTCTACTTCGATTTCACGAGTAGTTTCCTCTTCAGCACGGTCCGGCCAAAATGATGGCAGGTACCAATTAGCTCGCCCAGTTTCACTATTTGGCATAGGAACACCACGCAAGTCAGTCGGCTCAAGCTGTGCCAACCGTAAGTCCAAAACCTCACGGTTAATTTCCTCTGAAATTTGATGAATCAAAGAACTCTTACCAATACCAGGCGGACCCCAGAGCATGATAGGAGTGTTGTTCTTAATTGATCCCTTTACGACCTTGTAAGCATCAGAAAGTTTCATCTTCTTCGAACTCCTTATTGTTCAATTGATAAATTAAATACTCAACTTCTTTAGACAGAGCGATATGTGTCTGCGGTTTTGCGTCACAATCGTCACACTCTGGGCCATCATCTGTCATTATTACGCGGAATCCTCCGCATTTTTTACAAGTTAAACTCGGTATCTTTTCTACGATCATAACTCTACATCACTATCATCCAATCCTGAGAGCTTAAGTACCAACACCTCTCCCTTCCTATACTCTGGTGTTTGCTGTAGAATTTCTTCTACATCGTATCCATTTTTATGAAGAATCATAACAAATTGGTGTTGCTCTACATGATTGGAGCAAACTGGAACCTTGATTTGATTTGAGAAGAAAGGCACCTCTTCGACATCATCACTACAATCAGTTCCCATATTCCATACACATTTAAGTTTCTTTGACATTTCTTACCCCTTTAATGTTGCTTTCTTGGCTATTTTTACATATTCAGTAATAAGCCGTTTAGGTAACTTCATGGTTACCAACTT
>Ga0209536_100013370_pt1 | contig 11842 bp, 10 predicted proteins | sample DeeMarSeWOR28_12_FD_187461 | JGI IMG/M metagenome (GOLD analysis project Ga0209536, IMG submission 187461) | Marine sediment microbial communities from White Oak River estuary, North Carolina - WOR-2-8_12 (SPAdes) (version 2) | ecosystem: Environmental > Aquatic > Marine > Intertidal zone >...
CCAGGCGGTTTCCGCCCGGCTTTCCGGAGCCGGCCAGCTGATCCGCCAGATGGTCAGTAAAGGATACTCCCGTGTACTGGAACAGGAAGCGGATCGGGAAGCGGTGCGCCTGGCGAAAGCGGCCGGCTTCGATGCACAAGCCTCCATACGGGCGCTAGAGCGATTGAGCCGTGTGGCTCCCGACAATTCCGGACTGGCTGAGTATTTCTCCACCCATCCCGCATTCAAGGAACGGATAAGCGATCTCGAGGACCTGGTATGATGTGTTAAAAACCGGGAATGAAGGAAAATTCCCGTTGCGGGCCTTTGACGGATCTTCCATCCGGATGGTCGGCTTCGTTACCAAAAGACGGCAGGCCGTTAGGAGGATTTCATTTCTCCCCATTCAATGACGGGATTTTCATCGCCACTGTCAAGCTCTGCGCTGTTTTGAATACTCCAGTTTTGCGCCGCTTCGATCAAGGCAGGATTTCCGCTGTTGTGAAATGCCTTCGCCATGGCTGCAGTACCTTTCTTTCCCAGAATTCCAACCAGGTCGTCAATTGCTTCATCCTGCCCGATAGCTATAAGGGCAAACACGGCATTTTGAATCTCAAGGTTGCCGGCGCCTTCCATATCATCGATCAGAACTTTTTTAGCCGTCTCCCAATTGTCCAAAAGAGATTGCCGATCTCTTTCAGCTACATAAACCCAGATTTTTTCTTCATCGGAAGATGGCTGCCATTCGAGATCCTTCAATATTTCGAGAATCCCGGGACCCAGAATCCAATCGCTAAGCACTTTAACGAGTTCTGGCAGAGCTGCCGCGCCGGTATGGATCAAAGCCTCTGCCGCGCCGTTTCTGACGTAGATATCTTCATCCCGCAATGCTTCAATTAAAGTTTCAATCCCTCTTGCATCGCCTAGATTTCCCAGGGCTTCAATGGCGGCACGGCGAACAATGTCGTCCCCGTTCTTTGACGTTTTGATTAAAGGGTCCACCGCTTTTGAGCTGCCGAGATTGCCCAGGGCAATCACTGCCGATCGCCGCACAAGAAGATTCTCATCATTCATGGCCTGGATTAAAGCGTCTACGGCTCTTGAATCACCAAGATCTCCCAATGATTTGGAAGCAAAATTCCGAACAAAATCGTCCTCATCCTTAAGAGCATTCATAAGGGGTTCAACAGCTTCGGTATTGCCGAGATTGCCGAGGGCAATCGCCGCTCTCTGCCTTTCATAAGCATCGGTGTCATGAAGTCTCGCAAGCTGGTCCTGAAATTGACGGTTTTGTGTATTGTCAATTTTCAATGCAGAAACAGCGGCGTCATCATTGCCATACACATTTTCAACAACCATTCTGCCTGAAGACAGCAGAATGAGTCCGATGCAGGTTGTCAGGATACATATTCTTTTTGTTTTCCCGAGCTTTAATAATTTCTTGGACATATTTCCAGAACGAGGTGAATGATTTGTGCAAATTTCAGGGATTATGTGTCTAAAACGCATTTCTATCCATTAAGTCAAAACAGATGGGAAAGGGGAGTAAAATTTCGAATTCATTACCTAAAAAATCCTGGATCCTTCTCGCTTGTCCCAGTAAAAATTGGTCAAAAAGATAAATCAAGCATGCCTTCGATGTTTCGTATTCGGATGCAAATCCCTGTATTGAAGAATATCTGACTCGGTAACACATATGCGATCGGGAATGGGGGAATCGGCCGTTTCCTTTTCCAGATCTGTAAGAACTTTCTGGTAACAGAGATCGGGCGCTTCCTGGATCATCAGACTATTTTCCTGGAAGAAAGTATCCTCTATCGTCAAAATCACCAGCCGATAGGTTTTATCTTCATTCTCAATACGAAAGCCGTATTCCATGTGTCCCGATTGTGGAATGACCCCAAGATATTTTAGCTTCAGAACAAGATCCTTTAACATATGATCCTCACCTCCGGAGTATCGGAATTGATCCCCTATCGAGACTCAAGTAAATATAGATAATGAGTGAGATTTATATATAGAGGCTCAATACAAAAGACCATTATACTCCATTGCGGCTCGAATGCCAACAGCGCGGGTTAAGCCGACAGCAGAGTCTGTAGAACGATTTTTTTAATCTTATTCTTATTCTTTTTATCGATGCGGGAGAAATATTACAATATCCGCTTGGGAATTTCGCATCCGTGAAGAATCGTTCCTTCACTGACTTTATCCAGAGGCGAGAATGAACTTTTATCTCATCATTATCCTGGCAATTATCATCGGCTCCTATCTTCTTGAACTGTTTGTGGAGAGGCTCAACTTACGCAACCTGAAAACGGAACTGCCGGCAGAATTCATAGGATATTATGACCAGGCGCGCTACAGGAAATCCCAGGAATATCTCGTAGAAAACACCCGCTTCAGCCTCGTCAACAGTTCAATCGTGACTCCTGTTACTGTCGCATTCATTCTTCTTGGAGGATTCAATCTTGTTGACCGTTTTGCCCGAAGTTTCAACCTGGACACAATAGCTACCGGACTGGTATTCACAGGCGTGCTCCTTCTCGCATCCCAACTGCTTGAACTCCCTTTTTCCATCTATGATACGTTCGTCATTGAAGAGAAGTACGGATTCAACCGAACGACACCCAAAACATTTATCCTTGATATTCTGAAAAGTTGGACCCTGACCGGATTGATCGGCGGATTGGCGCTTTATCTAATAATCTGGTTTTTTGAAAGCAGCGGCAACTGGGCCTGGTTTTTCTGTTGGATAATCGTAACAGCCTTCCAACTCATACTGGCGTTTCTCGCACCCGTAGTCATAATGCCCCTGTTCAACAAATATACGCCCCTCAAAAAGGAAGACCTCCGGAAGGAAATAGAAAAATATGCGAAATCACAGAGATTCAAAATTAAAGGGATTTACCAGATGGATGGTTCGCGCCGTTCCACCAAGTCTAATGCTTTTTTCAGCGGCTTCGGCCGGTTTCGCCGCATCGTCCTTTTCGACACCCTTATCGAAAAACATACCATAGCCGAACTGGTCTCGGTTCTGGCTCATGAGATGGGTCACTACAGGAAGGGGCACGTCTGGAAATCCATGACTCTCTCTTTTTTTACTTTCGGACTCATGTTCTATATCCTCTCCCTGTTCCTCAACAACAGACAACTGTTTTCCGCCTTTCGCATGGAAGAAACATCGGTATACGCCAGCCTTGTTTTTTTCGGATTCCTATACGGTCCCATAGATACCGTTCTATCCATTTTTTCCAAAATGCTTTCCCGCCGGAATGAGTATGCTGCGGACTCCTACGCTATAAAAACATACGGCAATCCCGGCGCCATGATAGAGGCGCTCAAAAAGCTCAGTGTGGATAATCTTTCAAACCTGACCCCACATCCCGTAAAGGTATTCTTATCTTACAGCCACCCGCCGATTTTGGAGCGCGTCCGGGCAATACGGGAAATGTCATCTACCGGTGGATCCTGAATTTTCCGGGTCTCCGGAAATCTTCCTGTGAAATATATTCTCCGGATGTTTAACAAGATCTACGGGCAACGGATCTGTATTTCTTGTTTTCGGTTTCCGACTTTCTTCCTATACTGTTTGGGAGAATCCGACCGGGATTTCATAAAGCAACTTTTCAAGGAGTGTTTTCATGCCTGAAATACTGGATCCCAAATGCGCCCTATGCCCTACCAGAATTTGTGAAAACAACGGCGTAAAAATGGACGAAGGGCCTCCGTCTATGGAAAAACTGCCGGGATTTTGTCCGATGAAGATTATGCCGGACGTTTTTACCGATGCTGCTGTGGAATATAAAAAACCGGAGATTGGTGAGTTTGCCCGCCTGGCTTCCGTTCAGGAATTTCAATGCTTCGAACACCCGACCCAACACCACAGGGCAAAGCTCTCACGCGTCGAAGAGCTTATTCAATTTGCCGCAAAGTGCGACTACAAAAAATTGGGTATTGCCCACTGCGGCGGATTGATAAAAGAGGCCGGCATGTTGACCCGTATCCTGGAAAATTCCGGATTTGAAGTGGTTTCCGTGCAGTGTAAAGCGGGCGCAACACCGAAAGAAGACATAGGCATTCAGGCATCAGAAAAGATTTCCGGTCCGGAATATTGGGAAAGCATGTGTAATCCCATTGCCCAGGCAATGATCATCAACCGCACCGGAGTCGATCTGGCCATCATGCTGGGTCTTTGCATCGGGCACGATACACTTTTCATTAAATACTGCAGCGCTCCTGTAACCGTGCTGGCCGTTAAAGACAGGCTTTTGGCGCATAATCCCCTGGGCGCTCTCTATTTGTCGGAATCGTATTACCGGTATCTGAGAAAAGAACCGGGAGACATATCCCGTAAATAGTCGGGAAGATGTGTAACACCAGCACCTCCAAACCGTAACAGTCGGAGTAGAGCGTGGGCACAAATGACAAAAGGCAAAGAAAGATGATTTCTCGGTTTTTGGTATTCTTCATAATTACTTCAATCGGTTTAAGCGTACTGTACGCCACTCAGTCCTCAGATCCTTCACCCTCTTCATCTATCCCCGAGCCGCAATCTTCGGGAACACCCGTGTCCGAATTACAAGATCCGGAAGAGCTGGACCGTGCTTCTTTCTCTAAAAGCCCGGATGAAGAAACAGGCAACGGTGAGTATGCTGAAATATCCTCGTCTCCGGAGCCGACCGCCTCCAATCCATCCGGAAACCAATCGCTGCTGCGCGGAAAAGATCTCCGTGAACTTATTGAGCTGAATGAGCCGGTTCAGGCGGCCATGAACGATTGGCTGACCTGGCTTCGCCCTCAATTAATGGACTCTTATGAAAATTACCGATATCTGAAGGATAAAATCGCTCCGATTTATGAAGAAGCGGGATTGCCGGAAGCCCTGCTTTTCGCACTAATTGCAACTGAGACAGGCGGCAAAGTCCACGCGGTTTCCAGTGCGGGTGCTACCGGTCTGTTTCAGTTCATGAGCGGCACCGGTAAACGTTACGGCCTGACTGTAGAGGATGGTTTCGACATGCGGCTCGATCCGGTTGAAGCAACCAAGGCCAGTATTGCCTTTCTGAACGACCAGATGGAAACACTGAACCAGAGCCTGGAAAAAAGCCTTGCCGCATACAACAGTGGAGAAAACAGGCTTCGGAGGTTGAATCGAACATTGAAGGGAGTCGATTTCTGGGACAGCCGATTTTTCAATTCACTCCCCAGCGAAACGAGGACGTATGTGCCCCGAATCCTGGCCGCCGCATGGCTCTTCCTCCACCCGGAAGATTACAACCTTCAGTTCGGATCGTTTCAAACGGAAACAATTCCATTGATCCTCGAGAGGGACACAGCCCTGGATCAACTCAGTATCTGTCTTGGCCAGGCACAGGATCAGAGAGACGGGTGGTTTCGAACTCTTCGCAACCTCAATCCGCGTCTCGAATACCAGGATGAGATCAAAGCCGGCCAGGAGATTCAAATTCCAACCATCCTGAAAGACGCCTATCAAAAGCACTGCCTGGAAGGAGACCTGGTCGAGCGCGCCCGCGAACTGCATGAAGCAAGGTTCCCCGAACTTATCATCTATACAGTCGTAAAAGGGGATTCTCTCATAAAAATAGCAAACCGCTTCGGCTGCTCAACCCAAGAGATTGCCGCTATCAATAACCTGCGGGCGCCGAGATACCTCATCCGGATCGGTCAGAAATTAAAAATTCCAGGTCGCTATTAATGCATAGTTCTTATGTCATAGTAGTGCAGCAAATCTTCCATTTTTTTCCATAGTTCAGAAACATCGTTCACCATAATGACAAGATTATGAAATTTTCCATTTATATCGGTGACGAAGTCCTTCAATTCCCCTGCCTTTTTAAAGCCAATCCTTTCGAAAGCTCTCTGAGCGGATTCCTGAGTATCCATCATAGTGGCGCTGATTTTGAGAACCCTTTTCTCCACGGCGTGGGCTACAAGCTCCCGCATCAAGGCCGTACCAAGTCCTTTCTGCTGGTATTCTCTTGAAACAACGCAACGGATTTCGGCCACATGTTTCTGCCAACCTTTTCTACTAAAATGAAGCGTTGCATCGCCAATAATTGCGGAATCCTTTTCTGCAACAATGGGAATGACTCTATCGAAGTTGAGCTCCTTCATCCATCGATCTATAACGTCTTTACTGGTAACATCCTCCTTCAGAAATAACCGGTCATCTTCAGGTAATGCAGTAAAGAAGGAAAGCAGTGCGGGTCCGTCCTGCTTTGTTATGGGACGAATACAAATACTCGTGCCATCCCTTAGTTGTATGGTTTTTGAGAAGTGTTTCATGGCGCCAAACCTCTTCAAATCCGGGACGGCTCATGATCCCCGAGTTTTCGTATGTTCAGTTCGCATCACTCACAAGATTTTTTCCGCGGGATTTCAAGCAAATGCCGCACACCTGCACTGAAAAATCCGTGAGAAATACCGGCTGGTTACGTCACGAGATTCCACAAGCCATCGACCGGTTGTTTTCCAACACTATCTTTCGCTACATTGTCTGGTGCTTCTTTTTCTGTGGCCAATATAACATGGCTTTATCCAAACAGAACGCAAAATTAGCCGATGGCTTCGTCCAGGAATCCGCCGGACGTTCTCCATTCTTATACATAACACGCCACCAAAGCGGACTAGGTTGGCCCTGGTCTGTGGTACTATGCAGCATCACTGGCATAGTACTCTCGACAGACTTTATAGAAAGGTGGATGAACCGCAATGCCGCAACAACGATACCGCTGGGCACAGTGGGGCGATCTGAATGCTTTTTTCGGATTAATGCTCGATAACGTCACCAACCTCGTGATTCTCACCGGGATTCTTGTCGGTGTTTTTGGGTATCCGGCCGGGAAAGTTTTCAGTCTGATGATACCAGGCACGGCGCTCGGTGTTCTTTTTGGCGATATTCTCTATACATGGATGGCTTTCCGCCTCGCCCGGAAGACGGGAAGGGCCGATGTCACCGCAATGCCGCTGGGCCTGGATACTCCCTCCACAGTCGGCATTGCTACGGCCGTTCTCGGCCCTGTGTATCTCGAAACAAAAGATCCGGTACTGACCTGGCAGGTTGGAATGGCCACCCTCATGATCATCGGACTATTTAAGGTAGTCCTTTCTTTCTTCGGCGACTGGGTGCGCTCACACATTCCAAAAGCGGGGCTCCTGGGCTCTCTGGCCGGGATTGGAATTACGCTGCTGGCATTCTTCCCCATTATGAAGATCTTTTCCGCACCGGTTGCCGGGATTGCTTCACTGGGAATTATCCTGTACTCCATCATTGCCCGCCGTCATCTGCCCTTTAAAATACCGGGAGCATTCCTCGCGGTTGTTGTCGGATGTATCATTTATTACGTAATGGGTGGCTTCGATATCCTGGGCGCACAGATTACGCCTCCCTCTCTTGAGTTTCATCCGGCATTTCCTTTTCCGACCATCGGTTTAATATATGGACTGGGAAAGGCAGTCTCCTACCTGCCGATCGCATTCCCGTTTGCCCTGATAACCATCATAGGGGGTATCAACAATACCGAAAGCGCGCGGGTCGCCGGAGACGAATACCGGGCACGGGATATTCTCCTGGTTGAAGCCTTCGCAACCGTTGTGGCCTCGCTTTTCGGCGGCGTTGCGCAATCTACCCGCTACATCGGACACCCCGCATACAAAGCAATGGGCGGCCGCGCGGCCTACACCCTGGCAACCGGCCTCTTTATCGGAATTGGAGGCGCTCTGGGGATCATGTCCTTTGTCGTCGAGGCGATACCCGAAGCTGTTATAACGCCCATTCTGCTGTTCGTAGGAATTGAGATCGTCTCCCAGGCTTTTGTCGAATCCCCTCGAAAACACGCATCAGCCGTTGCACTTGCCATCATACCCGCCGTGGGATACCTGGTGCTGACCTATGCCGACAGCCTGTTCGATAAACTGGATCCGTCCATTCTTATCCCGGATTCGCTGGCTGCCGAACGGCTCATCCTGCGTGCCGTTGGCCATGGATTCATCCTGACGGCAATCCTGTGGGGCGGTTGGCTCGCCGATCTTATCGAGGGCAAGCTCCGGAGTGCATCCCTGTACCTTTTCGTCTGTGCAATCTGTACCCTGTTCGGGCTCATACATTCCGTAACACCTTCCGGAAAAATCTATTTCCCCTGGCAACTGGATGATCCCAATTTCGTCTGGCAAATTACGCTTGGATACGCGCTGCTCGGTGCAGGGCTGCTGGCGGCATCATACCTCTTCAAAAGAGACTCGAATGATGCGATAGTATAGGCGGTTTCACAAAAATGTGATCTAATTTCTTATTACAGCATGGTCATGACGCATTCGCTTGGCAAAAAAATCGGAATCGCATCTTTAATCTTGATAACATCCATATTTCTAAGCCGCATTATCGGACTTTTCCGGGAGATGGCTGTTGCGTATGTTGGGGGAGCGAATCTTTCGGTCGATGCCTATAAAACAGCCTTTATGATCCCGGATATATTCAATCATATAGCAGCCAGCGGATTTCTTTCCGTAACGTTTATACCTATTTTTTCCGCTTATCTGTCACGCGACAGTGAAAAAAACGGATGGAAGATCTTCAATATTATTCTCAACAGCTTCGGGGCTATGCTGCTGATTCTGGTAGTCATTGGAATGATCTTTACCCCTGAATTCGTCGATATTGTAGCCAGGGGAAAGGACGATCCGGAATTTCGCAGCCAGGTTGTTCGAATGACCCGGATTATCCTTCCCGCCCAGTTGTTTCACTTGACCGGCGGGCTGTTTATGGCTGTTCAATATGCCAAGGAACGATTCCTCATCCCGGCATTATCCCCGCTCATTTATAGCCTCGGAATTATCATAGGCGGACTGGTCCTGGGACGTCTTATCGGAATGGAAGGCTTCTGCTGGGGAGTCCTGGCAGGGGCTTTCCTGGGTCCTTTCCTCCTGCAAATGTGGGGGGCCCGTCGGGTTGGAATGAAATACAGCCTGTGTTTTGGCCTGCACCACCCGGACTTTGTTCAATACCTTCGCCTGACAGTGCCTTTGATGTTCGGTTTGACCATGATGTTTTCCATGGAAATTTTTATTAAATACTTCGGGAACTATCTTTCGCCAGGAACTGTAGCCGCTCTTGATTACGCCAAAATTGTCATGCTTATTCCCGCAGGCCTTTTCGGACAGGCCGTAGGAATCGCTTCTTTCCCCTTCATGGCCCGGCTTGCCATAGAAAACCGGATTACGGAAATGAACCGGCTGATAAATACAGCCCTGCGTTACCTGGCTTTGGTCATTCCGATCTCGATCATAATGATTATCGTCCGAAATGAACTGGTTCAGATCCTGCTGGAAAGAGGAAAATTCGACGCCGCCGACACAACGCTGACTGCCGGTATCCTGGTATTTCTGCTGCCCTGTGCATTCGCCGTTACCTCCTACACAGTTGTCGTGCGCGCATACTATGCCATGCAGAACACTCTGTTCCCGGCAATTTTCGTATCGATTGCTGTCCTCTGCAGTCTGCCCGTATACTGGTACGCAATGCAATGGATGGGTGCTCATGGCATAGCCCTGGCCGTATCTATTTCCGTGATTTCCCAGGTTGTCCTGCTTTACGCACTGTGGAACCGGAGAACCAATAATCGTGGAAGTTACGGTGTGTTTCATCTCTACGCTAAGACAGTAGGAATCAGCGTAGCCCTAGGCATTCTAGCGGAATGGTTCCGGCGTTGGGCTTTTGCAGGTTCCGAAAGTATCGGATTTGCCAAGGCTCTAGGGATCTGCTGTGTTGTCGGCATAGGATACAGCCTTTCGTTTATTGGAATCGCGTACCTGATGAACATCGAAGAAGTTAAGACATACATACACAAGGTGACGCGCCGTACGTAAAAAGTCATAGGACCTCCGGCAGAGCCGGAGGATCTCTCAACGGATTAGTCCGTTTTTCCCAATTCTTCCACCCGGATTTCTCACAAGATTCTTACTGCATCGGCAAAGTAAGCGAAGCGGCCGGAATCCTCTGTGAAATGCGGGTTGGCAATCTTCATGATAAAAACAGTAATAACGATCAGAATTTTCTGTATATTTGTCTATTGAATTTATGAAAGACAGATTTTGCCGAAAATACACCCCTGTCTTGGAGTTGAGAGTTTCTTTTATAAGTTAAACGTATTTGATGATGCAATAGAATCAGATATACTTATAGTATTTTGAAACATAATCCCTTCTGGAAATGCGGGTTAAGGGCGTTGTTTTTGAATCTGTCCGGACGTTTTCAGGTTAGCAGAGCCTGCATCTTAAAGAGGAACTCCGATGCGTTATTACCTTACGACCCAACTGAACCTTGCCGACTGGATAAAGGAAATGGCTTCCCAAAATCCTCTATATTTCCCCGAGAAATACGGGCATGCCAGTTACCGGTTCTCAGAGGTCAAAGCCGGCTCCAAAGTACAGTTTGAACCCTATTCCCCCACGGTGTTGCCACCGGTAAAGCTGCTCATCCCCGCCCGGGAAGAACTTTTTCGCTTTAAGAAACATGCAGACGGTAAAACAGAGATCAATCCGACACTCGACGACTCGTTTCGCATTCTGGCAGGAGTGCGTCCCTGCGACCTCAAAGGAATTTATCTGATCGATCTGTTTCTAAAGGACGGAGTGCCCGACGCGCATTATCTGGCACGACGCGAAAATACGGCCATAATCGGATGGGCATGTACGGTACCGTGCGATTCCCGTGCGTTCTGCGCAGCGGTGGATTCGCTGCACCATACCGAAGGCGCGGATATCTTCATAACTCCCCTAAAAGACGGAGATCTCCTGGTTGAGGTTAAAACCGAACTCGGAGAAAAATTGGCTGCCGGAACCGATTGGCAGCAGTGCGATGACGGCCCCGCCAAGAAAGTAGGATCCGTATCGGCTATACCGGAACCATTCGGCCGGTCGTTTCCGCTTTCAGTGCAGGATATTTTTAATAAGGTTGCGGGGAAGTGGAAAAGCCCTGTTTGGGATAAACATGTCACCCGCTGTTTCTCCTGTGGCACGTGCAACCTAGTTTGTCCTACCTGTTACTGCTTCGACGTTAGCGACGACCTGAACCTGGATGTAGCATCGGGGAACCGGACAAGAACCTGGGACGGATGCATGCTGCCTCATTTTGCCGCAGTGGGAGGGGGCCACAATTTCCGCCCCGATCCGGCGGCAAGACAGCGCCACAGAGTCAAACGCAAATTTGAATATCTGACGGGAAAATACAACCACGGCGCAGTTTGCGTGGGGTGCGGGCGGTGCGGCCGTCAGTGCACGGCAAAAATAGATATATACGATATCATTACAGACTTGATCCAGGAAGGAGATTGATGATGAAAACCGTTCTGTCCCGATACCATCAGCTCGCCCGGGAAACATTTTTGCCGCAGATCGGCAAAATTGCCGAGATTACGGACATGACCGCCAAGGACCGTTATTTCCGGATCGAGCTTGAGAAACCGCTCTTGCACCGGCCGGGGCAGTTCGTCATGGTCTCCGTTTTCGGTTTGGGCGAAGCCCCTATATCCATCAGCAACGGACCCGTACAGGACAATACCCTGGAGATGGTCATTCGGCGCATAGGGCGCCTGACCCAGGCAATCCACGAATTGAAGGTCGGCGACCAGCTGGGCATTCGTGGACCCTACGGTTCCGGTTTTAACCTGGATGACTTCTACGGCAAAGATGTGCTGTTTATAGCCGGCGGGCTCGGGCTGGTGCCGCTTCGGTCCATTATTACACCGGTCGTTGAGGCATCCGGTCGCTTCGGCCGGATTAGATTGATATCGGGATGTCGCAACCCGGCCGAGGAGCTTTACCGTGATCAACTCGGTGCGTG
>Ga0209536_100013371_pt1 | contig 11841 bp, 15 predicted proteins | sample DeeMarSeWOR28_12_FD_187461 | JGI IMG/M metagenome (GOLD analysis project Ga0209536, IMG submission 187461) | Marine sediment microbial communities from White Oak River estuary, North Carolina - WOR-2-8_12 (SPAdes) (version 2) | ecosystem: Environmental > Aquatic > Marine > Intertidal zone >...
CCACTATTCCAGGATTCTAGTGCTTCCTGATAGTAGTACAAGGCGTCGTCAATGCGCTTCTGGTCAGTGTATGGCTCCTCTTCGGGGTCGACTCCTTCCGCCTCCTTGGCAAGCATATCCGCTGGCGATACTCCATTTGCCGGACTATCATCCTGGGCAATCGAAGAACCCAGAAGATTCACCTCCCCGTGGGTGGAATTGGAAAGCTCTTCTTTTTCCAGATAGGACGTTTCTTGGTTTGTGGGTTGGGAACTCTCCCCGGGCCTTTGAATAAGTCCGGACGGAGTGCAAGAGAGGATGTAGAAAAACAGGCTAACCAGAGCTAGGCAAACACCGCGTGGCATAGGAAAAAGACCTCTTCACCGAGAGTTTTTTAATGATCGCGAAGGGATTTGGCGACCAGATGATGCATGATTAATGCCAAATTTCTGGTTGTGCTAGAGTAGAACTTTGCTCTGAAACAGCGGCCACTTTACCAAAAATCTTGCGAAAACACTACAAGAAATACTTTTTCTATGGCATTGACTAGAGTGCCGTTTTTTTTCACCATCTGACACTTTTGGACCGCGAATGAGCTGGATTATGGAACCTGCCATTAAGGCCGTTAACCCTTAACTACTTAAAAATAAAAAGAAAAATTTATTATTTCTTAAATTGGCACGATCCTTCCAATATGAAATAGGCTGGGGGAGGCTCATAGAGATTGCCATAACAACAAGTGATCCTGTAAATTGCCCAGGCAATTTTTTCTAAAAGGCAGGAGGATGAAATGAGATCCCCCAATTTTGACCAGCGCCGTAAATACCGGAGAGTCGAAGTGAAATGGCCCGTCACCATGATGACCCCTGAAGGGGATATGGACGGCACTATAGAGAATATAAGTGCTGGTGGTGCCTATATCCGCTGCGGCACCCTATTGACCCAAAATGACCTCTTCATACTCGCCATCCTGATTCAAGACCGAGAAGAGTCGTGGATAGGAGCAGAGGTAGTGTGGATAGATATTCCCCTCTCTCCTGACACAGAGGCAATACCCGTTGGCATGGGAATCCGCTTTACTAATATATCGGCGGAGGATCTACAGTTTTTGACCGACGCGGTTGCTGAATACAGTTAATCCGAAGGATTCAGAATCCGAGAGAACTGGGGTGGACCGGCGTGTGGGTGCGAGAGGTCTTAGGTCGACGACAAGAAGATGGCGCGACGCTGAGGAAATTCTTTGGTACTGGAGGGAGACTGTCAGTTATCGGCTCTGCAAATTGCGGGAGGGTGAGAACTGTAGCCGTCCGCTAAAATAAACTGTGAAGAGACAAACTCTCACTTTTCTACGAACTTTCCATCTCTGAATTCAACTTCCAACACTGCACCATCCGGGTATACCATCATCCCCTGTCCGTGGGGGACGTCGTCTTTCCATTCACCCACATACTTCCTACCGTCAGGGAAAGTCATGGTCCCCTGTCCGTGCCACTCGCCGTTTTTCCATTGCCCATCGTATTTTGCCCCGTCGGGGAAGAGCCAAGTTCCGTGACCGTGGGGCTTGTCATCCTTCCACTGGCCCTCATATTGTCCAGCATATGGATTGGTTAGGGTTCCCTGGCCGTGGCGCCTGCCATCCTTCCATCCACCCTCATACTTTGCTCCTTCAGGGTAAGCCATCTCGCCTAGTCCATTTCTACAATTACCTTGTACACAGATCCCCCTTGCCATGCAGGCGGGAAGAAAAAAACAGATTCCTAACAGGAAAAGAACCAGTAGACTTCTCTTCAAAGCTACCTCGAACTCTTGTCACGTTCTGATGTTTGGCAGTAAACCTACCTTGTCAAATGGTTGATCCGGAAGATTTTTGGACGGTCATCTTGTGGCCACTGACGATGTGGCTCTCCCTGGCCAATCCGGGGCTTTTAATTATGCTATCCGAGCAAATTCCGGATGAACCGGTCAAATGCGGTAAAACATAAAAATTTACAAATCATAACATTCGATGCTGAACATTTGAATCTGTAATCCGCAACCGATGATGGCAAAAATGCTTCATGCGCGAGAAGAAATACAGGATAACTAGAAGGTGGGAAAATTTTTTGGGTAGCTCAACCGTGTTCGCAGGCCATTGATGAAACATCCGGGTTAGAGGTCCATGTCCATACATTTTTTCAGGACCTTTTCCAGGGCCCTTCTGGCAGAGACTACCCGGGTAGGAACACGCCTATCAGATCTGAGGACTTTGGCGACTGCACTAGAGATTAGCCAGCGGGCTTGGTCGCTGATGGCGGTGAAATGGAGGCCAATGATAGGTAAGGTAAGCTCGTTATCCACAATATCCGCAGTTGACCAAACCACCTCGGCTTCGACTGCCAAATCGCGATCGAGTTCAGGTATTTTAATTGTCATCTCGATGATTTCATGAACTAGGGGCGGATTCTGTAATCGGACGGTGGCACCACCGGCACTGAGGTTCAGGGTGTAGCCTGAAATAATACCTTGCTCTGTTTTAACGGTAACTGGCCATTCTATTTTAGCTCTGGGGTAGCGACGTCTTTCGATAAACTGAGGATCCATATGCGCGCCACCTTACACAGTGGAATTTCCCTCGGGTCGATGTGGTTGTTCTTTTTGGAGGTGATCCGCGACAAGGGCTGAAATCAACTCTTGGTCGGTCCCATCGATATTGGTAAACCTCACTCCCATGCCACGAGGTCTACCTTCAGCATCAGAGGCAGAAAAATTTGACCACATAACTTCAGCAGTGACCTGAACACGGGGACAAAGAAGGGATACACTAATGGAGACTTCTAGGACTTCGTTAGGTTTTAAGGGTTCCCGGCAGCGAATAAAAGCGCCTCCGTGACTGACATCTTTGGTCTCTCCTGACATGAAACCCCTGGTGCTTTTGATAATAACTGGCCAAGATACTCCGGCCCTTGGGTGTCGACGTCTTTCTCTGCCCTCTTGCATAGCCATAAGAATAACCTTAATCCTTCATCATCCCATCTCAGCGCTGAACCTGAACTAGTCGGGCGGCGTGAACCAGCTATAGACTAGTTAAAGATGGGGTTCAGTTCGGTGAGATAACGACTGCAACGTCTGTGCCACACCACTGTTAAAGGGAAGCTGTACTTGTAAGTTTTGTAAAAATCTCAATGGGCTTGTGGCTGGGAAGGGAACTTTTGGCAGGTCGAAGCTCTACAATCAGAACCACAAACAGGAACGGGTTTTTACGAACAGATGCTCCGGTGTAGTAGTGGACTGGATTGCTCCCACGGAGCTAAAACCCTTCGCCAAGTGCTCCGGTCTGCCGTAAAGGTATCCACCGCCAAGTTCATCCGGTAGGGATACGACTACGTCGCCGGGGGAAAGCATCTCGGCGCTTTCGGCTCCATAAAACACTCCAGGCTGGCCTTTTATGGCCTCTACCTGTTCTTGGGTTAAGTCCAGGACTATTCCGGATGGCAACTTAACTGGGGCAGCGGAGACATTGCGGGAAAAAGCCAGGACTGTTATGAGGCTTAGGAGGACTAGAAGTAGAATTTCCAACTTGGGACGGTTGTCCTTCATGCTAAAATCCTAGTGCATAAAATTTGGTTCCCAGAAAAAAAAAGCCCCCACTGACTGCGTTGCGGATCACCTAGTGCGCCTACCGCTGGAAGCCTATGGGGGTTTAGGGCTAATAAGCCCGTCGTACCTAGGATGGCAAGATATTATATTTCCTCAGTTCCGTCAATCGGTAAAACCACCATTTTGCCTTGCCGCCATGCGGGTTCGCATTTCTATTTCTGTCTGGCATCCTTGGTTGTCCACTTTGAGAACAATGCATGGATGTTTGTATGAGGCTGACTCTGTGCTTCTTATGTGCGTTCCACTCAGAGCGGTGAAGACTATGCTGGCCAAGACGACTAAAGTGATTATGACGACAAACAAGTTAAATTTTTCGACCTTCATCCCTTTACCCTCTCACATGTGCATTCGGTGGCCCTATCCGATGATATTTTGTCCTGCCCGTGCTGCTTTCGACTTAATAAAAGCAGTAAGAATACCAAAGTTGCAAAAATCCTCGAAGATCTCAAAAAAACTTTCACTTACAATTTTTGGCTTAATTTGAGGTGGGTGGCAAAATGGCCAGATTTGGCCAAATGACAAAAGACCCTTTGGCCAAAGGGCCAATAACAAGAGGCCCCGCCGCCGAGGGTTGTCACCATCACCGTGCTGCGAAATAAGAAGCAGGTGAAGACCGGGCTCTATGGAATTGACGCAACGGAAAAAGGTAAGGTATTAAGATGGGAGGCTGGCCATACCTTCAAAGGGGAAAAAGGATGGACTTGCGTCCTACAGTGTTGTTGCTGATGGCTTTGCTGGTCGCTGCAATAGTTGGCTGTGGAGCTACGAAGCATCAGATAAACACATACGAAGAATGTATGTAACATTGTACCCATCAACTCGAGCACTGCGTTTTAAAGTGTAACGATCGAGCTTGGAAGTGGTCGGATGGACAAATCATGGAATGCGTGAAGCAATGCGACCAGAAAAAGGCAGAGTGTGAGCAGTTATGCACCAAGGTGGAAGGAAAGAACTACTGAGTCCGTACCAGAAATTGATACCAAAGGTAAGGCAATGTGTTGGTAAGAGCAAGAAGCAATAATGCTGATGCCGGCTTTAATAGAGGGGTTAAGCGTGGATTGACATGCAGCAATGGTATCAAGCCAGGCACGCTAACGTAGAAGATAATATACGGGAGCAAGGTTATTATATCTGCAAGCGATCAATCCCCTTGCATCGCCCCACAGTCGGCTGGCTCCAGGCACTTTGGCAGATAACGGATACCAAGTGATTGGGCGAACTGGTATCGGGCACAGTCCAAGTATGCGCCATGACAATATTTTTTGAGCAATTCAAATTCCGGAGATGCCGGGTTTATCTTACTCCTATAGAACCAGCAGCCAATGCATATGTCGCAGCGAGGCATTTTTTCACCTCAAATTTAGGTTTGGATCTCCATGATAAAGTCTCCAGGCAATTAGATTAGCTGCAATGAACGTGCCTACTCGGAAAGTTTAGCATCTTGCAAAAAACTGGGTATTGATGTAAGACTCTTTTCACCCAGCCGGGCTGAGTAAATACACTCCGCGCCTGTAGCTCAGATGGATAGAGCAACGGACTTCTAATCCGTAGGTCGGGGGTTCGAATCCCTCCAGGCGTGCCAGGAAAATCAAGGGGTTACGCTTCATGGTGTAACCTCTTTTTTGTTGGCTGCTACCGTTTTGCTACCATCGTCTCCAAAGATGGCGTTTCCGAGCCTGGTAGCGGCGTCCTGGTTCGTCTTATTCATAAGGTGTCCATATACGTCCATGGTCATCGTGAGACTGCTGTGGCCCAACTGAGTTTGAAGATATTTAACGTCCTTTGTCTGCTCCCAAACCAGTGCAGCATAGGTGTGGCGAAGATCATGGAAACGGATCTTCGGTAGCTTGGCCTTTGTGAGCGCCGGGAAGAACCGTCTTTTGACAAAGTAAGCTGCATCCTCCGGAATGCCCGCCTTGGGTGGAAATATAAGGGATGTTATATTAAGTTCTAGTAAGAAAATAGGAAACTGCATATAACTCAATCCTATACGTAAAATTCGCCACTGGTAAATAGGGCTTATACCAGTTGCCAAGAGACAACGCCCTTTCGAACTCATCCAGCTTAGTCAACTCTTTCTTGAAACGTTTATCTTCTTTTTGTGAGGTCAACTGATTCTTTGTCGATTAATGTTAATAGGGTTGACGTGGACTGATGCAATTAGCGTATACTTCACAGTCAAATAGATGTTGCCTTGAATTGGATAATCTTCTCAAAGGTAAGTGAGATGAAAGACGCAGAAAAATCAAAAAAACAATTAATAAAAGAATTGGTGGAGTTACGTCAGCACATTGCTGAGTTTGACGAACTGGACGCCGAGCACGAACGGGCCCGAGAAGCGTTGGGTGAGAGCGAAGAGAAATATCGCGTACTTGTTGAACAGGCGAATGATGGCATCCTCATTGTTCAAGACGGCATGATTAAATTTGCCAACCGACGTTTGGCGGAGGCAAACGGTCGCACTGTTGAAGAACTAATCAATACCAATTTTTTGGACTACGTTCGCCCCGACGAGGTTCTTAGTGTGGCTAACCGCTATCAGCGCCGTATGGCAGGAGGAGATGTTGAACAGGTATACGAGACGGTCCTTCTACACAAGGATGGACACGAAATACCGGTCGAAGTCAACGCTGGCGCTATCACGTATCAGGGGAGTCCCGCCGTCTTCGCATTTGTACGGGATCACACAGAGCGTAAACAGTCAGAAGAAGCACTACGGGAAAGCAATGAAACCTTGAGAGCGCTAATCAATGCCTCGCCGCTGGCGATTATGGCCATTGATCCAAAGAGTAATCTGACAATGTGGAATCCCGCTGCTGAAAAAATCTTCGGTTGGACCGAAGGCGAGGCTCTGGGCACATACCTTCCAATCGTGCCGCCGGACAAATCGGCCGAACACCAGAAACTGCGCACGCGTGCTTTCAGTGGCGATGCTTTTACCGGGGTTGAGGTGGTGCGCCAGAGAAGGGACGGTACTCTAATTGATGTCAGCCTGTCCACCGCCCCTGTTTATGGTTCAGACGGTCGTGTCAAGAGCATAATGGCTGTGGTGGAAGACATCAGCGAGCGCAAGCGAACCGAAAGCTCCCTCAAGCAAAGTGAAGAGATGTTTCGCGCCCTATTCGACCACACCCCGGGCACCGCCTTCGTCATCGACAGGGACACCAGGCTGATTGCAGCCAATAAGCTGCGCCAATCCCTTCTTGGAGATGCTATTGGCCTCAGAGCCCTAGAGCATCGAGGAGTTTCGCCAGAGATTAGGAAGTTCTGGCACGAAGTGGAAACACAGGTGATTGAATCAGGCTGGCCGGCCTGGTACACGGAGATTGTGAGAGATGGGGATAAGGAGGCCCGTTACTACGAAAACAGGCTGAGGCCCATTAAAAAAGACGGCGAGGTCACCATGGTTATCGGCGTCTCCTACGATGTGACCGAGGGTGTCAGGGCGGAGGAGATTATCCGAGAGGGTGAAGCTGAGTTGCGACGCCAGTCAGGGCATCTGGAGGAGGTCAACGCGGCCCTTAAAGTTCTGCTGAAACAAAGGGATAAAGACAAACAGGAGCTGGAAGAAAAGGTGGTGGCCAACGTTAAGGACCTCGTCTTACCCTACTTGCAGAGACTTAAGGAAAGTGGCCTGAATCCCCAGCAAAAGACTATTGCCGCCATTTTGGAGTCTAATCTGCGGGAAATCGTTTCTCCCTTTGTGACCAGGCTTTCATCGAGATTTGTCAACCTCACGCCGATGGAACTGAAAGTGGCCGATCTCATTCGGGACGGCAGAACTTCCAAGGAGATTGCTTCGCTGCTGAATTTGTCTCCAAACACCATCTTGTTTCACCGCCACAACATACGGGGCAAGCTCGGCCTAAAGAAAAGGAAAACAAACCTGAGGTCCTATTTGCGATCCCTTCAGGAGTAATCTTATAACATCTGCATTAAGACACCCCAAAAAATAGTGGTTTTTACCCACTGTTTTCCAATTGTTTTTCCAATATTGTTTTTTGGCCAACATCTTGAGAAGATACGATTGTTTGCTTACGAAGAAGAGTTCGTAAGCGGGCGCACTGGTGTGCCGGTTCGCAAAGTATACTTTTGGGAAACAAAGGCAATAACCTGGCAAGGGGTACTATGGAGGGGCATGGAACAAGCTCGACGACTGCGAGCGATACCTGCTTTCCTGCTCATTAATCTGCCGCATTAACAATCGCAATCGCCTCAGCTCTCACCCTCCTAGTTTAACGACCTTGTGCTCAGTTAAGCCAGGGGTCATCCATGAAAGCTTTTGGCCTGGCATTGAGGCAGGGATTTCAGAAAACCATTTATCCTCTCGTCACCACTACCACCATTGGTCGCGCCCCTGATAATACCATTACGGTGGTGCACCCCACGGTCTCCCGCAAACATGCCAAGCTGAACCTCGAGGGGAATAGTTGGGTAATTGAAGATCTGGGAAGTATCAATGGTATTGTCTATGAGGGCAGACTGGTTAACAAAGTGAGACTCAGCCCAGGAGATACTTTTCAGCTCGGCGAAGCCGACTTTTATTTTTTCGATATGGAGGTAGCCCAAGGGAAAAGACAATTTAGCAAGACGGTGGAACTTCTTCTGGCCGCGGTGGAGGAAGAGACTGCTCCAGCGGACCGGCCTGAAACGGATCAGCGACTGCAGCGAATCCAGGACATGATTGCCAGGATTCCGTTCCTTTCTTCCCTGGATGAAGACCACTGTCGACAGCTGGTAGAAAATGCAGCATTTCACGTTTTTGATGCAGGAGAACTGATCATTCGACAAGGGGATCTAGGCGGGTCTATCTACGCGGTGCTGGATGGTAAGGTCAGAGTTTTCACCAACGATGACCGAGACAATGATCTGGAATTGGCCGTTTTGGGCCCGAGCGACTTTTTCGGTGAGACGTCGTTCCTGTCCGGAGAACTCCGTTCAAGATCGGTGGCCACCCTTGAGACAACCCTCCTCGCCGAGTTCAGTTTCGGCACCATGCGAGAGCTGATTCGAAAACATCCTGATGTTGAAAAGAAGCTCACAGCATACCATAACCAGCGTCTCCAGGATACGGCGAGGAAGCTGGCTGAAGCCAGGGAGATAATTTTTGCCGATCCGGAGGATTAAGCGTGAATGTACGAGAGCTGTCTCAGCCCGACAGCAAAGTAATATCATGGCCCATAAACTCTTCCTTGAGCGACAAAAGAGATGACTATAGCAGTCTGGGGTAAGGGTTCTCCAAAGGGTGGCCAGACATCTGCGGCAAGAATGAGGCGAGGTTCCTGGATGCGATTCATTCTTGGCAATGAGTTTTATTACTGCTTGTACCGTGATGATAGCATCCTCTGCTTTTTCAATAGAGCATCGCTTCGCCGGTCGACCAAGCCTTTTACTTGACATGTACTAACAGGGGTACGAACGGCAGCGCTGGATAAAATTGACTTGGAAAAGGGTCAGTTCCCAATATTCTATAGGAGCAAGCTCCGCTTGTGATTTTATTATTCCAAATCAAAGGAGAACCCGCCGCTATGTTTAAAGCCGAGATTATCTCTGGAAAGGACTTAAAGAACTTGCGCGAGTCTCTGGGACTGGAACTGGACGATGTCCATCGGTTCACCAAGATTAGCCCAACCGTGCTGGAAACAATTGAAAAAGATGACATAGCCCACCTCCCGCCACTGATTTACCTGAAGAGTTTTTTGAAGTCCTATGCGGAAATACTCCAAATTGATACAAACATAATTGTGGCGGGCTACCTCGCGAATATAGGAAAAGGCTGAGCTTGGGGCACCGTCTCAAATGCTGAACCAATTGAGGTAAATTTGCCTTGGCATGCTTTTACGAGCTTTCCCTGGAGTAATTAGGGCAAAGTGCGACGCGCACGCAGCACATTGTTCCAATTAACTCTCCAATGGGCAGAGACGCGTTGGGCAAAAAGCGGTGATTAAAGGCTGAGTTGTCTGGAAGTAAGACTTTACAAAGTTGTTCATGCACTAACTAAAAGGGAAGGGTGCCATGGGAGACAAGATCTTGGTGGTGGACGATGAGTTCGAAATAAGGGATATGCTCGGTAGGTTTCTAACAGAACAGGGATACGTAGCCATTCTGGCCTCGAATGGAGAGGAGGCCTTAGAATTAGCGGAAAAGGAGGATCCGCAGGCAATTTTGCTGGACATATTGATGCCCGGGATTGATGGGATTGAGACATGCAAACGGTTAAAGGCGAAGGAAGAGACCCGATTTATCCCGGTCATCATGGCGACTGCACTCTGGGAACGATATATGGAGGCAATTGAAGTGGGAGCTGATGACTTTATTGCCAAGCCCTTCAATTTAACGGAACTTTCCCATCGCGTGAAGTCGATACTCCGTGTCCGGTACCTTACCAATGAATTGGAGAGAGCTGTGGCATATGTGCGGGAACTTGGGAAAAAGCTCCCCAAAAATTGATGGTAGCTAATTTGGTGGTGGACATTATGGCCGATCCCCCGTTTCTGGCAACGGGAGATCGCTTACCCGGACCATTCACTGATTGTCAAAAACCGGGGGGCATCATGGAAGACAGGCGGGCAAGCTCCAGGACGAAGGCCGACTGGCCTGTTAAGGTCATAACTTCTCAAGGTTCCTTTGAAGGAGAAGCGAGAAATGTGAGCGCAAACGGGGCATTTATTGAGTGTGAAAAACCATTAAACGTTAAGGAACGATGCCTCTTGATAATGGAAATGCCTAAAGGCCGAATGGCGGAAATCGATGCCGAAGTTGTTTGGTCGACTCAGCTCGGCCCTGATGAAGAATCAAGGCCGCGGGGCATGGGGGTGAGGTTTTTGTGGTGACAGGGGAGACGCACTATTCCAAGTTGGCACTAGAAACGTCAATCCGGGGTGGCAAATCGATTGTGGAGCTGTCCGAGATGTATCTTAATCGCCTGGAGCAGTTCTTGGACGCGGTGCGTAAGCATTTTTTCGGCGAACCACCAACGCAATGAGGTGGCGGTAAGCGGTTACCGCCTTATCTGCAGGTTGTTAAGTAAAGGCGTCCCAAAAGCGCCCAGGGCGCGAAGTGGCCGATGGGGTCCTCTTCGAGGACATGCGAAAGTAAATGTCCCGGGCGCTTCAACCTGCTACCGGTTGCTACCATAGCTGCTACCATGAAAAGCACGAAGACCCTGAAACAACCAACAAAACCGGACAATGTAAAGCCATGCTTTTCATAGTGATTTCAATACAATCAGTTAATAGCCAGAAACACCAGCAAATACCGTGCAAAACCCCGTTTCATTCTTCTAATCCGTAGGCCGGGGGTTCGAATCCCTCCAGGCGCGCCAGGAAAAAAAACACCCGGACCACGAGGTCCAGGTGTCGTCTTGCTAAAAGAAAAAACCCAGCAACTGGCTGGGCTGTAAAATGGAGGATGACCAGGCCGAATAATACTACCAATGCAAACACACCGATCGTAGCCATGAGACCTGAAGTCGCTAGGCCGCAAATTCATGAAACGTCCGGGCTAGCATGTTTCGCCAGGCGATCCCGCAAAACATGCGCCTTAAGCTTGACTGGCAAACCATTCAGGGACACACTCCACTATTGCCCTGACAATTTCCCTGTCGTAATCGCTGAAAGCTCCCCTGGCTATAAGGGACTCCACCGTTTTTTCGAGCACAACCATCTTGCCATCGGTGTGAATTATGGCCGGGTAATACTCATTGACAAAGAACTGTTTGAGTCTGAAGCGCATAATTGGGTCATCGGCCATGGCCTTGACCTGTTTTTCAATTTCAGACTTGTCACGGCCCCGCAACTTCGCCTTAGGCGATTGCATCTTCTTGGCTGCATCCTTGATACCGTCAACGGCTTTAAAAATAAGTTGCCAATGCTCAATGTTGCCCAGTGAGTTCACCATGAGGGTATTGGTGGAAATTAAATTCTTCTTGCGGTCGATTTTGGCTCCTTCAAGGGGAGGGAGGAAGTAGTTGTCAGAGATGGCACAGAAAGCGCTGACTCCACCAGCAAAGGGCCGGTCCATTAGGTCGTAAACCGTAAAAAACGGCTTCTGTTCGAAGCGGGCATCCTGAAGGAGTATAAGCTCTTCCTCAGTGTAATGGAAACGCTCGTCCCAGAGTTCCTGCGGGGAAAGATCCTTTCTCGTCAACGAGCTCTGGCTGGTGAGCATGCCCAGGCTCTGGCCCCCTCTCCAGACCAAGGGTAAGGCCCCAACCGTCCACTCCGC
>Ga0209536_100013373_pt1 | contig 11839 bp, 9 predicted proteins | sample DeeMarSeWOR28_12_FD_187461 | JGI IMG/M metagenome (GOLD analysis project Ga0209536, IMG submission 187461) | Marine sediment microbial communities from White Oak River estuary, North Carolina - WOR-2-8_12 (SPAdes) (version 2) | ecosystem: Environmental > Aquatic > Marine > Intertidal zone >...
GGGACGTCGACGATGCCAACCTCCAGACTGGAAACCGTGCACGGTGCGAATCCGAGATCTATGGACATTCCGCGTTCCTTCTCGGCCTTGAGCAGATCGGTGTCACAGCCTGTGAGGCATTTTATCAACGCCGTCTTGCCGTGATCTATGTGGCCGGCTGTCCCGAGTGTAATATTCTTTTGTGCCGTGTCCATGAATCTCAGTTTATCTGGCCGAGGATCGCCGAGAATGCCTTGACTATCGTCTCGTCGTCTCCGGCCAGAAGGGTGCGCGGATCGATAAGAACGCGGTCATCGTGAATACGGGCAAAAATCGGTGTGTCGTTTTGGCGGAGCCGCTTTGCTAGTGATTCTGCGCTGATCTTTTCCGGGCGCACTGCAACAAGCGTCGTAGCCAACTGTTGTGTCGGCAGCGAACCGCTGCCCATCTGCGAAAAACCGGCGATGCTTGTGACCTCGGCGTCACAAGCGCTCTTGCTCAACTGAGAGGCCAACCGTTTTGCCTGCTCGGCAATCTCAGAGGCGTCGCGCCTGAGCATTCGCAGTGTTGGGACCTCTGCCAGCGCGAGTGACTGGTCGAGAAACAGTTTGAGTGTCGCCTCGAGAGTCGCCAGGGTGAGTTTGCCGACACGTACGATTCGTGCAAACTGATTCTTACGCACACTGTTCACAAGCTCGGCTTTGCCCAGGATGATCCCGCCCTGAGAGGCGCCTATGAGTTTGTCGGCGCTGGCGGCGACAATGTCCGCTCCCTGACGTATCGATTCGGTCAGTGTCGGTTCTGGTTCGAACCCAAACAGTGAAAAATCGAGCAGCGCCCCTGCGCCTACGTCATCGATCATCACCAGCTCGTTCGAATGCGCGATTTCGACAAGCTCATCGAGAGGCACCTCCGACGAGAACCCCTGAATCTTGTAGTTGCTCGGGTGGACTCGAAGGATCGCGGCGGTGTTTTCCGTTATGGCGTCGGCGTAGTCACGCGCGTGCGTTTTGTTGGTGGCTCCGACTTCGACAAGTCTGGCGCCGCTGAAAGCCATGACATTGGGTAGACGGAATGATCCGCCGATCTCAACGAGCTGGCCGCGAGAGACTATTACTTCTTTGCCGTTTGCGATGGTGTTTAGCACGATGCTGGTCGCGGCGGCATTGTTGTTGACCACCGTGGCCGCCTCGGCGCCGGTCAACTTCTTCAAGAGCTGCTCGACGGCCTCGTCTCGTTTGGAGCGTTTGCCCGTTGCGGCATCCGACTGCAGCAGCGAATACCCCGACAGTTCCTGCTGAATCTGGCGCAGCGCCCTGGCGGGCAGAACTGCCCGCCCGAGACCCGTATGCAGAATGATCCCCGTTGCGTTGATGACCCTCTTGTAGTAGGGTGCAGCGAATGCTTCGAGATGCTCTTTGACGCCTGAGATGATTCTTTCTCGGATTGCTGTCTCGTCCAATTCGGTGGCGGTCCCGGAGACTATGACTGCTCGCGCCTGATCAATGGCTTGGCGAATCGAATCGACCACTACCTCTCTGCCCACTTCGGCGGCGCAATTGGCCAGGGTGGCATCTCGCAGGAGAGCGTCCACGGAGGGCAACCTCCTCAATGCAGCCGCGGCGGATTCGTCTGGCTTTGCCATGAATTACCTCAGATTCTAAAAAATGAGAATCGTAATTACGGACAATCGAAGCACATTCTACTTCATCAGGGGATGAAAGCAAACAGTTTGTGTGCCAGTAAGTGCCCCAACAACTCAAACCAATCTATCTAGTGCGAGGTGTTACGGAAAACCGCTCTACCGGTCTCATCGCTTCTTGAAAGCCGTCGGGCAAGAGAAAAAAAGCAAAAAAAACGTTTTTCTTGTGCCTTGCGCTGCTATAATAGCCCAGGGATGTCTGCGCAGTAGACTGACAGTGCCGAAGCGCGGGCAGATGGACGCCGTAAAGCTTTTGCTGTGAAGTTGGAAGACTAAGATCAGATAGAATCATTTTGGTAGTAGCGAGGTCGTCAAATGGAAGAAAAAGGTCCAGGGGGAATGAAAGTTCCTTTGATAATAATGGGGGTGGCAGCGCTGGTTGTCGTAGTCGGAATACTAGTGCGACGAGCCGATTCGCCCTCAACCCCACCGACTTCGGAGCCGGCATCTGCATTGACGCCGGAACCTGCGCCATTGCCTGCGCCGTCGCCCGGCCCCGGTCAACAGATCAAGTTCTCCTCGTTGGCGGCGACCGACGACAGCGGCGACACCTGGACGCTCGGCCTCCAGGGTGTGCCGCCGGTACTGCGTGAAGATGCGAAACCGGGTGTGCCGCTTTCTGTGAAAGCCGATGTGAGCGGCGGCGGCAGGAGCATATCCATAGGCCTGGTAATCGAGGGGCAGGCAGGTGAGGTGTATGAACCCGGCGCGGCGAAAAACGGCACAAGAAGACCGGCGCCGAAGTTCACGGTCCTTGACGAGTCTGGAACGGTTCTGGGCTCAGGTTCGTTCGAGTATGGCTGAGGCGGCGTCTGCCGGTCCTCGTGGCGAGCACCGAACGATTTCAAGGGCAAGTACAGAGTGCGAGTGGATATTGACTTGGGACCATTCGAGGTGAAACATCCCGAAATCTGGCACTCGATGAGTTGAGAACAATCCTCAGCGAGCATCATTGAACGATTGGCTTCTTACTTGCCTCAGCGGTGAGCAAAGGACAGGCGGCGATTGTACAGCCGCTTGTCCCGGCTTCCATACAGGATAGCCCATGCATTCGTGGAAGATGTTCTTATATGCGATGTTTCCTGCACAAAAGTTATGATAAAAGATGTAACTAAATCGCTGCGTCTGCGTTTTTAGAGTTGATGTGTGTACTTGGGCAGTGGGGATGTTCTAAAGCCGGGCCGATTGGGGCGCGAAGCTGCAGACTTAGTTGCGAGGCGAAACGCATATGAAAAAACGAGATATATGGATTTCAATCGCCATCGTAGGGGCAGCGGTTCTGCTCTTGTGTCTCCATTCTTGGGGCCAAGGCCGGATAGAGATCGATGCCGGCGACGCTACGGCGGTGTTGCAGCTTCGCAGCAACTGGTTCAGGCATACTACGGTCGCATCGGCAGCAGGGCCGGCCTCGGCGGGTGCAGGAGTACACAGGCCAAGACAGTTGAGCATATCGACTGAAGAAGGTGGCCACACTTGGCGGATTAACAGCCGTGGTCCATGGATAAGGCTATCACGAATAAGGGTGAAGAATCTGAAAACCACTGCTGTCAGACTCGGACCTCCCTTGCTGATCAAGCCAAAAGTGCATAGATACGGCCCGGTTGTCGACATAGATTTTACGATCGTGGGTCAGGCGGGGGAGCGCTACGAGAAATTCGCATTCAAGGACAACAGGGTGGTTCGAAAGGCCAAGGTTAGAATTGTGGACGAGACCGGAAACATAATCGAGGCCGGCAGCTTCAAGTACGGCTGAGGCGGCAACTGCCGGTACTCGTGGCGAGTGCCAAAGGATTTCAAGGGCAAGTACCAGGTGTTCGTGAACGTTGACCTGGGGCCGTTTGAGATCGAGCAGGAGAAAACCTGGCACTTCATAACATAGTGCAAAATCGAGCCACGAGCACCGGCGGGCAAAGAGATGAGTTTCTCTTGCCCGCTTTTTTTTGTCAGAGTGGCTAAGGATAGATTTCAGGGAGAACGGCAATGAAGACTATGGAAAACGTCGGTCTAAAAGAGGTCCAGAATGTCTACAGCGGTCCCGAAGGCGAGCTTTGGGAATTGATAATGGGAGAGCAGATTCATATCGGCGGATTTGCCTCCTCAATGGACCTGGCCCAGAAGGCCGGTATTGGCTCGGGGCTAACCGGCGTCGATCTCTGCTGCTGTAACGGCGCCGGCATGCGCTTTCTCGTGCGGTTTCGAGACGTCGCCCGGATGCGAGGCGTGGATGCGACCGAAAAGGTTCTCGAACGGGGACGCCGGCGATGCGAGCAGGAGGGTATGTCCGAAAGAATCGAGTTTAAACTGGCAGATGTCTGTGACAGCGGTCTTGCCGGCGCCAGCGCAGATTTTGTCTGGGGTGAGGATGCGTGGTGTTACGTCGTCGACAAGAGTAGGCTGATATCCGAAGCGGTCCGTATCGTCAAACCGGGAGGGACCATTGCCTTCACCGATTGGATCGAGGCAAAGGCGGGACTCACCGACGCCGAGGCAGAGCGGTTTCTGACGTTTATGAAGTTTCCGAACATCCAGACAATCGAGGGCTACAGCGATCTGTTGGCCACCAACGATTGCGATCTTGTCATGGCCGAGCAGACCGGCCGATTCGCGCCGCATGTTGACCTTTACCTGAATATGCTCAACATGCAGCTTACATATGATGCTCTGAAGATAATAGGGTTCAACACTGAGTTGATGCAGGCGATGGGCGCCGAGATGGTCTTCATGCAGGCCCTGGCGCACACGGGCAAGATCGCCCAAGGCCTGTTTGTCGCTCGTAAGAAAGGGTAGGTGCTCTAAATCCTAATACCTAAATCCCAAACAATATCAAAATTCAAAACACCCAAATGACCAAAACCGTTGCCATCAACTTAACCGGCCATCTCAGAGGCGGATTTTGTATTTGGGACTTTGGTCATTTGTATTTGTTTAGGATTTAGTGCTTAGGATTTTCATGCCTTATTCTGAAGATTCGAGGACCAAGATGGCAAAATGTTGTGGTAATGGTGACAACGCCCAGGGTTACGGACCTTTGGCGTGGTTCGGCAGGATGATCGAGAATTGCTACCAGTACGCCAGCGACGCCAAGGCCAGGGGCAGGCATGTGGTGGGGATCATGTGCGAATTCACGCCCCGGGAGCTGATCATGGCGGCCGATGCCGTACCGGTATGCCTCTGCGGCGGCTCTGCAGAGATGATCGGCCCGGCCGAAGAACACCTGCCTGCGAATCTCTGTCCGCTGATCAAATCAACCTACGGTTACCACCTCCGCGGGGCGAATCCCTTTCTGGAGATGGCGGACCTTGTTGTGGCAGAGACCACCTGCGACGGCAAGAAGAAGATGTACGAATTGATGGCTAAGACAAGGCCCATGTACGTGCTGGAACTGCCGCAGAAGCCGACCGAGGACGACGCGATGGCCCACTGGGTGAATGAGCTGCGCAAGTTCAAGACAAAACTCGAAGAGCAGTTTTGTGTCGAAATCACGGATGACAAGATTAGGCAGGCCATCAAGACCATGAACTGCGAACGGGAGCTGCGGCGGGAATTGGCTGCGCTGATGCAATCGCAATCGCCCCCACTGACGGGCAGGCAATTGCTGGATTTCAAGAGTATCATCTCCGGCATCGACGCCGACTTCGAGCAGTATGCCGAGGCGATCAAGGAATTCAGGTCCCGCAGTGATAGTCGCGGCAAGGACCGTGGGGTGCGCGTGTTGTTGACCGGCGTGCCGATGGCTCACGGGGCCGAGCGGGTTCTGGATATTATCGAATCGGCCGGCGGGCTCGTGGTGTGTATGGAAAACTGCACAGGCATAAAGCCTATACTGGAAGACGTCGACGAAACAGCCGACGATCCGCTTGTTGCACTGGCTCAGAAGTACTTGCGTCTGCCGTGCTCGGTAATGACCACCAATGATCGCCGAATGGACGTGCTCCGCGAGCTGGCTGCCGAATACCGCCCGCAGTGCGTGATCGATCTGATCTGGCAGGCCTGCATCACTTACGATGTCGAATCCTACCTCGTCAAAGAGCTGACCGAGAAAGAGTTTTGTCTGCCGTACCTTAGAATCGAGACGGACTATTCGCCCTCCGATTCGGCTCGCATCGCATTGAGGGTCGAAGCGTTATTCGAGACCGTTCGCGGCAAGGCATCTGAGCGGGGGTGTTCGCCTTGAGCAAGACAGTCCTCTATACCTGCCCCTATGTGCCGGCCGAATGGATCGCGGCGCATGGTCTGCGCCCGTGCAGGGTGATACCGGATTCTGCAGGTACTGTCTTTTCTCTGGCGGGTAGAGAAGGCGTTTGTCCATATGTTCGAGGCTTTCTCGCCGAGGTGACAGATGGCGATCGGGCGGGCGCGGTTGTGATGACGACCGTATGTGACCAGATGCGGCGGGCCTTTGATATTGTCGCGCGCAGGTGCGAACTGCCGGCCTTTCTCATGAATGTGCCGAACACATGGCAGACTCCTGCCGCGCAGCAGTTGTATGTCGACGAGCTCAGGCGTCTGGGCCGATTCCTGATCCGCCACGGCGGCAAGTCGCCGTCGAACGATGCTCTGGCGGCAATTATGCTCGAGTACGATGCAACTCGGACGGCCTTACTCGAGGCGAGAGAACGCCTGTCCGCCCTAAGGTACGCAGAAGAAATTGCTGCGTTCGGGCACGACGGTCCTGATGCTGTGACCGGCGGTTACAGGGGTTCTCTTGAACCGATTACACGTGTGCCTTTGGCGATCGTAGGCGGACCCTTGATGAAGAAGGAGTTTCGTATTTTCGAAATTGTCGCTGAATCCGGCGGACGAATAGTCCTGGACGCAACTGAAAGTGGTGAGCGCGGAATGTGCGCGCCGTTGGATACCGAAGCTTTGCGCGAGGAGCCGCTGAGCGAGCTGGCCCGTATATACTTCGGCGGAATCGTCGATGCCTCCCGGAGACCCGATTCTCAGCTTTACGAGTGGTTCGAGGAAAAGCTTACCGAAAGGGCAGTGCAGGGGATTATCTTCCACCGGCACGTGTGGTGCGACCTCTGGCATGCCGAACTCGGACGACTGAAGGATCTGATCGATGTGCCGGTTCTCGACATCGATACGGCCGGTGATTTCGGGAGCGAAGAGAATCGAACCGCAGGACGAATCGGCGCCTTCCTGGAGATGCTGCAGTGAGTGATGCTCCGAAACGAATAACACTCGAACAATGGGATCTGCAATACGAGAAGTTGCGGGCCGCCGGGGCGCCGCAGCCATACTACGGCGGGCCGCTAAGCCGGCATCTGAAGGATGGCGACCGGCGACTTTTGAAACTTAGCTATGACAATTCCGCCGCGGCTCTGAGATTGTGGAACTTGCTGCTAACCGAAGAGGATCGTCTGCACGAGGCGAGGGCCAGCGGCAGGAAAATTGTCGGCACAATGAAGGATCTCGGCACGGTCCCGGTGATGGCATATTCTCTCAAAAATGCGGTTGCATTTTATCCCGACGGGGCATGGTGGATCCCGTGTGTGATGGAACTGGGCGCCGGATTGCTGGAGATCGCCGATTCGCTTGGCATCGACGAGTCCTTTTGTCCCGTCCGCGCGATGTTGGGCGCTTTTGTCACAGGTGCACATTTTCCCTTGCCCGATATGCTGGTGTGCAGCGTCGGCGCAACGTGCGACGATTTCTCCGCCATTGCCCAGCGGCTCGAGGGCCTGGGACCGGAGATTCTCTGGTGGGAAATGCCGCACAGGCGCGAACCGGAACCGGACGAAATTGCAGTGACACTGCCGGGCGGATTTGTGGCGCCGAAACGACAGGTTGAATTCGTGAAATCCCAACTCCAAGGGATCAAGACTGCTCTGGAGGAATTGACGGGCGAGCGGCTGTACGCCGAAAAGCTCTCTGAGGGGATCAGGAAGGCCAACCAGGTGCGAAGATGTCTGTCCGAACTCAGGCATCTTGCTTTTACGGCGCAGCGGTGTCCGATTCCGGCTCTCGAAATGCTTATCGCCGAGATGCTTGCTATACACTTCTGCAGCGACCGGCAGGAGACTATCGCCGTGCTCACAGAATTGCTCGACGAAGTCAAGGCTCGCGTGCAGGCCGAGGTGGGCGTCCTCGAAGTCGATGCGGCCAGAATATTCTGGGTCAATCCGGTGGCAGATTTGCAGGTGATGAATCTGCTCGAAGACTGCGGGGGCAGAATATGCGGCACGGAATATCTTTTCAGCCACGCGCTTGACGAAGTCCCGGAAGACTCCCCGCCGCTCGATGCACTGGCGCAAATGGCGCTTGCCGATCCTATGGTGGGCTCATCGATCGACCGGGCCCAGAGGATATGCGCAGATATTAGCCTGTTCGGCGCCGAGGCGGTTGTGATATCGCGCATCGGCGGCGCAAGTCATTGCGCGCTGGAAGGCCAGGTCATCGGCGAGATCGTTCAGGACGAGCTTGACATTCCCGTCATTGAGATTGAAGTGCCGCCTGTCACTGACTCGATGCGCCCGACGGTGCGCACGCGGTTGGAAGCCCTTGTTGAAACCGTAAGGGCGCGTCGGCGGCCTGTGCCCAAGTAAACGGAGAAAAGGATGATTTGTGCAGGTATAGACGCCGGCTCGAGAGCAATAAAAATAGTCCTGATTGACGCTGGGAGCGTGAAGGTCGTCGCAAAGGGCCTGGCGGATCAGGGCGTCGAGCAGGACAGGCTCGTATCGGGACTTTTCGTGGAGGTCTTAAAAAAGGGCGGCATCAACAGAGAGGATGTAGCTGCAATCGTGGCGACAGGCTACGGCAGAAACGCCGTGAGTATTGCCGATACGACGATCACCGAGATCACCTGTCATGCGGCGGGAGTGCATCATCTTGTACGGCAAGCCATGACCGTTATCGACATAGGCGGCCAAGACAGCAAGCTTTTGCGATTGGACGCATCGGGGAAGGTGCGCGATTTCGCCATGAACGATCGCTGCGCGGCCGGGACGGGGCGCTTTCTCGAAGTTGTCGCTCAGCGCCTCGACACCGAGCTCGAATCTCTCGGTCATATGGCTGCCGTCAGCAAGAGCCCGGCGGCGATAAGCAGCATGTGTGTTGTGTTTGCCGAGACCGAGATTACCGGTCTGCTCGCCTCCGGGACGGCCAGAGCCGATATTGTCGCCGGGGTTCAGACTGCTATCGCCGAACGTATCATCGCGATGGCCGGTCGCTCTGCCGAATCGCCGGTTATTTTCACAGGCGGCGTCGCCTTGATCTCGGGAATGGATGCCGCGTTGCAGAGGGCTCTGGGCCAGACCGTAACGGTCTCGCCCGACCCTCAGATGACCGGCGCGCTTGGAGCGGCGATACTGGCGTCACGGCAAGTGACATAGTGGCGGCCGAATCATTTGTGTTGTGCAAGTGCAGACTATATAATCACGAGTTCGAAAATGGCTAGATATAAGGTGTAATTATGGCAGTAGACATGGAAAGACGAAAACGCGTCATGCAGCGTTCGATAAGGCTCGGACACTGTATTTGTGATCCCGGCAAACCCTGCCCCTGTGACATTTTCAGGGAGAAGAACATATGCCTGTGTGCGGGCGAGCGGCTCGAAAGTCCCACCGGACCCGTTCAGTTGACCAAGCTCGTGGAAAAGGCCGGTTGCGCCTCAAAGATCGACCAGGCGTTTCTAAAGCAGGTGCTCAGCGATCTGCCCGCCGTCGACGACCCCCGCGTGCTGGTCGGCATGCCGGCCGGCGACGATGCCGGCGTCTACGACATGGGTGACGGCAAGGCCTTGGTCCAGACCGTGGATGTTTTTACACCGTCGGTGGACGATCCGTACACGTTTGGTCAGGTCGCGGCCGCCAATTCGGTAAGTGACATCTACGCAATGGGTGGTATGCCCATGACGGCGGTTTCGGTGCTCGGTTTTCCCGTGCGAAAGGTGCCCGACAGGACGATGAAGGAGATTCTCTCCGGCGGTATCGATAAGATGAACGAGGCCGGGACGGCGATCATCGGAGGCCACAGCATCAACGACAGCGAAATCAAAGCTGGCTTCGCCGTCACAGGCATCATCGACAAAGACAAAATCGTTACCAACGCCGGCGCCCGCCCGGGTGACGTGCTTATTCTGACCAAACCGCTGGGAACGGGAATCGTCGCCTTCGCCTCGCAGATAGGCAGAGCCCGTACTGAAAGTGTGGAAGCTTCGGCCAGATCAATGACAACGCTGAACAAGGAAGCGTCGCAGTTGATGGTCAAGTTCGGCGCGCACGCCTGTACGGACGTGACGGGATTTTCCCTGATGGGGCACCTCGCTGAGATGGCGCTCTCAAGCGGCGTGGACGTCGAGGTGATCTGGGACGATATTCCGCTGTTTCCCGGCGTGCTCGATTATGCGGCCGCGGGGATACTGCCGGGGGCGATAGAACGCAACAAGGAGTCCTGCGGCAGCCGGATCATCGCTGCCGACGCACTACCACAAGAGATGGTTGACATATGCTACGATGCACAGACCTCGGGCGGGCTACTCATAGCGATCGAGCAAGGGGACGCTGCCGATTTCGTCAAAGCTCTGCACGACAATGGGATTGCTGCCGCTGCCGTCATCGGCAAAGTTTCCGGCAAGGGTTCGGGGCTTGTCCAAATCGTCACTAGCGGCAGTCGGACAATACCGCCGCTGGATTCGGCAAAACCAGTCACCCGCACGGCGCAGGCCGAACCGCAGCCGTCACAAGCTGCTGCCGATTCTCAGGGCGAAGAAGTCCCGTGCTGCGCAGACGCTGTCAGTTCCTCGACACAGGGCGCCGCTGAGGGTTCAGAAATTGCTCAGATCAAGGCCAAGTTCACGGATTTCCTCGGCGCTGCAAATTCGCCGCACGGCCTGGATGCCTATACCAAACAGGCCATGGCGATCGCGCTTTCGGTCGCGCTACGGTGCGAGCCCTGCCTGAAGATGCACCTCAAGAAGGCCAGGGATAAGGGCTTCACCCAGGACGAAATAGACGAAGCCGCCTGGATGGGCATAAGCTTCGGTGGTTCACCGACAATGGTGTTTTACGAGCAGCTCAAGAATTCGTGACAGATGAAGCACGCGAGACCTGAGAGGTGGCCAGCGAAGGTGTCCCCGAACTTGTGACTAAGAAGGCCATGCGTGAAGAATCTTGGAGCCGATCTGAGAATGGTAAGTCCTAGATTCAGCCTGCCCCTGTTGATCCTGGTTACTATGGTGACCCTGTTGTTCGGGCTCTGGCCCCTGAACTTCTTTTCAGAAAACCAGGTCCGCTGGCTGGCTGCTGAAGACGGCGTCCAATTCTACAAGGAAGGAATCTCGAATCGAAGGGCCACCGGCGGCGTCATTTACAGCGATGCACCTCTCGATGTCCGAAGAGGTTCGGACGGCTTCACGCCCAGCACGATCGAGATCTACGTCGAACCACACGCAGAAGCCGATCGCGGTCTGGCGCATATCGTATCCTTCCATGATGGCTATCCTCGCTCGCCGTTGGTCATCGGCCAATGGAAGTCCTACCTGATCATACGCAGCAGAGACAACGACAATGATGCCCGCGACAGTTATCGTGAAATCGACCTCAAGGAGGGACTCAGTGCAAATCAGAAGAAATTGATTACTATAGCCTCTGGGCCTGAGCGAACGCAAGTTTATGTCAACGGAGAGCTGGCCAGGTCTTACGATGTTCGGTCACTGATAGGAGTCGAACACTTTTGTGGCTCCCTGAGTCTGGGCAATTCGTCCTTCGGTCAGAATGCCTGGGTGGGTAACTTGTACGGCTTGGCCCTGTTTGACAGGCTGTTAACGTCAGAGCAAATCCGGCAACATTTTGCGTTGTGGGCTGGCAGACCAATCGAGACGCCTGCTGTTCTTGAGTCTGAGCCGATCATTCTGTACACCTTTGCCGAGCGAACGGGTAGCTCGGTGCGCAATCAAGTGGACAGCGCGAATCATTTGACCATTCGGCCAGCATTCAAGGCCCTCGAGAGGAAAGTGGTAGTGCAATTCTGGCGAGAGATGGTCTGGGAGGACTGGTTCGTAGCTGACGTCTTAGTCAACATTCTAGGTTTCATCCCTTTTGCATGTTGTTTGTTTATATTTCTGACGGCAAACAGACGTGTTTCGATCAGACAGGTTGCCTTTCTGACAGTGCTGGCCGGCGCGATACTGAGCCTGATCATCGAAATCAG
>Ga0209536_100013374_pt1 | contig 11839 bp, 8 predicted proteins | sample DeeMarSeWOR28_12_FD_187461 | JGI IMG/M metagenome (GOLD analysis project Ga0209536, IMG submission 187461) | Marine sediment microbial communities from White Oak River estuary, North Carolina - WOR-2-8_12 (SPAdes) (version 2) | ecosystem: Environmental > Aquatic > Marine > Intertidal zone >...
ACTCTCCCAAGCAAGCTCGGGATTTCTCGTACGACTTGCATGTGTTAGGCACGCCGCCAGCGTTCATTCTGAGCCAGGATCAAACTCGCCACTTAAAATTTGAAACCAAGAAAACTTGGCTTCTTAGGCAAGAATTAATTTAGGACCCACGAGATTTACACGCTATTTAGTTTTCAAAGATCAAGAGACACTTGCGGTCCTTATTTTATAGTCTGATTTCGCCGGATTGTCAAGCTCAAAAAAGGGCTCTCCCAAAAGCGGCAAGACGCCTTTATACCCAGATCGATGATTCGTTGTCAAGGGAAAAGTGAGAAAAAATAATAATAGTACAATAGTGGAATAATGCAATATTGGTATGGAGTCAGGAGCCAGAATTCAGGGATATTCAGGTATAAAGTACAGGGTATTGTGCCTTGACTCCATGCCCTATGCCCCATGCTCTATGCTTTTTCGCTATGCGCCATGCGCTTTCCGCCGTGCGATCCTACTGTTTCTCATCCACTTGGATTCTGTGGTACTTCTTTTTGCCAGCGCGTAAGAGTATTTCCCCCTTTTCCAAATGTTCCAGAGTTGCCCGCTCATCGAACTCCTGGATTCGCTCGCCGTTTATATATCCTCCTCCTTGCTGGATGAGTCGTCTCGCTTCTCCCCTGGAAGAGCATAAACCAACTTCCGCAAAAAGCTCGAAGGCAGGTATGCCTTGTTGTAAGCGGCTCGACCCGATGGCAGTAGTGGGTACTCCTGCAGGCCCTCCATCGCCCTTTGCTATCGGTTGCCTTCGTACCCCGCTGCCGGCCAAAAGATCCTCCGGAATACTCCTGGCTCCGAAAATCTCTTCAGACTCTGCCTGGGCAACACTAGCAGCAGCATCCCCGTGCGTGATACTGGTCACCTCATAGGCAAGCACGGTCTTAACCAGGTTGAGATCCGCACCCTGAAATCCCTCTACAGTGCGAATTTCCTCCATTGGCAGAAAAGTAAAATACGCCAGGAATCTTGCCACGTCTTGGTCTTCTGTATTAATCCAGTATTGGTAATACTCGTAAGGCGAGGTTAGCTCAGCATCGAGCCATACAGCGCCTCCTGCAGTCTTTCCCATCTTCTCGCCGCCGGCAGTTGTAATCAGGGGGAAGGTGATGCCATACACTGTTTTTTGGCGCATTCGCCTTACCAGATCAACGCCTGCGACTATATTCCCCCACTGATCGCTTCCACCCATTTGTAGGTGGCAATCGTAGTCATCAAACAGCAGGAGAAAATCGTAAGCCTGTAGCAACATGTAGTTGAACTCGATGAAGCTCAGCCCGGTTTCCAGCCTCATCTTATAGCTCTCCGCACTCAACATGCGGTTTACACTGAAGTGGCGGCCTATATCTCGTAGAAACTCAATATAATTCAATGGCGCCAGCCAATCGGCATTGTTGACAAGCATGGCCCGCCCTGCTTCGAAATCAATGAACCGACTTAACTGGGCCTTCAACTTTTCACCGTTGGCATCGATCTCTTCACGGCTGAGCATCTGGCGCATTTCCGTCTTGCCGCTGGGATCACCAACCAGAGCAGTTCCTCCACCTACGAGTGCAATGGGGCGGTGACCGCAGCGCTGCATGTGAGCTAGAGACATGATTGGCAGGAGACTGCCAACGTGCAGACTTGAAGCAGTTGGATCGAAGCCGATGTAACAGGTAGTCGGTTTTTCCAGAATCTGGCGGCAAGCGGCTGCGTCGGTGCTCTGTTCTATAAAGCCCCGCTCCTCGAGAACATCGTAGGCGTTTGTCAACTTCCACATCCTCCATACAATTATTAGGCTAAAGGCTTAAGGCACAAGGCGCAAGGTTCATGGGGTTTTGCAGCATTGAAAAATACCAAATCCCAAGCATCAAATTACAAACAAATCTCAAATTCCAATATTCAATGACCAAAACAGGTTTGGAATTTCGAATTTTGGTCATTGTGATTTGTTATTTGGAATTTCTGGCACTCCAGTACTTCAGCACCTGCCAGCTGCCTACTGCCTCTAGTCATCCATGGTCCTACAAATGCGCTCAATTTCCTGAGTATGTCCAGTCTCAGGCGAGACATCAAGAAGGACCCCTTGTAGCTGGCGGTCCCCCTTCGCCGGGGTAAATTTTTGGGGGGTCTGGGTGATGAGTTGGGCTATGGCTTCTTCCTTTTTGATACCAATGATTGAGTCTGTTGCCCCTGTCATGCCTACGTCGGTGATGTAGGCTGTTCCCGACAAGCGGACCTGCTCATCTGCCGTCTGTACATGGGTATGGGTACCCACGATTGCACTTACCCGCCCATCAAGGTACCAACCAAGTGCCTGCTTCTCTGAGGTTGCTTCGGCGTGGAAGTCCACGATGATAATAGTCGCTTTTCCGGCCAGCCCATTGATGATCTCATTCCCTGCCTTAAAAGGGCACTCCAGCGGACGCATGAAAACCCGGCCTTCGAGGTTTATGATGCCAACCTCAATGCCCCCTGCAGTCTTGAGTACTGTGTGCCCTCTTCCCACCACCCCGTCCGGATAGTTTGCTGGACGTAGCACTCTCGTGGTGTCTCTCAGGTAAGATTCAATTTGTTTCTTTCTCCAGACGTGGTTTCCAGTGGTGAGCACATCTATGCCAGTTTCCAGCAACTCCTCGGCCACCTGCGGGGTCAACCCCGCCACTCCGGCAGCATTTTCAGCGTTGGCGATAACGAAATCTATCTGCCTGCTCCCCACAAGTTGTGGTAGGAGCGCCTTGGTCACCAATCTACCAGGTTTGCCAACAATGTCTCCTATGAAGAGGATCCTTACCAATCCCGGTCCCTTCTCTCTCATGGGAAATTGACTCTCAGTTTGGCCGGTTTAGTCGGTTTAGTCGGTTTAGTTGGCTTAACTTGTCTAGCCGGTTCGTCCGTTACCTGTTATCAGGTGGTTAATTCAAATAGTTATTGTTCATCCGGAAACTCCTCCATGTCATTCTGAGCCCTTCGGTGTACTCAGGATAAACTCCGCGAATAATCTCTGCGGACCCAGTAATTACGAGATTCTTCGTCGTCCCGCCCCGGCGGGACTCCTCAGAATGGCATCCACAGAAGCGGCTTCGGATGCGCATTAGTTAACCGGCTCAACCGGCCTAACTGGCTCAACCTCTTACTTTGCGTACTCCACTGCCCTGGTTTCACGGATAACCGTTACTTTGATCTGCCCGGGATAACTAAGATCAGTCTCAATTTGTTTAGCGATGTCCCGACTCAACATCACCGATTCTTCATCGGAAATCTTGTCGTTTTCAACTATTATCCGCAGCTCACGGCCGGCCTGAATTGCATAGGACTTATTTACTCCGCGATGGGAGTTGGCTATTTGTTCTAGGTCCGCCAGCCTCTTCACATAGGTTTCCATGAGCTCTTTGCGAGCACCGGGTCGTGCCCCCGAGAGGGTGTCAGCTGCCTGCACCAATACCCCCAAAACGCTCTCTGGCTCCACGTCCTCGTGGTGAGCGGCGATGGCATGAATCACTTTGGCAGATTCTCCGTGCTTTTTAGCGAGTTCCGCACCTATGGTGGCATGAGGCCCTTCCACCTCGTGGTCTACTGCCTTGCCAATATCATGTAGAAGGCCAGCCCGCTTGGCCCTTTTTTCATTCATCCCCAGCTCAGCCGCCATGATGCCGCATAGAAAAGAAACCTCCAATGAATGCTGCAATACATTCTGGCCGTAGCTGGTCCGATATTTCAATTTTCCGAGAAGTTTGATTAGTTCAGGATGTATGCCGTGCCCTCCAACATCAAAAGCTGCTTGCTCACCAGCCTCCCGAATGGCACTCTCCACCTCCTGATTTACTTTTTCAACTATTTCCTCGATTCGAGCCGGATGTATGCGCCCGTCACTAATGAGCCGCTCCAGTGCCAACCTCGCCACCTCGCGGCGAATCGGGTTGAAGCCGGAAAGAATTACTGCCTCGGGTGTGTCGTCTATGATCAAATCAACACCAGTCGCGGCTTCGATGGCTCTAATATTGCGTCCCTCTCGCCCTATAATTCTCCCTTTCATCTCTTCGTTGGGGAGAGCCACCACTGAGATCGCTTTCTCCGCCACATAGTCACCTGCGTAACGCTTGATGGCCAGGGACAATATGCCCCTCACCTTTTTGGCGGCGCCTTCTTGAGCGTCGGCCTCTATGCGCTTGATGACTTTGGCAGCATCATGGCGCGCCTCAGCTTCCATGGACTTGATTAGCATTTCCTTGGCTTCCGTCGACGATATTCCCGCGATGCGCTCGAGTTGAGTTCGCTGTTCTTGGATTATTTTGCTCAGGGTTTCTTTCTGCTCAGACAGGTCGTTTTCTTGTTGAAGGAGCCCTTTTTCCTTTCGAGCCAGGTTTGTCTCCTTTTTGTCTATAAGTTCACTCTTTTTTTCTAAATTGTCCTCCTTCTGTAGAAGCCGCCGTTCAAATTGTTGTAATTCCCTTCGAGTATCTTTGGTCTCCCGTTCGAATTCCAGCTTCATTTGGAAAAGTTGATCTTTGGCTTGAAGCGTCGCCTCCTTTTTCAAGGTTTCAGCTTCCTTCGTGGCCTCATCTATGATCTTCTGAGCAGCATTTGTGGTGGATTTTATGCGGGCTTCCAGGCTCTTTTTGACAATTAAGCCGCCCAGCAACGCACCAACCAAGGTCCCAGATATGATCAATATCATTGTTGTTACAGTCATGGTTTGGCTCCCCATGTTCTCCGGAACTGTGTAACTCTCTAAAAAGAGAGAGAAAATAACTCCTGAATAGTCCAGAAGTTCCGCTCAAGGCTGTGGTTACGACGGATTCACGGGGATCCGGATGGCGATCTGACCCGGCTGTAGGAAAGTCCGGTGAGAAATTCGGGGTTGGGTGCTGTTGTCCACTTGAGTTTTACCCTAGGAAGGGCAGTTCTCTCCGCAAGGGACAACTGAAATTAGCACTTTAATCTAAAGTGCTACATTCCTCCTTTCTGACTGTTGGTTCAGCTTTTCTGTGGTTTGGGCCCTTAAAAAGGCTTTTATTTAAACAGCTTGTCAAACTAGACAGCTGTTGGCAAGAATTTGGGCAAGCCGCTGAATCGCCAGCTTATCTTTACGCCCCCTGTAAAGGCAGGCAAAAAATCTTCGTACAGTTATCGGCGATGGTTACGAGTTACCCCTACTAAGCCTCGGGCAGGGACCCGATCCCCGACCCCTTCGGTCTAACAATACCGGATATGTACCATCACTCCGCCCTACAAGGAATCCGCCAAGGAAACCTTTTACGCGGTATTAAAAAAATAGCGAAAAATAGTAACTTAAGCAAGTTAAAAATGATTATTGGGGTTTAGCCCCTACTGCCTATCAGTAACGACGCGATTTCTCTCCTGAGGGAGACTTAGATGAACCACAGAGGACACAAAGAACACAAAGGACATCAATAAAAATGGGCGAACTTGCCCCCGCTCCCGTTAGTGTCACTCCCCAAACTGCACCAGGCCTGGGCCAACTATTCTTGTGCTTTACTTTGTGACCTTTGTGCTCTTTGTGGTTTGCCTTCCTTCCGCCTTCCAAAGGCAAAAAAATCCCCCGCGAGGGTGCCGTGTTGACAGGTTGCTTTGAACCTGGTTCAACCAGGTGGGGTCCCTATTGGTCCTTTAGGCGCGTCGTGCAAAAGCCGACGCGACACACCGTTCCAAGGAAGGGTCCCCGTTCTTGAAATGTTGGCTCAAGAACGTGCTGCCAATCACCAACACCGCAGGGGCACTGACGCTTCAAAATAATACGGAGGAGAGCTTTTCCTGTTTGCTTTCAATCCGGTTGACCAACTGCTCATAGTCCTCCTTCACCTGGAGGTAGTCGCTAGTAATGTTCAGAGCAGCCAACAGAGCGATGGTCGTCAGTGAAGAAGAGCGGAGCCTGTCCTGTGCCTCCTGGCATTTTGAAGCCAAATGCTGGGCCACCTTTTCCACATACGCCTTATTGGCCTTGGTGTGAATGGTGTATTCCTGTCCCAGGATCCCTACCTTCACCTGTTCGATCAAATCGTGCCTCCCCTAAGAAAAACGGTTTAGTTTCTCTATCAATGTATCCAGACGAGTACGAACTTCTGAAGTCTGCTGCTCCGATTGCTCCAACTTCGCCTCTAACTCCCGGATACGCGCTTCCTGTAATGTCAACTTTTCACCACACTGATTGTGCTCGCTAGCCAGTCGCTCATACCTGTCGATGAGAGTATCGATTCTGGTTTCCAGCCGGTCAAACGGGGTCTCTTGATCAGCTCTTGTCTCCTCCACAGTCTCGTCCATGTCTATGGTGGCGCCCCGAAAAGTAGTGTTTTCCTCGTCCATCTACCCTCTCCCCTCAACCACATCTATAAGGTTTCTTAGTATTCTAATCTCCCACTCTTCATTGAGTCAAGCAGATTGGCTCACTCCGTGAGCCGCAGAGCGCATAGGGCATAGAGCATGGGGTAGATATTATTTAGGATTTAAGATTGCTGATTGCAGATTGAGATTGAGCAGTCTGCCTGGCTGCGAGGCTCTCCGCTTTTCGATCTAAAATCTGAAATCTAAAATCTAAAATCGCTAATACTCCTTGCTCCCCAAAATTCACGCTCTGCGTGCGCTATGCGCTTTGCGCTCTGCGTCATTCGACCGTTACACTCTTTGCCAGGTTACGAGGTTGATCCACGTCAGTGCCACGGAAAACTGCAACATGATACGCCAGCAGCTGCATTGGAATGGTGAACAGAATCGGTGCTAGAAATGGAGTTGTGGCCGGCACACGGATGTGGGCATCAACTTTGCTGGCAAATTCCTCTCCCGAGCCGTCGCTCACTGCGATAATCTTGCCCCGGCGCGCTTTGACCTCTTCCATGTTGGAAAGCATTTTTTCAAAGGTCAAGCCACGGTTCACCACCGCCACTACCGGCATATGCTCGTCTATAAGGGCAATTGGTCCGTGTTTCATTTCACCGGCCGCATACCCCTCCGCGTGAATGTAAGATATTTCCTTTAGTTTCAGCGCTCCTTCCAGGGCAATGGGATAGTTGATGCCACGCCCCAGATAGAGAAAATCTCGGGAATTGGCATATTCTCGGGCAATAGTGCGGATCTGCTGATCTTCGGCTAGGGCGGCTTCCATTTTCTTGGGGAGCTTCACCAGCTCCAGAATACACTCCTGGCTCTCCTCGAGGTTGATCTTTCCCAACTTTACTCCCAGGTAGAGGGACAGCAAATAGAGGGTCACCAACTGGGTGGTAAAGGCTTTGGTGGAGGCCACTCCGATCTCCGGGCCCGCGTGAGTGTAAAGAACTCCATCAGCTTGCCGCACCAAACTACTTCCCACCACGTTCACAATGGCCAGCAGGAAAGCCCCCTTCTTGCGACTCTCTCGCACCGCAGCCAAGGTATCCGCCGTCTCACCGGATTGGGAAATCAAAACTTGCAGGGTTTTCGAATTAATGATGGGATCCCGGTAGCGGAACTCTGAGCCTAGCTCCACTTCCACTGGCAGGCCACAAAAAGACTCCAACAAAAACTTGCCCACCAGCCCTGCATGGTAAGAGGTGCCGCAGGCCACAATAGAGATTTTGTCTAAAGACTGAATCAAATCGTCTTCCAGGTTGAGATCATCCAGAAAAACCTCGCCGGAAGACTCACTTATGCGGCCGCGAAAGGTATCAATAACCGCACGAGGTTGCTCATAAATCTCTTTTTCCATGAAGTGAGTGTAGCCGGCCTTCTCAGCCATGACCGGGTTCCAGGTTATATGCGCTACCTCTTTCTCCTTAGTTTCTCCATCCTCGCCTTTCACTTCGAATGAGCCCTGGGCAAGAATGACCATCTCGCCGTCATCCAAAAAGACAACATCCCGGGTGCGACCAAGAATGGCAGGAATATCTGAAGCCACCAGCATGGCATCGGCTGCCAGTCCCAGAACCAGAGGGCTTTCCTTCCGTACCGCAATGATTTTGTCCGGCTCCAGCTCGCTGAGAATCACCAGGGCATAAGATCCCTCAATAACTCGAAGGCTGGCGTTAACTGCTTCTTCCAAAGAAGCACCGGCTTGAACCTCGTTGTTTATAAGTTGTGCCACGATCTCAGTGTCGGTCTCGGAATTGATCTGACATCCCATCTCAAGAAGCTGTTTCTTCAGTGGAAGGTAGTTTTCGATGATGCCGTTATGAACTACCGCTATTGGGCCCACCTTGTGAGGATGGGCATTGATATCCGACGGGGGTCCGTGGGTGGCCCAGCGGGTATGACCGATACCCACAGAACCGCCCACTGGCTGTTCTTCCAGAAGCGCCTCGAGTTGCGTCAGCTTTCCTTGACAGCGCCGAACTTCAATCCTGCCCTCACTGATGACGGCTATACCGGCACTGTCGTAGCCGCGATATTCCAATCTCTTCAGTCCGTCGACCAGAAGCGACACACAGTCATGCTGACCAACGTGTCCAATTATTCCGCACATTTCCAACCTCTAATACTAGTTATAGGTATAATGCATTTTCTGTGGGGGTGGCTTTCTAGCCACGACTATTGCTGATTGCCGAGCCACTAGATCGCGACTGGAAAGTCGCTCCCACATAGGACTTGAATATTATGTACTCAAACCTTATGGGTAACTCACTTCTTTTTCGGACGCTTCTTTTGACTGGCTCTAGCCGCGACTTTCTGAATATTTCCACATCGTGGCTAAAAGCCACTCCCACAGAACAATTAGTTCCCTTTAGCGCGCTTTGCAATAATCTTCTCGGCTGCTTCGAGCTCTTCTTTGGTATTGATACCCTGGAACTCTTTTGGATCGGAACCGGTTACGGCTCGCACTTTCCAGCCTCGCCCGGCTGCCAGCTGCACTAGATCGGTAAGATAGTACTCGCCCTGTACGTTGGCATTTTCGACATCTGGCAGCACTGCCCGCAGGAGCTCGGCGCTGCCGCAGTAGATCCCGGTGTTCACCTCTCTAATATTGCGCTCCCGCTCGCTGGCGTCTTTGGCTTCAATGATCCCCGCCACCTCGCCCCCAGAATCCCTGATAACACGGCCGTAACTTCCAGGGTCGTCGAGCAGCATGCTAAGCACACTGAGATCAGCATCAAGCTTGGTGTGCTCCATCTGGAACAACCGCAATGTCTCTGCGGTAAGCAAAGGTGTATCACCGCAGCAGATTAGGACTGATCCGGCATGATCGGTCAAATGGGGTAAAGCACACTGGACTGCGTGCGCAGTTCCAAGTTGCTGTGCTTGCAATACCCATTCCACCTGGGCGTCGGCGAATACCTTTTTTATGCGTCCAGCCTGATGCCCCACCACCACCAGCACCCGATCAAATCCCAGCTCTTCAACTACTGCCAGCGTGTAGGAAAGCATTGGCCGGCCGCAGATGGGGTGCAAAACTTTTGCGAGGTCTGAGTACATCCTGGTCCCTTTGCCCGCGGCCAGGACCAGGGCAACCGTATCCTTCATAATTCCTCTTTTACTTTATCCACGCGAAAAACGCAACGCTGACACGAGGCGTGAGCCAAAGGAGTCAGGAGCCAGAATCCAGGAGGGAAAAGCGAACCACCAAGACACGAAGACACAAAGAAAAACAGATAGTGGTGACAAGAGTTCAGCTGAGCAAGTTTCGGTGAATGATTCAGTGTTCTTTTTCTATTTCTCTTTAATCTTGGTGCCTTGGTGTCTTTGTGGTTGGGAAAAACCATGAACCACCAAGACACAAAGACACCAAGGAAAGCAACAGTAAATTGCACCACCAAGGCACAAAGACACAAAGAGAAGCAATAATAGTAGAAACAAAGAACCACTAAGACACAAAGAAAACCAAACAGGACCGCTTAGCTGAACAAGTTAGCTGGATGAGGTAGTGTTTTTAACTATTTAATCTTGGTGACTTGGTGCCTTTGTGGTTAGGAAAAAATCATGAAACACCAAGACACGAAGACACAAAGAAAATCAAATAGTGGGCAGCACCGCTTAGCTGAGCAGATTATCTGAATGATGTCGTTTTCTTTTTCCATTTTAGTCTTGGTGACTTGGTGCCTTTGTGGTTAGGAAAAATCATGAACCACCAAGACACAAAGACACAAAGAAAATCAAATAGGGGTGACAAGAGTTCAGCTGAGCGAGTCTCGATGAGTGATCTCGTGTTGTTTTTCTATTTCTACTTGATCTTGGTGCCTTGGTGCCTTTGTGGTTAGGAAAAATCATGAACCACCAAGACACGAAGACACAAAGAAAAACAGATAGTGGTGACAGCAGCTTAGCTGAGCAAGTTCGAAGAATGATGTGATGTTTTTTGCTTACTTAATCTTGGTGACTTGGTGCCTTTGTGGTGAGAAAAAATGAACAGGTCCAAATCTTTGTCCTTTGAATTCTTGAGTTTTGAGGCAACGGACTACGGACAACTGACCACGGACACTGGGCGGTTCGCAGAAAAAAAAACGGGCCCAAATTTGGACCCGTCTTAAATTATCAGAAAATCGTTCTCGGCTAGAGTTTGGCCTTCTCTGCAGCCCGGATGCGGGCGATGGCTCGTTGGAGTGCGGCTTCCGCCCGGAGAAAATCCAGCGCATCTTGCCGCTCTTTTAGACGTAGCTCAGCCCGCTCCAAGGCAGCCCGTGCCCGTTCCAGATCAATGTCTTGGACGCGTTCAGCGGTGGTGGCCAGTATGGTCACCTTGGTGGGCAGCACCTCAGCATAGCCGCCGCCGACCACCATTGCCTCGAGCTGGCCGCCTTTGCGATATTTTACTTCTCCTGGTTGCAGTTGGGCCAGGAAAGGAATGTGATTGCGCAACGCACCAAACTCACCAAAGTAGCCGGGGGCCATCACTATATCAACCTCCTCGCTCACAAGTGTTTGCTCAGGAGTTACCACATCTAGTTGTAAGGTCTTCTCTGCCATAAAATCACCATCTCCAAGTTAGTTCCCTACGCTCACCATTGGAATGTTGGAATACTGGAATAGTGGAATAATGAGTGAAGAGGAATTGGACGGAATATTAATATTATTACGGTGTCTTCCTCTTTTACCCCCATTTTTCCATCATTCCAACGTTCCATTATTCCAGGAACGAAGTACAAGGCTGATGGACTCCCACTCTCAATCGGAGAATCGCCCGGGGAAACCTCCCTTTATGCTTCCGCCATGGTCTTGGCTTTTTCCAGGGCCTCTTCGATACCACCCACCATGTAGAAGGCCTGCTCTGGAACCTCGTCGTGCTTGCCGTCAACGATCTCCCGGAAGGCGCGAACCGTATCTTCCACCTTGACGTACTTGCCTTCGGTCCCGGTGAACTGAGAAGCCACGAAGAAGGGCTGGCTCAGGAAGCGCTGAATTCTCCGGGCCCGTGCCACCACAACCTTGTCCTCTTCAGAAAGCTCGTCCATTCCGAGGATGGCGATGATGTCCTGGAGATCTGTGTACTTCTGCAGGATCATCTGCACATCTCGGGCCGTGTTGTAATGATCTTCACCCAGAACCTGAGGGTCAAGGATGCGCGAGACGGAATCGAGCGGGTCCACTGCCGGGTAGATACCCAGCTCGACGATCTGGCGCGAGAGCACCACGGTACCGTCCAGGTGGGCAAAGGTTGTTGCCGGGGCCGGGTCAGTGAGGTCGTCAGCCGGCACATACACACACTGGACTGCGGTGACCGAGCCCTTGGTGGTGGAGGTAATGCGCTCCTGCAACTCACCAAGGTCGGTTCCCAACGTGGGCTGATACCCAACGGCTGAGGGCATGCGGCCCAACAGGGCCGAAACCTCGGCGCCGGCCTGGGTAAAGCGAAAGATATTGTCAACGAAGAGCAGCACATCCTGGCCTTCCTCATCCCGGAAATACTCCG
>Ga0209536_100013375_pt1 | contig 11839 bp, 3 predicted proteins | sample DeeMarSeWOR28_12_FD_187461 | JGI IMG/M metagenome (GOLD analysis project Ga0209536, IMG submission 187461) | Marine sediment microbial communities from White Oak River estuary, North Carolina - WOR-2-8_12 (SPAdes) (version 2) | ecosystem: Environmental > Aquatic > Marine > Intertidal zone >...
ATCCCGCCCGTTAGCCCATTTTTCTCCAGCACTTTTCAGATGTGCAACAATGTCATCAGGTTTCATTGTTGCGGTTGCTTTAAAAATTTCTTTCACCTGCTCTGCACCCAGTTGATCATCCTGCGGGTTGAACATCTCCTCAAAGCCATCACTCATAAAAAGAACGGTATCACCTTTGTGGAATTTAATTTCTTTCTCTTGATATGGGAAATTGACAAATCCACCCAATGGCATGCCTTTTAACGTTACCTCTTCAATTTCAGATGAAGATGAACGATAGATAAGCGGATAAGGCATTCCCGCTGCAGAAAGCTGCATCTGCTGATCTTTGAATTTTGCGATGGTCAGAGCCATGTACATCTTTTTCAATCCCATTGCCTTTATGGCATCTGATCCTTTTTTTAAGAACACGACCGGTTCTGGTTCCTCTGACAAGGCTTTGAATAAGCTTTTAGTGGCGGCTACCATGGTGCCGGCCTGCATCCCATGACCGGTGGCATCACCAATGACGATCGTCAGGGTTCCGTCTTCATGCAGCTTGAAATCGTAATAATCACCACCAACTTCGGTTGCTGTTTTCATATAGACACCCAGATCGTACTGTGGATGTTTGGGCAAAACTTTTGGCAACATGGAAAGCTGGAGTTGTCTCGCTTCCTCCAGTTCTTTGGCCTGCCGCTGATTTTCTGCCTCCAGCAGTTTTTGCTCCATTTCCTGGTCGGCTATTTTCCTGTTAGTGCGGGCAAAGTCACGTGACAGATAAATGGACATAGCCACAAAAAAGCCGATGGCCCCAAAGGCGTAAGGATTTTCTATTTCACGAAGAGAAATAAGAATCCCCATATCCATTAAGGCATCAAGAATGCCAAAGAGGAAAAAGACAAGGAAGGCGCTGCCGATAATCCAGGCGCCTTCCCTCTTTTTATAAACGGCAAGACTGATCACCCGTGTAATTTCCACATAGATAATCCCATAGAGAATACCAAACTTATCAAAATACGGCGCAGGTTTATAAACGACAAGGGCTCCTAATGCAACTGAAACCAGGGCAATAATCCAAAACTGTTTGGGCACTTTATCATAAAAGAGTGAATAGACAAACCTTAGTTGAAAAATTACCCAAAGAGGTATCATAGCACTGTGGATTCGAAGCGCGGATAAATTCATTCCAACATCCTTTGATAACAAAATTTCGTAATCAAAGTAAATTGTCGCCGCATAGGCAAACAGAAAAAGTGCAAAATAGAGATTCTGTCTCAAAGCCGGAAAGAAAGAAAACAATATCATATGCAGTAATCCAATGGCCAGGGGCAAGGTAGTGAAAAATATCTGAAAACCCGTAAATGTCATCTCCCGTCGTCGACCGGATTCAGAGATTTGGTTTGCCTCTTGCAGACGCAGATAAAATCCGGCACTGTAACCTGCAGCGTTAAATTTATTGACAGTCTGGTTTGAATATCTTAAGGCGATGACATGATGCTTCCGTTTATCAAAAGTAAACATTATTGGATGGCCTGTTGGTTTCTCACTCTCCTTAATAGAATAAGAAATTAATTCTCCGTTTATATAAATTTTCGAAGTACCTGCCTGCCAGATAGATAATCCCAATGGTTTGTTGATATAAGTTGAATCGACAACTATATGAAGTCTGAACCATCCGGTCCCCTGCCAGCCGTTTTGCACTTGATAGTAAGCATCGATACCGGGATTTGCAAAATTCCAGGTATGATCATCGAACTGCAGATCTGACCATTCATCGTTGTCTCCCGAATGATATTTCCAGAAACGATTAGACAGATCAATCCCATTTTCCAAATCGTGAGATGAAAGGAATATTTTAGGAGCGGGTATTACCGTCTTTTCATCTGACAATACGCGAATGGCAAATCCCCAATTCCCCAGTCCCTGTGAAATCTTTACCAGACAGCGGTTTTCGCCCTTTTTAAGATCTGCCTGCACGACATCCTGATCAATAAACAGATGACGGGCCGCTGGATTGAAATGGATGCGTTTCCCATTGATCCACAGTGCCATACCATCATCACTGCCAAGGAGAATTTTATTACTACCGTCAAGAGGACTTTGAATTTTACAAAAAGCATAAGCTGTCGCATTTTGGTAATTTCCGATATAGTATAGAAGGTCAACAATTTGTTGATTGCTCTGAATTCGTTGCCAGGTTAACGAATCTCCTTGTTTGTTGACAACAATATCACCTTCTTTTGGATCTGCCGCTGCTTCACCTCCCACTTCGCTCAGAAAATCCTCGTCAAGATCGTTTGGAGAAAACGGTCCCAGTAAGAGCCATTCTGTCATATTTTCTTCATCTATCGAATGGATAGGGACATCGTTTTGTGCCTGTAGAGAGAAGAAAATAATAAAGCAGAATAAAATCGCTGATATTTTAGGTTCTTGATATCTCATTGCATCTGTCACCAATCTTTGTAATTAACTATTTTTTCAGAAAACTGCAACCCATCAATTTATTCAAATTGGAAATATTTATATCTATATTAGACCTGCTAATGCACGATGAAAAATGAATTCCTGTAATATCTTGTTCGCTTATTTTTTGGACCAGTACATAAGAAAAACCTTGATATCGTCTACATAATCCGGTTATATTAGAAAAAATAACCATACCCGCTCTTATTAAAGCTCATCATCTAAATTTGGTCTCAATCCGTTATCAAGAGACATTAACTGCAAAATAGATACAGTCATTATCATCCTCATACTCCTTCAGTCCCCGGGTAAAGTAATCATAGTATAGTGGAGGGCAAACGGTATGAGTTTGCAAATCAAATGGGTATCATGGCCATTTATTTTGGTAATCTTAATCATTTCGGGCAATCTGCTTGTCAGCCAGGATTCTCTTATGAGACCGTGTGCTGCCGATTGTGACTATGTCGTGTATTTTGTCGGTAATACCGGATCCGCATCAATGGAAGAGGTCGATCCAACACTCCATCTGCTAAGTAACAAACTGGGAATTGCTAACAAAAATTCTGCGGTTGTTATTCTCGGTGATATTTTAAAAGAAGGTGGTATGCCGGAGCCGGGAGAGCCGGGGCGACAGGAAACCGAGCAAAGAATCATGCAGTTATTGAACTGTTTAAATGATTACCCCGGGAAGATCGTCTTTATTCCCGGTGAACAGGATTGGGGAAAGGATAAGCAGACAGGCTGGCAATCCCTGATCAGACTTGAAGAGTACATCGAAACAAAACTGAACCGGGGGAATGTCTTTATTCCCGATAATGGTTTTCCGGGGCCGCAACAGAAAAAATTAACTGATGACATCAGACTGATCGCTATAAACACCCAGTGGCTTCTCACCCCCAACCTAAAACCAACAGGTGACAGCGGAGAGTATGACGTTGAAGAGGATGATGAATTTTATGTGGAACTGGAAGACATTATCATGAAACGCGCTACAAAGGATCTGATCATCGTCGGTCACCATCCTCTATATTCAAATGGTCACTATGGGGGACATACCAATCCAAAGGCACATATCTTCCCTCTGACGATGGCCTGGGAAAATGCCTATCTTCCGTTACCGATTATCGGTTCAGTGGCTGTAGCTTATCGAAGTAATTTTGGTAATGAACAATATTTTTGCAACAATCGAAACACCTACATGCGAAAGAATATTGATAAAGTTATTCAGGAGCACGAGGCTTATATCTATGTTTGTGCCCATGACCACAGCCTGCAGTTGTTCAAAACCACGACATTGAATGTCATGCAGTACTATCATGTATGCGGTTCAGCTGCCCGATCGGAGTATACGTCACCGGGTTATGAACGTGGCAGTAAAACGAAATACGTCTCTGATGAGAAAGGATATTCTGCACTTAATTACTATAATAACGGATCGGTCTGGATCGATTTTTGGGTTGTAAATGAAAATGGAAGTGAAACGCATACGTATGAGGCGATGCTTCGCAGTGCAAAAAAACTGGCTGATACTACAAATCTGGTAAAAGAAGATGTCGTCTATCCTGATTTTAGCGATAGCACCGTGATTCTCGTCCCGGAGCCGGCTTATGGTGCAGGATGGTTTAGAGAATTTTTTGCAGGATCCAATCATCGCGATGTTTGGACGACTCCCATAGAGGTTCCCTATTTTGACATCGGGAAAGAACACGGAGGCCTGAAACCTGTTAAACGCGGAGGTGGACTGCAAACGACTTCCATTCGTCTCGTTGACAATGAGGGTAAGCAGTATATTTTACGTTCGGTTAATAAGGACGGAGGAAAGTATTTACCGGAAGAAATTCAGCCGACAATTGTCGCTCCCATCTCACAGGATTTCCTCTCCTATTCCCATCCTCATGGAGCGTTTATTGTGCCCCCTCTGGCAGAAGCCGTCGGTGTGTATCATACCAATCCCAAATTGGTACAAGTGCCGGATGATCCGCGTTTTGGAGAATATCAAAATCTGGTCGGCAATTTATTGATGCTCTATGAGGAACGTCCCAACAAAGACATGTCAGGACATCCCTGTTTTGGCAATTCAAAAGATGTAGTTGGTGCATCTGAAGTTTATCGCAAAGTTACAAACAATAATGATTTCCGGATCGATGCTCAGTCTTTTGCCAGGGCACGTTTGTTAGATATGTGGATGAGTGACTGGGATCGTCATAAAGATCAATGGCGCTGGGCCTCATTTGAACCGCCGGATAAAAAAGGTAAAATTTACAGACCAATTCCCAGGGATCGCGATCAAGCATTTATGAAACTCAACTTTTTCCTGCATCAACTGATCAAACCCTATTTTAACTTTCAGGATTTTCGTGAAAGTTATGGCAATATGAAGGGATTGGCACACAGCGGGCGAAAGCAGGATCATCGATTTTTAAGTGAACTGGAAAGAAATGACTGGTTAGAAATTGCTGACAGTGTTAAAACTGCACTTAAAGACGAAGATATCGAAAAAGCGTTTCAGAAATTACCGGAACCGGTTTTTGCCCTTCAGGGAGAGGAGATGATTCATATTGGTAAAGTCCGACGTGAGAAGCTGGCAGAAGTTGCCACTGATTTTTATGAATTACATGCACGCAGCGTTGATGTGGTTGGTTCTAATAAACACGAACAATTCGAGGTGACGCGTTTTGATGACCATATCACCGAGGTAAAGGTCTTCAAAACATCAAAAAAAGGTGAAATCATAAAAGAAATTTACAATCGCAAAATAAATCGTGATGAAACAGATGAGATCTGTTTGTACGGGCTGGGAGGTAACGACCGCTTTATTGTAAATGGTGACGTCAATTCCGGCATTGTCGTACATGCCGTCGGTGGAACAGGTGACGATACATTTATCGACAGCTCACATGTCAGTTCCTGGGGCAAAAAAACACATTTCTACGATTCTCAAAAAAGTGATATCATAACAAGTACAGAAACGTCCGTTACAATTTCAGATGATCCCAGAGATAACGATTATACAGGCGTGTTTGAATTTCCAAGAACATACCCCATCGCTTTCCTATGGTTTACGACTGATGATGGATTTATTCTAACTGGCGGTGCTCTTCACCGTTCTTATGGTTTCCACAAAGATCCATATGCAGAACAGCATCGCATAACCGGATCCTTTGCCACATCCACAAAAGCGATTGGACTCAATTATAGCGGAAAATACAGACAAACCTTTGGATATGACTGGCATACTGGACTGGACATTGAATTTGCCAATCCCAACAACTTCTTAAATTTTTTCGGCATGGGAAACGAAACCGAGCCTGTTGACAAAGTTGATAGTGTCCGGGTATTTTTAGGATCGTTCAATTTTGAAGTTCCATTCACCTATGAAGACGATACCGGCTGGAATTTTAATATGATACCGAATATTAAAATGGCTAATCTTCGGGAAGATCAGGAAGAGATAAGCTTCTTCAGCCAACCGGGTCTTTCTGAATTTACTTTGGATCAGCAGTGGTTTGCCGGATTACGTTTATTTATGGATATGTCCTGCAAAGATGATCTAAATAATCCCAGAATGGGTTATAAGTGGCCCACTACTTTTGATGCCAATTTCGGTATATATAATGCACCGGATAATTTTATGAAACTGGAATCCGAATTATCTCTTTATGCTTCTTTATGGAGTAAAAATCAATATACGCTGGCTATCCGTTTTGGCGGTTCCCATAATTTTGGGACGTTTCCGTTTTTTGCTGCAAATACTCTCGGTGGAACAACCAACCTGCGCGGTTATCGCAGCACCCGTTTTTCCGGGCGCTCAAGTTTGTATGTGAATAGTGAGATTCGCCTTGGTCTGTTAAAAATTGGTGGTGAGGTCTTACCGGGCATGCTTGGCATATTGGGATTTGCTGATGTGGGAAGAGTCTGGACCGATGAAGAGATCTCAAAAAAATGGCATCCGGGATTTGGTGGCGGTATCTGGTATGACATCGTGGGAGAGGTTGTTTTGCGTGTCTCTACCGGATTTTCCAGGGAGGATATGATCATTCTCTTTGGCCCCGGATTTTTCTTTTAGGAAAAGTTTTTTTAATTTTGATCACGCCGACGGCGTGATCAAAATTAAAAAGATCCACTTTTCTCTTTGTTCTTTGCGTCCTCTGCGTTAAAAAAACTTTTACCATAAATTAATCTCTCACATAAAAAGGAAGACTATGTCATCTCCTCAAAAACTGAAAATTTTGATAGGAAGAACTGTTCTTCTCTCCCTTTTAGTACTTCTTTTTTCATGCGGCACTGAATCAGTTCAGAGGCCCAATATCATCCTCATCATGTCCGATGATATGGGGTATTCAGATATTGGATGTTATGGAGGGGAAATCCAGACGCCCAATCTCGATCAACTTGCCGCCAATGGTTTACGATTTACCCAATTCTATAACACAGCTCGCTGTTGTCCCACACGGGCCTCACTTTTAACCGGTCTTTATCCTCATCAAACAGGTATTGGCCATATGACCGATGCCAATCACCAGATCGATGCCTACAAGGGTGACCTCGGTACCAATTGCCTGACCATTGCCGAAGTACTGAAACTGGGCGGATATTATACCTACATGGCGGGAAAGTGGCACGTAACACCGTTTGTCAAACCAGAAGGTCCAAAACATAACTGGCCGCGTCAACGGGGTTTTGATCGATTTTTTGGCACCATTGACGGTGCAGGAAGTTTCTACGATCCACATTCATTGACCGAGGAAAATACCCAGATACCCCCTGCTGACAATTTCTATTATACGGATGCAATTAGTGATCGGACTGTAACTTATATCGAAGAATACAATCGGGAGAGTCCCTTTTTTATCTATGTTGCCTACACCGCTGCTCACTGGCCAATGCATGCCTTACCAAAAGACATCGAAAAGTATAAGGGAAAATATGATAAAGGGTGGGATGTTGTGCGTCAGGAACGGTATAACAGAATGGTTAAGATGGGACTCATTGACCGTAAATGGCCCATGTCTGAGCGTGATCCGGATTCTTATCCCTGGGAAGAGGAGGATCGAAAGGAGTGGCGCGCCCGCTGTATGGAAGTTTATGCCGCCATGGTGGATAATATGGATCAGGGGATTGGCCGGATTCTCGAAGCATTAAAAAGAAAAGGACAATTCGAAAACACTTTAATTTTCTTTTTGCAGGATAATGGCGCTTGTGAAGAAACAATCGGTGTTGAAGAGATTTACAGTCCGGAAGAATATAATCAATTGGAGAAAAAAGCGATGGCAGCCGGCGAACTTCAATATCGAATGATACCGGATTTTACCCGTGATGGGAAGCCAATCCGTCATGGTATTGGATTAATGCCGGGCCCTGCAGATACTTATATCGGTTATGATCTGCCCTGGGCCAATGCCAGTAATACACCATTTCGTCTTTATAAACACTGGGTACATGAAGGTGGGATCGCCACGCCATTGATCGTACACTGGCCTGAAGGGATAAAGAGTAAAAATGAACTCCGACATCAACCCGGGCATCTGATTGATATCATGGCCACCTGCCTCGATGTCGCCGCAATTGATTATCCGCGGACATTTAAGGGTAACTCAATCACTCCCCTCGAAGGAAAAAGCCTGATACCGGCTTTTGAGAATAAACCGCTTAACAGAGAAGCCTTATTTTGGGAACATGAGGGCAACAGGGCCATCCGTGTAGGCAAGTGGAAACTGGTCGCTCGCACAGAAAAATTTCTGAGATATACAGAAAACGATGAATCATTATGGGAATTATATGATCTTGAAAATGACCGGACAGAAACTCAAGATTTAGCAGCAAAATATCCCGAACGTGTTAAAGAGATGACCGCTCGTTGGAAGCAATGGGCAATACGACTGCATGTACTCCCCTGGCCCTGGGGTGGGTTCGAATGAAAAATACAACCACAGAGAGCACAGAGAACTACTCAATGTCTCTATGGCTTCTTTTAACACTACGGGATCGTAAGTGAGGAGTAGCCAATGAAAAATAGATTAGAATTCATCAAAATTAGCATCAGTTTGTTGATTCTCCCGATAATAGTTTTTGCACAGATCAATATTCCGACTCAGGATGAATTTTTCGAGATCATCAGGACGGAAGGTGCTAAGAAAGGTGAGACTTTATTTAATGAAGTAAGGGATGTTTATCCTGATACGGTTTTTTTTGCAGAATGGGCGATGAACGGTTTGGGATATGAACTGTTATTTGCGGATAAGATTAGGGAAGCAATTATTGTCTTTAAAATGAATATTGAGGCTTATCCCGACGCATGGAATGTTTATGATAGTATAGCCGAAGCCTACATGAAGAATAAAGAAAAAAATAAGGCCATTACATACTATAAGAAATCATATGATATAAATCCTGATAACGAGAATGCCTATTTATATCACTTTGTGCTATCCAATTATGACAAGATGGAAGTACAAATCACGATGCGCGATGGCATGAAATTATTTACATCAGTTTATATGCCATCCGATAACTCCAGAACTTATCCGATCATGTTACTACGCACACCTTATAGTGTTCAACCATATGGTGAACACCTTTACAAACAATATCTGGGACCCTCCCAGATTTTTGCCGAAGACAAGTACATCTTTGTCTATCAGGATGTCCGTGGTAAGTATTTGTCCGAAGGGGATTATGTAAATGTCAGACCGTATATTCCCAACAAAATATCCCCACAGCATATTGATGAAAGTTCCGATACGTATGACACGATTGACTGGCTTATCAAAAACATACCTAACAACAATGGAAAGGTTGGCATGTGGGGCATCTCTTATCCAGGTTTTTACTGCACAATGGCAGCAGTAAATGCACACCCGGCTCTGCTGGCCGTTTCTCCACAGGCACCTGTGACAGACTGGTTTATTGGTGATGATTTCCATCATCACGGTGCATTTTTCCTGACACCGGCTTTTGGTTTTTTTAAAGGTTTTGGTCAACCACGCCCTGAACCCACCACCAAACGGGCGACCAGTTTTCAGTATCCCACACATGATGGTTATCAATTCTTTCTGGAAATGGGCCCGCTAAAAAACGCCATTAATTTTATTGGAGATAGTATTTCATTCTGGAACGATCTGATGACACATGGTACTTACGATGATTTCTGGAAAGAAAGAAATGTTCTCTTTCATTTAGACGATGTCAGGCCTGCGATACTGACAGTTGGTGGATGGTTTGATGCAGAAGACCTGTATGGCCCCCTGCATGTTTATAAGACAATTGAAGAAAACAATCCGGATATTGAAAACAGGCTGGTTATGGGACCCTGGTCCCATGGCAGCTGGGGAAGATCACCCGGTGAAAAGTTGTGGGACATAGACTTCGGCGACAGCACCAGTATCTATTACCGGGAGAATATTGAGCTACCCTTCTTTCAATACCATTTGAAAGGAATTGGCGATTTGAATATCGCCGATGCAACTGTTTTTGAAACCGGTTCAAATCAATGGCAAACCTATGATCAGTGGCCACCAAACAATTTATTGGATAAAAAACTGTATTTACATCCTGAGGGCGGGCTGTCATTCACGCCACCTGAAACAAGTGGAGAGGTCTATGACGAGTATATGAGTGATCCTGCTAAACCTGTTCCCTTCATCGGTGGTATCTATAATTACATGCCTACTGAATACATGGTAGCCGACCAGCGTTTTGCCTCAAAACGTCCGGATGTTCTTGTTTATAAAAGTGATATTTTAACTGAAGATGTAACAATTAGTGGACCGGTTTTTGCTAATCTATCCGTCTCTACAAGCGGCACGGATTCTGACTGGATTGTAAAATTAATCGATGTCTATCCGGATGATTATCCTGATTATGAACCTAATCCTCGGGATGTTCGTATGGGAGGATATCAAATGATGGTCCGCGGAGAGGTATTAAGAGGAAAATTCAGGAAAAGTTATGAAAATCCCGAGCCATTTATTCCTGACGAGATAACACAAATTCGATTCGATATTCGGGATGTCAACCATTGTTTTTTGAAGGGACACCGGATCATGGTTCAGGTCCAGAGTAGCTGGTTCCCGCTGGTTGACCGCAATCCACAAACCTTCACCGATATCTATTCGGCGGATGAAGAGGACTTTCGGAAAGCAACGCAACGAGTCTATTTGTCCTCAGAATATCCATCATTCCTGGAAGTGAATGTCAAATGACCAGGTTTTAATGTCCAATGTCCAAGCCTAAATGTCAAATCAATGCCCAATTCCCAATGACCAATTTTCAGTCTTATTTGACATTGGGATTTTGGATTTCATTTGTCATTTGGATTTTTTCATTTGACATTACTTCAGCAAATTCATCTTCTTAACATCCTGAAATTCATTTGTTTTTAGTCTATAGTATTAAGGAAGCTAACCTTTTTTTTGCATCAATGAATTCAGGCATAGTTTTATCTGCATCTCTCCAGATTTCGAGGCATTTTTCATATTCTTCTATTGCTTTATCTTTCCAGTTTTTCTCCTGATATAACTTGGCCAACCTGTAGTGATATTTAGGATGAATCAACCGTCTGTCTTTGCTTTTCGGATCAAAGGTAATAAGTTTTTCGTATTCTAAAATCGCCTTATCCAATTCGCCGGTATGCATATAAGCCCGGGCTAAGACATCCTGAAGGGAGGGTATATTCACAAACCACAAAGATTTGGGATTCATTTCAGGTATTTCTTTGAAAATTATTTTCTCACCAGCTGCTATGACATTTTCATAAGATCCTTCTGAAATCATCACTTCCATTTGGAGCAGGTTATAGTTAATATTTATTTGTTCTTTCCAGTAGTATCTTTCAGGTAGCCGGGATAAGAGTGACTTGATTTCATCCAACCTGGCCTTTGCTGAATCATTTTTACCTTCCATCACATCCACATAGCCTATAGCTAATCCAAAAATTGCTTGATTATATAAATCAAAATTGCGAAAGTTTTTTGCATAATCATATACTTTTTCAAAGTAATGCCTGCTTAATCCATAGTCACCTTTATCATAATAAAGACATGCTTTTGTTAGTTCGGCCGCGACCACGCCCCAATCATGTTTTAGTGGTTGCCAAAGTTCTTTGGTTTTGTGAGCATCAGCGGCAGACTGATCAAAACGACCAGTCCAGTAATGATAAAATCCTCTTATCCAGTACCCCACTGCTTTCAGACCCGGGGATTGGTTTACGGAGATATAATGAGTTAGCCATTTAAAGGTCTCTGTGTAGTTTTCTTTTATCGCATGGATATAAGCAATCGACCTCGCAGCTGCAAAATCAGGTTTAATTTCTAACGCTTGTTTGTATTTTTCAATTGATTTATCCAGCTGCCCCATTTTAAAATAGAGATCAGCCATGGAATCGAATGGATTTGGA
>Ga0209536_100013376_pt1 | contig 11839 bp, 13 predicted proteins | sample DeeMarSeWOR28_12_FD_187461 | JGI IMG/M metagenome (GOLD analysis project Ga0209536, IMG submission 187461) | Marine sediment microbial communities from White Oak River estuary, North Carolina - WOR-2-8_12 (SPAdes) (version 2) | ecosystem: Environmental > Aquatic > Marine > Intertidal zone >...
TGCAGAACAGATGAAAGGCGTTAGTTATTTATTTTTCTTGAGAGATCTCATCCGCAAAGTCGATGAAGACTGGCCCGGTGTACTGGCCAACCTGGAACAAATGCGTCAGACCCTGGTGAACCGGCAGAATATAATCATCAACGTCACCTGCGACGAGAAGGATTGGTCGGAATTCAGTCCTCACTTAGATGCCTTTTTAAAACAATTGCCAGTAGATGATGTCCAGGAATTTCAGTGGTCACCTGACAAGCCTACCGGTTTCGAAGGAATGATCATCCCGGCACAGGTTAATTACGTGGGCAAAGGGGCGAATCTCTATCAACTTGGCTACCGTTTACACGGCTCAGCGCATGTAATCTCGCGCTACTTGCGGACAGCCTGGTTGTGGGACCGTGTTCGCGTCCAGGGCGGAGCTTACGGTGCCTTCTGCCAATTCAATCACCTATCGGGCACCCTAACCTTTGTCTCTTACAGAGATCCCAATCTCATCAAGACAATAAAAACATTTGATGAAACAGTAAAATTCTTGCGATCTACTGATATCACGGATGATGAACTTACCAAAAATATCATCGGAACCATCGGAGAGATCGATAGACACCTTCTCCCTGACGCCAAGGGATATACTTCCATGGTGCGCTATCTTACCAACGACACTGACGAGAAGCGCCAATTGTTGCGCGAAAATGTGCTCAACACCTCGGTCACGGACTTCAATGACTTTGCCGATGTTCTAGAGGGGGTGAAACGGAGTGGGTTGGTGAAAGTGGTTGGCGCAGCCAGCGCTCTTGAGACCGTTGCTGCAGAGCGGCAAGGCTGGTTGGAGGTATTCAAGCTACTCTAGATTTGAGATTGCAGATCCTAGATAGCAATTACAGATTTCGATTCGAAATCCGCAATCCAAAATCCGCAATCCGCAATCTTTTTGAGGGCCCCTCACAGAATATGCCCTGAGCCTTTCTTGATTAAAATATTGTAAGCCTTCAGACGGTCCTCGGGTGGGAGATTGCGGAGGTCATCGAGCACTAGGAGGATACCCCCGTTCCGCAACAACTCCTCGTTGTTGAGCATCTTGAGTGTGTAGTCCAGAATCATACCGTGATAAGGCTCTTTTAGTTCAGAGAATTGGATACCCGCCACATGGACACCTTCATCCTGGCCTTGCTCTTCTTCATGAACACGAGAATACATTACTTCTCCAGCCAGCTCGATTGAATTGAGAGTGCCCGGCAAAAGGAACTCCATGGTTAAGCTATCTCCGGAGCTGAGTGGATCGGCTGACTTAATGAAAATGCCCTCCGTGCCAAGGTTAACGATTTTGGCCTTCAGACTGGAGCCGTCGGCCAGATCGCAACGTACATCCAGATTGACTGGTACTCGGAGACTCTTTCTCTGGCCCCTACCTTCTTCCATTATTTTTCTCTTAGTGTGGTTGTGCCCAATTCTGGCTATACCTTAACAATCGCCCTCATATATATATATGGTAAGAGGAGAATCTCTTTGGACTCGGTCAAGGTGCCAACTATCTAGCCTCCCTTCTCCCTCGTATTCAAGCCCGGATAGTTCACGATTTCTTGCTCCAGTCTTCAAGCTCTGCAGCCTCGTATTCCTCCTGCTTGAGGGCAAGATCCAGCTCAATTAAGAGCCCCGAATGTTTTTGAGTCTCACTTTCCCCCTGGAATGTAATGTGCTCCTCACGAGCTCCTCGCACATCTTCGAGCCCCTTCTTGAGTGCCGCGCCAACTGAAGCACTCAGGTCAATCTTCCCAGCCTCAAACCGCGGAGTGATGCCATTCTCGGCGACCTCCTCGGCGATGTGGGCGAGCTGCTTCATCTTGGTCATGGAGAAATCCATGAGCTGCCAGCCAACAATGGATTCGTGCTGGAACACCCAGGAGGAGCGGATGTGCTGCAACATTTCGGTGTACTTGCCGGCCACCAACCCCTGGAGTCGTTCAATAAATTCCTCGGGCAGTTCGTTTTCTTCGCCGGGTAGTCCCTCTGCCTGCTCAGGTGTCATCTTGTCCAGAATCCGCTGAAACTTCCTGGCATGATATTCAGATTCCCAGGCCTCCCTCTGTAAAACTCGCTTGATGTGAGGATCATCCACTTTGTCCGCCTCACCATTGTAATGCGGTACCAGTTTCAGCTCGTAATCAACGTATGACTTGAATATGGTCGCCCGGTTGGTGGGGTCATACGGATACGGGGCTGGGGTCAGGTTGGGCTCTCCCCCTAGCCCTCCGATGATCATCCCCAGCCAGTGCATGTGCCACATCTCTTCCCTGGCGCGAGACAATAAACTAGCACCAAGTGGGGTGTCCTCCCCTTCCAGGTAACTGTGAACGAGATACCGTAGGATAGCTGCATGCTCATCAGCCATGTCCTTATTCAACATAGCTATCAGTTCCTCTTTTTTCATTCTTAACCTCCCGCAGATCTATCAAATAAATGGTTAGTCTTATTTGATAATAGTTTGTACAACTCAAGTTCGTCAAGATCTATCACTGCCCCTTAACCCTCACCATACCGCAAAAAAAGAGCCAGTCCCACATGGAGACTGGCTTTTTCATACTCTGGGCTATCGCCGCTTGCCTGGCACCAGGATAAGTACCCTTCAGTCAGATACCCACATCCGTTTCAGCTCAAGTCCAGTTTGTTACGAAACCAGTCTTTGAAAGCTTCGCTGATCCCGTAGGTACCTCTCCTGCCTCCCCACGACTCCAGTTCCCTTTTCATCAGATCAGCGGGAACCTCCACCTCTCCGACGACTTCTGCTTCCGCCGTGCTCTGCCGCACGAGAAGGAGCTGGGCTGGGGTCTTCCAGGCATCAATGGTGAAGTAGCAACTCACATCGCTGTCAGACCGGACAAAGTCCCGACCATGGGCCCAGGACGACCCCCATTCCAGATAGAGAGCCACCGCCTTTTCAGGAGTCATCTCCAAATTCAGACAGTCCATGATTTCCTGGTTTTCCTTGATATCTTCTATGCTCAGCATCTTATCACGCCCTCTCTCAGCTCTTGGCGGTGAATCGTGATGACTTGTGTCATTGGGAGTTGTGATTCTCTGAGGCCCGGAACATCGATCCAGCCATAGGATCCCACTTGCGGCTCCTAATGGGTAGTTGGTTTACTAATCTACTTTGAAAAACGCACTCGCTGGTGCTCCGCACACCGGGCAGGTATCCGGCGCCTCATCCTCAACGGTCATGCCGCAGACACTGCAGACGTGGTAGTCCACTTCTTCCAGACCGTCCAGGTTGTCTATAGCTTTCTGATAGAGCTTCGCATGGACCTGCTCCACCTCGTTGGCATAAACGAAGCTCCGCTCCGCCGTCTTGTTGCCCTCCTCTTTGGCGTCCTTGATCATCTCAGGATACATCTGCTTGAACTCGTGGGTCTCACCATCCACTGCCACCTTGAGATTATCCGCAGTATTTCCAATTTCTCCCAGAGCGCGCAAATGAGCGTGGGCATGAACTGTTTCAGCAGCCCCCGCAGCCCGAAAAAGCTTAGCAACCTGTGGATAACCCTCCTTCTCAGCCTTGTCAGCGAAGGCGAGATACTTACGGTTGGCCTGGGACTCCCCTGCAAACGCATCCCTCAAGTGTTGTTCTGACTTAGACATTAAATTCCTCCTTTTAGATAGATGTTAATTTACCGGCCAGTTTCTCGGCCACAAAAGTTAGACTTTCAAGGTCAAGATAATCAAGGGCAGTCGCATCGAAAAGAATCTTTGCCTGAGCCTCAAATCCCTCTTCCTGATCCTCATCCCAAAAAAGCAGTAGAAGCGGCATTCTGGGAAGTGGCGTAAACTTGAACGCCAGATCTCCATTATGACCATTCAATACCGGGATACCTCCCAGTCTTCGGCAGGCGCTTTCCAACTCAGGTCTTGCTCCGCCGAAATACTGATATATACGTTTGTGGCAACCCTCTTCGAGCGCTACGCGCTTGGGTAAAGAGTTAGGAAAGCTTTCCAGCCCCACCCATTCACCCCTTAAAGGCTTTGAACCGGAGAAAAAAATATAATTATAGAGAAGCACCTCATCCCAAGGATCGAACTCCTCAGTTCCCCCAGCCACAATACCACTACGACTCATGGTGACAGTACACTCGAAGTAAGGGATTTCCAGAGCGTCCATACCATTGTCTGTTGTATATGTCAGCCCCAAACCTGGAGCGATCGCCTCGAAGTCATGACTTCCGATCTTCTCCCTCAGATGCTCACGAGTTATCCTGTGATTATCTTTCTTGACAAAGATACCTCTCTCTCTTTGTTCCTCAATGGTCCTGGCCACCTCATCAAACGTGGCCTCGCCCAAGTGAGGGCAGTCCCCCAGTTCCTGCCCAAACCCCACCACCTGGGTGGCAAAAGCTAGGCAAGAGGGTTGGCCGCAGTCACCACAATTGGTCTTTGGTAGCTTCTTGTAGAGTTCTATGGGCCCAAATCGCATCAGGTCTCTCCGTCGCCACTATTCCTTCTTTTCAAAGGTCTTCTTGCCGTCGCACTCAGGGCACTTCTGAGGTTTGCATCTACCCTCTTTCTCATGACCGCAGGTAGTGCACTTGAAAGTAGCCATGGTTTCACCTCCTCCTATTGCTCTTCCCACCAGCCTTTCTTGCTATGAGCTTCCCGCTCAGCCTCGGCTAGCTTTCTTATCTTATAGGCCGAGTCACGCAGCACAGCGTAAAGTATGCCACACCCCACATCTTCGCGTACAGCATCGCCCTCGTCTGCGAGTTCGAGCATGCTTTCAACCATATCAAGCGTTTTCTTGATTGATTCGCTGCAACGTCTCAAAGTAATTCACTTTATTACAGAGATATTAAGAAATAATATTAAGATCCCTCTTCAGCAACTGAACCTGGCCCTGCCAGCGGTCTGAACATCTTTTTCCCGGCACCACAGACCGGACACTTCCAATCTTTCGGTACCTCATCGAACTGGGTTCCTTTGGGGATCTTGCCCCTTCTGTCTCCCCGGTCCGGGTCATAAAAACAACCGCAGTTTACAGTCTGACACTGATACATGTCCTCCGGTTTCGCCATGATATCTCCTTTCCAAACCCAACTTCCCTATACTCAATACTAAAGATGACAGTCGTCGGCGTACTCAGGGCAAACTGACCTGAGGTTGGCCTTGTGTACTTCCATACACTCCGGGCAATTGACTTCTAGGTTGTCACCATCTATGGTCCTGGACTTGATCTCTTCCGCACTCAGGTCAGAGACCGTACCGCAAGCACAGTTGGGGCACACGGCCTTCACCTGATATCTCTTCTTGCTCATCTTGCTCCTCCTCCCAGTTATTCTGTAGAATCGCTTATCTTACACGCCCTCTTGGTTCGCCATGAAAAGCCACCACAGGCGCTGCATTGGGGTAACGTGGTTTTATCCTTTTCCAGGTCTATTTGTTTAGCGCAAGCGTTACACCTATAGACACCACACGGTACTTCATCTCCGGTTGTGAGTCTGTCGCGTGACATTATTGCCTCCCTTCCAGGCATTGTCTTTTCCGGGTACTCCGCCGTATCATCAATATTTTTTGTCCGTTCACCTTCTGTTTGGTTTGCCTGACGAGGCATCCTCTCCGTTTTCGCGATGGTATAAACCCAAGATTCATGCCAAAATGAGACACATTGAAGATACGTGAGTTAAATCCTTTGATATCAATTAGTTACACAAAGACAGGAGAGTGGACCACCGAGTCTTACACAGGGGTTAGTTGAGACATCTATGAGACACGTGTGATGTTGACTGAAATCTTCAGTTATAACTAATCATAATCATTAATATTATAGACACTAAGATAGCAAGGAGTCTGGAGAGTGTACCAAATTTATCGTTGAGACACAAGTGTCTCATGAGACATCGGGAAACTCTTCGAGAAATCGATAAAGGGTGGCGCGACCAACGCCCAAATGCCTTGCTGCCTTGGCCTTGTTGCCACCGGTTCGGTCCAGGGCAGCCTGCACCATTTCCTGATTGAGCTTCCGCATCGGTCCCCGGCGGGAGGATCTTCCGCTTTTCAATTCCATCGGTAAGTCCTCTGGCCGGATCAGTCTCCCTTTACATTTCACCAAAGCATAGTGGAGGGCGTTCTGGAGTTCTCGAACATTCCCTGGCCAGAGATAGTCCATCATCATGGAGAGAGCTTTTTGGGAAAGACCAGCCGTTTTCTGCCCTTGTTCGCGTGCTTGTCTCAAAAATTCCTCAGCCAGCAAGGGGATGTCATTCTTGCGCTTGCGAAGTGGCGGCAACTCAACGGGCACCACGTTAAGTCGATAGTAGAGATCTTCGCGGAAATTCTTCCGTTCCACCTCACGCTTCAGGTCGCGGTTGGCAGCACTGATTACCCTTACGTCCACAGAGACTGTCTCTTCCCCGCCTACACGCTCGAAGGTTCCTTCCTGGAGGACGCGAAGGAGTTTTACCTGCATGCTCTTGGTTAAATCTACTACCTCATCTAAAAAGATGCTCCCGCCATCTGCCAACTCAAAGCGTCCTTTTTTGTCGCGGATTGCACCGGAAAATGCACCTTTGACATGGCCAAAAAGTTCGCTTTCCAATACGCCCTCCGGCAGGGCACCACAGTTGATGGGAACAAATGGCCTCCCACCTCGTTGGCTCTCATTGTGGATGGCGGCCGCCACCATCTCTTTGCCCGTGCCGGTCTCCCCCGTGAGGTAAACGGGGTAGTCGTTGGTGGCCAATTCCCTGATCTGTTCGAAAATCTGGAGCATCTTGTGATCTTGGCCAATGATGCCGGCAAAGCTGGTAATCTGGCCTAGCCTAATTTGCAGCCCGAGCAGATCGGTTACATCTCGGAAGGCGGCGAGGACACCAGTGAAACAGCCGGCCTCATCGGTCATACCCGTAACCGACATCTCAATCCGCCGAGAACTGCCCTCTTTGGTAACGAGGTTGAGGGGATAGTCAACATTTGTCCAGGAATTGGGCGGCTCACCACAAAACGAGCAGCGGCCGCCACAAAATGGCGACCCAAAAGCGTCGTGGCAGTCCCTTCCCAAGACCTCCGCCCGGTCGTATCCGGTTATTTCTTCAGCGGCTCTATTGAAGAAAAGGATTCGCCTTCCCTTGTCGTGAGCTATAATGCCTTCCATGAGGCTATCGAGAATCCGTTCCAGATTCTTCTTATCAGCCAGTATATCTTCCAATCTCGATTCCATCAGACGAATTCATTCCTCCCGGGAGATGATACGAATAGAAAGGGCCATCGCTGCTGCATCCTAGACCCCTGGCCACTACTTATGAGAGTGGCCTAAATAAAGGATTTCAAACTCCTTCGTTAGTGACCGTAAAGTGCTAACGTGGGCAACATCGGTACTCTGTTTGCACTTCATGGCGTAGATTAGCATTTTATGCAAGACAGCCAGTTTGTCCGAGTACTTGTTGGCATCTGGCTTAATGCGCTGGGTCATAAAGTATTGAGTGACAATGTGTTGGATTTCGTCGGCGTGCTTCTCCTTATTTGAAACCCAGCGAACAAGCTGGTTGTAGTTTACGGGATTTTGCTTGCTCAACTCCACAATTTTTTTCATCGACTTCTCAATAGTGGTTGAATGCTCTGCGATTAAATCTACCCTCAGCTGATCATCATAGATCCCGCAGGGAATCTCACAGTGTGCTCCCACCCTTGACGCACCGAGGGCAACCATAGCAATCGCCATAATTAAAGCTAGATATCTTGTTTTCATGGCAAAACCTCCTTACTGTCCTCGTCATTCCGGAAGGCGCGAAGTCCGCCTGCGGCGGAGAATCCAGAATCCAGGAATCCAGTAGCCAGAATTAATAATTTCGCTTCTACCTATTACAACAAATGACAGCAAAGCGTAGTGAACTAATGACGCCGCAGGCATATGACTAATGTGCTACCACATGCTCTATGCCCTACCCGTCCTGAGCGACTCGACCTGAGCGCGTCGACAGGTCTTGTCAAAGGATGCTCTATGCCCCTCCCCCAATCTGCAATCTTCACTCCGCACCCCTCCCTTCTCCAGTTACTGTAATCATTCTCAGATTGACTTTCATCCTGTCTTTTTGATTAATATGCATAGTGAGCCTCTGAAAAAGTTTCCTTTCAATTTCATTCTGAGCGAAGCGAAGAATCTCGTCGCGAGTACCATCAACACCTTAAGAGATTCTTCGTCGCCTGCCGCTCCTCAGAATGACTGATTTGGGAACTTTTTCAGCAGCCAGCACTGACCATAACCAGGAGAGTCTAGGTGCCAGCTAATAATATTCTCGTTACCGGGCCACCTCGCTCGGGTAAATCAACCTTAATACAAAAGGTGGTCCAGAGAATCAGCAGACCGGCAACCGGATTCTTTACCCAAGAACTCAGGGAGAAGGGCCACCGGGTGGGTTTCTCCATAACCACACTTCAAGGAAAGACCGGGGTGTTAGCCCATCAGGACATAGGGAGTACATTCAGGGTGGGCAAATACAGGGTGAATCTCGAGGATCTAGACCAGATCGCAGTACCTTCCATGCTTCCTTCTACGCCCGATCAGATCGTAGTGGTTGATGAGATTGGTAAAATGGAATGTTTCTCTCGACTCTTCAAACAGACTCTCATCGAGGTACTCTCTTCAGATAACCTGGTCATTGGATCAGTTGCCTTGAAGGGTGACCGCTTCATACAATCCATCAAGAAAAGAGATGATGTCTCACTAGTTTCCATATCACAAAATACCCGTGACTCAGCTCTGAAACTTTTCCTGCAAGCAATACGAGGGTAAAATGAGTTATCGGAGTGTTGGAGTGTTGGAGGTTTCAGGTGTCAGGTGTCAGGTGTCAGGGAAGAAAAACAAGAACGCCTAAGCCTGAACACTGAAACCTGCATGCGTCCTGAAACCCTGGGGTTTGGCGCCTAAGCACAAATATTCTCTTTATGAAAAGGTCATGCACGGTAGTGGAAAAGGATTCTTCGATTACGACCACGTTCGCATTGGCTCCTGCCGACAATGCGGCAAAAGCGGCCCTGTTATCTCGACTGTAATAGGCTTCTGCGTAGATTGTATCCGGGCCCATTTTGAGGAAGTGTGGCCGGAAATCAAGCGGGTTCACGATCGCAGCAGGAAGCCTTATGGTCTTCCGGAAGACCCTCCCCGGGCAGAAACCGGCGTCAGCTGTCAGCTTTGTGTGCACCAATGCAGAATCCCCGAAGGCGGTGTGGGCTTCTGTGGGCTTCGTCGAGTGGAAAGCGGGACCATAAAAGGCGGCCGCCCGCACGAAGGCAATCTATCTTATTACTATGACCCGCTGCCCACCAACTGCGTGGGAGATTTTGTTTGTCCCGGCGGCACAGGCTGTGGCTACCCCCAATATACTGCCTCCAAAGGGCCCGAGCATGGCCATAACAACCTGGCCGTCTTTTACCATGCCTGTTCCTTCAACTGCCTGTATTGTCAGAATTATCAGTTCAAAGATCGAACTCGCTCAACTCAGCGTATCTCCGCCAGGCAGTTGGCCGGGGCAGTGCAAGATAAGACAACCTGCATTTGTTACTTTGGCGGAGACCCCACACCGCAAATCCTCCACGCCTTAAAGGCTTCCAAGCTCGCCCTGAAAACCGCATCCGGGCGAATCCTTAGAGTGTGTTGGGAGACCAACGGCGGTTTGCAGGAGCCCTTTCTCAGCATGATGGGCAGGCTGTCACTGGAGTCGGGAGGATGCATCAAGTTCGATCTCAAGGCCTGGAATGAAAGTGTTCACTATGCCTTGTGCGGGGTCACCAACAAAAAGACCCTAGAGAACTTCAAAGTCCTGAGCGAGCTGGTTGCTCAGCGGCCAGAGCCGCCAATGCTCATTGCCAGTACCCTGCTGGTTCCCGGCTATGTGGATGAGAAGGAAGTCGCCGGAATTGCAGGCTACCTTGCCGAGTTGAACCCGGAGATCCCCTACAGTCTGCTGGCATTCTATCCTCACTTCCACCTGCAAGATCTTCCTACCACCTCCCGCACGCATGCCCTTCGCTGCAAGGAGGTTGCCGAAGGCGCCGGTTTGAAACAAGTTCATATTGGGAATCTGCACTTACTCGGACGAGCTTATTGATACGGGATGCTGGATACTCGATGCTAGATGCAAGATTCTCGATTCTGGATAAAACATCTGATCCCACACCCCACATCTCCTATCTCAAATCTACAATCTCAAATCTATAATCTGCAACCTAAAATCTACGATCCACCTCTGCACCCAGCAATTGACATCTCCAGGGAAAACCTCTAGATTCTGCTTTGACTTGTCTTTCTTCGTGCCTGGGTGATGGAACTGGTAGACATAAGGGACTTAAAATCCCTTGGGACCATGTCCCGTGGGGGTTCGACTCCCCCCCCAGGCACCAATGCTATCACCAGCCTGGCCCCAGCCGGCTGGAAAAGATAAATCCTCCAGTAAGCGTTTCTTGCTGGTTCAAGATCCCAACCTTCCATATGAGACCGGGCATCTCCAGGACGGGGTTGATAAATCCATCTACACTCATAGCTAACGCTTCAGCCGTCATCTCATAGTTGAATCTGCGGCTGTGCTTCCTGCTGAGGTGTTGGTAGCTTTGATGCGATCCCCACCCCCTCCATCATGAAATTATTTCATTCCGAGAATCTAAGTCGTATATTTTGATGGCAAGGGAGGAGGAGCAAACAATAGAACAGAACACCTGGTTTCAAATGAAGGAGAATTAAAGAATTATGGCCAAGTTTTTGCATGATCACACACTCTATCAGGTGTCGAAAGAAACTTTTAGAAGTCATGGAACCCCTGAGAGGTGGAGAGGGGTATCACTCTAGCCCGGATGATGAGCTCAGGAAAGCTCTCAACCTTCAACCCTGCTGTAACCGAGAGAAGGCAGTTGCCCTTTCTCAGTGGTTCCGGTACCATCGAACCTGGTCTGCACTTTTTCACGGCAGTGGGCTAATGACTGTTGTCAGAGATTCGCTGGAACGAGATGTGAAAGGAGATTGCAGCGTGGAGACATTCGAGGTTGGCGAGCAGAGGCGCTTGTCATTCAGGATCAAAGTTGACTGGCCTGTCACGCTAGAAACAAAAAGTGGATTGGTGGAGGGAAAAACAAGAGATATAAGTACTGGAGGTGCCCATATTCATTGCACAGAGTATCTACAGTTAAATGAACCACTCTTTTTAACCATTAAAGCCCCCGATATAGAGCCCATGAAAGTGATCGCAGTCGTGATATGGTCAGATAGCAAAGATAAGTCCAACCAGCCACGCGTTATTGGTGTTAAATTCACTGAAATATCGCTGGCAGACCGAAAATATCTGGAGAAAGTTGCGCTGGAGGAATTCAAGGCCAAGCTGCCCCAGTCATGAGTTGTTGTTATTCTCTACAACTTCAACAACACTCAAGGTGAGCTGGCCTATTCTCTTTGAAGACCCAACTAGGTCTAGTCACCTGATACACACTCCTCATAATGCAAGAGAAAACAGCGAAGGATGTCGGTTTCCGTCACCAGGCCCACCAGACGATCACCCTCGACCACCGGCAGGCAGCCGATCTTTTTCTCCAACATAATCCTCCCTGCCTCCTGGATATCCGTATCCGGCCCCACGGTAATTACTTCCTTTACCATTGCATCCCTTATGGCAACGGACTTGAGATGGTCACGCGTTTCAGCATAATCATAGCCCATCACTGAAGCCAGAGAGGCCCTAAACAAATCGCGTTGGCTGATAATCCCCACCAGACGCTCTCCCTCCACAATGGGCAGATGCCGAATGCGTGCGAGGTTCATAATGTCACTGGCCAAAGACAACTCTTCGTCAACGTGCAAGGTTACCAATTCAGTTACCAT
>Ga0209536_100013377_pt1 | contig 11838 bp, 7 predicted proteins | sample DeeMarSeWOR28_12_FD_187461 | JGI IMG/M metagenome (GOLD analysis project Ga0209536, IMG submission 187461) | Marine sediment microbial communities from White Oak River estuary, North Carolina - WOR-2-8_12 (SPAdes) (version 2) | ecosystem: Environmental > Aquatic > Marine > Intertidal zone >...
GTGCTCCTGAGCTTTGCGCTGCATGGCCTGATGGCCACCGCGATTTCGGGCTTACTCGAGGCCGGATTTGACGCGCCGGTGATCAGAAGTATCAATACCCCGGATTACGGCATTGCCAATGAGCGCCTTTGGAACAGATATGGCAAGAGGATTAAGCACCTTTGATAGATCGCGTCTGCCGATTCGATTGAACCGGCAATGGTCAGTGCGCGGTTGGAGTTTACTATGAAGTTGGGAAGAACCATTCCTTCAACGATCGGGAATCTTAAAAATTTAAAATTTCTGCATTTGTATGAAAACCATCTTACTGATTACCCCGAAGCACTTTTAAGATTGTATAATCTTGAAGAATTGAATCCAAATGCAATTCGAGTGTATACTAATTCGGTTGTTAATATTGAGAATAGCCATGATATTAACGGTAAGCGTGTTCTTGTTGTTGAGGATGGCCCCACATTAACGCACGGTGGAATGTCCATAGGAGCAGGATACGTTGCTGCAAAAAATAACGGAGCGATAATAGTAGATCCAACACCTTATTTAACAGGTACCATGAAGGAAGTCTTCGAGGATTTTCCTCAGATAAAAGAAATTGTTCCCGCTATGGGTTATAATGACCAACAAATTAAAGATATGGAAGAGACCTTGAATAAAGCCTCGTGTGATATCATTGTGAACGGAAGTCCGATTGATCTTAACAAATTGATCAAATCTAACAAGCCAATAGTCAAAGTTAGCTATGATATTGAATCGGTAAGAAGCCCCTCCATAGAAGATGTACTGGATGGTTTTGTCAAGAAATATTTGAAATAACTCCCAAAAAAGTATCAAATAGCGGTTCTTAAAACGCTATTTTGGAATTATTTATTAAACTATTATTTTTATTTATTCAAGAGTTGAATTGAATGATACTAAAGGAATTGAGATATGAAATCCAAGAAATAGAAAAGGGGTATGCTAATAGAACCCTTTATATTAACTTTTCGACAAACGATATAAAGATTAAACCCGTCACACCTGAAATGAAAGAAAAATTCGTGGGTGGCAAGGGGTTCGATCTTTGGCTCATGTGGAACGGTCTTCCGAAAGATCGAGTCGTGAAATGGAATGATCCTGAAAATGAAATCTGCATATCATCGGGACCAATAGGGGGATCGGTTTTCATGCCCGGTGCCGGTAAATCGATTGTTACAACTATATCTCCACTAACTTCCATCGTAGTTGATTCTAATGTCGGCGGATATTTCGGTCCGTTCCTGAAATTTTCAGGTTTTGATGCCCTCGAGATTCAAGGAAAAGCGCAGGATGACGTGATTCTTCATGTTGATGGAATAGAAAGGATCATACAAATTCGAAAAGTAGAAGAAAGTGACGGATTTTCCCCTTATTCACATGAATTAACCCAACAGCTTACTCAAGAATATGCTCAGGATGATAAGGAAAAAAATCAAATTTCTATCGTTTCTACCGGTCTTGCTGCCAGACATTCAAAATGGGGAATGTTAAATTTCTCGTGGTACGTTCGCGGGCGTAAATGGGCTTCATACAAGCAGGCAGGACGTGGTGGAATAGGATCTGTTTTTGCAGATAAAAAGATCATTGCTCTGGTATGTCGATCACCGAAAGTAACCATGAATTCGAATAATCCTAAAGATTTAGAAGCTGCTAAGCAGATCGGAAGATTGCATAGTCAGGAAATCGTGAAATACGATCCTATTCAAAATGAAATGAGGCGTGTTGGAACGGGACATCTTCCCGATATAATGAATGTTACCGATCTTTTACCCACGGAAAATTTTAGATTTGGACAACATCGTGAAATAGATGGAAAGGATATTGCCTATAACAGGGAAGAAATGAGAAAAGTATATTCCCTCCGACCTGGCGAAGGTGCTGACGGTTGCTGGATTGGCTGCACCGTCAGTTGCTCTCACTTCACCGAAAATTATGAAGTCAAGACGGGTCCCTTAAAAGGTCAGAAAGTGATCGTTGATGGTCCGGAATATGAAACAATTGCAGGATGTGGTAGTAATTGGGGAGTGTGGGATCCTCAATGGGTATTAGAGACGAATTTTTATTGTGATACCTACGGATTGGACACGATTTCCGTAGGTACAGGTATTGCGTTTGTAATGGAATGTTATGAAGCTGGAATATTAAATAAAGAAATAACTGGAGGATTGGAATTAAATTTTGGAAACGCAGAAGCCGCAGTGGAATTAATTCATCAGATGGCTAAAGGGGAAGGATTTGGTCTAATCGTCGGTAAAGGGATTAAAGAGATGAAACAAATTTTCACGGAGAGATACGGTGGAGATCCCCAATTTTTACAGGATATTGGCATGGAACACAAGGGTTTGGAATTTTCCGAATATGTTACAAAAGAATCGCTGGCTCAACAGGGAGGCTATGGTCTAACTAATAAGGGTCCACAACACGATGAAGCGTGGCTAATCTTTGAAGACATGATCAGAAATACAATGCCAACTTTCGAAGATAAAGCCAAAGCTTTGCGGTTTTTTCCTCTTTGGCGTACCTGGTTCTCCTTAAATGGATTATGTAAGTTGCCGTGGAATGATATAGTACCTCCCAACAATGCCGATTACCCTATCAAGGATCCTGAAACGGGTGATTTAGTTAGAGCAACTATCCCTGATCACATTAAGTGGTATGCTAAATATTTTTCATCCATTACGGGAAGAGAATCAACCCCTAATGATCTTATTGAAATGTCCGAGCGTGTATATAATTTTCAAAGAATATTCAATATACGGCAAGGAAAGGGATTGAGAGAACACGATTCAAATTTTCCATATAGGGCAATGGGTCCAGTAACTCCGTTAGAATATGAGAGCCGAAAAGAAAGATACGATGAACAGTTATCAGAATTAGGAATTGACATTACCAATAAAGAAACAGAAGAAAAAATAAAATTACTTAGAAATCATAGAGAACTCCAATACGTAAAGCTTCAAGATGCTGCTTACCTCGAAAGAGGTTGGAACAAAAAGGGTTGTCCCACAATTACTAAAGTTAAAAAATTAGGAATAGATTTTGATGAGATCATTGATATCATAACTCCTCATCAATAGAAATTTTAATTATAATGTAGAAAAGAATCTTCATGGAAAACCTAACCTCACACCCAATCTTAGAAATACCAGAGAAAAAAAGAATCAAGTTTTTCTTCGATGGTAGAGAACTGATGGGATTCGAGGGGATAGTTATATCATCTGCTCTTTTTTTAAACAATATCAAAACATTCGGTCATCATAAAAGAGATAATTCTCCTCAGGGTATTTTTTGTGCTAACGGGCAATGCTCCCAGTGCAACGTTATTGCAGATGGAATTCCCGTGAAATCCTGTATGACCCTTCTCCAGGAGAATATGATCATTAATAGTTGTGAGGGATTACCTGAATTACCCGCTGATGATAAGCCTATATCAATTAGAAATCCATCCATTATCCCTACAGATGTTTTAATCATCGGAGCAGGTCCAGCGGGACTTTCCGCAGCAAAAATTTTAGGTGAAAATAGTGTTAACGTCATACTTATTGATGACAAGAGTCAATTGGGAGGTAAATTGGTGCTCCAAACCCACAAATTTTTCGGTTCAGAAGAAGATGTCTATGCAGGGAAAAGAGGTATTGAAATAGCCGAAATTCTCGGCGACATAGTGAAATCAATATCATATATTGAAGTGATGGTAAACAGTACTGCGTTAGCCTTATTTAGTGATGGATTAATAGGAGTACTACGTAATAATGAAGAGTATATTTTAATCGAGCCGAAATACCTCTTGATCGCAATGGGAGCAAGAGAAAAAATGCTTGCATTCCCCGGCAACACGCTTCCTGGAGTTTATGGTGCAGGAGCATTTCAAACCTTGGTTAATCGCGATCTCGTAAAAGCTGCCGACAAAGTTTTTATCGTGGGAGGAGGAAATGTGGGATTAATTGCCGGTTATCATGCAATTCAAGCAGGTATAGAAGTAATCGGATTAATAGAAGCCATGCCTCAGTGCGGAGGGTACAAAGTCCACGAAGATAAACTGCGTAGATTGGGAGTCCCGATATTTACGAATCATACTATTATTAGTGCTAACGGGAAAGTAAAGGTTGAATCGATTACTATTGGAAAGATAACCGACAACGGGGATTTAATCGAGGGGACCGAAAAAACTTATTCTTGTGATACAATTTTGATAGCGGTTGGTTTGGATCCCGTGGATGAATTTTATCTCAAGGCAAAAGAATTTAATATTGATGCCTGGGTAGCGGGAGATGCCCAAGAAATTGCTGAGGCGTCTGCGGCGATATTTACCGGTAAAGTTGAAGCTATCAAAATATTAAATATTATTGGAAAGACCGTGGAAGATGATTTGGATAAACTTCAACAATCGGCTGAATTAATGAAATCGAAACCTCCTCTACCAACCAGTATGAGCGTATCAAGTAAAGAAGAGGGTATTTTTCCGCTCTTTCATTGCACTCAAGAGATTCCGTGTAACCCTTGTACGACTGTATGTCCCCAAGAGCAAATAAAAACCGTGGATGATTTAATCACCCAATTACCTTATTTTAAAGATGAAAAAGAATGTATCGGTTGCGGAAAGTGCGTAGCCGTTTGTCCTGGACTCGCAGTAACTCTCGTTGACTACAGAAAAGATAAAGAAAAGCCAAAAATAACATTGCCACTAGAATTAACCAATAGGAAAATTGAAGTCGGAGAAAACGTAATCCTTGTTAGCAATGATAGCGAATTAGGGGAATTTGAAGTTGTTCGAGCTAGGTTTCTAAAGGAATTTCCTAGAACTCAACTTATCACAGTCCAAGTGCCCTCAAGTATCGCAAAACAAGCAGTAGGAATAAAATTGCACGAAACAACATGCAATGAACCTATTGAACTTTACCAAACACCTCATACTGAAGATGATATTATAATTTGCCGTTGTGAGCGTGTAATGGTAGGAGAAATCCGAAAATGGATTCGCTCGGGTGTCAGGGATTTCAACGAACTGAAGGCCCTAACGAAAGTGGGAATGGGAGCGTGCGGTGGTAAAACATGTACTCCGCTTATTAACAGAATTTTTAGAGAAGAAGGAGTTTCTATGGAATACATAACACCTGGAACTAAAAGACCACTTTTTATAGAAGTTCCAATGGGTTATTTTGCAAATGTAGAAGAGAAGAGGGATTAATTTATCGTGGTTGAATATGATGTCATTATCATTGGTGCGGGAAGTATAGGAGTACCGATCGCTCTAGCTACCGCTACTGCAGGATTAAAGACAATGGTAATTGACTCATTGCCTTCGGTAGCGCAGGGAGACAACAAGCATGCTATCGGAGGGATTCGAGCAACACATTCTCAAAAAGGCAAGATATGGTTATGTCAGAAATCTATTGAGATTTTTTCTAATTGGGAAGAGCAATTCGGAGATGATATTTGGTGGCATCAAGGAGGATATACATTTCTTACTTTCAATGAGAAAGACGAACAAATGCTTAAAGAAACGGTCTTATTGCAGAAAGAATATGGCTTGAATATAGATTATGTTAATGCAAATCGTATACGAGAATTAATACCGGGTATAAATCCTGATGGACTACTCGGGGGTACCCATAGTCCTGAAGACGGAAATTGTTCTCCTTTATTAGCCCTGCATGCATTTTACAGGCAAGCCCAGAACTGCGGAGCTAAATTTAACTTCAAGGAAACTGTAACGGATATTCTGGAAAATGACAGAAGTATTAGTGGGGTAAAAACGACTAAAGGTACCTATAAATCTCATTATGTTATTAATGCCGCAGGGGCAAATGCACGTCAAATCGGGAAAATGGTTGGGATCGATATACCCGTGGAGCCCGATTCACACGAAGCGGGAATAACAGAACCTGTAAAAAACTTTTTTTCAACCATGGTTGTTGATATATTACCCGCTGTCGATCATAAATTCGGAAACTCAAAAAATTATTACTTTTATCAGAATAAAGAAGGTAAAATCTTATTTTGCCTTACTCCAGACCCTAGAATAACTGGACGGGATCGAAGGGAAGTAAGTAATTTTCTGCCTCAAATTTCAAAACGAATGGTAAGCCTCATGCCCCGCCTTAGGAACATTAAAGTGAGAAGAACGTGGAGGGGCTTGTATCCAATGACACCCGATGGTAATCCAATTATAGGTAAAGTAGACGACATCGAGGGTTATATTGATGCCGTAGGCATGTGCGGACAGGGATTCATGATCGGTCCCGGCTTGGGAGAAGTTATATGTAGATTAATTTCCGAAAAACTCACACCTAAGGACAAGGAAGTTCTAAATAGCATGTCCCATGACAGAGACTTCGCTCAAATTGAAGAATTAAAATAAAGAATGTTTAATTATATCAAATAAGATAAATTAAGAAAGAGACGCAAAAAGATGGTTCGACACTTATTAAAAATATCTGATTTTACTAAAGACGAATGTGAGAGGGTTATTGATAAAGCAATAGAAATCAAAGGCAATCCTCAGAAATTCTCCGAAGCATTGAAAGGAGAAACAATATTATTGATATTTGAAAAACCTTCCTTAAGAACGAGGGTATCTTTTGAAACGGGCATGCATCAATTAGGCGGACATGCAATATTTTACTCGATAAAAGATTCACCTCTGGGAAAGAAAGAAAACATTAGCGATACCTCGAAAGTTGCCTCGAGATATGTTGATATTGTTGCAGCTCGCGTATTTAAACGAAAAGACGTGTGGGATCTTGCAAAATATTCGGATGTTCCCGTTATTAATATGTTAGATGATTTTGCGCATCCCTGTCAAATTATGGCTGATTTTCAAACGATTAAAGAAAAGAAGGGAAAATTAACGGAGATAAAATTGTCTTATTTCGGTGATAGTTATAACAATGTCACGTATGATTTGATGCGAATGGCTGCGATGTTCGGATTAACTATGGATGTCGCTTGTCCCGAAGGTAAAGCTTATATGCCCGAACAAGAAGTCTTGGATGAAATAGAAATGTTAGCAAAAACTTCCCGAGCAAAAGTAAGAGTAATTCATAACGCTATTGAGGCAGCGAAGGATGCAGATGTCATCTATACCGATTCGTGGATGTCCTATGGGATTCCGGCTGAAAAAGAAGAAGAAAGAAAGAAAGTTTTTATGCCGTATCAAGTTACAACGGATCTAATTTCCAAGGCTAAAAAAGATGTAATATTCATGAATTGCTTGCCGGCGATGAGAGGATTTGAGCAAACCGCTGACGTAATCGACGGAGTTCATTCTATCGTGTTTGATCAAGCTGAAAATCGTCTACATGCTCAGAAAGCCATCATGCTCTTTTTAAGGGAGAAATTTTAGATCTTTCTTTCATTCTAACCTGCTATCTCGGATTCAAGCAAAGAATAAAAATAGATAATTCTACTAGTTTCATGAGAAATTTTAAATAAAAAGTAAGATATTTTATCTTTTCTCATGGAACTTGATTTGTTTTTTAGGAGATAGATTTGAAAGTCGGAGCATTATTGAGCGAATTAGCTAATATTTACATGATAAACGTGTAATTACGAGGTGCTGTAAATTCATGACTACAATAATTATCGCTCTTGGTGGTAACGCTCTTATTAAGCCTGGTGAACGGGGAACTTCGGAGGAAATGCGAAAAAACCTTCGATCTCCTATAAGACAAATAGCTCAACTTTCAAAGGAATATAGTGTCGTTATCACTCACGGTAATGGTCCACAAGTTGGTGAGCTCCTCCTTCAACAGGAATCAAGCTTGGATGGAGCAAAAATGCCGTTAGAGATTCTCGTAGCTGAAACTCAAGGTCAGATTGGTTTCCTTATTGAATCAACTTTAGATGAGGAATTAATGGAACTCGGTATTGACTTGGAGAAATACTTCCTAACGGTACTCACGTATGTTGAGGTTGATCCCGATGATCCCGCATTTAAGCGTCCGACGAAACCTATAGGTCCTGCCTACAAGAGAAGAAGAGCTGGCTATGTTAAAACTACAAAAGGTTGGAGAAGAGTCGTTCCCTCCCCTAAACCTCTAAGAATCATTCAATGGAAGGAAATCAAAAAACTAATGCAAGAAAATTTCATCGTGATAGCATGTGGTGGAGGTGGAATTCCTGTAATAAAGGAAGGAAAACAGTTCCACGGGGTAGAAGCCGTAATCGATAAAGACTTAGCCAGTGCAAAATTGGGTGAACAAATCGGTGCTGATATCTTAATAATTGCAACAGATGTAGAAAAAGTAGCATTAAATTATGGAAAAGTAGATTATCGGTATCTCGATAAAATTACGATCTCCGAAGCTAGAGAATATTATAAGCAAGGTCATTTTCCTCCCGGAAGTATGGGCCCAAAAATCCAAGCAATGGTAAATTTTTTGTATTCAGGAGGGAAGAAAGCTTACATAACCTCAATTGAAAAGATAATTGGAGCATTGGAAGGAAAGGCGGGGACCGAGATAACTTTGGATTAAATATTGAGCAATAGATTTCTTTTATTTTAGCTAAATCTTTTTGACGGAAAAGTTTAAATACTATATTGACAGAAATTATAGGTGAACCACTATATTTATCATAATAATAATAGAGGGATTTGAGAATGAAAAAAACATACGTTTTATCGATAGTAGTGGTATCTGTTGTTCTCTTGATCTTCCCTGTTGCAGCTGCCGCTGGTTTAATAAGCAATGGACAACTTCCCTTCCCTGTTTCTCTCGTTTTCCCTGAAGAATGTCCTGGAGATTATCCTTATGAACCTCCTGCTGGGTTTCCGGGTGACTTTTTTGATTGTTTCGGAAAAAAAATTACCATAATGAGGGATAATTATGGCGTACCTCATGTATATGCCGCTTCTAAGGAAGGCTTAGCTTTTGGAGCCGGATATGCGATGGCCCAAGATAGGTTATGGCAAGCCGATCTATATAGAAGGCAAGCATTTGGAAGTCTTGCTGAATTCGGATTTGCATCTATAAATTCCGATTATAATACGCGAAGTTTGGGATATAGTTATGATGAGCTATGGGAAATCTTTGATAGTTGGAACCCTGTAATTCCAACGGCCAAACTTAAAGAAATGACTCTGGCTTATGTTGATGGTATCAATCTTTACATTTCAGAAGCATTAGATGCACTTTCTCACGGAGACACATCATTAATTCCGATTGAATATCTCCCGGGAGTAATAACTCCCAATGGTCTGCCATTAAGACCATTCACGGTTGAGGACACTGTTTCCATTGTTGTTATGATGGCATGGAGATTTGGAGGTACTGGAGGAAATGAATTAGCTTATGCATCTCGTTATCAAGCATTACTAGATGCGTATCCTGAAGAAACAGCATGGGATATTTTCAATGATCTTTACCCACAAGTCGATCCGGGGGCACCTGTAACTATCCCCGGATCGGGTTGCGATCCTATTTGCACAATTCCGGAATTGCCTCCATTCTGCGATTATCCTGATAATATAATAGAAATCGCAGAAGGTGCAAGTGCGGTTTGGGACGGGCAAAAAGATTTTTTTGAATCAATGGGTTTACCTACGAAATTCGGAAGCAATGCATGGATTGTAAGCGGTGATAAGTCGGAAAGCGGAAATCCCATGGAAGTAGGAGGGCCTCAAATGGGGCATTCTATTCCGCAAATTGTTTTAGAAATGGGATTACATGGTGCGGGTCTTGATGTTGTTGGAATGATGATGCCTCACGCTCCATCCATTTTAATCGGAGCAAGTCAATACGGTGCTTGGACTTCCACGACTGGATCCTCAGATTTAATTGATACATATATCGAAGTACTTAATCCAGATAATCCTCATCAATATTGGTTTAATGGTGGATGGGTTGATATGGAAAAAAGAACCGAGCGAATCTATGATTATTGGAGTACAGGCGCTTTCGAAGATAGAGACATATACCGTACTGTACACGGGCCTATAATAGCATGGGATATAGACAATAATCTATGCTTCAGTGTGAAATCTCCGTATTATAAGAGAGAATTGGAAGCAGAAGAAGGTTGGTCATTATTTCAACAAGCTGGAAATGTATGGGAATTTCAACATGCTTGTACACGTGTTCATGCAAGCCATAATTTCTATTGGGTTGATAGACGAGGAGATATTGGTTATTGGCACTGCGGGCAATATCCTATTAAACCAGTATACGGTAAAGACGGAAGATTAATTGATGACAGATTTCCGTTATGGGGTACAGGAGAGGAGGAATGGCTGGGAGTAACTGGAGCTGCTGAAATGCCTAAATGCATTAATCCGAGTCAGGGATATATGGCTAATTGGAACAATAAACCACAAGCAGATTGGACTTATAGCGAAGCAGATTGGGGAGCTGTACATCGAGTAAGAAGAATTCAGGACCTACTTGACGCCGATCCTAGTGTCACATTCGATGATATGAATGAGATCAATAAAGATGCAGGATATAACCATATTTCGGCAATGTATTTCCTTGAATTCCTTCAAGATGCTGCAAATGCGGATCCAACGATTCCTGCTGGTGTTAAAGATGCGTTAAATGCATGGGATCACCATTATAACGACTATGTTGCACCCCAATATCCTGCTTCAGACGCTACATACGATGATCCGGGACTCACGATTTATGACGAATGGTTTGGTAGGGTTAAGGATGCCGTTTTCGACGATGATCTTCCACCAGGAGTAGGCGGAAGTGATAGCACGCTCTTGCATGTTTTTAACGGACCAGCTGCTGATTTACCGATGAATTACGATTTTCTGAATGGAGAGGATAGAGACGATGTCATCATTGATGCCTTGAAAGATGCTTTAATTGAACTTGAAAGCGACTTTGGAACAGCCGATGTTTCACAATGGTTAACTCCTGTTAGAACGCAAGGATTTAGTTCACTTGGTGCATATCCTTCCCCCAGAATGCATGCAATGAATAGGGGAACCTATAATCACATAGTGGAAATGCCTGTTTGGGTTCAATACGGATCCTTCTTCATTCCATTAGGTGAGACCAAAGGAGTAAATGTAATTCCTCCCGGACAGAGCGGATTCATGTATCTAGATGGAGCAACTCCCGTGTTGAGTCCACATGCATATGATCAGTTACCGTTATATGAAACTTGGACATATAAACCGATGCTATTCGATCAAGAAGATGTAGAAGACGTAGCGGAATCAACAATAATAATTTACATGTAAAAGAGAAAAGATTTCTAATTTCTCTATTTTTTTTTTTTATTCAAGCAACAAGAACTTTTTCTATTACTCCTAATGCCCAATCAATTTGTTCTTTCGTAATCACTAAAGGTGGAGCAAATCTAATAGTTGTGGAATGTGTATCTTTAGCCAAGATCCCGTTGTCTTTTAAGGTCTCTACAACATGTCTGGCATCAACTTTAAATTCAATTGCTATGAGCAAGCCCTTCCCCCTCACTTCCTTAATAGGCACCTTAAGATTTTTGGTGGCGATTTTTTTCAAGCCATCAAGGAAATAAGCTCCCAGTTCTTTTGCTCGTTGAGCCAAATGATCATCCAAATGAACTTCAATGGATTTCATTCCAACAGCAGAAGCAAGAGGATTTCCCCCGAATGTGCTGCCATGAGTTCCGGGTTTGATTACATCAGGTCCAACGATATCTTTGGTGGTGACAATAGCAGAAACAGGGTATACACCCCCGCCTAAGGCTTTTCCTAGAAGTACAATATCGGGTTTGACATTTTCATGATCACATGCGAATAATTCACCCGTTCTACCAAATCCTGTTTGGATTTCATCTGCAATCATTAGAACTTCGTATTTTGTGCAAATTTCCCGCACTTTCTTAATATAT
>Ga0209536_100013378_pt1 | contig 11838 bp, 10 predicted proteins | sample DeeMarSeWOR28_12_FD_187461 | JGI IMG/M metagenome (GOLD analysis project Ga0209536, IMG submission 187461) | Marine sediment microbial communities from White Oak River estuary, North Carolina - WOR-2-8_12 (SPAdes) (version 2) | ecosystem: Environmental > Aquatic > Marine > Intertidal zone >...
CTCGGGCGATCGCGAATGGCTGGCTCGACACCGGCGATCTCGGGTTTTTGGCGGACGGGGAGCTCTACCTCACGGGGCGCGCCAAGGACGTGCTCATCCTGCGCGGCCGCAATCATTCGCCGGTCGAGGTCGAGCACGCGGCGGATGGCGTCGACGGTGTGCGGACGGGCTGCTGCGCCGCGGCGTCCTTCATGCCCGAGGATGCGGAGACCGAGCTGCTGATCGTCATGGTGGAGGCAAGAAAAGGCGTGTCCTCGGGCCGCTATCCTGAGATGGCCGAGGGGGTGAAGAAATCGGAAAACGCAGGGGAATAGCCGGTAGGATCATCCGCCACGGCTACACCGGCCACAATTCCGAGTCCCAGAACCGGCCGTTTGGCGGGTTGCTCCACGTCGGCTGCCGAAATCTGCAGCAGGTTGCCGAGGAGCAGGAAAACACAAAGTGTAGTCTTTCTCGCCATATTGTTGTTAATATTACAAATTATGAGGCGATCGGCGACCGCAATCTCGTTCTTCATCGTTATGGTACTTAGTATAGCACCTCTGGCCCTGGTATCCTGTGAAAAGGAGCAGCCCGTGGAACGAATCGATCTGCCCCCGACGCCGGTGCTCACCCTGAGCTCGAACTGGGGGGTGATCCGTTCGCCCTTCCTGCGCCTGCGGGATGAACCCCTGCAGAAGGCGAAAATCACCGCCCATCTACGGCGGGGATCGGTACTGGAGATCATCAGCAGGACCGAGGCCAAGGAGACAATCGGCGAGGAGACCGCCTACTGGTATCAGGTAAACTACGGCGGTTTGCGCGGATGGGTATTCGGAGCCTTCCTCGAGGTGCTGGATTCCAAATCCGAGGCCGAACGTATCGATGAAGTCGGGAAAAAGACCGGTGTCTTTGGCCAGGCCTCCGACTTACCGTCGGCCCTGGTGGCCGCACCCAACCCGTTCCGCACCCTCGCACATCTGAGCGCAGCCTCCGTGCTGCCCGGAACTCTGGTAGGAATCTTCGATCCTCTCGGCCGTCAGGTTCGGATCCTCGAACTGCATTCGCCTGCCGCCGGCCCATGCACGGCGACTTGGGACGGCCGGGACAACCGCGGCCGCAGGGTCGATGCCGGCATCTACATCGCCCGGCTTCCCGCCGGTGCGAGCACCCGGCTGGTCCTGCTCGACTGACAGGCCAGAGCTGCGGAAGGCGCGCCCAGGACCAGGGTGTGGCTTCCGCCTGATTGGCGTATTTTGCGCCACCTGGGCCCAGGGGTGCCGTATGTTGCGGCAATCAGGCCGGTCTTGCGCGCGATGCGGCAGGCTGTATAATCATCCGCCAGCGCAGAAGAAAAGGCTCTTCTGCGGGTTACGGCTGACGCCAGTACTCGAATGCGGGTGCTGGCGTCATTTGGAGAACGGTGTGGCTCTTCCGAAGGCGACCTTCGGGCGCTTTCCTGCGAAGCCGTCTGCCGGGCTGGCAGGAGCGACCTGAGGACAACGGAGGCGAATGGCGGCTGACAAGAATCCGGACCGGCCGGTAGTGCTCGTCGTCTGCGGCTCACGCGGCGAGTTCAGGAAGCTTTCCGCCGTCGTGCGGGCGCACGACGGCGGACTTCTGGCCCGGGAGTTCCGCTTCGTCCACGCCAACTGCTACGCTGCCCTCAGAAATTGGTACCGGAACAACCCGGGACGCTTCGTCGCGCTCATCGTCCAGTTCGTCAGTTTCGCCGGGGTCAGGGACGAGAGCAAGCTGGTCGGCCACTCGGGCCTGAAGTTCCCGGTCCCGAAAGGGTTCGACATCAGCGCCCTGCAGGGTTTCCTCATCTACGCCAACCTGCGCCAGAACGACCTCGACCGCATCGCCCCCGCGCTGTTCGTGCCGGAACTGGACGGTCTGCTCGCCGCCCGCAGGTACGCCAACTACGTGGTCTATCCCGGCTGGGGAAGCTGCACGTTCGCCCCGGACGAAGGCACCGATGAGGAGCGCTGGCACGGCATCGTCAGCGAGATAGACACGCAAGCGCTGCGGCCGCTGTCCGACGAGCAGCGCCGGACCTGGCGTGAAGATCACCACATGGTGGTCGGCAGGTCGCGCCGGATGGCCAACCTCGCGCACGAAATCGCCCGGATCGGTCCGTCCGACGCGCTGGTGCTGCTGCTCGGCAAGCCCGGCGTGGGCAAGGAGCTGGTGGCCGACGCGGTGCACCGCTTCAGCCCGCGGTACTCGGAGAAGGACCCGAACCGCCGCCACCCGCTCAATCTCAACATCGCCGTCATCGACGAGAATCTCATCGAGGACGAGCTGTTCGGCCACGAGAAGGGAGCCTTCACCGGCGCCACCGCGTTCCGGGAGGGGATCTTCGAGACCGCCGGAGACTCGACCGTGTTCCTCGACGAGATCGGCGACATCAGCCAGGAGATCCAGCTCAAGCTGCTGCGTGCGATCGAGTATCGCCTTGTCAAGCGGCTGGGCAGCTCGACCGAGACTCCGGTCAGCATGCGGATCGTCGCTGCCACCAACCGCTCGGTCGAGGACCTCCAGGAGAGATTCCGGCCCGACTTCTACTCCCGGCTGGTCCAGCACTGCGTGCCGGTGCCGTCGCTCGCAGACCGGTGGAACGGCGAAGCGCCCGGCATCGCCGAACAGGACCTGTGGGAGATGTTCGAGTTCGTGGTCGACGAGATGAACCGCCAACCCCGCCACGTCCGCCAGCTCGGCATCCAGACGAGCGCCGTCAAGTTCGTGCGCCAGCTCGTCGATGAATACATCGTCGGCAGCAACAAGGTCTTCGACGGCAACATGCGCACGCTGCGCAACATCATCGAGCGCGCCTACGAACGGGCCCAGTACGATGGCAGCGATGAGCTCAAGCTCGGGCATCTCATCTCGACTCTGGGCGTCATCAGCTTCATGGAGGCGGGCAGGCAGACCGACCGGGGGTCGTCTCTTGAAGACCTCGTCGGCAGTCTTGACCCGAGGACGGTAGAGAAGCACGCCATCAGCGAAGCACTCAGCAAGTGCGACAAGAACCAGACAAGGGCTGCCGAAATCCTGGGCCTGCATCGTGACACGCTCCGCCGGAAGATGGCGGAATACAAGCTCTAGCCTGCCCGCACCGGTCCGCCGGCAGACTGGCCAGGATGCCGATTCCTACGGCACCAAGTACGCAAAATACGGCAGTTGAGGTCGGATTCGCGCGCAGACCCGGAACCGGGGCATTTTCCAACCCATTGGCCGTCAGAATCTTACGCCACAACGACGGATTCGGCCATACTGGCATGCCGACTGCATGGATGTAATCGACTGGGCAAGGACGCAGATGTCGACACGTCTGCGTGGATAGCGCTCTAGGGCGCAGTGAGTCTGACCAAGCCGAACGGAAATACACAGGGGGTATCGCGCTCCAAAGTCCCCGTTCGCTGTTCCGATGCGGAAGGGCAAACCTTGATGGGGACCGACATGGCGCGGCGTACCGCCACCCACGGTGCGCCGCGCCACGTTTTGCCGACCTCTGTGGTGTCCTGACCGAAGCCCGGACCGCCCGTTCGCACGGCTTGACACGAAGCGCTGGCCGGGGAATCTCACCGACATGCCGACAGGCTCAGACGCAACCGGCATCCTGCCATGATCGAAGTCGTTGAAGTCAAGACCCCGGAACGGCTGCGGTCCTTCATCGAACTTCCCTGGTCGATCTACGCCGGCGACCACAACTGGGTGCCGCCGCTCAAGAAGGACGTCCGCGAGCTGCTCGACCACGAACGTCATCCCTTCTGGGAGCACGCCCGGGGCACCCTCTTCCTGGCGCTTGAGGACGGCCGCCCGGTCGGACGGATCAGCACCCAGGTCGACGACAACTACAACAGGCTGTGGGACGAGAAGCTCGGCTCCTTCGGGTTCTTCGAGTCCCCGGATCGGTCCGACATCGGTTCGGCACTGCTCGAAGCGGCATCGGCCTGGGTCAGGGACCAGGGCATGACCGTGATCCGGGGCCCGATGAGCCCTTCCTCCAATGACGAGTGGGGCCTGCTGGTGAAGGGGTTCGACCGGCCGCCGGCCCTGATGATGCCCTACAACCCTCCCTACTACCGTACCCTGGTCGAGGGCGCCGGCTTCGCCAAGGCCAAGGACCTGCTCGCCTTCATCAAGTACGCCAGCACCCCGATACCCGAGCGCTTCGTCGTCCTCGCCCGCAAGCTTCAGGAGAATCCCCGCATATCGGTCCGGCCCCTGAACATGAGGCGCCTCGAGAGCGAGATGAAGATCGTCAAGGAGCTGTACAACGCGGCGTGGGAGAAGAACTGGGGATTCTCGCCGATGACGGGCAAGGAGATGGACCTGCTCGCCGCCAACCTCAAGAACTTCGCCGATCCCGAGATGGTGCTGCTGGCGTTCTATGACGGCAAGCCGGCCGGACTGTCGATCACGCTGCCCGACTTCAACCAGGTCCTGCGCCGGCTCGACGGCAGGCTCGACCTGACCGGTCTGCTCAAGTTCCTGCGCTATCGGAACCGGATAACCGGGATCCGCGCACTGGTCTTCGGCTTCAAGAAAGAATACCGCCGCCTCGGACTGCCGATCCTGCTCTTCTACCGGACCGAGCTCTACGCCCGGTCCAAGGGGTACGACTGGTGCGAGCTGTCCTGGAACCTCGAGGACAACCGGCTTATCAACGACTTCGACCGGGAGCTGGGCGGCAGGGTGTACAAGCGCTACCGGGTCTACGAGAAGCGGCTCTAGCCGTCAACCGCACCGGGGCAATCCCGCCCCGCGACCCGCCGTCAATGTCCGCTGGATTGTCGAGGCCGGAGAATACTACTGGCGCTCGGCGTCAAGCTGGTCCTGACCCGAGAACCTGGCCTGATACCGCTGCCAGGCCTGCTCGCGCACCCGCTCCATCTCGATGATGGCGGCGTGGGAGTCGTCCTGCCTGCCCAGGAACAGCAACGCGTCCGCCATCGTGACGTAGGCGGCCTGGGCATTGCGGTCGAGCCTGATCGCGCGCCGGCACCTCTCGACCGACAGGCCGTTGTCTCCCAGCCTGAGGTAGAGCTGGCCGAGCAGGGTGAACACCTGGGCGTCCGCCGGGGCGAGCGCTGCGGCGCGCTCCGCGGCGTCGATCGCCTCGGGTACGCGGTCCGAGTCGGTGTAGGCGTGGCTGAGCCGTACCAGCGCCCTGACGTCGTCCGGCTTCTGTTCGACCAGTCGCTCGAGCGCCGTGAGCGCTTCGTGCTTCATCTGGAAGTGCTCGTAGTACCCGCTGATCAGCTCCGGGTCGTCGCCGAACCTGCCGCGGATTTCCAGGTACAGGTCGATCGCTTCGTCGCACCGGCCCAGCCGCCGGATGGAATCCAGCAGGTAGAACCAGGCAGCCGGCTCCTCGGGTTCTTCAGCAACCGCCAGCCCGAACTCGGACGCCGCTTCGTCCAGCATCCCGCCGAAGTAGTAGTCCCGGCCCAGCTTCTGGTGGGGGTTCTCGATCGTCGGCTCGACCGACTTGGCGTGCTGGTACTGGGCCATCGCGTTGGCGTACTCGCCTTCCATCGCGTACATCCCGCCCAGGGCCACTCTTGCGCGGACGTTGTCCGGGTCCAGGTCGATCGCCTTCTGGTAGACTTCGATGCCCTTGGAGTGGTTGTCCGAGTACTCGTACACCACCCCGAGGCCGAGATAGAAGTCGAGTTCGTCGGGCAGCTCATCGATCGCCTGCCGGAACAGGTCCTCGGCGCGGGAGAAGTTCGCAAGGTAGAGGTAGCGGACCGCCTCGCACGCCTTTGTGAAGGGATGGCGCCGGTCGGTCCGGAGGGCCATCGTGCAGACATCGTCGATGGCATCGCCGTTGGTCAGCAGGTGGGCGCAGAGCGCGGACAGATAAGCGGCCCTGAGATTGCGGGGGTCTCTGGCCAGCACATCCTGCAGCAGGTCGAACGCGACGTCCTCGGACTCGCGGTGGAACTTGCTGCGGGCACGACGCAGCAGTTCGATGACGTACCTGCGGTCGCGGATCGTGCGATCGCGGGAATCGCCGTCCGTAGTGCGCTCCGTTTCCATCAACTAATTCTATACCGTCCGGGCCGACAGCGCAATAGCGCCTTTCACCCGCCTCGGTCGACCGAACGTCTGCCGTCTACCCGGCGCCGCGGCTCCCGGGCAGCCCCGAGGCCGGACTTCGGGCCCTGACCCGGCCCGGCCCGGCGGGTGCGATCACTGGCGCCGGGATATCGCCAGCAGTTCGAGTATTACGCCGAACCCGACCATCAGGCCGAAGGCGAAGCCCGGCCCGGACGAGACGGGTCTGGTCACTGGCGCCGGGATATCGCCAGCAGTTCGAGTATTGCGCCGAACCCGACCATCAGGCCGAAAAGCCCTATCACCCAGCCGACGAACGGGATCGCGCACAGCGCGTAGGTCAGCACGATGCCGACCGGTGCGGTCAGCCACATCGAAGGCCCCCGGTCCGGGATCACGGAAGCGGTATGCCCGCCCAGCAGCCGGAACAGCCACCGCCCCAGGAACATGCCGGCCAGTACCTTGCCCAGATAGAGTGCGATCAGGTACAGCAGGGTGGCGATCAGCCCGGCCGGAATCGTCACGATCAGGACATAGGAGACCAGGATCGCGACCGGCGTCGCGAAGAGCCCCAGCGCCCCGAATCCGACCGCGCGCCCGAACCGCCCGGTCACGCCGTCCAGCGCCCGGATCAACACGTTCTTCCACAGCGCGACCAGTATGAACCCCACCGCCAGTGCGCCCAGCACCGAGAAGATCGCGAACGGCAGCAGGAACATCGTGAAAAGGTTGATTCGCGGTCGCAGGTCCCTGAGCTCGGACAGCTCTCCTGGCTCCTCCAGCTTCGTGAAGCTGATGTCGCCGAACACCGCGTCCGGGTTTCCCAGGTCGAGCTCCTTCTCGGCCCGGTAGCGGACACTGCCGAACACCCTGGCGTCGTCGGTCAGGACCAGCTTCTTCCCCACGGTCACGACCACGTCGCCGTCGACGATTCCGGAGACGATGATCTCCTCTGCGCCTGCCCGGATGTCGCCGCGCACCGTGCCGTCGATCTCCAGGGTTCCGCACCCGGCGATGACGTCTCCCTTCACTTCGGCTTCGCGCCGCACCGACAGGGTCCGGCACCCGGCGAGCACGTCCTGCTCGACCCGGTTGCCGATCGTGACCGACCCGGCCCCGACCCGCACCGCACCCCAGACCGGCCCGGTGACGGAGAAATCGGCGCAGCCGCCCACGATGTCGCCCTGCACAGTACCGGTCACGTCCACCGTCTGCGCGCCGAAGAACAGGTTGCGGGTCACCGTGCCGGCGACCGTGACCGTCTGGCCGCCCGCGACCACGCTGCCTTCGACGATGCCGTCAACATGGATGGCGTTGCCGCCGTAGTAGAGGTCCCCGGCCTGAACCTCGTCGGCCGGTAGCCGGAAGCTGTCCCCGCTCTCAAGCCTTGCCGCCTCGACCGGAACGAGCAAGACCGCCAGCAGCAGGATGCCGGCCGCTGAGCACCAACGTCGCCTCTGCTTCACCGTTCCTCCTTCCTCGTCAGCACTGGTCGGAATCCAGGTCCTTCATCGCGTCCTTCACCCGCTGCTCGATGCGACGCCCCAGCTCGTCCCAGTCGTAGTCGCCGCCCTCATGGCCGGCCGACGCCGCGGCCTTGATGCCTTCGCGGACACCGGACTCGATCCGGCGGCCGAGCCGGTCCATGTCCGGGCTCTTGTAGACCACCTTGCGCTTGCGGTGGGTTGCTGACCTGACGCCGCCCCCGAGGGCTATCATGCAGCCCAGGATGAACCCGATGTTGTACCCGAAGCCGACGTTGTTCGCCTCGTAGATGCCGACGTCGTTCGTGAACCAGCTGACCACGAAAGTGACGATGATGATGAGACCGTGCCATAGTCCGGCCCAGAAGTTCGCCCGGTTGTCCGGCGATGCCCAGCGCTCGTTGCCCGGCGCGCACGACACGGCCAGCAGGACCAGTCCCAGCAGCAGCACGACAATGAGTTTCGTCTTCATCAGTTCCTCCCTTCTATCTGTTCCCGGCCCGGCTTGCCTTCACCTCGCTTCCCGGAGACAAGGTAGCCCGTACCGGCCCGGCGTCAAGCAGTATCTGCACCTGTCCGGTGGCCCGTCTTGATTTCAGACCCGAATCCGATAGATTCTTGCCGTGACTGACAGCCCGGCTGCTGACAGCGCCCCGGCGGGGCCGAAGCTCTCCTGCGACTCGATGCTGGGCAAGCTGAGCCGCGAACTCAGGATACTGGGTCTGGACGTCGACTACTCCCGGGGCATGGGCGGGATGCGGGCCTATCGCCGCGCCCGTGGCCGGGGCCGGACACTGCTTACCCGCAACACCCGGTTGCGCGACATGCAGGGAGTCATGTTCATCCCGACCACCGATCTCCGTGAGCAGATGGCCGAAGTCGGCAGGCAGCTGAAGATGGAGGAGCTCATCGACGCCGGCGCCAGGGAGGAAGAAGCGTTCACCCGCTGCATCAAGTGCAACGGGCAGCTTGAGAAGATAACGCGGGACCAGGCGCGACCTTCGGTGCCGTTCTTCATCTACCAGATCCACCACGACTTCCAGCGCTGCACGCAGTGCAAGCGGGTCTACTGGCCCGGCAGCCACAAGAACGACATGGCCCAGCGCCGGGTCCAGCCCAGACAGCAGCAGGCGCCGAAGCAGCGGCGCAGGCCGGAAGCCAAGCCGGCACCAGCCGGCGACAAGCCCGGGCCCGACCAGGAGAAGAAGGCCGGGTCCGATGGGTCCAGGCCTCCGCGACAGCGACGAGGCAGACCGAGACGGCGCCGGCCCCGCAAGAAGCCCGACAGCCCGAACAAGACCTGAGCCCCTCGGGAACCATTTGTCCGGACAGCAGTGAATTGCCACAAACGGAGGTAATAGAATGGCGGTAGTACTGGACGGCAAGCATCTTCAGATCGAGGACCTGCTTCGCGTCGCGCGCGACGGCGAGAAGGTCGAACTCGCACCGGCGGCGAAGAAGCGGATCGACAAGTGCCGCAGCTTCGTCGAGGAGAAAGTGGCCGAGCGCGCGGTGATGTACGGCATCACCACCGGCATCGGCGAGCTGTCCGAGGTGGTGCTGTCGCCCGACCAGCTCAAGCGTTTCCAGCGCTTGCTCGTCTACAGCCACTCGGCCGGCTGCGGCAAACCGCTCCCTGAGGAAGTGGTGCGCGCCGCGATGTGCTCCCGCATCAACATCCTGAGCCTGGGCAACTCCGGCATCCGGCTCAAGATCGTCGAGACCCTGGTCGACATGCTCAACAAGGGCGTGACCCCGGTCGTGTTCGACAAGGGCTCGGTCGGCGCCTGCGGCGACCTCTCACCGATGAGCCAGATGGCCATCGTGCTGCTGGGCGAGGGCGAGGCGTTCTACAAGGGCGAGCGGATGCCCGGCGACAAGGCGATGGCCGCCGCCGGCATCGAGACCGTCGAGTTCGAGGCCCGCGACGGCCTGGCCACCATCAACGGCTCGAACATGACCGCCGGCTACGGCGCGCTGCTGCTCTACGACGCCGACCGCTTCTTCCGGACCTCCGAGGTCGCGGTCGCCATCACCCTCGAGGTGGTCAACGCCAACATGGCCGCCTACGACGAGCGCATCCACAAGGCCCGCGGCTACCCGGGCGCTATCTCCTGCGCCGCCAACGTCCGCAAGCTGGTCGAGGACTCGGAGATGCTCAAGCAGCCGGGCAAGAAGGTCCAGGACGCCTACAGCCTCCGCTCCACGCCCCAGGTGGTCGGTGCGGCCAAGGACTCGCTCAAATGGGCGCGCCAGATGTTCCACATCGAGCTCAACGGCGTCGGCGACAACCCGATCTTCTTCCCCGACGACAAGGCCTACCTGACCGGCGCCAACTTCCAGGGCACCCCGCTCGGCATGTCGCTCGACACCATCGGCTCGGCGCTGACCATGATCGGCGTCCTGTCCGAGCGCCGCACCAACCGGCTGATGAACCGCCACCTCTCCTGCGGCCTGCCGGCTTTCCTGACCAAGGGCGCGGGAATGATGTCGGGCCTGATGCTGACCCAGTACACCCAGGGCATGATGCTGTGCGAGAACCGCATCCTTTCGGCCCCGGCCTCGATCGGCTCGATACCGGCCGCCGCCGACCAGGAAGACTTCGTCTCGATGTCGTTCACCGCCGCGCTCAAGACTCACCAGATCATCGAGAACGCCTGGGCCGTGGTCGCCATCGAGCTGATGGCAGGTGCCCAGGCGGTCGAGTTCCGCAAGCCGCTCAAGCTCGGCAAGGGCACCCGGGTCGCCTACGACGTCATCCGCAAGCACGTCGAGAAGATGGACGACGACCGGCCGGTCCAGTACGACATCAACAACCTGACCGAGGTCGTCCGCTCCGGCGAACTGCTCGACGCGGTCGAGAAGGCGGTCGGCCGGCTGGAATCGTAGGAAAGGACTCAAGGATTCGGGCCGCAACCGGCCCTGACACCGGCTTGCTGATCAAGCGTCTCGCAGAATGCCCCGAAATCACCGCTGCTGACAACACGCGCCTGCGCGAGTTGCTCCACCCGGACCGGGACCCTGCCGACATCCGCTACTCACTCGCCGTCGCCCGGCTCGAACCGGACACCAGGTCCAAGCCTCACAAACTGGCCCAGAGCGAGGTCTACTACCTGTTACGGGGCAGCGGGGTCATGCATGTCGCAGACGAGTCCCAGCCGGTCCAGGCCGGCGACGCGGTCTACATCCCGCCCGGAGCAGTCCAATGGCTCGACAACACCGGCTCTGAGACCATCGAGTTCGCCTGCATCGTCGACCCTCCCTGGACCCCTGAAGCCGAGGACCTGGTCTCCGGCTAGCCCGCACGGACATTTTAATTAGGGACACTTCCCCTATTCTCTACTTCCCTGTAGGAAACTGCTCCGTAGCACCAAGAATTTAATATGGGAAGTGTCCCGGATTGCGTAGAGGATATTCTCAGTAGAGCGGTTCGACGTAGGCGTCCGGGTCAAGGGGCGGCAGCTTGGTCTGGTCCGGCTGCGGCTGATCCGGCTCCACGATATCCGCCGACTCCAGGACAACGGTGCGCGAAGTCGCCACCATGATGTACTCGATCTGCCGCAGCGTGACCTTCTTGACCTGCGAAGCCGTCTGACCCGGCTGAGGCTGTCTGCCTGCCTCCCGCGCACGCCGCCGCTTCTTGATTCCCTTTCGCGCGTCGGTGAGCACCCACTCCTGCGGCACGAGGTCAGGCAGGGCCTGCACTTCGGCCATGCCGGTCAGTCGCTTCATCTCACGGCCGATCTCCTTGACCTTTTTGCCGGCCTGGACCATTGCCCTGACCCGGGTCAGGGTGAAATCGCTCTGGAACAGGAGGCAGACCTGCCTTGCCAGATGCGGTTGCCTTACCCAGATCGCTTCCTCCACCCCGGAGCCGTCCATCTTGAGGAACGCCTGCACGTATTCCCGGAAGTCCACGGCGACGCCCAGCTCGTCGCCGCTCCAGACGTCGGATGAAGCAGCCTGCACCGGTGCCCGGGTCTTGATCAGCACTTTCACGCCGCGGTCTGCGGTCGCCGACAGTTCGGGTCGGAGCTCCTCCAGGGGCCGGGCGTCGATGTTCAGCAGGGCAACATCCCTGGCGCCGCGGAGCAGGTTCCGGCAGCGTTCATAGACCTGTGCGATGCTGTCCAGCTCGAAGATGCCGCCGCGCGCGGGCAGGGCCGCCAGGTCCTCCATCTCGCGTTCGATCTGCGCCTGCAGGACTTCGAGGTCGCGCCGCCGTGTATTCATGTATTCGCTGATCGACAGTGCGACGTAAGTCGTCGGCCGCGTCCTGTCATCCGCCAGGACTGCGCCCTTG
>Ga0209536_100013379_pt1 | contig 11838 bp, 10 predicted proteins | sample DeeMarSeWOR28_12_FD_187461 | JGI IMG/M metagenome (GOLD analysis project Ga0209536, IMG submission 187461) | Marine sediment microbial communities from White Oak River estuary, North Carolina - WOR-2-8_12 (SPAdes) (version 2) | ecosystem: Environmental > Aquatic > Marine > Intertidal zone >...
CGCGGCGCGCCCGCTCTCCCAGCAGCCGATCGATCCAGCCAGAGGGCTCCGGCAGCTCGATCTCGGCCAGCGCCGGCACCGAGGGGCGCGAGCGGCGCGGCAGCGGCTGCGAGCCGCGCACGCGCGGTACCTCGCGGCGCGGCGCCGGCTCCAGCCGCGTGGTGGGTCGGCTCACGCGCCGCTCGAGCGCGTCCAGGCGCGCGAACCACGGATCCGGGGTCAGGGGCTCCTCGAACGGGTCGCTGCCGAGGGCCGCGTCGCCGGTCTCCTCGGAGTACAGCATCTCGAGCGTGGGGGGCAGCTCGCTCATCCGATGTCCTCGAGCCGCAGTGCCTCGGCCCGGAGCTCGAGTTCCTCGGCCAGCTCCGCCATCGCCCGGGCTCCCCGGTCCCGCGGCGCGTACTCGAAGATCGAGAGTCCTCGCGACTGGGCCTCGTCGATCTTCACGTGGTAGCCGACGACGCTCTGCGCGATCTCCTTTGGAAAGCGCCGCTTGAGGCGATCGAGGATCTCCTGAGCCAGCTTGGTGCGGCGGTAGAAGGTGGGTACCACCATCGCCACGCGCAGCTCCGGGTGCGCGTAGCGCTCGCGCACGGTGGCGATCGTCCGCACCATCTCGGCACAGCCGTCGAGCGCCAGGTAGGTGAGCGGAACCGGGATCACGACCTCGACCGAGGCGCGCAGCACGTTCAGGGTGAGCGGGCCGAAGGACGGGGGAGCGTCGAAGAGCACGAAGTCGTAGCGGCCGATTTCCGGCGCGGATTCGAGGGTTTCGGACAACCTGGCGGTGGGGTCGGGGTCGTCCCCGTCCTGGAACGCGGGGAACAGGCCGAGCGATTTGTTGGCGACGATCACGTCCAGTCCCGGAATGCGGGTGCGGATGCTCGGCAGCACCGAGGCGGGCCGCTCGTCGGGACCTGCTGGTCGGCGGTCGAGTCCGGGATCGCCGAGCAGGCTGTCGAGCAGCAGGTCGATCGCGCTTCGCGTCGGGGCGCGGTGGTCCACCCCGAGCACCTTGCCGAGCTGGCCCTGGGGATCCATGTCGATCGCGAGCACGCGCCGGCCGCGCTGCAGCGCCAGATAGGCCGCGAGATTCGCAACCAGCGTGGTCTTCGCGCTGCCGCCCTTCTCGTTGATGAACGCAATGCGTCGCGGGCCGAGCACTCCCCCCCCTCATGGGCGCTCTTGCGGTGAGCCCTCCGCTTCCGCTGTTCCGCAGCTACGTGCCCCCACCCACAGCTGCAAGAGTCGATCCGACGCCGAATGGGCTCTGCTGAGAGTACCTACTCCCGCAGCGCTCCCGTGTCAACGTCGAAAGTGTGGCTTCGCGGCCGGATGCACAGCGTGCGAGCCGGATCGAACCGCACGCCGTCGTCAAAACCGCGTTATGCCGATGCGCGACCCGATGCGGTCTACGCCTTGGCGGCCTTGATCCCCGCCGTCAGCGCGGGAACGATCTCGAACAGATCGGCCACGACGCCGAGGTTGGCGACCTCGAAGATCGGTGCATCCGGATCCTTGTTGATCGCGATGATGTAGTTCGAGGTCTTCATCCCGACCAGGTGCTGGATCGCACCCGAGATGCCGCAGGCGATGTAGAGCTTGGGGCTCACCACCTGGCCCGAGGAGCCGACCTGGTACTCGTGGGGCAGCCAGCCCGCGTCCACCACGGGGCGCGATGCCCCCATCGCGCCGCCCAGCGCGTCGGCCAGCGGCTTGATCACCTCGGGGAACTTCTCCGGATCGCCGACGCCGCGGCCGCCCGAGACGATGATGCTGGCCTTGCTCAGGTCGACGCCCTTTGCCTCGGCCTGCTTGATCTGCTTGAAGCGGCTGCGGAACGAGCTCGGGTCCAGGCTCACGTCGAGCTTCTCGACACTGCCCTCGGAGGAGCCTTCGAACGGCTTCACCGCGCCGGGCTGGATCGTCGCCACGACCCGCTCGCTGTCCACCGAGAGGTCGGCGTCGAGCTTGCCGTTGAATACCCGACGCTTGAAGGCGAGCGCGCCTCCCTCGCTCGTGACCGCGAAGCAGTCCGAGACGAAGCCCGCGTCGAGCGCGGCGGCCACGCGGGGCGCGACGTCCCAGCCGCTCGGCGTATTGGAGAACAGGATCAGGTCGGCGCCGGAGGCCTCGATCGCACTGCGGATCACCGCGGACCAGGCCTCGGCTCCGTAGTTCGCGAGCGCCTCGTGATCGGCGGCGTAGACGGTGCCGCCTCCGCGCTTCGAGAAGCCGTCGGCGAGCTCGCCGATGCCGCTTCCGAGTACCAGGCTGCGCACGTCGCGCCCGCTGGCCTTGGCGACGCTCTGGGCCAGCGTGGCGAGCTCGAAGCTGGCCTCGCGGATGCGTCCGCCCTGGATCTCGGTGACGATGAGGATGCTGCCCATCGGGGGTTTCCTTTCGTGTCTCGAGACGGGACCGCGGGGAGGGTCTCGGCGTCTCGACGGGGGCGACCCGGTCGCCGGTTAGAGGAGCCCGAGCTCCTTGATCTTGCCCACCAGGCCCGCGACGACCTCGTCGGTCGACCCGGACAGGATCTCGGCCGTCTCGCCCTTCTGGGGCAGCGCGATCCGATCGATCTTGACCTTCGCGGCACCGGACCCGACCTGACCGGCCAGGCCGAGGTCGGCCGCCGTCTTCACGTCCAGGGGCTTCTTCTTCGCCGCCATGATGCCCTTGAGCGACGCATAGCGGACCTGGTTGATGCCGGACTGCACCGCCACCAGGCAGGGAGACTCGAGCTCGACCACCTCGTGGGCGCCGCCCTCGATCTCCCGATCCACCGTGACGGTTCCGTTCGCGCGCTCGAGCTTGACCGCAGCGGTGGTGTGCGGCACGCCCGCCAGCTCCGCGAGCATGGGCGCGATCGCGGCGAAGTTGCCATCGTCGGACATCAGGCCCATGAAGATCAGGTCTGGGTTCTCCTGCTTGGCGATCGCCGCCAGGATCCGGGCCATGCCGAGTGTGTCGGAGCCTTCGGCCTCCGGGTCCTTCACGTGGACCGCCCGGTCCGCGCCCATGCCGAGAGCCGTGCGAAGGGCCTGGCTCACCCGGTCGGGTCCGACCGACACCACGACCACCTCGGCCTCGCCGGCGTCCTTGATACGCAGCGCCTCTTCGAGCGCGTAGGTGTCGTAGCTGTTGATCTCGAACTTGATGCCGTCTTCCTTGATCCAGGTTCCGTCGCCGGCGATGTCGAGACGCGCGTCCTGGTGCGGCACCTGCTTCAGGCACACCATGATCTTCATGGGGGATGGGCCTCCAGAGAGAGAAGTGGGCAGGATGGCCCGGGAGCGGCCGCTCCGGGGCTCGAAGGCGGTCGAACCCTAGTCGACCGGTATGTCGATTTCAAGCGCCGCCAGGCAGGGAAAGTGATGCGATTCGGGGCGTTAGGCGCCCATCGCCGCCCCGCCTGCGCCGCCCCGAACGGGCGCGAGCGGCCGCATCGCCCGGGGCCGGGCGGCCCAAGCTCGCGCGGCCCCTGTGTTAACCTCGCGTCCCTCGCGTCCCTCGCGTTCCGGCGCGATCCACAGGAGGCCCCCGATGCTAGAACCCCTGCGGTGCGTCGGCTCCGGTGCGCGGGTCGGCCGCGCGGCCGCGGTCGCGCTGTTCGCGCTCGCGCTGGTCGCGGGGGCGGCGTCTGGCGAGGATGATCGCCCCAGCGAGATCCCGTACGACATGCCCGGCGAGATCCCCCAGCTCAGCCCCAAGTACAAGCTGACCGAGCACGAGGTCGTGCTGATCACCGACGCCGCGCTGAATCCGCGCCTCGTGACCCTGAACGAGGGGCAGCTCGTGGCCTGGATCAGCTACTCGGCCGTTCCTTCGGTGGTGGTGTTCGAGCGCGAGATCGCCCGCTCGATGGTCTGCCACAGCCTGGTCAACTTCTCGATCCAGGACGACGAGCTGCGCTCCGCTCCGATCCACACCGGTGAGTTTGCGAGCTTCTGCCAGCTCAAGCCCGGTCGCTACCGCTACAAGGTGGTGCGCCCGACGCCGCTCGAAGGTGGGCTCGATGCCGCGCGGCGACTCGACGGTGAGATCATCGTCGGCAATCCGCAGGGGAGCTGAGCCGAGCCCGGGCGCTCGCGTGGCCCGGGGCCTACGTGACGAGGTGCCGATCGTCCTGATCGGCGCGGCCCTGCTGACCGCGGTCTGGGTGGCGGAGCTGCCGTTCGGCTCGCGGCGGGTCGAGCTGTTCCGCGACTGGGATCATCGCCTGGTGCACGCCGAGGTCGCGGTGGCCGCGGTGCGCGAGCACGGCGAGCCGCCCTACTGGAATCCCTTCCCGTGCGGCGGGCTGCCACTGCTCGCGAAGCCGCAGTCGCGCGTCGCCTCGCCGCTGTTTCCGCTGCACCTGCTGTGGGGACCGACGATCGCGCTGCGCTGGGAGCTGGCGTGCCACCTCTTCCTCGCGGCCGTCGGTGCGGCGCTGTTGGCGCGACGTCACGCGGGCGGCGAGCCGGCGGCCAGGCTCGCTGCGGCCGGGGTCGCGGGCGTCGTCTACGCGGGCTCCAGCTTCTTCGCGCTGCACTGGACCGAGGGCCACCTCTGGATCCTGGCCGCGGCCTTCCTGCCCTGGGTCGTGCTGTTGCTCGAGCAGGGTTGCGCGCGGCCTTCGCGCGCCGCCCTGGCGGGCGTGGCGCTGGCGCTGATGTTCGTCGGCGGCGGAATTCCGCTGCCGCAGACCGCGCTGTTCGTCGGCCTGCTGGCGCTCGCTCAGGCGGGCCTCCTGCGCTCGCTGCGTCCGCTCGGGAGCCTCGGCCTGGCCGGCGTGGTCGCGGCGCTGCTCTCCGCTCCGAAGGGTCTGCCGATGTGGGTGCTGCTGCGCGATCACCCGCGCGAGACCTTCGACTCCTACCTGCTGCCGCCCGCGGCGGTGCTGCACGCGCTGGTGGACCGCGACCAATCGTTCGGTCGCAGCTTCGCCTGGCCCTACTGGCGCTGGGTCGAGCAGGGTCACTACGTCGGCTGGCTGGCGCTGGCGCTGGCGGCATTCGCGGTGTTGCGGGGCGGCGCGCGCGAGCGGCTGCTGGCGGTCCTGGCGCTGCTGTTCGCAGTGATCGCGATGGGGCCTCTGCATCCGTTCGCCCCGTGGTCGCTGCTGCACCGGCTGCCGGTCTTCGACGCCCAGCACGTGACCGCGCGATTCCTGATGCTGGTCGTGTTCGCCGTCGCACTGCTGGCGGCGAGCGGCGCGGTGCGGCTTCTCAGCTCGCTGTCATCGCCGGGATCGCGTGCATCGCTGCCGGCGGCCGCGCTGTGCGTGGCGGTGATCGCACTCGACGTCTCGAGCGCGCGCTTCGGCATCCTCGGGATCCTCGGCTCGCAGCCCTGCTCGCTCGAGCCCTGGCCCGCATCGGCGCCGAAGGGTCACCCGATCGTCACGCTGCGCCGGGCGCCCCCTGGAGTCGGCCTGTGCTCGACACCGGGCGCGGTGACGCACAGCGCGCTGGTGCCCGCCGCGCGCGCGGGCGTGGCGATCATCGACGCCTACGACGCGCTGTGTCCGCGCGACGAGCGCTCGGTGCAGATCGCGGTGGATGCGAAGGACGGCGGCGGTGAGCGGCTGCGGCTGCGCATGGCCCGCAACACCGGGCGCAAGCCGGGACTGCGGGGGATCGACGAGCCGGGCTACCGGGGCGAAGCGTGGCTCGAGTCCGGTCGCGGTGGCGTGCGGCTCGAGTCTCGTAGCTTCGACGCGCAGACCTGGCGCATCGACGCCGAACCCGGGACGGTCGTCGTCTTCAACCAGAACCACGATCCGGGCTGGAGTGCCAGTCGCGGAAGGCTGTTCGGCGACGCCTGGGGACGGCTGGCGCTCGAGCTCGATGCGCCGCTGCACGACGTCCCGGTGCAGCTGCGCTACCGGCCGCCGCACCTCGTGGCCGGGCTGGCGCTGGCGCTCGTCGGCATCGCGCTGGTGGCGGGCACCTGGCTGCGAGAGTGCTCCGCCGCGTCGGCCAGGAGCGCGACACGGGATTCGAACGGGAGCTGCTAGCAGGCGCTTGCTCGCCGGCTAGCCTCTCGCGGTGAGCGACCCGGCCCCCTCACGCCTGCGACGGGCGTTCAAGCTCGTCGCCTTCTCCCTCACGCCCACGCTGCTGCTCCTGCTGCTGGCGGAGGTCGGGCTGCGCCTCACGGGTCTCGACGCTGCGTCTGGAACGGGCTCGGGCCTCGCCGAAGAGCAGTTCGGCATCACGCGAGCGGACCCCGACCTCTTCTGGTCGCTGCGCCCGAACCTCGCGCGCAGCTACCGGGGTCACCTGCTGCGCACCAACGGGCTGGGTCTGCGCGGACCGGAGCCCGGCCCGAAGTTGCCCGGCGAGCGGCGCATCCTGCTGCTCGGCGAGAGCACGACCTTCGGCTTCGGTGTGGACGAGGAGGACACCTACGCGGCCAGGCTGCGGACGTTGCTCGACGCGCAGCCGGGTCGCTTCTCGGTCGTGAACGCGGGGGTTCCCGCGTACACGCTGTTCCAGAGCACGATCTACCTGAAGCAGCGGGGCCTCGCGCTCGCGCCCGACGTGGTGGCGATCTACCACCTGGCCAACGACTTCCTGCCGACCACCTATCGCGACTCGGCCCACAGCCAGCTGGGGACCAGCCGCTCCGACGCCGAGCTCTATGCATTCTACCGCTCGCTCTGGATCGACCGGCTGGTCCGCTACTCGGCGATCTTCCGCGCCGGCTCCCAGGCCTGGGCGCGCTGGCGCACTGCGCAGGCCCAGCGCGAGATCGCGGGCGATCCGACGCATCCGCGCGAGCAGATCCTGTGGACGCCGGCCCACTTCCCGCATGCGTACCCGGTGCGGGTGCGGCCGGAGGAGCGGCGCGAGCTGCTCGCGATGCTGCTGGCACTCTCGCGCGAGCACGACTTCGAGCTGGTGATCATCCACCCGGTCTACCGGGACGTGCCCGGTCACGACGAGCTGCTCGTGGACTTCAGCCGCGAGCACGGCCTCGCACTGGTCGACGGGCCCGCCGTCTTCGACGCCTCGGGCATCCCGCGCGAGCTGCTCTTCAGCGACGCGCTGCACCCGGTTCCGCGCGGTCACCGCCTGCTGGCCCGCGCGCTCTACGACTCGCTGCGCACGCGCGGCGTGCTCACGCCCCCATGAACGTCAGGAACTGCTCGAGGCTGCTGACGCGCAGGAACGGGTTGCTGCGCTTCTCGTCGGCCAGCGAGCCCGAGGCCTCGCTCGAGTAGAGGTGGCCCGGGTAGACGAGCGTCTCGTCGGGCAGGCGCCGGAGCGTCTCGTTCAGACTGCGGTACATCGCCTCCGGATCGCTGCCGGGCAGGTCGACCCGGCCGCAGCTGCCGAGGAAGAGCGTGTCCCCGGAGACCAGCCGGCCCGGCGCCCCGGCCTGCTCGACCAGGAAGCACTGGGAGCCCGGTGTGTGGCCGGGGGTGTGGAGCAGTCGGATGCGCAGCTCGCCGAGCTCGATCTGGTCGCCGCCGCGCATGCGACGCAGGTCCGACTCGGACGCGCCGGTCACGCGCAGCGTTCCCTCGGCCTCGTGCTCGTTCACGTAGAGCGGCATCGGGGCGCGCTCGAGCAGCCGGCCCACGCCCTCGATCCGCATGCCGAAGATCTCGCCGCCGACGTGGTCCTGATGGTAGTGCGTGACCAGTGCACCGACCGGCTTCATGCCGTCGGCCTCGGCGCGGTCGAGCAGTGCGTCGACGCTCCAGGCCGGATCCACCAGCAGCACCTCCCGGGTGCTGAGGCTGCCGATCAGATAGGCCAGGTTCGCCATCCGACCGACCGGGATCTGGGCGAAGTAGAGGTCGCCGGAATCGCTCACGCAGTGCCGCCGAGCACCTTCTGGATCCAGTCGTCGAGCGCCGCCGCCAGCTCCTGCCGGACCTCCTCGGGTGCGCGCCCGAACCGCTTCGCGACGTTGAAGTGGCGATCCGCATCCTGGGACACGAACAGCGAGGTCGGTGCGCCGACCCGCGTCAGGGTCTGACGCAGCAGATCCAGGTCGCAGGTGCGGTCGCGGCTGCCCAGCAGGAAGAGCGCGGGCGAGACGATCCGGAAGAGCTGCTCCGGCTGGATCTTCTCGGGCTTGTCCTGGGGGTGGAGCGGGTAGGCCATCAGGAACAGGCCGTCGACGCGCACCCGCGCACTGGCCAGGTCCACGGCGACCTGGCTGCCGAGGCCCTTGCCCCCCAGGAACAGGTGGGCGGGCGCGGCGGTCGGGTCGCGGCCCAGCGCGGCGATCGCGGCCCGCATGGTGCGCCGCAGCACCGCCGGAGAGTCCGGCCGCCGCTTCTTCGCCTCGGCGAACGGGAAGTTGAAGCGCAGCGTCAGGTAGCGGCGCTCGGTGAGCTCCCGGTGGATGTGCTCGATCACCGGGTCGTCCATGTCGTCGGTGGCGCCGTGGGCCAGCACCACGCTCACGCGCGAGCCGGTGGGCCACCAGCGCGGGATCCCGAGCACGGCGGACACCGTCTCGAGCCCGTGGACCGGGTCCGACAGCGGAATCTTCAGGTTCTCGTAGCGGGCGGACGGCTCGACCAAGGGCTCCCCTCTGGGGCGGGTACTTATAACACGGCCGCCGTCCACGTCTCGCGTCGGCTCGTCCGGAGGCCATAGATCCGCCGCGGGCGAGGGGTTACTCTGCCTGGGTAACCCCTCGGAGTGTCGATGGAAAAGGTCCTCGTTACGGGAATCGCGGGCGGCCAGGGACGGCTGCTCACCCGCCGCCTTCGCGAGAACTACGAGGTGTGTGGCGTCGATCTGGCCGAGTGGCGCGGGGCCCCCAGGGGGGTCTCGGTGCACCGGGTCGACATCCGCAAGAAGAAGTTCGAAGACGTGATCCGCACGGAGATGCCGAGCGCGATCGTGCACATGGGCTTCATCCGGCACTTCCGCACCAGCGACCGCGAGCGCTACGACGTGAACGTCCGCGGCACCAAGCAGCTGCTCGACCACTGCGTCAATCACGGCGTGCAGAGCCTGGTGCTGGTCTCGAGCAGCTACGTCTACGGTGCGGCGCCCGAGAACCCGTACTACATGGACGAGGACTCGCCGCTGGCGGCGAGCCGGTCGTATCCGGAGATCCGCGACCTGGTCGAGGTCGATACGCTCGCCTCGGCGTTCCTGTGGCGCTACCCGCACATCCGAACCTGCGTGCTGCGGCCGGTCAACGTGCTGGGTCACTACGTGCACTCGATGATCGGCAGCTACCTGCGCGAGTCGCGCGTGCCCACCGTGTTGGGCTTCGATCCGATGATGCAGTTCATCCACGAGCAGGACGTGAGCGAGGCGATCGCGGTCACGCTCGAGCGCGGACTTCAGGGGGTCTTCAACGTCGCGGGTCCCGGCGAGGTGCCGCTGCACACCGCGATCCGCGAGACCGGCGGGAGTGCGCTGCCGTTGCCGGAGTTCGTGATGCGCCCGCTCTTCGATCGGCTCTTCCGCTGGGGTGCGATTCCATACCCGCCGGGCGCGATCGACTACCTCAAGTTCCCGGTAACGGTCTCGGGCGACCGCTTCGTGGAGGCCACGAACTTCCGCCCCCTCTTCGGACTCGAAGAGATCTTCCAGAGCGTCACGCGCTGACGATGGCGTCCGGCGACCTGCGCTCGGCGCTCGCGGACCTGGCGGGCGCGCTGGTTCCGCTGTCCGCGCGGGAGGCCCAGGACGACCTGCGCGAGCGCCTGCGAGAGGTGCCGAATCGCCTGAACGAGTACGGCGTCGACGGCTACGGGCTCGATCCCGACTGGGTCCGTCGGCTCGCGTTGCCCGGAGTGCTGCTCTACCGCCTGTACTTCCGCGTGCGTACCCACGACATCGATCGTGTGCCGAGCGGCCGGGTGCTGGTGATCGGCAACCACGCCGGTCAGCTGCCCTTCGACGGCCTGATGCTCTCGACGGCGCTGCTGCTCGAGGCCCGGCCGCCGCGCATCGCCCGCGCGATGGGGGAGTTCTGGATTCCGCGCATTCCCGGCTTCAACGTGCTCGCCGCCCGCGGCGGGGCGCTCGTGGGCACGCCGGAGAACTGCCGGCAGATGCTCGAGAACGAGGAGTGCGTGGTGGTGTTTCCCGAAGGCGTGCGCGGCATGAACAAGCTCTACCGCGACCGCTACGTGCTGCAGCGCTTCGGCCTCGGCTTCATGCGCCTCGCGCTCGAGACGGAGACGCCGATCGTGCCGGTCGGGATCGTGGGCTCCGAGGAGCAGCAGCCCGGCTTTGCGAACCTGGCGGGCCTGGCTCGTGCGCTGGGCATGCCGGCCTTTCCGATCACGCTCGGCTTTCCCTGGCTGGGTCCGCTGGGGCTGGCCCCGCTGCCGGTGCGCTACCACCTCTACTTCGGCGATCCCCTGCGCTTCGAGGGCTCCCCCTCCGACGAGGACACGCTGATCGAGGCGAAGGTCGAGCAGGTGAAGAGCGCGATCTCGGCGCTGCTCGAGCGCGGTCTGCGCGAGCGTGAGGGGGTGTTCCGCTGACGATGCTGCCGCGCCTGCTCGCGTCGGTCCTGGCCGTCGCGCTGCTGGCCTGCACCGGCGGGTCGCGCCCGCTGCGGCTCCCGACGCCAGTGGCCGAGCCGCCTGCGGGGGTCGCGCTGCTGTCGGTTCCGGGTCTCGATGCACGCGCGCTCGCCCAGCGTCGTGACGGGGCTCCGGTGCTGCCGACCCTGCTCGCATTGGCGGAGGCCGGGGCCGTCGCGGAGCACGTCCAGACCATCGCGCCCGCCGCCGTCTACCCCGCCCACGCCACGTTGCTGACCGGCGCGCATCCGGCGGAGCACGGGGTGGTGGCCGACCGGCGGCTGGGCGAGCGCGGCGTCCGCAGCGCGCACTTCACCCATGCGAGCCATCTGCGGCGCGCGACGCTGTGGCAGCGGATGGCGGAGGCGGGGCGAACCGTTGCATCCCTCGACTGGCCCTCCACCCGGGGCGCGGCGATCGCGCGTCTGCTGCCCGACGCCGACCCCCGGGGCGATGCCTCGTGGCTCGCGCAGCTCGAAGAAGCCGCCACCCCGTCACTGCGAGACTTCGTGGCGGAGCACGGAGGTCGCGACCCGGCGACGGCCGCCCCGGGACCCGCGCGCGACGCGACGCTGCTCGCGTTGGCCTGCGACCTGCTGATCGGCGAGGCACCGCCCGCGCTGCTGCTGGTGCGACTCGGCGGTCCCGCACCCGCGCTGGCGCAGGCCGGTCCGGGCTCGCGCGAGGTCGCGCTGGCGTTCGAGGCGCTCGATCGGGGCGTGCGCGAGCTGCTCGACTGCCTGACCGCCGCCGGGCGTCTCGAACGGCTCGCGATCGCGCTGGTCGGCGACCACGGCACCGCAGCGGTGCACACCGCGATCGCGGCGAATCGGGTGCTGGCCGAGGCGGGACTGGTGGCGCGCTCCGCGGACGAAATCTCGAGCTGGCGCGCGATTGCGCGCGCCAACGGTGGCAGCGCGTTCGTGTACGCGCGCGACGAGCGGGACGCGGTCGCCGCGCGCGTCGCGCTCTCGGCCGCCGCCGAGAGCACGCGCGCGTTTCGCGTGGTCTCCGCCGAGGAGATGATCCGAGGTGGCGCCGACCCGGAGGCGTGGTTCGGGCTCGAGGCGGAGCCCGGCTACGGCTTCCGCGACGGAGCGCACGGCGAGCTGCTGACCGCGTCGCCGCAGCGCGGGCTCGGGGGCTACCTGCCCGAGCGAACGGAGATGGATGCCGCCCTCGTGCTGTGGGGACGCGGCGTGCGGTCGGGGCTGGTCGTCCCGCACATGGGGCAGGTGGACGTGGCGCCGACGCTGGCGCGGCTGCTGGGCGTGGAGCTCGATCGGACGGTCGGGCGCGCGCTGGTGGGCCTGCTCTCCGTCGCTCCGCCGGCC
>Ga0209536_100013380_pt1 | contig 11837 bp, 8 predicted proteins | sample DeeMarSeWOR28_12_FD_187461 | JGI IMG/M metagenome (GOLD analysis project Ga0209536, IMG submission 187461) | Marine sediment microbial communities from White Oak River estuary, North Carolina - WOR-2-8_12 (SPAdes) (version 2) | ecosystem: Environmental > Aquatic > Marine > Intertidal zone >...
GATCCAGCGGGCGACGAATGCGGCGGTGATGGCGACAGAAGAAGGGACCAAGGGGGTAGATACCGGGGTAAATCTTACGGGACAGACGGGATCGACGATTGAGCAGCTGGCCAGCAGTATTGGGGAAAGCGCCAGTGCCGCGCAGCAGATTGTGGCCAGCGCCCAGCAGCAGACGACAGGTATGGAGCAGATTGCCTTAGCAATGCAGAACATCAATCAGGCAACGGTTCAGAACCTGACCTCAACCCGTCAAGCCGAGAAGGCGGCCCAAGATTTGGCCAGCTTGGCCCAACAACTGGAGCGCTTGGTGTCTCGCTATAAATTAGCTGAGAGTGATCGAGTAAAACTCTTATCTAAAGATGGCGCTTGAATTCTTAGTCCGGGGTAATCTCCGAATCCTGGTTTCAAAATATGGATCATAAACCATTGTTCACCAGTGGAGCCGACTTATGGGTTTAAGTGAAGAGATCCGTCAAAAATTGATTAATAGCTTCAAGATTGAACAGCGTGAGCACATTCAGGAAATTAGTCAGGGTCTGTTAGCCTTGGAGAATAATCCTGACAGCAAAGAACGGCAAGCGCTGTTACAAAAGATTTTTCGAGAGGCTCACAGTTTGAAAGGGGCAGCGCGGGCTGTCGGGTTGTCCACAATTGAGAGTCTTGGACATGCCTTGGAAGATCTACTTTTGAGTGCCAAGGAAGGCAGTCGACCGAACTTTTCGCCGGAGCTGTTCGACTTAATGTATCAAGCACTCGATGCGGTTGAGTTAGTTATGGATAGACTTGAGAGTGGAGATTCAACACCCCCGGCCAAGGTGTTAGCCCTGTTATCACGGTTGGAGGAGGTCAGGGAGACAGAGGTAACCCCAACAAATGAACGTTTTGATGGAGATGAACAGGAGGGTGAGCCGACCACTCAGCCTGCCTGCGACGAAAAACAATCCGCAGCTCCAATGAAGGCCAGCCAAGAGACGGAGACATCCGATCAGTCCGAGGTTCAGTCTCAAACAGTAGACCCGACGACGATGGCCGATGAAACCATCCGAGTTTCGGTTAGTAAGTTGGATGCCTTAATGGCCCAATTCAGCGAATTGCTGGGGGCCAAGATTCGGACTGACCAACGCCTGGCCGAAGTACGTGAATTGCAGACATTTGCCACGGAATGGCATAAAGATTGGTTGGCGGTGCGAAATGATTACACCCGGTTGATCCGCCATAGTGATCACTCCCCTTATCTGGACGATTCACCATTGCCCGTCAATGGGTCCGGTAAGGAAGTCAAGGCCCTGGTTGATTTTGCTACGAAAAATAAGGAGAGACTCCGTTCCTTTAGCACACAGGTCAATACGCTCTATCGTCAGTTTGCCAACGATACGATGCGCCTATCTCTGATCATCGGCGAACTCCAGGAAGAAATTAAACGGGTCCGGATGTTACCCTTGGCCACCATCACCCCTACGCTTGCACGAATGGTACGTGATCTGGCTCGAGCCCAGGATAAACAAATAACGCTGACTATCGCCGGAGGGGAGACGGAACTTGATAAACGGGTTTTGGAACAGATCAAGGATCCGCTTATCCATCTCCTGCGCAACGCTGTTGATCACGGGATTGAGTGGGCTGCTGAACGAGAGGCCAGTGGCAAGCCGGCTCAAGGGCAAATTGTCCTCACAGCTAGCCAACAAGGACATAATGTGGTCATTACGGTCAGTGACGATGGGGCCGGCTTAGATTTAGAAGCAATTCGAACTGTGGCCGTTCGCAGGGGCAGAGTGCGGTCTGGTGAACTCCAAATACTTGACGATGCCGAAGTGGCTAGGCTGATTTTTGACTCTGGCCTGTCAACCAGCCAGATTATTACCGACATTTCCGGTCGCGGCGTTGGTTTGGATGTCGTTCGTCAGAATATTGAAGAACTGCACGGCACACTTGACGTAAGTTTTGAACCGAAACGTGGCACAACCTTCACGATGAATTTGCCTTTGACTCTGGCCAGCTCACGTGGTCTGCTGGTCAAAGCTGGGGGTCAGATTTTTGCCTTACCCCTGTCTACGGTCGAACATATGCTTCAAGTAAAAGAAGGTGCTCTGACGGGTATCGAGGGTAGAGAGGCCTTTTCCTACCGGCAAAAACCAGTAGCTCTGGTTTGGCTGGCCGATTTGCTTGAACTGCCGCAGAGTCAGCGGGACTCCAACCAACTTACAGTGGTGATTGTGGCAGTCGCCGAAAAGCGATTGGGAATTATTGTCGATGAGTTGGTGGGTGAACAAGAAATCGTGATGAAAAGCCTGGGAAAGCAGTTGGTCAGGATTGGCGGCATTGCTGGCGCAACCGTTTTAGGTTCAGGGCAAGTCATCCTGGTGCTACATACGGCGGACTTGATAAAATTGGCGGCTCGTTCTCCAAGTCGAGTACGGGTGGAATCCGATGGCAGGAGACCCGAAACCAACAAGCGCAAGACCATTCTGGTCGTGGATGACTCGATCACTACCCGGACTCTGGAAAAGAATATCCTGGAGGCGGCCGGTTATGAGGTTAAGTTAGCTACAAATGGCGAACAAGCCCTGGCCATCTTGGTTACGGATGGCCTACCTGATCTGGTTGTATCTGATATCAATATGCCACATTTGGACGGATTTGGCCTGACCCAAAGAATCAGGCAGGAAGAGCGCTACGCCGATATTCCAGTCATATTGGTGACTTCGCTTGACTCTCCGGCCGATAAAGCGCGCGGTATTGAAGTTGGGGCAGATGCTTACATTGTTAAGAGTAGTTTTGACCAGAACAATCTTCTGGAGACGATAGGGCAACTGGTGTAAGAATTTGATTAATAATGTTGGATGTAACTCAGAGTAGCAGCTCTGACCAAGATCCAGGCTTTTATCAGCGAAAGGGGTTTTGAGGACGAACATGGTGCCTATCCGGGTTTTAGTAGCAGAAGACTCTCCCGTTGCCCGGGAGCTATTAGTATCCATTTTGGAGAGCGCGCCCGGCTTACAGGTCGTAGGCACAGCCCGCAACGGGGCCGAAGCGGTCCGCCTGGCCAAACGGCTCACGCCAGATGTTATTGTGATGGATGTCTATATGCCTGAGATGGATGGGTTTGAAGCCACGCGCCGGATCATGGCCGAAACACCCCGGCCAATTGTGCTGGTGAGCGCCAGTTTTGTCAAGAATGAGCGCGATCTAACCTTCAATGCTCTAAAGTCCGGGGCGCTATCGGTTCTGGAAAAACCGGCTATGTATGACCCGCCGGAAAGGCACAATCTTTTGATTTCTCAACTGAAATTAATGTCAGAAGTAAAGGTGGTCCGGCGTTGGCTGGAGTCGACCAAACCTGCTGCCACCTGCCGCCAAGTTGTCCCGGCATCTGTGCTGCGGGAGAGGAATGGTCAGTCAAAGTTTCAAGTGGTGGCGATAGCTTCGTCTACCGGCGGCCCGGGTATGTTGGCGCAGATTTTGGGTCAATTGCCCGCTGATTTTCCGCTGCCAGTTTTGATCGTGCAGCACATTACTCAGGGTTTTTCGGTCGGTTTGGCCGGCTGGCTTAATCAACAAACACCACTTACAGTGCGGTTGGCTGGCCAGGGTGATGAGCTGCAAGCTGGGCACGTGCTTATTGCTCCCGACGACTATCACATGATGGTCAACAGCGCCGGACTCATTTCACTGACCAAAGAACCAGGTTATCACCGTTTACGTCCCTCGGCGGACCAACTTTTTACTTCTGTGGCCCGAGTATACGGTGCTACCGCCATTGGGGTTATTTTGACCGGGATGGGAGGAGACGGGGCTGAGGGTTTGCGAACTATGCGCGAAGCTGGGGCGCGCACCATCGCCCAAGATAAAGACAGTTGTGTTGTTTTTGGAATGCCGGCCGTCGCCATCGAATTAGGGGCTGCCGAGCAGATATTGCCCGCCAATAAAATTGCCGCCGCTATAATCACGATGCTTTAGCCATAATGAGCGGTGGTTATGTCATATCAGGTCAGGCATGTTGCCATGAATCGAGTATATCCTAACTGCAAATATCCAGCTGTTGTTGAACAATTGATAACTTCAATTGGCCGGGAAACAGATAAGAAAAAGGTGTTGGGGCTTATTTTGCCGTGTGCTTTGGCCATTAGCGAGACCGAGGTGGGAGTCTTGCTGGTAACTGACGATGAACATAAAAGATTCAAGGCGGTCGTCAGACATGGATTACCCGGTGAAGTCATTGAACAATTAACTAGCGGTGATTTAGGTAATCTCCTTTTAATCGGACAAAGATTATGGATCAAGCCGCCACAAATGCGTCACAATTCTAGGCAAGCTATGCTGGGCCGGCACGGTTTGAGATATCTTTTCGGCGTGCCGTTTCGGTTTGCCGGTCAGGTATTAGGCGCTATTGTAGTTGGTAGTCATACGGCGACGAATGATTGTTTGGGTCAAGAACAGCAACAACGCTTGACCATTCTTACTCAATTAGTGGCGCTGTTTCTGGATGATATTCGATTGCGTACCACTTCGTTCCAGACCGGAAGCGGCAGCAATGGATCAGAGGCTGAACAGACTGACCAGCTTGGTGTATCTCGGCCGGAGGCCGCCGCGAACGCCGCTCCGGATTTGGCTTCGCCACAAGCCCTGGAAACGGTACAGCCGGACGAGATGGAGAAACTGTTGGCTGCTGTGATGTCGGCTGAAGAGGAAGTAGCCAGCCAAAATGCTGATCTGGGCATGCTTGATGCTATTTCTAACGAGGTCGGGAGTACCCTTCACCTCAATAGAGTATTGGATGCGGCCATAAAACAGACCCAGACTGCCCTTAAGGCTGAGGCAGGTTGGTGTTACCTCTTTAAGGATGGTGTCCTGGTTCTAAGTAAACATAATGGACTATCGACAAAATATGTAGAAGCTATGCAGCACCTAGATCTGAGCAGTGGGGCCGAAGGGATGGCTTTTACTCGTAGTGAACCGATCATACGGGATGGACTGCTCTTTCATAGTGGCCGTGCGCGCCGTCTGGTACAAGAGGAGGGTTTGCGGACTATCGCGGCAGTTCCCTTAACAGCCGGAGATGCACGTTTTGGCGTGTTGGCAGTGGCCAGTCAATACCATCGAGAGTGGTCATCACGTGACCAACGAATGTTGGTTTCCATCAGTCAAAAAGTCGGTCAGGCCATTGCGAATTCCCAAATGTTTTCTGAAGCTGAGAAAAAGGTTCAGGTATGGGAAGCGAATTACAGTGCTATCCAACAAGAAAATGCCCAGCTAACGGCTCGCGCCACTGCCCTGGCCAGGGAGGTTCAAGATCTGCGTCGAATTGAACAACAAATCTGGATCGCCCTGGCTGCTTCTCAGAAAGCAGGTAAATTTCAGCACAAAGCCTTAGAAATGGACCCGGAGGATTTAGTAACAACCCTCGAGAAGGCACTGACTGCATTAAAGCAAGAATAGGCCCGATCACTTCTCTCGTGGGCCTATAAGGAGCAGACAAATGAATGTCCAAAGAAAGATTTACATTAACAATGACCTTGATGTAGTTACAGCCCGAATGCAGGCCCGGGAAATGGCTAAACAACTGGGCTTTCGGACTGCAGATCAGGCTCGTATCTCATTGGCAGCCTCGGAACTGGCCCGGGTGTTATCATGGAATACAAACTCGGCCGGAGAGATTGTTATGTCAGATACCAGTCAAAATGGCCATCAAGGGATGCAAGTGGCCTGCCGAGTTGAGTTGAGATACCTTAGCGCAGACAATGACGCAAAGCAGTTGGACGAACTCTCCGAGGCAAGTCGTAGTTTGGCTGGCGCATGTGAATTGGTTGATGAGAGTATTGTTGAAGAGCAAAGCAACGAACAGGCGCTGGTCACGCTCATAAAATGGCTGAAATGAAAGGAAGTTACGATGAATACCGTGGCAAAAAATGACAGTGCAGGCAACCCAGGGACAGGTTCAGAAGATATGAATGGACAAATAGAGGCGCAACCTACCGTTCTGATTGTGGAAGATAGTGCTCCGCAAGCGTTGAAAGTCAAATTAACCCTTGAAAACAACAACTGTCAGGTCTACTGGGCAGACACCGGCATAGAGGGGCTAAATATTGCCCAACAAAAGCAGCTAGATCTGATTGTACTGGATATTGAATTACCTGATATCAACGGATTTGAAGTTTGTAAACGGCTGAAAGCAGATTCCAAACTGGCCAAAGTTCCGGTCATTATGATGACCAGCCGGGATTATGCAGAAGATGTCCTAAATGGATTAGAATTAGGAGCGATCGACTATATTCCCAAGGACGCTTTTGCTGAAGCGGTCTTATTGGAGACTATTAGACAAATGGCCACTCAGACTTAGTTCAAAAGAGGTACTATGAAACCACCCAAGTCATCCTCTGCTGCACTGCACGAGCCGGTTGTGGTTAAAGACTGGCCAATGAATCTAGAAGCCACCCGGACCGAACTCAGCAAGGCCAGGAAGCGCCTGGAGCGATACCAAGCGGTCTTGCGTTTGGCCAATGTCGAGATCGAGCAGCGGAATCGTTTTATCCTGGCCTTGACCACTTTCGCCCATCAAGCTGGGCGAGCAGCCATTCAGACTAATGTCCTAAAACTGGCTTTGGTTCAAGCTTTGGAAACGATTGGCGCTCCGGCGGGCGCTGTTCTCTTGGTCCACCCCAAAACCAAAGAGCTGAACATTGGGGTTCATAAAGGACTGACCAGGGAACTTATTGACATTTTGACCGGGAAGGAACTGAAGAAAGGGGCAATGGCGCTCATGCCCCATCTGGTGGCTGGTGACGGGGCCTTATTGGAATTTGAAACCACCGACGATCCAGGGGAGAAGCTTTTGCTCGCCACCGGTCGCTTAACCAGCTTGGTTAGTCTGCCCTTGCTGACCAGTTCAAAGTTATTGGGAACTCTTTTGGTGGGGTTGCAGGATAAGAAGATCTTTAAACCATCTGAACTTTGTTTCTTGATGGCGTTGAGCCAGGAAACGGCCATTGTTCTGGATAGCCTGTTTCTGCGAGAGGGTTTGTGGCACACCGCTGAACTATTACTGGGTGGTAAGCTGACCGATGTCGAGTTGGAGACAGTTGAGACTACAGATGAACTGAATATCGGTGGATCGCCCCCGATTCGCCTGTCCTCCTCCTCTTCGCCACCGCCCCAACCGAACGATGATGATCTTGAACTGTTGTTGGCGGCAATGATGGAGGCGGAGGATGAGGTCCAGCAGCACAATGCCGATCTGCAGACGCTAAACACAATCTCTGAAATGATGAATAGTACCCTTGATTTAAAAAAGATCCTGCAATGCGCGGTTGACCAAACCAGAACCACCTTGAACACAGATGCCGCCTGGCTATACCTGCTCGATGGGACCGAGCAATTGAGGCTGCGAGCTTGCACCGGTCTTTCTGATGCTTATGCTCGAGGGATGCAATGCCTATCGTTAAACACCGGTTTAGAAGGGCAAGTAGCTAGCCAAAACAAACCTGGTATTATTCAGGACGTGGCAGTAGATTCTAAATTTCACAAGATCTGGGTCGATAAAGAAGGATTGAATGCCTTGGCGGCCGTCCCGCTAACTTGTCCGGAGACCGGCAAAGATCAGGGAGATCAATCCGTTTCAAAGGTAGTGGGCGTGTTGGCCGTCGGAATGCGCACCCCCCAGCAGGTTCTGCCACAATCAGAGAGTGGCTACATCTGGACTCCTCGTCAGATGCGCTTGTTGACTTCTATTGCTAATCAGGTTGCCTTAGCTATAAGCAATGCGCGGCTATACGCCCGTTTGCAGGACAGTGAATTAGAGGCGCGCACCGGCAATGAAGTACTACACACGATTAATGATATGTTACTCGAGAAAAATAGTTTTCTGGAAGGTTTTGTCCAAAATGATCTAATTGCTGCCCTTATGAAAGCTGCCGAGGTTCTCAGACAGATGCTTACTGCCTCCCCCACTGCCCAGAATGCAACGCAAAAGAATGACATTAGCACTCTGCAAGAGATCGTTAGCCGGTTGGAGAAGCAGGCTAAAGAAACAGGCGATGTTATTTCTGTTTTGGATGCCGAATTTGACCAAGTTCTTGACAGTGATGATGAAGATAACCGTCGTAGTTGTGCTGTAAAGCCAGTTAGGCTTCAGAAAATGCAACAGGGTCATTTATCAGCGGCCGAACGTACTGAGCCAATTCCTAAGGTAGCCTCTTCGTTAAACCCCACTGAAGGCACTTCTTCAGCAACCAACCCTCACGACCGTGCCACCAAGCCGATAGCCATGAGTTTTGAGGAGGCTGTTGCTGCCGGCCTGGTCCCTTCCCATATCATCGAAAAAGAAATGAAATAAGCCGATGCTGGGCAGCTTGGCTGGTCGCGTTGATAGGTTTAAGAAGGCTATCCGGCTGGTTCGGTCGCCGGCCAGATGTGGATTGCCCAGCCATAGCTGAATTCGAGGTGACGGCCAAGATCTCGCTCAACTCCTGCGTCAGCCAGGGATGCAACACCGTATTGGGGCAACTGGTCACCCTCTTCACCCGCACCTGCCCATCAGTCGGATGGAATAAGGTCAACAGCTTGGCCGTACCATTGCGGATATACTCGTGCGCGTGGCGCTGGGGCTGCCCGGTTGGTTACCAACTGTGGCCCAGGTAGGGCTTGGTTTGAAAAGGACCGGCTTGATCAGTGGCCCAGACCGCTAAACCCATTTTTTCACCGTGGGTGTAGGCTAGCTCGACCAACTTTTTTTCGGGATTCGTCTTGATACGCCAGGGTTTAGATAAGTGGCGGGCGCTGCCAATGGAGGCGACAGAGCCTTATTTTCTGGGTTTACTGGCTGAAGCATACGGGGCAGCCGGCCAGGTTGAATTGGGTCTTGACGCAATTAACCAGGGATTAGCCAGGGCTGAAATTACCGGAGAACATTTTTGGGACGCCGAACTTTATCGATTTCGAGGAGAATTATTTCTTTTGGGTGGAGACAACCGGGCCGAAACAAGTTTTCGACAGGCCATTACGATCGCCCGGTCACAGCAAGCTAAATTGTTAGAATTACGGGCGACAGTGAGCCTGCAACAACTACATTTGGCCCAGGACCATATAGACCGGGATGATCGATGTTTATTGAAAACCTATGAGTGGTTTCGTGAAGGATTTGACACCCCCGATCTGCAAAAGGCCCGGACTCTTCTCTGCAAGATCAGGATCCCTGATGTGAAAGACTAAACTGCAAAAGCTCTACTGCTTCCGGATTGACGGTCAGGCGCATTCGTAACAGCTCAATGTTTGGTTTCTTACCAAGAATCCTCGCAGGCTATTCTTTGTACCGGTCCTTGAGTTTCGTCTTGAGTTGGGCCATATCGACGTGGATGCTGCGATTCTCCTTTTTGTCTGCAATGGCTTGCTCGTATACAGCCACCATTTTGCTGGCCTGTGCTAGCATATCGAAGGATTTTGCTTTTGCCGTGGCTCCGGCCTTCAGCTTGGTGAACAGGCTGTCATCATCGAGGATCTGTTGAATGGCCTGCCCGAGGGCCTGGCTATTATTCTCCGTCAGCAAGCCCTGCCGGCCATTCTCGACGCTATCGCTGGTGCCGGTGGCATCGACCGCGGCGACCGGTAGTCCGGCCGCCATAGCCTCCATAGTGACCAGCCCTTGGGTCTCGGTGACCGAGGCAAAACAGAATAAATCAGCCGCCTTTAAATGGGCGGGTACCTGGTCAAATGGAATCCGGCCGGTGAAGTTGACCCATTTTGCGATGCCCAAATCTTGGGTGTATTTTTCTAAGTCAGCCCTCAGCGGTCCATCACCAATCAGCAGCAGCCGCACGTCATTGCGTTGCTTCATCACCTGGGCTACGGCAGCGAGTAAGGTTTTGACATTCTTCTCCTCCGCCAACCGGCCCACTGAAACCAGGACCTTCTGGTCCTTCCAACCCAATTGTTGCCGAATGGCCTGTCCATCGGCTTGCTCATAAGGCTCCAGGTCGATGCCAGTTGGAATGGTGGTGACCCGATCGGTCAGGCCGGCGTATTCGGCCAAATCTTCTTTGATGCTGTCACTGGGGGTGACAATATGCTGGCAGCGGTCCAAATATTTGACCAGTCCGTCGACCACGATGCCGCCGACAAAAGCCTGGCTGAAGGGCACGTAGGTTGCGGTATACTCGTCGGCGTACTCCACGTAGCGAGTGTGAAAGGTAAAGACCAGCGGCAGCCCCAATTTCTCGGCCCGGTTGGCGGCCACATCGCCCAGCAAAATAGGGTGGTTACTGTGGATGACGTGCAGCTTGAGCGACGGCAACAGCTTGTTGATAGTTCTGGAGTGGGGCATGGTGATGGAATAGTTGAATTGGGGCACATTCACGGCCGGGTAGCGAAAGATGTACGGTTCGGTCTCTTCGTAATCATCGGGTGCCTGTTGGGCAAAAACAAATACCTGATGGCCCAGCCGGGCCAGGGCATCCCGGAAGGTACTTACCGAGCGGGCGACCCCGTTGATATTGGGTTTATAGGTATTGGTGAAATGAGCAACACGCATAGCTTCAGACATTTTTTTCCTTTCTTGGTATCTTCTCAAAATTGGGGACAACTAGGTTAGCGGAGCCGAGTTTGTTCAACCCCGTATTGAGAAGGCGTTTATTCTTTAGAGTTATTCCCAAATAAATTTCTGTTGAGGTGACAGTCACTTTTGGTTCAATTATCAGGCCAAAGTTTAACAAATCACCCTGTTTTTGCACCGATTTAAGTGATTGTCACCTACTTCTGCTTAAAAAGGAACAACTCTTTTATTCCCGCTTTTTGGCCCGGTCCCAATAATAGTTGAAAAATCGTTCAAAATCCTGGACCGCCTCAGGGTCTCCGGTACCTATGTTGAATTCAGCCAGCGTTCCCTCCCCACCCCAGGCGCTGTAATGGAAGTTCTGGTTACCAATAATCAGGAATTCCCGGTCGATCAGGGCCGCTTTGATGTGCATATCCTGCTCGAAGTAGCGAATTTCGACCTTGTCACGCAGACCCCGGGCGGCCAGTTCATCTTCAAACACCTCGATGGCAATGTTGTTCTCGATGCCCACCCAGGCCACGTTTGACACTAGTATGCGGGCTTTAACATCATTCTGCTCAATTGCCTGCATGATGGCGTCCATATACTCGATCCGGTTGGCATAGTTGCAGGCCTCGAGAAAAATGTTAAGCGCACAGATCAATTCCAGGGAAAAGTTGATGTGGATGGTATCGATGGTGTCGGTGGCGGAGGCCAGGGCCTGGTAATAAGCTTCGTCGCCCCCCTGAAATTTTTCCGTGCGGAAGAGACTGAAGGCATTGCTGCCCTGGTCGGCCAGGAAATAGCGGAGGACTTCAGGGGCGTGATCGGCCACGGCCGGTTGGGTCTGGCAGGTGAGGACCCATAAGGCGGACTCGTTGGGATCGATGGTCGAGCAGTCGATCCGGGTGGAGGCCTGCCACAGCTCGTCAAAGGCCCGGAGAGAACTTTGCGCCACCGGCCCGGTGACTTGCAGACCCACATCGACGCGGCCTTTACCTTTGCCCGAGGGATGATCGGTCGGCATGTGGGTATACTGCATATTGTAGCCGACCGACTGGACTGTTTTCCCGTCAACGACCATGATCTTGGTGTGACTATGAGGCCAGGCGCCCGAATAATTGGCCACTTCCACTTTCCAGCCGATCTCTTCATTGCTTAACTCCGACACGCCGGCCTCTCGCAGGTCGTCGATTAAATACCTGACTTGATTATTGAACGTTGGAAACAAGGCCAACGACGGTGGATTGCCCAACAGGAGGCGGACGGTCAGTCCCCTGGGATAGCGGGCCGGCTCTTCTTTGAGGTTTTGGTA
>Ga0209536_100013381_pt1 | contig 11837 bp, 4 predicted proteins | sample DeeMarSeWOR28_12_FD_187461 | JGI IMG/M metagenome (GOLD analysis project Ga0209536, IMG submission 187461) | Marine sediment microbial communities from White Oak River estuary, North Carolina - WOR-2-8_12 (SPAdes) (version 2) | ecosystem: Environmental > Aquatic > Marine > Intertidal zone >...
GAGGATCCAGACTCTCTTCTCTCATTCTATCGAAATTTAATTCATTTACGTAAGATTACACCTGCACTAATTTATGGGGATTATATCGAGTTAAATGAGGATTCCACCAATACGCTTTCTTTTTTACGTAAGCTGGAAACTCAAACCTGTCTGGTAGTAATCAATATGTCGTCCGATCCAATAACGGAGAGATATGATCTATCTGCAGACCAAGTTGAATGCCTATTCACCAGTCACCCTCCAAGACCTGATGTTGAAAGTCCAGCAAACTTGCGTTTATCTGCATTCGAGATCTATATTGCAGAAATCCACTCGGATCGCGATCAAAAATCACCGTTATGAAGGTTGCTGTACTATCTGATATTCATGCCAACCTGCCTGCACTCGAAACCGTAGTTGAGCATATTGAAACCTGGGGGCCAGACCAGGTTATTGTCGCCGGGGATACGGTTAACCGGGGGCCGCGACCAGCAGAATGTCTGAACATTATCCTTGAAATGGAAAAAACCAGGGGTTGGAGATCAATTAAAGGGAATCATGAGGATTATGTTATATGCCAATCATATTCGAGTGTTCCCGAAGGTAATCCTGCATTCGAGGTTCATAAAGCATCCTATTGGACTTATCAAAAATTAAATTTTGACGTATCAGCACTCGCCAAGATGCCTTTTCAATATCAGATTGGTAACCCTACTTGGTTAAATGGACGCGTCGTGCACGCATCTATGCGCGGAAATCGAGATGGTATTTACCCCGAGACTACCGATAACGAGCTCGAATTACAAATCGGTAAACCTCCATTATTATTCTGTGTCGGTCACACCCATAGACCTCTCATCAGGTCAATTGGAAAGACATTGGTGGTCAATGCTGGATCAATAGGGCTACCATTTGATGGCGATCGGCGACTCTCCTATGCTCAGTTAACATATTCACAAGGGAAATGGGATGCAAAAATTATCAGACTCTACTATGATATAAACGCTGCAGTTAGTGATTTTACCGTTACCGGTTATATAGAAAATGCAGGTCCATTGTCAAAATTGGTGTTGATTGAGCTAATTCATGCAAGATCGCAACTGTACAACTGGGCTCGTCTATACCAATCCCAAGTCTTGGCTGGTGAAATAACGATGCAGGCTAGCGTAAATGACTATATTATGGATCATGGCTATCCTAGCGACATTTTCCGATAGCATGAAAGAAAAAAAAAGCACCTTGATTGGTCAACTCCGTACATTTCTAGAACACACTCGATAACGCAGTATCTTAGCACACTTAAAAAAACCACTAATTGAATTGAACCTTTAATACTTCCTCATAATAAATTAAATGGTGATATGTTACGCAGTTGTAGTAGTGGGAGCCCGCAACCCCTATTTTCGGAATTATCATCACTGAACTGCGTAAGTCCTGATGATTTTATTGCCGAAAACATGATTTCACAATTTCTAGGGATTTGAGTTTGATCTTTAATGATCCGATTACTGAGCCGGCGACTTGCCTTCATCCTATTGATTTGCCTGTTTATTATCTTCGCAGCTCATCTAGGAATGCGCATGATCCGGAATTCGGAGGTGAATCGCCCAAACTTTGATCTTGTCCATAATACCAAGGTGGCATGGGCTGACACTGAATCATTTATTATTAATGCCACCAGGGGGAATCTCGGTTATATCGAAACTAATTACGGACTCATACGTGTAATAACAATACTTAAAGAGACATACGTAAACAGTATGGGATTACTTTTTGCCACCATGATATTGGCGGTAATCTTTGGTTTATATTTTGGAGCTTTTGCAGCCCTTACGAAGTATAAGAAGATTGTATTCCCAATACTATTGCTTACCATACTCGGAATTTCTGCTCCGACCTTCTTTGCTGGATTGATATTGAGGCAAGGAGAAATTTACTATTTAAAGACATTTGGCAGACCTTTTGTAAGTATTGCTGGGTTCGGGTGGGATTATAAACATATGCTTCTTCCAGTATTAGTATTAGCTGCTCGTCCACTAGCATATCTAACCAGAGCTTCATATATCGCCTTTGGAAGGATCATGGATGAGGATTTCATTAGAACTGCATATTCTAAAGGGCTTGACCATAGAAGCACAGTAAACACACACGCCTTTAGGAATATCGCCATTCCTGTTTTGACAGCAGTTGGTGTTTCTCTACGCTTCTCTTTTGGTACACTTCCAATCGTCGAATTCTTCTTTGTTTGGCCAGGAATGGGATTTCGTTTATTAGAAGCGATAGATCTGAGACAAACCGCCCTTGTGGTCACACTTGCATTAGCGCTTGGAATTACCTTTCTCACAATAAATTTGTTTTTAGATATATGTTACAGATTCATTGATCCCAGAGTGAGAGACAGACAATGAGTTCGATAAACAAACTAATTGGGTTTATTCTTAATCCAAGATTCCAATATAACAGAATACCGGAGTTACGAAGTAGTGATGATGAGGGATTTCAAGGTGAAACGCCTACTGGTAGACGTAACCACCCAGGTTATATAGGCATATTAGGAAATATCCCTTTGGTTATTGGTGGCATTATTTTAGTTATTTTGTTTCTTACTGTCCTCTTTGGGCCATTGCTCGCTCCAATAAATCCATATATTGCCGGAAAACACATCGTTCCACATTTCGATAGCGAAAAGGAAGAATGGATTAGCCCTCCCCTCTCGCCCTCACAAGAATATCCTCTTGGAACAGACGAGTGGGGAAACGATATTTTAAGTATGTTGCTTTATGGTGCACGAAATACCATTGTCGCCTGTGCTTTCATAACCATGGTACGTTTGATTTTAGGTTTGGCACTCGGTGCTTATGCTGGATGGAACGAAGGTTTAGCTGCAGACCAGGCTATCATGGGGGTAATAAGTGTAATCCTGGCTGTCCCTATGCTTGTAAGCAGTATGATCCTCATCTACGCACTGGATATTCGCAAGGGACTCCCTGTATTTATCATTGCATTATCGATAATCGGATGGACTGAAATTGCACAATACATTCGTAGCGAGTTTATTGTGCTCAAGAAAATGCCCTTCATTGAGGGAGCAAGAGCTGTTGGAGCGCGCAATTCTGCGATAGCTATTCGCCACGTTCTTCCCAATATACTCCCCCAATTGCTCGTGATTACTTTTCTTGAGCTGGGTGCTGTGTTGATGATCCTAGGAGAACTTGCATTTATTGGTGTATTCATTGGGGGTGGTAGCAGGATAGCTTTGGGTGATGAAACCATAGGCATTCAGGTTATTACGCAATCCAATGTGCCTGAATGGGGCGCAATGCTTGCCGAAGGTTATCGATGGCTACGCGCAAAGCCCTTCATAGTCTTCCCTCCTGCATTTGCATTCTTTATCTCTGTGATTGGATTCAACGCCTTCGGTGAAGGATTACGCCGTCTTATTGAAAATTATCACGTCAGCACGAATTTCCTTCTGCAGAAAAGAATGCTAGTATTTATTGGGGTTCTATCCTTTGCGACTGTTTTCATCATCAACAACACGGGACCGGCTCCGTGGTTTGAAAAAGTTGCTAAATCATTTGACGGCAACTCGGCGTATTTGTTTACTGAAACACTAGTTGCTAATCAAGGTCGTGGGGCAGGACAAGATGGGTTTGATCAGACAGCATCATTTATCGTTCAAAAATTTCAAGAGTACGACTTATATCCCGGATGGAGCCACTCAGCTTATATCTTTCCATTAGAAACACAAATCGTCCGCCCAAAATCCCAACCTGAGCTGCAGATTATAGACGATGACGGTCAATTGGTACGTAATTTTAATCACCAGCTGGATTTTGGATTTTTAACCGAAGGTCATGCAGGCAATGGGAATACAACCGCTCCATTAACAATTGTAATCTTTGAGAATACATCCGCCGGTTATTCATGGGAGATGTTCAAGGACCTGGATCTGAGGGATAAAATTGTTATACTCCTTGAACGTACAGCACCTGAGGATTTTGTCAATGAGGCTTTAATACGTGGGGCAAGTGGAGCAATTTGGATCGTTGAAGATAGCTCAAAAGAAATAACTTCACAATACCAATTACTAAGTTCGAAAGGTGCTTCATTAATAAAACCAACTATACCTGTCTTTCGTATAAGACCCGATTTACTGGATGAGATTTTAGGCTTTGCCGAAATTTCCCTCGCCGACCTCCTAGCTAGAAATATCCAATTCTCTCAATCGGGACCAGGTTGGCACACCATTGACCTCAATCTTGAGATGCGTATGTTTCTAGAACTAGAAGAACCAAAAACCATCCAGATCCCCTGTATTATTGGATATCTACCCGGATCTGATTACATTCTGGCAAACGAAATGGTCGTAATCCTGGCAAACTTCGATGGTCTTGGTATTGATCCTGATGGGACAGAATTCCAGGGAGCGAATCATAACGCTTCCAGCATTGGAATCATGTTGGAATTAGCTCGCCTTTGGCAAGAACAAGAGCTTGATCCTAGGCGCATGGTCCTATTTATCGCATGGGGTGCTGGTCAATTGGAAAACCCTGGTCTTGAGGAGTTTCTATCTGATTCAAGTTCGTTTAGATATCTTCCAGCAACTGGTTCTACCCTTCGCCGGCAACCTTATATGATCTTTCAACTGGATAATACTGGGGCAGGTGAAGATATGTTAGCCATTCACCCTGATTCGGATCAACGTTTGTCCGATTTGCTTGAAACAACAGCTTCCGATTTGGATATCTCCGTTATTACACAAAACGATAATATCTATTACAAACATAAGTTGGTTAATGTGCGCGGTGCCGATTCAATATATCTCTCCTGGCACAATGGCGATTTCCCTCCAGATGAAGACCGAATCGAGAACATACAGGCAGATAAACTTCAAAAGATTGGAGAAATTATTTCCTTGGCTTTAACCAAGATTGTTCGTGAAAATAGTTATTAGAAAAGCTTTTTGGTGATCAATCCTTTATGTCCGAATTAAGCCAAAGAAAGATTCCAGTTCAACCTTCTGAACGGATCGTTTTTGTAGACGTATTGCGCGGCTTTGCCGTATTTGGTATTCTGGTTGCCAACATGGCCAGTTACAGCGGTCATATCTACGATATCAGCAACCAGGGTGATTTGCTGGATTATGCAGTTCTGGTTTTGATCCGTTTCTTCGTGACCGCTAAGTTCTATTCACTTTTCTCTTTTTTATTTGGCTGGGGAATGTCGGTACAAATGAATCGTTCTTCAGAAAGGGGGCAAAAATTTACACATCTATATCTAAGACGTTTGGCAATCCTGCTTTTATTGGGTATAGCCCATGGGGTTTTCATCTGGACAGGCGATATATTAACACTTTATGCTATTCTTGGTATTTTATTGCTCCTATTACGGAATCGTTCAGAGAAATTTCTCATAGCAATTTTGGTCCTCAGTTTACTCATTGCCGTCATTGTTAGAGCTCCAGGAGATACCATGACTGCATTCAGAGCATTGTATGAGAATATGACTTCGTTCCTTAGGCATGACACCTATGCTGAATCGCTATATTCAACCGGTACCTACAAACAAATCACCCAGCTTCGACTTCAAGAATTTCTCAAGGGCAACTCGTGGATATTATTCTATTTCGGAAATGTTTTCGCAATGTTTGTAATGGGGCTGATTATTGGAAAACGCAAGGTATTCCAAGAATTAGATCATCACCTTTCGCTTATTCGTAAAGTGTTTTGGATTGCACTTGTACTCGGAGTACTTTTTAATGGATTATTTGTATGGATGGATATCAACCCCGCCTGGCGAGTTTCGAGTTGGATTCCTTCGTATTACAACCAAATGATCCAGAGGATGTTCTATTCAATTGGTGCACCGGCAATGATGCTCTTTTATTGTGCCGGAATTATATTGCTTTTCCAAAAATATAGTTGGCGACAGCATCTCACCCAGCTTGGAAATGTTGGTAGGATGGCATTATCAAATTATCTACTTCAATCCATAATATTCACATTAATTTTTTATAACTATGGCTTGGGGATTTATGGCGAAATAAGCCCCACATTTGGGTTAATACTTACGACCGGATTCTTCATACTCCAGATTCGTTTTAGCCGGTGGTGGTTTAATCGTTTCCGCTTCGGACCCATGGAATGGATATGGCGGACACTTACCTATGGTAAAGTTCAACACATTACTCACAGCAAATCTGGATTTTACACTGAGAGCTCACAAAGTAAACAAATACTCTCTCAACCAACAATAAGACGCTATCGTACAGCCGGTCTTGTCATCTTTGCTACATTTGTACTGATCTTTATTGGTCTAATTACTCATAGGAGAGCTAATTCTGAGATATTTAAAAAAGATAACATAATTACTTTCACGAGTAAATTGGCATCAATACCATCCTTATCCGGACCTGGGAGCACTGATAGCCCGGATGAAGTGACCACTAATTTAAGCACACTAAACCCAATTCAAAATAAGATCCCAACATACAATGATCGTGTAATATTTTCAAATGATATCCTTCCACTCTTCGACTCTTTTAATGTTATTAATGCGAGAATACAAATTGAGATCTTAACCAGTCAACCATTTCTTGGCAGGCAAGCAGGCTCTCCTGCAGGGTATGCTACCGGAGAATATATCGCGCAGCAATATGAAAAAATTGGACTTCTCCCTTTTGGTGAAGACGGTACATATTTCCAAAACTTTCCTGTTAATTACACGCCATTAAATACTATCCCTACATTCCAGATCGAAAAACCAGATAGTACAAGAGCCGATTCCTACGAAATATATAAAGACTACACCCCGATCATTCGTTGGTATGCAGGAGATGGATCAAGTCATAGCTCGGTATATTGGGTAGATACATGCTCCAGAGATAACTTTGCTGAAATTGATGTAGTAGGTAAAGTTGTCCTATGCAAACCAGGTAATCACCAAGATTGGTTGGTTGAAATTTTAAGAAATGCAGTTGAACACGGAGCTTCCGGTTTACTTATAGTTGGGGACTCGAGCAAGAGACCCCCTGATTTCGCAAGCCCATCTAAAGAATTTTGGTTACCTGAGACTATCCCAGCGTTCTGGGTTTACCAGGATATTATTGAAGACCTGCTCGCTGATAGTGGAAAAACTTTGGAGGATTTATTATCGAGTAACGAGACTTTGTCTTTAGAGACGCAGGTAAACCTTAATGTATCCATTAATGTCTCGGATCATTGTCCTGGATCTAACTGTCTTGCACGCAATGTATTGGGAATCATCCCTGGTACAGATCCAGAAGTTGCCCATGAACTAATTATTTTGGGAGCTCACTACGATCATATGGGTCAAGGACCGGATGGCACTGTCTGGAGGGGTGCAAATGATAATGCTTCTGGGGTGGCTGTCCTTTTAGAAATTGCCCGAAGCTGGCAAGAACACAATTATAAACCCCGGCGTTCAATATTATTCGCTGCCTGGGACGCAGAAGAACTGGGGCTTCTGGGAGCAAGACATTATATACAGTCACCCGTTTACCCTCTTCAAAATACGCTCGCCATGATTCAACTCGATATGGTTGGCGCAGGCGGGGAAGTACTTTCAATTGATGGTCATTCTGAGCTATCTGAACACGTCCAAAGGGTAGCACAGTGGATTGAAATTCCTACCAACCTAACCCAACTTGGGGGGAGCGACCACACCCCATTTTTAGAGTCGGGGATACCATCAAGTTTATTGATTTGGGAAAGCGACAATAACATCCATTACCACCAACCGGAAGATAATATGGAAGTGATTGAACCAGATAAATTGGAGAAGGTTGCCAAGGTTGTACAGGTTACGGTGCTGGATATCGCTGAAAGCCATCCAGCTATTGTTGACCTTCTATCTCGACGTGCCAAAGCTGCGGAGTCAGGAAATTTAGAATTATTCCTGACAACATCTACGGATGAACAAGAAAACTACGATAGTATTTGGCTTAATGATTTATTGTCATTATCTCCTACAAGTGTCGAATTTGAAACAAAAGACTTGATAATTTTTGGAACTCAGGCAACGGCATCGTTAAATATTAAAGTCGAATATTTGGAACCAGGATCCGAGCCAATTACTAATACGATCAATGCACAATTTCCTGCCCGATTTTCACTGGAATCGAATGGCTGGAAATTTGACGGACCCGATCTTCAATGGCAAAAAGCCAATAATATATCGGAAGGATCCGCTCTCACTATCGGGATGCCGTCCGGGGTAGACGCATCGAGTGATGATATTGCGCAAATCTTCCAAAAGCAATACGAAGATATAGCCAAGACGTTAGATCTACCAACCGGATTTACCACTAAATTACGTTTATTGCCTGATGTTGGCTCTCTCCAATCGAGCACAGCATTATCCTTGCTTGATAAACAAGAATATTGGGTGAGTCCGGGAACAATGATGCTTGTATACACTGAAAACAACACATCAAGCCAAAGATTAAATGATAGTGTTGTAAAACTCGTGCTTGCTGATAATGGGATAACGGAGGATGCTGCCCCTTGGTTGTGGCATGGGCTTCCTGCGATTTTTCAAGCTCGTTCAAAACCGATTGCTGTTCAGCAAAAATATTTACCAGATCTTGAAGAATCCCTGATATCGGGATACAGCACGAATGATCTCGCATCATCATGGGCTGCTACTGATTTTTTATTCAGGCAATTAGGCTGGAGTGGTTTGGGAGAGTTCATAAATCGGCTAGGGCAAATTTGCCAGGATAATGGATGTAATGATCCAGGTAGCTTGGACTCATTACTACTAGAAACCATAAAACTAGACTCTGAGGGATTTGAAAACGCCTGGAGAAACGAATGGATTTCTCGCTTTGACTATGCGAACAATGCTATCGAACAAGTGTTGTCAGATCGGAGTAAAGCCATAGACAATCTTGATGAACGCCTGTTTTTAAGTACAGTTGATATAAACACCCCCAACCTAATTGAAGAAGAACGAAACTGGTTTAATGATCTTAAAAAATCTCCCATCACTCTTTATGAACAAAATGCCCAACCACTTGCGTTTCTTGCAGATGGAAGCATCCTTGCAGAGGTTGTTGTTAGCTATTCACAGGACAATTCAAGTGATAGTGTTGGGGTTTCTTATTCCCTCAAGATATTATTTACCAAAGATGACGCTGGGCACAAGTGGTCTGGTCCGTTATTCGATCAATTAATAGGTGATGTAGTTGATGTCAGGTATCCCATCGGTGAAGATGAATTAGCTCACCAATTACTCTCCTTATCTGAGGATATCTATCCAAAACTAGCTAATACATTGAATATAGAACATCCAGATAAAGTTGTCCTGACACTCTACCAAACAAGTGACGATTTTTCCCAATCTATCTCTTTGTACTTCCCGCGATCAGATTCTGCCGTTGCTTGGACAAATAAGGGTAATAATATTAAGCTCAAAACACTTCCAGCTCTATCCTCACAGGATTACATTCCTATCCTGGTCACCCAACTATCACGAAACCTTCTATATCAGAACGGAATTACAAATGAATGGCTCATCGATGGATTGAGTTCTCACCAGACAAACGCCTACGACCAAGGTCGAATGTTTAAGTTAATGGGTCGTACCATGCCAAAACTAAGAGAAGCTTTTCAGATTGGGGCTCTCCTGCGTCTTAATCAAATAAAGCCTATTTACTCGGATTCAGAAGAAAATATTAGCATATCACGTTCACAATCTTGGGATGCTGTTGACTTTTTAGTAACCACCTACGGATGGCCTAACGTTCTGGAAATCATATATCATCAAAGCCATGGTTTGGATATTGAGAGTGCTTTCCAACAATCTATAGGAACAAGTTTGGATGCTTTTGAAGAGAATTGGCGTTCATCCCTAATTAACAACCATTTGGATGAGGATCATATTCAAATTGCTCTCGAATTTGACCATAAACAATCGTTTGAACATGTTCAATATCTTACAAAGCCTGAGCTAGCAGGTCGTCAGTCCGGTTCTCCTGGCGACAGGATGGCTGCCAATTATATTGCTGAAAAGTTTGCAGAGTTTGGACTTACTCCCGTTGGTGATAGCGTAGTTGGGACGGATTCAAACAAGGTCTACGATCAAGGTAAATTGTTTTTAAAATCAGTGGTAACGGATACCCATTCGACGTATTATCAAACTTTCCCGATCAGTATTACATTACCAACCACTGAGCCTAAGCTCGAAATTGCCAACTCAGCGACAAATTCAGTTAAAAACCTTAAATTTAGACAGGATTACGTAATAATCCAATCATCAACTGAACCAGGCATTGTTAATTCTGCAAATATTGTGTGGGTTGGTAGTGAGGGCTATGAGGGAACAAACCTGCAAGGTGATTTTGCTCTCCGGTTTCCAGTTAATGATCTATATGAAGAAATCTTAGAAGCAGAATATCACGGAGCTGGCGGGCTCATAATCATAAGTTCCAGAAATAGAGATAGTGGAATATATCAAAAATCATTGCAGTTACACGATCTATCAATGGAAAATACATTTCCCGTATTTGAGATAACGTTTGAAGGATTCCAGGAAATCCTGGAGTCCAGCGGATTTGATCAAAAAAGTTTACGGGAATTCAAGGGCATTCATCCCCTAGGACTACGTCTTAAGAGTAGGGAAAATATTATCCTCCCAAAATCCGGAAAAACTACAAACATCCTTGGTTTATTGCCGGGTTCTGATCCATTATTAAAGCACGAAATTATAATTATTGGTGCCCATTATGATCATGTTGGTGATGATCCCGATGGCACCAGATATTCTGGAGCAAATGACAACGCAAGCGGTATCGCCACACTACTGGAAATAGCCCGTTTATGGCAAAATATGGGCTATAAACCCAAACGAAGTGTGTTATTTGCAGCTTGGGGTGCCCAAGAAATGGGAAACCTAGGATCAGAGTTTTATGTAAATCAACCTGTATTCCCACTCGAATCTACCATTGCTGCGCTTCACCTGGACGGTGTTGGTGGAGGAGAGGGATTTAATTTAGGAGCCCAAGCAGTATGGGAATCGGACGCCATTCTCCTTGACAATCTTGGCATAGCTGAGAGTGCTCTTGGTGAAAAAATTGTTGTTACTGAACCATACAGCTATAGCGATCACCTCTCTTTCCAAATCGAAGGAATTCCGTCCATTTTATTGAGTTGGAGACTTGCAAATGAGGAAAATTTACCCGATTACTTGACAAACAGCGTCAATCCAGATCGATTACGTATATCTGGTAGAGTAACGAGTTTATTATTGATGAACCTGGGTCGATAATAACTACCAAGAGCTTTACAGACCTGTTAGAAACGCTCATAATGAGCGTTTTTTTATTGACATGACTACTTTTGTAGAGTATTCTACGATTAATTTGCTATACCAGCTAAGCCATCATTATTTTCAACTATACGCATTAATTTTGGGATTGATACAAAACTATCAAGGCACAGAAAATTATGAATGATGAAATCATATTTGTTGTCGATGATAATCGTCAGATAAATGACTTCTGGACCAAGGATATTCTTCCTAGTCTAGGATATAAAACGCTATCCGCATATGACGGCACAACAGCTTTAGAAATCATTCGTGATAATGAGATTTCACTGATGCTGCTTGATTTGCAATTACCTGATATGAGTGGGCTCGATATATTACGAAAGTTATCGAGCGAAAACCGTCAGATACCATCCATATTAATTACTGCCAATGGATCTGAACACATCGCTACAGAAGCATTCCGGCTTGGGGTTGAAGATTATTTATCAAAACCGGTTGATACAGAACAGCTGGGAGAGGCAATTACGAGAGCTCTTACCGAATCTCGATTACGGCGCGAAAAG
>Ga0209536_100013382_pt1 | contig 11837 bp, 9 predicted proteins | sample DeeMarSeWOR28_12_FD_187461 | JGI IMG/M metagenome (GOLD analysis project Ga0209536, IMG submission 187461) | Marine sediment microbial communities from White Oak River estuary, North Carolina - WOR-2-8_12 (SPAdes) (version 2) | ecosystem: Environmental > Aquatic > Marine > Intertidal zone >...
ATTTGGGTGTAAAGTTCTTTAACGTTCTCAATCATCGCTTTTTTATCCTTCTTTTGTGTTTGGTGTTTGCCGAACTCGTTTTCCTGTTCAGCATCTACCGGGGCGATTTTGCTTTTCTCGTCTATTTTATCGCGCTGGCTTTTATGCTCTACGGGGTTTATCGGGGAGACTATGAGTATTTTGCTTTGATTTTTGTCTTTTTTATCCCGTTAGACATTGTACATAGCTTATGGTTGTTTGATTCAAGTCTTCGTCTTTTTTCTATCTGGTTCATTCCATTAATAGTTTTTCTTGGCGTTGCATTTCTTGTTCTTCATAAAATCCACAGAAGAGAGCCTTTGTTCAATGATAAGTTTTTTATCTTTTTATCCCTTTTTTATCTGGCAGAGATCTTTTCGTTGGCGTTCGTTTCCAGGTTTGCTCCATTTTCTTCGATCTTGGCAGAACAGAACTTGATAGTCTCCATTAAGCAAAGAATTATTTTTGTTTTTATGATTTTCCTTCTGATAAGCTGTTTTTCAAACTTCAACTTCCTCAAGAAATCTTTAAAGGTCTTGTTTGCGTCCTCATTTATTACAATTGTTCTTTCGTTCTATGAGATCATCATGAACAGAAATTTATTAAGCATGAAATTCCTTCTGAAACTCAACCCTGTTGAGTATGGCGAGAGGGGCCTGGTTGGTTTAGCCCAGTCTCAATTGGGCCACGTAAGAATAACCAGTACTTTTTGGGATCCAAACATCCTTGGTTTGTTCATGGTGATTTTAATTTTGCTTTCAATTCCCATCCTAATTTCTGCGGAGCAGAGAACTGTTAGGCGTTTCATGTTTTTCCTTGTTTTTATCCAATTTGTTGTGTTGATCTTCACTTTTTCCAGGAGTGCCTTTGTGTGTTTGATCATGGGGATGCTTTACTTGATTTTTAGGTATCGCCAACATTTTTCGAAATCTTTCCTCATTTTTACTACCGGCTCTTTTATTGGCCTTCTTGCCTACATGTTGTTCAATGAAGCGTTCGTAAATTTCTTCTCAAATCTGTCTTCTGGTTTGCAGCACTATTCAGAAAGTGACAGATATGTTCTTGACAGGGCAGCGATTTCAATGTTCATGTCAAACCCAATATTTGGCGTTGGCTTCGGCAAATTCCCGATCGTTGTGGAAAAGATAGCTCCATTTTTCGTTAAGCATACTGGTCAAGCTTTCAGCCATAATCTGTATTTAAATGTGCTCTCAGAGCAAGGGATTGTTGGGTTCAGCCTTTTCATTGTTTTAATTGCGTATCTTTTGAAACGAATAATCTTTGAATACAGGCCCCTGCCAAATCAGAGCTTGAATGCTTATTACTTGTCTGCTGGAGCCGTTCTTTTAGCAATGTTAGCGCATTCGTTTGTCTACGTGAGATTCTTCAATTATTACAGCCTTTTTTTCATCGCTTTAGGCCTGTCGATTCATAAGTTAACCAAGAGTCATTCCATGTTAAAAGCCTGATTGCGTCTGGGATTAACGGGGGATTTAATTGTGAAGGTGCCAAAATTAAAAAAATACAGTGATTTTATAGACTTTTTTAAGAGGCAGACCTCTGCATCAATGCATGGTCAGTATGACAAGCAATATTATCTCAGATATGTTGGAGGAGAGAAATACGTTTCCAAATTCCTTGCAAATAAAGGCCTTGCTTTAACAAAGTACACTGAAAAGCCATTGGAAGTAGCTAAGATTCGAAGTGGCATGAAGGTCCTCGATGTCGGCTGTGGTCGAGGAGAGATGGTCTTTTTATCTGCCCGCCAGGGGGCCGAAGCCTACGGGATCGATTTTTCACCCGCTGCAATAGAAGTAGCCACGGCAATGAAACAGGACCATAGGGAGGAGTGGGCGGAGAACGCTAAATTCATTCGCGGCAACGCGGTAAACATGCCGTTCGAAAATGGTTTTTTTGACGTTGTTTTTTTGTTGGACGTGGTTGAACATGTGTCTGATCATGAGCTTAATCTGATCCTGCTTGAGATCGCCAGGGTCTTGAAACAAGGCGGCAAAGTAATTATCCATTCAACTCCCAACAGATTAAAGTCCAGGTATGGATACATTTTTCTTATGTTCTATAACTTCTTCTTCAAAAGAACCCCGTTTGTACATCCGCATGTGCTTCGATATAAAAAAGCATTGGAGACAGACAAGGAATATGCCAGGCAATTACTGCTTCATATTAATGAGCAAAGCATATTCAGCTTAAAGAGATCTTTAAGGTTGGCAGGATTCGTGGATATTAATGCGTGGTATGGGAATGTGTTCAATCCTCTTAAAAGGCTCAAGCTTCTTGGAGCTCTTTTCGAAAAGTTCTCCGCTTCGGTCTTTCATATTTTCCATGACAATCTTTATGTTTTAGCTTATAAAAATAAGGACATCAAACCATGAAGATCTGTTTGCTTGCGCAGGCCGACTGCGTGCATACCATGAAATGGGCGAAATATTTCGCAGAAAGAGGTTACGAGGTAAGTCTTATTTCCTTCAGCGAGCCCGTCTGGAACATTAAAGGGCTCAGATTCTTTAAGCTTAAGAGGATATTTTCGGAGAGGCTCGATTTTATCCTGAACCTGAACAGGACAAGAAAACTCCTGAAGGAGATAAAACCGGATATCCTCCATGCTCATTATGCCACCAATTACGGCCTTCTTGGCGCCCTGTCCGGATTCCATCCTTATATTTTGTCCGTATGGGGCTCCGATGTCTTTATCACTCCTCGACGCTCTTCTTTTCATAAGAAGCTTGTCGAATTCAATCTTTCAAAAGCAGATGTCATTTGTTCCACGAGCGGAGCAATGGCGAAGGAAACGAAAAAATATTTAAAAACAGGCAGAGAGGTTGTGATCACTCCGTTCGGCGTTAATATTGATCAGTTCAAGCCGCCGGGCGTTGGAAAAAACGGCAATGATATCGTTGTGGCAACGGTGAAGGCGCTGGTTAAAGGCAAAGGGTACGGCACAGATCTTTTAATAGAAATTTTCTCAATGGCATGCAAAAAACATGGTAATTTAAAGCTGGTCATAATAGGCAAAGGTGAACATAGAAAGGAGCTCAAGCAACTGGCAATGAAGCTCGGAGTTGCCGGAAAAATTGAATTCCTGGGGTATATTCCTCATGAACGTCTGCCGGAAGTGATGTCAAAGATCGATATTTATTGCTGTTTATCAAAGACAGACAATGAAAGTTTCGGCGTGGCGCCCCTGGAGGCTTCCGCCTGCGGAAAGCCGGTGATCGTTTCGAATGTCGGCGGGCTGCCCGAGGTTGCGGTGAACGGTGAAACCGGCTTTGTTGTCAACGTTTCTGATAAAAAAAGCATTGGATTGGCTCTGGAGCAGTTAATTCTTGATGCCTCTTTAAGGCATCAAATGGGACAGCTGGGGAGGCATTTTGTCGAAAGCAGATACAACTGGCTTGAGAACGCGAGGATCATGGAAAATGTTTATGAGAAGGTTTTGAATGAATAAGAATGTTGTGATGATATTGTCCAGTGCTGATATACGGAAGGACTCGAGGGTCCAGAAGGAGGGGCGCGCTCTTGTTGAGGCGGGTTATAATCTTACTATCTGTGCGTGGGACAGGGAGCTGCGCTTCCCCGAAACCGAGAAAATTCACGGTTTTACCGTAAGGCATTTTAAGGTGAGGTCAACATATGGCAGAGGCCTGTTCCAAATACCAGCCCTCCTCAGATTTTATTCATTGGTCTCGAGATATGTTCGAGAGAGTGGTTTTTCCATAATCCACTGTCATGATCTTGAAACACTTCCGCTTGGCGTGCGGTTAAAAAAACAGACCGGAGCCAAGCTCATCTTTGACGCGCATGAGCCGGAGTATTTTGCTGATGCAAGGAGATTTAGGGCTTTATTAACTGTTTCTGGCCGTTTGGCAGAGAAAATGTTCATTAGGGGTGCTGATCGTGTAATTGTGACCAATGACTTTCAACGAAGCAAATACGCTTCGTTTGGCGCAAAGGATATTTTTCTGGTCCCTAATTACCCTGAATTGTCCCGGCTTCCTTCAAGATCACCGAGAGCGAATGGCTTTGAGGATGAATTTACTGTTTCCAGAATAGGCGCGATGCATTATGACATGGGCATCGAAGAGCTGATAGATGCTTATTGCAAAATTTTTGAAAGGCGGAAGAATGTAAAGCTTTTGCTTGCTGGGAGGTCCACTCCGGAATTCCAGCGTACAATCAAAGAAAAAGTCAATGGTTCGGCCGGAAATATCGAACTAATTACTGAGTATGAATATCTTCAGGTCCCAGAATTGTATGCCAGAACAGATCTCGTTGTACTGCCGCAGAAACCAACGGCATGGTTCAGGCATATTACTCCGACAAAATTCTTCGAAGCGATGGCCTGTGGCGTTCCCGTGATATCGACCGCAGTTGGGGACATTAAAACTATCTTAACAGAATGCAAATGTGGTTTATTGTTGAGTGAGGGAGCCCCCAAGGAAATTGTGAGATCGATCGGATATTTCCTTGAAAACCCGGCCCGATTAAATGAGTTTTCATCCAATGCGCTCAATTGCTCCAGGAATAAGTTCAACTGGGGCTTTTCTAAGCAAAATCTTTTAACTGTTTATAATCAGTTGTTTGGGGCGTGAAAGTTGTCTCGGTCACTCAAGAGAAGTATTTTCGTTGCGGGAGGATATGGCAAATTCCATTTCGGCGATGATATTATATTAGACTCAGCCTTGCGATTGCTTCGTGGCATAAAGGGTGAAGGCCGTGATCTTATTGTTTCTTCCCGCGAGCCTGATGAGACAAGGCTGATCCATGGTTGCAATACTGTTATCTCTATTGAGAGGCTTCTCTTCCCGGCTTCTGGAAGGAGCTTCTTTGATTATTTTCTGCTGCCCTTAAGGCTTTCCTGCCTTTTGCTTAACGTGTTTTTTATCAGATTCGGCATTCCCTTTGTCATTTCAACAAGTCGGTCGGTAAAGGACTTTTATAGTGCTGTTTCTTCCAGCGATGTTCTTTACTGTGTGGGGGGTGGGTATTTGACCAGCAGGTTCCGTTTTGGCGGGATCTACTCAAAATTCTTATTGTGTTTTATTTTTTCCTTCTTGGGAAGGAAGATTATTTTCAGCGGGCAAACTGTGGGACCCTTTTACAATGCTATTGATGGTTTTTTGGCTGGCCTTGCATTAGGCATGGCGAAATTGATCGTTGTGCGTGACGAACACTCATATAACTTTCTAGTTGGCAAGCGCATCGCTAAAAACAATCTGCTGCTTTCAGTTGATGATGCTATTGAATTGGATCAGGCGCGCTTTGCCTCCTTGGAGTTGCCCCATTTTCCCGCCTCCAATTCTTTTAAAAACATTGGGGTTTGTGTGCATAAGTTTGGTGATGTTTCTGAGTCTTTCGGCAGATTTCTAAAATCATTCTCTTCAAATGAGCACAATATTGTTTTCTTAGTAATGCAGGAAAACGATCATACATGCGTAAGGCAAATGCTTGCCGCTTCAAACTTACGGAATTTTTCAATTATTGACATGAGGAATTTTCGTTTCGACCATCTAAGGGCTTTGTTCTCGAGGTTTTATCTTACCATAGGCACCAGGTATCATTTGTCTGTTTTATCCCTAAACTCCCTTGTTCCCAATATTTCTGTCTATTATGATGAGTATTATAAGATCAAGCTGGCGGGTCTTGCCAGGCAGTTTGGTGTAACGGAATTCTGCTTGGATGACGGGGCGGCAGAGAGATTGATCAGCACTGCAGCCGACCTCTTGAAGCGCCGCGAAAATACGGTCGTGACTATAAAAGGGAAATTTGAGTCGGAAGTTGAACCAAGGATACTGGCAGCAAAAGATGCCATAGCTAAAATCTTGAGTTCTTGATCTTTGCCTTATTATATGCGAACAAAACCATTCAATAAAAGGGTCTCTGTGCTTTTACCGTTTTATTCGGCGGATAAGCTGAAGGATCTCTGCTTGTCTATCAAGAGCATAGCTGGCCAAACTTATGGGGGCCTTGAAGTTGTGCTGGTTCAGGACGGCCCTGTTCCTGGGGAGATGCAAAGGGCTGTTTCTGATATTGTCGCTTCGGATGAACGGATAGTTCTAATAAAGAACGATAGAAACCTTGGGCTCAAAGATTCTCTCAATAAGGCCATGAGCAAAGCCACCGGTGAATATATCGCCCGCCAGGACGCGGATGATGTTTCCGCTCCCGACAGGATCGAGAAACAGATAAGAAAAATGGAACAGGACAACCTCGACATTCTCGGCACCTGGTTCTATGAGCTCAACACGAAAACCGGAAAAAATGAATTTAGAAAAATGCCGGTCAGCCCTCAGGAGATCAAAAACACCCTCCCTGTTACCTCACCTTTTTGCCACGGTTCCGTGATGTTCAGGAAAGATGCCGTGAAAGGACTGGGCGGATACCAAGCCCCGTTCCCTAACGATGATTATGAGCTCTGGTGGAGAGCATATGTTAAAGGACTTAAAATGGCCAACCTGCCTGAGCCTCTTTATACGCTGAGAATTGATCCTGACAGCTACTTTAAGAGGCGCAGGGGGCTTAAAATGTCCTTTGCTGAAACTGGATTACGGTTTAAAATTGTTAAAGAAGGTAAATACCCTTTGCGCTATTATTTTGCGGCATTGTTGGCATTTTTCCTGCGCTTGCTACCTTCTCGTATATTAGAAATCGTTTATTCATTAAAGAATAGAATGTTTGGGTCTGTTAGAAATGTTTGAACGGCAAAAAAAGAAAATTAAGTCTTTCGTGATTCTCGTATTAGCGCTTCTCTTCATGTTTGCGCTATTTGTTCTCATGATTAAGCTACTTGGTACCTTCCTTGTGATCGAAGACCGTCCGAAAAAAAGCGACGCAATAGTTGTCCTTGGCGGCGAGGAGGGGGCTGACAGAGTTAGAACTGCTGCAGAATTGTTCCATAAAGGGTTTGCCAGCCGGATAATACTGACCGGCGCTCCCGCCGGCGGGGAAGTTGGCTCAGCTAAATATATGTCTTATCAGATCACGAAATTCGGCGTGCCGCGGGAGGCATTGATCCTTGAGAACCAGGCAAAAACTACACATGAGAACGCCACCCACGTAAAAGCTGTTGTCTCATCAATGGGTTTTAAGTCGGCGATAGTAGTAAGTTCTTCGTACCATATGCGAAGGGCAAGAATGATATTCAACAAGGTTTTTGACGGAACAGACGTCAAATTGCTGTATTCTCCTGTCAGGGATATCGATTACCTTGACGGCAGTTGGTGGAAATATCCGGAAAAGAGAATTAATGTCTTTTCCGAATACGCAAAATTGATATACTATCAAAAATATCTGTTTTAGTATGCTTTACACGATAATAATTTTGGGTTCATTTATACTTTCCCTTGTGCTTGTTCCGGCGGCAAAATTTCTTTCCGCTCGATTGGGCGCCGTAGATGTTCCTCAAGATGTGAAAATTCACAAAACAGCTGTTTCCCGCCTCGGCGGCCCCGCAATTGTAATTGCTTTTGCCCTGCCACTTCTGTTTTTTGCGGGAACAAGAGTCTACGCCTTCGCGGCCATCCTTGCCTGCGCCCTCGGGCTTGTTGACGACATCAAGAACATTCCTCCCCAGGCCAAGCTAACCGGGGAAATTATTCTCGCCGTCATTCTTTTTTCCCTCGGATTCGCCCTCGAATTCAATCCGCTTTCTTTGAGTTTAATGATTACCATCTTATGGCTTGTCGGGATATCAAACGCGGTCAATTTGATCGACGGGCTGGACGGCCTTGCCGCAGGGACCGCAGCTATAAGCGCAGCTTTCTTCGCTGTGATAGCTTATATGGTGGGAGATAATACGATACTAATAGTTTCTCTTGCCCTGATCGGAGCCCTTGTCGGATTCCTCAGATATAATTTTCATCCGGCATCAATCTTTATGGGCGACTCAGGCAGCTTGTCCATAGGTTTTATATTCGGTATAATTGGAGTTTCACTGGCCGATAAGGTCGGCTACGTTATTCCTTTGATTATTTTGGCGCTTCCGATACTTGATACGCTTTATGCCGTAATTCGAAGGGGAATAAACAGAAAACCGATATTTCGGGCCGATCTCGGCCATATTTATAATACTTTAATGACCAGGTTCGGCCATACCGAAGCCGTTTTTATCTGCTATCTCGCGGCTGCGATGTCCGGATTGCTGGGTCTGGCGGTTTTTCTTGTCGTTTAAGGTGAATATTATATGAGAAAAGACATTCCCGCATTACTGGGTGGTAAGCCCGTTTTTGATGAGCTGATACCAATAGCCATACCATTCCTTCCGCGATTTAGCGATATATCTCCGGGTTTAAAGGATCTTTTTAAGCACGGCCAGATAACAAATGCCAGGTACGTGAAGGAGTTTGAAGAAGCCGCCGCGGATTATCTGGGCGTAAAGTACACGGTCGCCGTCTCAAGCTGCACAAGCGGGCTGATCCTCGCCTTGAAATCTATGGGATTGAAGGGCGAAGTAACACTTCCGAGCTTTACGTTCTCCGCGTCGGGCCACGCTCTTTTGTGGAACAACCTTAAACCCGTTTTTGTTGACTGCGAGCCGGATACCTTTGCGATATCTGCCTCTGAAGTGAAAAAGAAAATAACGAACAAGACGGCTGCCATCCTCGGGGTTTATATATTCGGCAATCCTCCCGAAATAAGCGAGCTTGAATCTATCTCTAAAAAACATGGCGTTAAATTGATCTTTGATTCCGCGCATGCGTTCGGCTCGAAGTATAAGGGGAAGAGGGCAGGGGGATTCGGAGATGTTGAGGTGTTCAGTTTAAGCCCTTCAAAAGTCCTGACAACCGGGGAAGGAGGCATCGTCGCGACAAACAATAAAGAACTCGCCAGAATGGTTCGGATCGGAAAAGATTACGGTAATCCGGGCGATTATGATCCTGAATATAACGGTCTCTCGGTCAGGATGACTGAATTTTCCGCGCTGATAGGTCTGAGAGCCCTAAAAACCCTGGATGAAGTGATCGCCGAAAGAAACGAGCGGGCTGAAAAATACAGGAAAAGACTCTCGAAGCTTCCGGGCATATCATTCCAGAAAATTGATAAGGGCAATTATTCAACCTATAAAATGTTCTCGATGCTTGTGGATGAAAAAGAATTCGGAGTTTCGAGGGATGTTGTCATGAAAGCCCTCTCGGCCGAGAACATCCAGACAAGGCGGTATTTTTATCCTCCGATGCACATGCAGAAGATTTACAGGAATTCCAAAAAAGGCTGCATGACTAACACGGAAAACGTCGCTGATTCTATAGTATGTCTGCCGATGAACTCACGCATGAGAGAATATGATGTCGATAAGGTCTGTGATGCGATAGAGAGGATATATGAGGCGAGAGAGAGATTTTTCCGATAAGCTCGACGCTTTCATAAGAATGTACTTAAAATGGCCCAAGCTGGCGCTTGTTCTGGTGGATATCGCCATCATCAATCTCGCGCTCTTTTCAGCCTTGATGATCAGGTTTGACGGAGCACCGCCGGCGCAGCAGTTCCAGAGCTACGCGAATTCGATCCTGCTTTTTACGGCAGTACATATTCTAACGTTCACCATTTTCGGCCTGTATAAGCAGATCTGGGAATATGCCAGCGTCCCAGCAATGCTGTCGATAGCTTTTTCGACGATTCTCAGCATGTTCGCGGTTCTTATGGCCCAGCTTGCTTTCGGTTCCAGGCTGCCCTACGGAGTTCTCTTTATCGCTCTTCTTCTTAACTTTATTCTGGTCAGCGGCTCCCGGTTTTCCTGGAGGCTTCTCCGGGAGATTATCCTAAAATCCAACGGCGGCGTGAGAAAAAGAGCTCTTGTATTTGGTGCTGGGGATGCCGGCGAGACAATTGTCCGAGAAATGATACGCAGCAAGAAATCGACGTATAATCCGATAGCGATTGTTGACGATGATGCGGGCAAGCAGGGAATGAAGATCCATGGGATTAAGGTCGTAGGCAAACGGGATGATATCCCGCGTTTAGTAAAGAAACTGCAGATCGATGAAGTTATTATTGCCGCGCCTTCCGCCAAGAGCCCCGTCGTCAGGCAGATTGTTGACGCATGCAAGGAGGCCGGGGTCGAATATAAGACTCTTCCGGGCGTAATGGAGCTGATCGACGGCGAAGTTGATATCGGGAAGATCAGGAAGATAGATATTTCCGACCTCCTCGGCAGGGACCCTGTGTCCTTTGATCTTAAATCTGTTGCGTCCGTGTTTAACGCAAAAAGGATACTCATTACGGGTGCCGGCGGATCGATTGGCTCTGAACTCTGCAGGCAGATAGCGGCCCTCGGTCCGGAGATGCTCATAATATTCGGCCAGGGGGAGAACAGCATCTACGAGATAAAAATGGAGCTGAGGAAAAAATTCCCCCGCCTGAATATTGAAGTCCTTATAGCATCCGTGAAAGACTCCGAAAAGGTTGGCGCGGTGATAAAGAAGCTTAAGCCCCACGTTGTTTTCCACGCGGCCGCTTACAAGCATGTCGATATCATGGAGGACAACCCGGAAGAAGCCTTCTTTAATAATGTCCTCGGAACTCTTAACGTTGCTCAGGCGTCGCAAAAGTGCGGCGTGGAAAAGTTCATACTCATATCGAGCGACAAGGCCGTGAACCCGATTGGCGTTATGGGTGCCAGCAAAAGACTGGCGGAACTGCTGGTGCAGGGTTTTTCCAGCAACGGTTTTGACGGGCAAAGCACAACGAAGTTTATGACCGTAAGGTTCGGGAATGTTCTCGGAAGCCGCGGAAGCGTTGTCCAGCTTTTCAGGCGGCAGATCGAGGAAGGCCGAAAGCTCACCGTGACGCATCCGGAAGTCAGGAGATATTTTATGACCATACCCGAGGCTTCGATGCTGATAATTCAGGCGGCGATGATGGGGCGGGGCGGTGAGATATTCGTTCTGGACATGGGAGAGCCGATACGCATAGTCGATCTCGCTAAGTACCTGACCGAGCTCTCCGGTTTTGATCCCGCGGACTTTCCCGTGGAATTCATAGGGCTTCGTCCAGGGGAGAAGCTGACGGAAGAACTCTTCTTTGAGAGCGAAAAACAGGCCAAGACCGTGCACAAAAAGATATTTGTTGCCAAGACTGAGTTCGAGCATCTTGAGAAGCTCCGGCGCGACATAATGAAAATCGGGCGCGACGGTTCCGGCGTCTCGAGAAGCGAAATAAGAAGAAGGATGTTCGAACTTATAAACACCTATTCTTGAGGTTTTTCTGCAATTCCCGCCGGGTTTTTCCGATATATATGCAGCTGGGAAGGCCGTGACTTGCTGCAGTTGCGGGGAAACTCACCTAAGTAATGGCAATGAGATCTCGCTTACGATTGCGGCTTGACGCCCTCCCGGTTTTTATATCTCCTTAAGAGACCCCGGCTTCTTCATGATCATCCTGCTTCCGACATTGAATCCCAATACAGTCAAAGGAAGCCGGTCTATGTCGTGTTTAATGATGACGTTCTCGATAGCCCCGGGTTTTTTCCCTTCCTTTAAGACGAGGGCATAGTTTTCCGCGGCGATGCTTCCGTTAATCTTTGCATTGCCGCCCACCGCTATGGAAGGGGCGTAGACCAGGCCGGAAATACTGCAGTCCCGCCCGATCTCAATTATTGTCGGAGAAAGCAGCACTGCTCCTCCGGCGAGCTTTGTCCCGTCTTCAAGGTTCAGGCTCTGTTTGGAATAGAAATATGAATTACCTTTCACCGAGTGGTCCCCAGAAACAGTGAGCTTGCCGTTGCAGATAAAATAGACCCCGTTGCTGATCTGTCCGTTGTTCGTTATCTTCATGTTCCTTGAGCAGACGATGGCGCCGTGGCC
>Ga0209536_100013383_pt1 | contig 11836 bp, 11 predicted proteins | sample DeeMarSeWOR28_12_FD_187461 | JGI IMG/M metagenome (GOLD analysis project Ga0209536, IMG submission 187461) | Marine sediment microbial communities from White Oak River estuary, North Carolina - WOR-2-8_12 (SPAdes) (version 2) | ecosystem: Environmental > Aquatic > Marine > Intertidal zone >...
TTTCCCCTTATCTCGCTCCACGTTCTACCCTACAAGGAAAAGGGGTCAAGAAATAGATTCTCTGCTTGATAAGTATGCCAATAAGAAGGTAAAATACTGGTGCAAAGAGTAGTGGTTTAGGACAATGGAAACTGGAACTTGGAAGATAAAAACAGGACTGGCGCAGATGCTTAAGGGCGGCGTCATTATGGATATTGTCAACGCCGAGCAAGCGAAAATTGCCGAAGAGGCAGGCGCCTGTGCTGTGATGGCACTGGAGAGGGTACCCTCTGACATACGAGCTGCCGGGGGGGTAGCGCGTATGGCAGATACCCGCATTATCAAAGAGGTTATGGCAGCGGTATCCATCCCAGTGATGGCAAAGTGCCGCATCGGTCATTTCGTTGAGGCACAGGTGCTTGAGGCTATCGGTGTTGACTATGTAGATGAATCAGAAGTACTCACACCAGCCGATGAAGCTAACCATGTCTGGAAGCATGATTTCAAGGTGCCTTTTGTCTGCGGCTGCCGCAATCTCGGAGAAGCACTGCGGCGTATTGGTGAGGGGGCGGCGATGATAAGGACTAAGGGTGAAGCCGGCACCGGTAATGTCGTCGAGGCAGTCAGGCATATGAGAGCCGTAATGGACGGCATAAGAAGGGTTACTAGTGCCCCCGAGGATGAGCTTATGGCGATAGCCAAGGAGATGGCTGCTCCATTTGAGCTGGTTAAAGAGGTGCATGATAGGGGTAGATTGCCGGTGGTCAACTTTGCCGCTGGCGGTATCGCCACCCCGGCTGATGCCGCCCTCATGATGCAGTTGGGTGCCGAGGGGGTATTTGTCGGTTCCGGTATATTCAAATCCTCAGATCCTGAAAAGAGGGGTAGGGCGATTGTCAGGGCAACTACCCATTATAATGACCCGAAGATAATCGCCGAGGTAAGCAAAGACCTGGGGGAGGCTATGGCTGGTCTGGATATAAAGCAGATCCCGGAACAGGAACTTCTGGCACCGAGGGGATGGTAGTAATCTACGGAGTTCAGCTTTGCAAAAGGTAACGAATAATGATCTTGATGCCTTGCTATTAATATTACCACCGCATATACGAAAACCGTTAAGCCAGCAGAAAGAAATAACCGAGCTCCTTGAGGTCGTGCTTGATCTGGGACGTCCCCCTGAAGTTCGCTTCCATAATCGAGAAATCGTTCTCAATCCTCAAGAAATAAGTCAGGAGGATATTGATTACGTAACCTCACACATAAGCAGTTTCGGTGGTGATAACCGCGCTGGTATAGAACGTACGCTACACCGCATATCAGCTATCAGAAATCGTAAGGGAAAGATCGTTGGGCTTAGTTGCCGAGTTGGGCGGGCTGTTTTCGGTACCATAAAAATCATCGAGGATCTCGTTCAATCTGGCAAGAGTACTTTACTGCTAGGCAAGCCTGGTATAGGCAAGACTACAATGCTTCGTGAAGCAGCCCGGGTTTTAGCTGATGATATGAAAAAGCGGGTAGTCATAGTCGATACCTCAAACGAGATAGCCGGCGATGGTGATATACCTCATCCAGCTATAGGTCACGCAAGGCGAATGCAGGTAGCAACTCCCAGTATGCAACATGCAGTAATGATAGAAGCCGTTGAGAACCATATGCCGGAGGTAGTTATAATCGACGAAATTGGTACAGAACTCGAAGCGCAAGCAGCACGCACTATCGCTGAGCGTGGCGTACAGCTCATAGGTACCGCTCACGGCAACACGCTGGAGAATGTAATGCTCAATCCAACGCTATCCGATCTCGTTGGCGGTATACAAGCAGTAACCCTAGGGGACGAGGAAGCCAAGCGGCGGCGAACACAGAAAACGATATTAGAACGTAAATCCCCACCAACTTTTAATATTGTCGTCGAAATACAAGATAGGTATCGAGTAGCCGTCCATCATGATGTCGCCCAAGCCGTCGATGATACACTCCGTGGCCAGCTCAGTACCACTGAAACACGTTGGCTTGATCAAAATGGAAAGGTTAGCACAAAGAAGCAAGAACTAGCTAGGCAGCCAAAAGAGCCAGCTTTAATAGAGCCGTACGGAATTCAGCATGACATACCAAAAATCTACCCTTTTGGCATAAACCGAATGCGGCTAGAACAAGCAGCCAAGGATATACACATAACACTGAATATCGCTGATAACTTGAATGAAGCTGAACTTATGGTAACCTCAAAGAGCTATTACCGCCGTAAACCTCAAAAAATAAGGGACGCCGAAGCCGCCAGTTTGCCTATTTATGTACTTCGTAAACACTCTCTAACACAGCTCAAACAAATGCTTTCCACTATTCAACCAACTAGGGCCATAGGTAGAGACAATAATAAAAAATATACACTGGATGCGGCGCTGAAAGAAGCGGAAGAAGCAGCCAGTAGGGTAAGGGAAGACCAGCAGCCAGTAGAACTCAGCCCACAGAGTGCCTACATACGAAGGTTGCAGCACCTAATAGCCGAAAGAAATAACTTGCTTTCAAAGAGTAGCGGCAAAGAACCGAGCAGAAGAGTAAGAATTTATAGGGAATAATGTAGGGAGAAAGACTTGTCTTTATTCATAACCTTAGAAGGTGGTGAAGGTTGTGGTAAGAGCTTCCAGGCAGGGGCTCTACATGACAGACTATATCGGGAAGGGATTCCCTCTATTTTGACACATGAACCAGGTGGCACCCCGCTGGGGGATGAAATATGTCGCATATTAAAGTGGAATGAGGATCTTGATATCACACCGTTGGCTGAGCTTCTTCTGTTCAATGCTTCCCGTAGTCAGCTCGTAGATAAGATAATCAATTTCAATTTGGAAAAGGGAAAGGTGGTTATCTGTGATCGTTTTACCGATTCCACCTATGTCTATCAAGGCTATGGACGTGGACTTGATAAAGGGGTAATAAAAAATATTAATGATACCGCTACCCGGGGATTGCGACCCGATCTTTCGATATTGTTGGATTTACCAGTAGAGGTGGGATTTGCCCGTAGAAACAACTACCGACAGGACCGTTTCGAGAAAGTAGAAATGACTTTCCATGAGAGGGTGCGCCAAGGTTATCTAGAACTTGCAGCCGAACAACCGGAACGGTTTTTAGTAATTAATGCAAATCAGACTAAGGCAAAGATAGCTGACATAATCTGGCAGAAAGTAAGCGAGCTATTACAAATGAGAACTTAGATGTTACAAAAGAAGGTTGCCGTCGCAATGAGTGGAGGTGTAGATTCATCAGTGACAGCTGCCATCCTTAAGGAAAGATACTGTCAGATAATCGGTATTACCATGCTATTACATCCCGGGCAAGATAAGGACGTAGTTGAGAGTGCCAAGAAAATAGCAGACAAGCTCAACATCCCCATCCATACAGTAGATTTTTCCAAACTCTTTGAACAGAGAGTCATCACTCCCTTCTGCAACGAATACCGACAGGGTAGAACACCCAATCCCTGCATTTACTGTAATAATCATATCAAGTTTGATGTCCTCCTCGAAGGAGCGAAGCAATTGGGAGCTGATTTTCTCGCTACCGGCCATTACGCCCGTGTAATAAACTCGACCAATGGTTATCAGCTTTTAAAAGGCGTCGACCAAAGCAAAGACCAATCCTACTTTCTCTATAAGTTAGGGCAACAACAACTTGAAAACCTGCTATTTCCCTTAGGTTTCCTTTTCAAGTGGCAGACAAAAAAAATAGCTAACAAACTAGGCTTGGCTAACAGTGTAAGACCTGAAAGTCAGGATGTTTGTTTTATACCGGATGGCAACTATTCTTCATTTGTTACTAAGTTCGCTCAACCAACACCTGGTGATATTATTGACACAGATGGTAAGATTCTAGGCAAACATAAAGGATTACCCTGTTACACTATAGGTCAGAGACAAGGCCTCGGACTGACTTCCGATAGACGACTGTACGTAATAAGACTTGATACTGAAAAAAATATGGTGATTGTTGGCGGTCAGGAACATCTTCTCGCAGATAACCTAACCGCCAATCAGCTGAGCTGGGTATCAGGTCAACCTCCTCTCGATGAAATAAATGATATCACCGCTAGAATAAGATACAGATCCCCTGAGATTGAGGTTAGCCTAGATATTAACCAAGGTAATGCCGAAGTCCAGTTTAAACAACCCCAGCAGGCGGTAGCTCCGGGACAGTCGATAGTCTTTTATCGCGGAGATTTTGTATTGGGTGGCGGAGTGATAGAATCATCCAGGTAATAGAAAGTAATGAAGCAAACGATACGATACGCACCGTCCTTCGCTGAAGAAGAAAGGATGGCCTTACAAGGGTACCATTTTATCGCTGGTATAGATGAGTCCGGGCGTGGTGCCCTAGCAGGACCGGTAGTAGCTGCTGCAGTTATTCTACCATTCCGTCTGAGAGCTACCTGGTTACAACAGGTAAGAGACAGCAAACTCTTAGCTACGCATAAACGTGAATATCTTTTTCGATGCATTAAGCAGGAAGCTATTTCAATTGGTGTGGGGATTGTTTCCCATCGCATTATTGATACCGACAATATAGTCCGAGCAACACAGCTGGCAATGAAGCGGGCTATTGAGCAACTAAGACCACCAGCTGATAGCTTGCTAATAGATTTCCTAAAACTACCCCAGGTACCCATAAACCAGAAAGGAATAGTTAATGGAGATCGTATTTGCTTTTCAATTTCTTGCGCTTCGATAATTGCTAAGGTAACAAGAGACCGTATTATGACAGAATTGGACGTTGTCTACCCCGGCTATAAGATGGGGCAGCACAAAGGCTATTGTACCGAGGAACATATAGCCAGTCTCAATAAGTTGGGCCCATCCCCTATCCACCGCCGTTCATTCCAGCCGATAAAAGGGATACTCTCGGAGTGAATATAAAAAGGTTAATACCGACCAAAAGAAAAAATTAGTACTTAATTTCTAAAAGGGATTTAGGCACTGACGAAGCAATTTACCAAAACCCTTAGCATATATTTACCCTCCCAGCCCTCTTATGCTAAAATTAGCCAAACTATTTGAATCCCCCATGCAATCAGAAGTTGAGGTTATAAATACATCGTTCGGGCCAAGCAATGCATATCATTTACGCAAATCTTAACGAAATTCCAGTAATCTAACAAGTATAGTTGAAAAGGGATAGAAAGGACTAGAACATAAATTGGGAGGATCGACCGATAATCTGGAAGCCATCAGTGAAAAGATAAGAGCCGATCTACAGGCAAAAGATGCCGCCAGAGAAAGTGTGTTGCCACTTTGCCGTCAGATTATCCGTTATAGCGGTAAAGCCATACGCGCCTTGCATCGGCAGGAATATGAAAAAGCAGAGGACATCCTTGGTTTAGCCAGCAAACTTGTTAGCGATGTTAAAAAGAGTCTGGCCAAACATATCGAACTACAGCATTCGCGTTTTTTACTTGATGCCCAAAAGGAATTCGCCGAAGGCAGTATTACGTTAGCTTTGATAACAAAGCAGAAGCTACCCGGTCCTAACGAACTAGGGGTGGATAATGCTGCCTACCTAAATGGACTAGGTGAAGCCGTCGGCGAAATAAGACGTTATATACTGGATAGCCTACGGAGGGACAACATATCCAGGGGAGAAGAACTGCTCCAGATTATGGATAATATCTATGACGTTTTAGTTACAATAGATTTCCCAGATGCTATAACCGCCAGTCTGCGTCATACCACTGATATGGTTCGTGCTGTCCTAGAAAGAACGCGTAGCGACCTGACGCTAGCAATACTACAAAAAAACCTAGCAAGCAAAATGGAGAAGTACAACAGAAAGGGGAACAAGAGTTGAATTCAATATTAATCGCCATTATGTGTGGAATATTAGGTCTGACAGTGGCTTCTTTGTTAGCCTATTATGTACTGAAGCAACCACAAGGTTCGGAGAAGGTAAGGCAAATCTCGGCCGCCATAAGGGAGGGTGCACTTACCTTCTTGGGACGCGAATACCGCATACTCGCAGTATTTGTATTAGTAGTAACCATTATTCTCGGATTTGTGCCCAACCTAGGTTGGTTTGTATCCATAGCCTTCGTTTTCGGAGCTATATGCTCTGGGCTAGCTGGCTTTGTCGGTATGAGTATTGCCATAAGATCCAATTCCAGAACCGCCGCAGCTGCACAACATAGCCTTAATCAGGGCTTAAAAATCTCTTTTCGGGGTGGTGCAGTAATGGGATTATGCGTTGTCAGTATCGGCATACTAGGATTAAGCATTTTGTACTTTGCTTTCGGTGAAAATGCTAATTTTTTGGCAATAATCCCCGGTTTCGGTTTCGGTGCTTCATCGGTAGCCATATTCGCCCGAGTGGGTGGCGGTATCTACACAAAGGCAGCCGATACCGGGGCTGATATAGTCGGAAAAATTGAGAAGGGAATCCCGGAGGACGACCCGCGAAATGCTGCCGTCATCGCCGATTTTGTCGGCGATAATGTGGGTGATGTTGCCGGTATGGGCGCTGATTTGTTTGAATCCTATGTCGATTCAATAATCGCTACTATGACTCTTGGCATGGTTGCCGTTTTTTCAACCACTTTGGATAGGGCATTAGTGCCAGATGAGACCGCTGCCTGGTTCTTACCAATTCTAGTAGCTGCTGGTGGTATTCTAGCTTCAATCATCGGCATCTTTGTGGTGAGGGTAAGTGAGAAGCTTAAGATGGAAGCGCTTCTAAATGCACTCCGTCGCGGTACTTTTACCGCATCATTCCTGACGGCTGGTTTTGCCTTGTTGGCCGTCTATTTTTTGGATGCTAGTATCAACATATTCTGGGCGATACTTGTTGGACTGGTTGCTGGTGTCCTTATCGGGGAGAGTACCAATTATTTTACTTCATATAGCTACAAACCAACCCTCCGCATATCTGAGGCTTCGCAAACTGGTGCCGGTACCAACATTGTAAGTGGTTTTGCCAATGGACTTATGAGTACCCTACCACCGGTTATATTGATAGCTATTGCCATTATCGTAGCTCACCGTTTTGCCGATGTTTATGGCGTGGCTATAGCTGGCGTCGGTATGCTAGCTACATTAGGTATCCAAGACGCTACCGATGCCTATGGACCGGTAGCTGATAATGCCGGCGGTATTGTCGAAATGTCTGGTTTACCACCAGAGATAAGGAGTCGCACAGACGCCCTAGATTCGCTGGGTAACACAACCGCCGCCACAGGCAAGGGTTTTGCCATCGGTGCTGCAGGGTTGACGGCACTGGCACTGCTTCTTTCCTATATCAATGCCGTTGAGATTGAAATGGCTGATATTAGCTTGCTAGACCCGCGTGTCATCGCCGGCCTTTTTTTGGGGGCATTGTTGCCGGCCGTTTTCTGTGCTTTAACACTAAATGCGGTAGGGAAGACAAGCTTCTCCATCGTCAATGAAGTGCGCCGTCAGTTTCGTGAGATAAAGGGGTTAATGGAAGGTACCGCTAGGCCAGACTATGCCCGCTGCGTGGACATCTGCACCCGAAACTCCATAAAGCAAATGCTAATCCCTGGAATTATCACTATAGCAGCACCGGTATTAATTGGCGTCTTGTTGGGGCCACTAGCTTTGGGCGGTTTTCTCGTCGGTGCTATCATTACCGGTTTTATACTAGCGATTACCTTTTCAAATGCCGGAGGTTCCTGGGATAACGCTAAGAAATGGATAGAGACCGGTGCCTATGGCGGCAAGGGTTCTGAAGCCCATAAAGCGGCCGTTGTTGGTGATACAGTAGGCGATCCAATGAAGGACACTTCCGGACCTTCACTTAACATCATGATAAAACTGATATCAATAATAGCATTGGTTATAGCTCCAGTGTTGATTGGTTCTAGTGGGCTTTTCTAGAGGTTTACACAAGAAATGGATTACCCCGGCGCTCGGTTCCAATAGTAGTATCGGGACCGTGCCCAGGGTAAACCTTAATATCATCATCAAGTACAAGCAATCTGTTTCTGATACTTTCTATTAACTGCTGGTGGTTACCACCGGAACCAGGTAGGTCAGAACGACCAACGCCACAGTTGAATAGCGTATCACCGCTAAACAGAATCCCATTGCCAAGAAGGCAGATACTACCCCGCGAATGACCCGGCGTATGAATTACCTTTAATTGAAGACTCCTAACAGATACGATATCGCCATCATTTAGCAGTCTATCCGGTGGAGGTGGGGTTTTAAAGCCGGTACCCATAAACATGCCCAGCAATCTTTGTTTCAGTGTGTTGACATCGTCTGTGTGAATAGCAACTGAGGCGGTTGTTGCTGCTTTAAGCTCCTTTATAGCGGCGGCATGGTCGGTATGACCGTGAGTTAGCACTATTATCTTGATATCCAAATCCAAATCCCTTATTTCATTCAATATTCGCTTGGCTTCATCACCCGGATCGATTACAATTCCTTGGCAACTGTTTTCTGATCCAATAATATAACAATTGGTAACGAATGGACCAACCTCCAGCTTTTTAAAAATCACTGCGTATTCCTAAAAACCTAACCAGAATTGATAGGGTTTTATTCTATCACATAAGTAAAGACGTTTATATGGCAGTAATTCTCTGCTATATTTTGACATCCTGAACCAAAGCTGATAACTTTTATAGGCTTATAGCAACCTTGGGAAATAATAAGGATGAAAAAAACGAAACAGTAATGCTAACCTTCCGCTGGAAATATGTGGGGCTGCCACTTGCTATCCTACTATTGATGTTTTTGTTGACAGGTATTTTTTATCCTCAGCTTAGTGATGAAGTAGCCTATCGTTTCAACCTGAACGGCTCACCCGAAAACTGGGTGAGCCGGCAAATAGTCCTTCTACTTGCAATACTACCCCAACTAGTACTTTTTATAACCGCCATTGCCATAACCTGGGGAACACTTAAGGCAGGTCGCTCTATAGGGCAGATAACCAGTGCTCTGAAACCGGAGGGTTTATTGGCGCTGATGGGCAACTTAGTTGCCCTTCCCCAGATTATCTTCGGCTTTGTAATGCTCGATGTTTTCGTATACAATATAGCTAGCAATCACATTATGCCCATTTGGCTCTTTGCCCTGATAATAATGATGGCAGGTGGCATTTTCTTAGTTATATTTTTCTTCAAGGCATTCAAACGTACCCATAATAATAATTAATAGTAATGTTGAATTGCATAAATAGAGATGAGGAATTGGACAGCTTTCCGAAATGAATAAAGCTAGTATGGAAAAGATTACTTCCCTCTGTCGCCGACGCGGTTTTATTTTCCCCAGCAGTGAAATATACGGTGGTCTTTCGAGCTGCTGGGATTACGGGCCTTTGGGCGTAGAGCTTAAAAACAATGTGAAAAGAGCTTGGTGGCAGGCAGTGGTGCAGCAACGGGATGATATTATTGGCCTGGATACGAGCATCTTCATGCATCCCAAGGTCTGGGAAGCCAGCGGGCATCTAGAAGGTTTTTCAGATCCACTAGTGGAATGTAAAAGCTGTCATCTAAGATGGCGAGCCGACGAGAATGTTTCCAACATTTGCTTATCTTGCGGTGGTGAATGCACCGAACCACGCCAGTTCAACCTTATGTTCAGGACATTTATGGGGCCTGTCGAGGATGAGGCCAACACCGTCTACCTAAGACCGGAAACGGCACAGGGTATATTCGTTAACTTCCAGAATGTTGTCAACACTACCAGAAAGAAGTTGCCCTTCGGCATCGCCCAGATAGGTAAATCTTTCCGCAATGAAATAACAACCGGTAACTTCATTTTTCGCAGCCGCGAGTTCGAGCAGATGGAAATAGAGTATTTTGTTAAACCGGGGACAGATAGCGATTGGTTTAACTACTGGCTGAAGGAGCGCTTCAACTGGTACATCGAGCTGGGAATAAGAGAGAAAAACTTGAAATTACGTCCGCACACCAGTGGAGAACTCGCTCACTATGCTAAGGCATGCTATGACATTGACTATCAATTCCCGATGGGCCTGTCCGAACTAGAGGGCATTGCCAACCGAGGCGATTTCGACCTAGCGCAGCATAACAGATTCAGTGGTAAGAATCTTACTTACTTAGACGAAGAAAGTAAAGAACATATCGTACCTTACATAATTGAACCATCAGCAGGGGTGGATCGGTCAGTGCTAGCCTTCCTATGCGACGCCTACGATGAAGAGCCTGATAAAGAAGAAATAAGGGTAGTACTTCACCTACACCCGACGCTAGCACCCTACAAAGCCGCCATCTTACCCCTAAGCCGCAAGGAGCATCTAGCCAAAGCAGCCAAGGATATATACGCCGAAGTGCGGCAGTGCTGGATGGCAGTTTATGACGACGCCCAGAGCATCGGCCGGCGTTATCGGCGACAGGATGAAATAGGCACTCCATATTGTATTACCGTTGATTTCCAATCGCTTGAGGACAGGCAGGTAACCATCCGCGAACGCGACAGCATGAAACAAATACGCATTCCGGTAAACGAGCTTAACGGTACACTCATTGCCAAACTGGGTGGCGAAGCCTTCGAGATTCTTCCCCCCGGTGGTAGCCACTGGTTGGGATTTTGATCTAAGAGTTGGTATGAAAATTATTCACTTTGCTGACCTGCATCTAGGAGTAGAAAGCTATGGATACACTGATCCATCAAGTGGTCTTTCTTCACGCTTCCTAGATTTCGTTTCATCTTTTGACAAATTAGTTGACTATGCCCTTGCACACAGTATTGACCTCGTCCTTTTCTGTGGTGATGCCTATAAGAGCCGCGATCCCAGCCAAACTCAACAAAGGGAGTTTGCCAGTCGTATTAAAAAGCTATCAGAGAGTGGAATAACCGTTTTTCTCCTTGTCGGTAACCATGATCTTCCTAACGCAGTCGGGCGCGCCACTACTCCTGAAATCTTCGATACACTAACGGTAAAAAATGTCCATGTCGCCAACCGTCCGGATATTCATGAAATTAAAACTCGGAGTGGTATTGTTCAAATCGCCGCCTTGCCCTGGCTCAGACGCAGTTTTTTACTCATCAGAGAAGATACCAAAAACCTGAATTTTGATGATCTCAACAGGATAATGCAGCGGAAATTAAGCGTTATCATTAAGAACTTATCGAAGAAAATTAATCCCTCCCTGCCATCAATACTAGCAGCCCATGTCTGGGTTTCCGGTGCCAGTATCGGCTCAGAAAAATCAATGACAATCGGCCAAGAACACGTATTACTACCTGGCACCATCGCTAATCCGGCCTTTGATTATATCGCCCTCGGTCATATCCACCGACATCAAATTCTCTCCAAAACCCCCCCACTAATTTATGCTGGTAGCCTAGAACGATTAGATTTCGGTGATGAAAACGACGACAAGGGTTTTTATCTCATCGATATTATAACTGACAACGAAACGAGTGAAAAACGGGTTAACTATAGATTCCAACCCGTAAACGGTCGCCGGTTTTTAACCATTAACGTTACCATACAACCACAGGATACCGAACCGACAGTTAAAATAACAGATGAAATCTCCCACCATGATATTACCGATGCTATTGTCCGTCTTCAGATAAATTTTTCCCAAGAAAGCGAGGGGCAGATTCTGGATACCGAAGTAAGAAACGCGCTAAAAGATGCCCGTTACTACACCATTACAAAAGAAATAAAACGGCAGGATAGGCTGAGGTTAAACGCACATAGTGCTGAGGAGATAACACCGATGGCAGCTTTGGAAGCGTATATTGCAGATAGGAAGTTCTCCAAGAGCTATTCCAGACTACTGCTCAAGTATGGCGAAGAAATTATTAAAGAGAAGGCTTCTACAGAAAAAAACTGATAAAGACTGAGCTGGGGAGTAAAGCTTGGACTATAATCG
>Ga0209536_100013384_pt1 | contig 11835 bp, 12 predicted proteins | sample DeeMarSeWOR28_12_FD_187461 | JGI IMG/M metagenome (GOLD analysis project Ga0209536, IMG submission 187461) | Marine sediment microbial communities from White Oak River estuary, North Carolina - WOR-2-8_12 (SPAdes) (version 2) | ecosystem: Environmental > Aquatic > Marine > Intertidal zone >...
ATTTGCCGGCTGCAGCTGGAAATATTTCTTCGCAGATATGCCCTTGTCGACACCCTCGGGCCGGGCCTAGCGCGGGCCACGGGGCTGCACGCGGGAACGAGCCCGCTCTCGTCATGAGTTTGCTGCGGCCTCGCGGATGGCGCGCCTAGTCCCTGCGCAGCCGGTCCGAGGTGGCGATCGGCGTGGGGTAGCGCAGCACAATCACATACGAAGATACGATAAAGGTAACCAGGGTGGCGAGCTGGATCAGGTAGGAGGTCTGCATGCTTATCACCTGTGACTGGGTCGCCAGTACCGCGATGAGCAGGGAAAACTCGCTGATTTGTCCCAGCCGCACGCCCACTTCTCGCGACAGGGTTTCGCTTTCACCCTCGAACATCCAGAGTTTTCTGAATACCAGGGGTTTGCCCACCAGACTTATAAGTGCGAGCCCGAGCGCCGGCAGCAGAACTTCCTGCATCGCAGTGAGGTCGAAAGCGGCACCTAGGGTGAAGAAAAACACCACCAGAAAGAAGTCGCGCAGCGGTCTGAGGCTCTCGGCGATGAAGCGCGAGATCGGCTGGGTGGCCACTGCGATACCGGCAATGAAGGCACCGATTTCCGGTGACAGCCCAAGCGCCTCCGAGAGTTCTGCCATACCCAGGCACCAGCCGATTGCCAGCAGAAAGATGTACTCCTGGATCGTATCGAAGCGTGCCAGCAGCCGTGTCAGGACGAAGCGCGAAAAGCCGAACGCGAAAATCAGGAATCCGGGTAGCGTCAGACCCAGGACGGCTGCGCGGTGCCAGCCATCGCTGCTCCCGATCATGCCATGCAGCAGCAGCAGAATCAGGATGGCAATCAGGTCCTGCAATAGCAGAACGCTGATAATGATTTCGCCGGTGTGCTGGTGGTGCAGAACAGTGCTGGGAAGCAGCTTGAGTCCGATGATGGTGCTGGAAAACATCATCGCGGCCCCCACAATGAGCGATTCCGCCATACTGTAACCGAATAACCAGGCGGTCGATATCCCGAGCCCCGCGAACAGCGCCGAGCTGACCAGGGTGACAAACGTTGCCTTGCGAAACATATTCCACAGGTCCTGGGGATGGAGGTTCAGTCCCAACAGGAAAAGCAGGAATACCACGCCGACGTGCGAAAGGTCCTGCAACAGCGCGACGTCTTTGATCAATCCGAGCGCGGAGGGGCCGAAGGCTATGCCGAGAAATATGTAGGCGACAATCAGCGACTGGCGGGCATACAGTGCCGCGGTCGCGAGCGCAGCTGCGCCGGTGAAAATCAGAAATACGGAAAAAACGATGGATTGATCCAAGCCGGTATGTCCTCGCTATCTCCGTAGCCGGTTGCGCCGGACGACACGTCGCGTGTGTCGAGCCGCTGGGCTCCCAGCTGGCACTCCCGGGACAGGCAATCCCTTGCGCAAGGCACGCGTATTGTGCACGAGTAGAGTCAGAAAGACACCCGAGCCGCATGCGCTGCGAAGCGACTTTGGACCCGGAGGGGCGTCGCCGCAACGCCGTCGGTCGGCGGGCGAGCGCTACTCGTCGCTCTTTTTCAGTCCACGTTTCATTGAACTGACATCCAGTGGAACCACGGTCTCAGCTCTCGGTTCGTCGATGAAGCGGGGGCGCGCATTCATGCTGCGGCCGTGTTCTTTGGCCAGTTCCTGTTCGCGCGCGCTGATCAGTGCCAGACATTCGCGGATACCCTGCACCGTGTTGGCCGACAGCGGGTGACGCAAGCCGGGGTGCGGAGCGGTGTCCTTGGCGACATCGGTAAGGACACGCTTCATCATACGCAGGATGCGCTCTTCTTTGGTCAATTCTGTCTCAGTCATTTCGACACTGCTCCGTTGGCTTGTCTGGGCCGCTATTCTGCCACAGCGGCCGGCTGGCGCTGGAAAAAGGCGGTGATTAGACGGGTTATTGGCATTCCAGAGCTTCCCAGCGCCGGTAAGCGTCCTGCAAATCGGCCTCCAGGCTCGCAAGCCGCTGTCTCTCCGCGACAATGGTCTCACCGGGTAGTCGGTAAAATTCCTGCTCGGTCATACGGCTGTGCAGCTCGGCCACTTGGGCCTCCAGTTGCTCGATCTTTCCCGGCAGCTGTTCCAGCTCGCGCTGTTGCAGATAACCGAGCTTGCCCCCTGAGTGTGCCGGTCTGGCCCGGGTCGTGGCGCAGCCGTTCACCGCTCTCACGCTCAGGGTCTCGGAGGGCTGACGCTGACGCAGCCAGTCGGCATAGCCGCCGATATACTCGTTTACCGCGCCATTGCCTTCGAATACCAGGGTGCTGGTTACGACCTGATCAAGGAAGTGACGGTCGTGACTGACCAGCAACACCGTTCCCGAATAGCCGACCAGAAGATCCTCCAACAGCTCCAGGGTGTCCATGTCCAGATCGTTGGTGGGTTCGTCGAGCACCAGGAGATTGGCCGGTTTGCTGAACAGCTTTGCGAGCAGCAGGCGGTTGCGTTCACCGCCCGACAGCACCGCCACCGGGGTATGACAGCGGTCGGGCGAGAACAGGAAATCCTGCAGGTAACTGATAACATGGCGTCGCTGGTCGTCGATCTGGATGAACTCCCGGCCATCGGCCAGGTTATCGATGACCGAGCGGTCCGGGTCGAGTTGTGCGCGGCGCTGATCAAAATAGGCTGCAGCGATTCTGGTGCCCAGGCGGATGCGCCCGGTATCGGGTTGCAGTTCGCCTAGCAGCAGTCTGAGCAAAGTGGTCTTGCCGGCACCGTTCGGGCCGATGATGCCGACCTTATCGCCGCGCAAAATGGTTATGGTCAGGCCGTGGATCAGCTGACGGCCCTCGACCGAATAACCTGCGTCCTCCGCTTCGACCACCAGTTTTCCCGAACTGTCGGACTGCTGCGCACGGATCCTCGCGGTGCCGGTTGTCTCGCGGCGACTGCGCCGCTGTTCGCGCATCCTCTGCAGTGCGCGCACCCGTCCCTCGTTGCGGGTACGCCTGGCCTTGATGCCCTGCCGTATCCAGTTTTCCTCTTCGGCCAGCCTCTTGTCGAAGGTGCGCTGCCGCAGCGCCTCGCTTTCCAGCCACTCCTGTTTGCGGCGGCGATAAGTCTCGTAGTCCCCCGGCCAGTCGCTAATCACGCCTCGGTCGAGATCAACAATGCGGGTCGCCAACCTGTCAAGAAAACTGCGGTCGTGAGTGATGAAGAGCAGTGTGCCGGCGAAACTAGCCAGGAACTCCTCCAGCCATTCGATGGCCTGTATGTCGAGATGGTTGGTCGGCTCGTCCAGAAGCAGCAGATCAGGGTCGGACACCAGTGCCCGCGCCAGCAGCGCGCGGCGCTGCATGCCGCCGGACAGTTGTTCAAAACGCTCATCGGGGTTCAAGGTCAACCTGGACAGCACCGTCTCAACGCGCTGTTCGAGTGTCCAGCCACCCTGCACCTCCAATTCGTGCTGGGTGGTTTCCAGTTGTTGTAACAGCGTGCTGTCGCTTGCCAGTCCGGGTTCGATACTGAGCTGATGGAAACGCTTGATCAGCTCTCCGAGCTTGTCCAGCCCGCCAGCGACAAAGTCGAATACGGTTGCACTTATGCCTTCGGGCAATTCCTGGCCGAGGGTGGCGATTTTGAGCCCTTGTTGTCGCTCGATTTCGCCTTCCTCTGGCTGAATGCCGCCTTCGATGACTCTCAGCAGGGTCGATTTGCCGCTGCCATTACGTCCCACCAGGCAGATCCGTTCTCCTGGCTCGATGCTGAGATCGACGCCGTCAAGCAAGGCTGGACCGCCAAAGCCAAGGCGCAGGTTTCGAATTCGCAGTAATGGCATGGGATACCGAGCATAAGCCCCGGACGTTCACGGCTCAACTGCACGGGTAGCCGGCCGTTAACCTGCGCGACGACTCTATTCGGCTGCCTGGCTTGAATTTCCCGGACTGACAGCCCGCTGATGTTCAAAGGAAAAAATAAGCCGGGCCGATGCCCAGGACACTGCAGGCGGGCTGCCCCGGCCTGCCGAATGGGTACCGCATCACGCCGGCCGGCAGAGCGTTGCGCGACACTATAGGTTTGGAGCAGCTAACCTGGTAAAACAACACCATGTCAGACCGCGAGTTCTACGCAGACCCGACTGTTTTCGATATTTGGCATGAGCGCACCGGCGGCTGGTTCAGCATGCTGGTCGCGAGGCTGCGTCCCTACCTTTGGAGCGTCGCGTTTGCCTGCCTCGCGATGTTGTTGCTCGGCATTGCGCTGAGTGTGCTGGGTTATTCGGTCTACCAGCGGGTCGAGAGCGGTGCAAGTCTGGGCTGGAATCAGTCCATGGCCCAGTGGTTAACGGTTCTCATGGCGTTGCTGTCCTGTCACGGTATGGTCGCACAGGCGCTGACCGCCTGGCCCCGGGAGCGGGCGTTCCCCCCGTGCTTGCGCAAGCTGGTGCAACTGTGTGGTTTTCGCGCGCCTGCGGCCGCTGGCCGCCCGGCGGTAGCTGCGGCGCTTCCGTCGAGGACCCGCGCCGAAGCAGCAACGGCGCAAGAACTCAGGGCATTTTTCGTCGGCGCGCGGGCCGCCGGCGTCAACGTTGCGATCGCCAAGGCGCTGTTTGCCGCCGGAATCCGCTCGGTATCTCAGTTGCGTGCCGCTGAAGATGCACAGCTGCTGCAGATCCACGGCGTCGGGCCTGCCACGGTTCGCAGGCTGCGAAGCCACTTCAACTGACGGTCGTCCAGGCTAAGCCGCGTTCCCGTCGCGTTATCTGCTGTCAGCGTTGCAGGCTGCTGCGATCACGGATCGTGGGCCCGATAGCAGGCGGGCGTAAAGCGCGGCGAGCAGATCGCATAGAAAATCAGCTCACCGACGCCCGCATTGCGAATGCGTTGCGGCGTGTCCGGGGGTATACAAACCACGTCGCCGGGAACAACTCTGGCCGGTTCCAGGTCACCTATCTCCGCGATTCCGGTCCCCGCTACTACGAGGTAGCGTTCCCAGGTGTCGTCGAGACTGTGCCATTGGGTCGCCATGCCGGGCTCCAGACGCGCCCGCGCAATGGACACCTGCGGGTCGTCGGGGTGGTTGGCGACTTCCAGAATGTAGCATCCTTCCCTGAACCAGTATTCCTGTTCGGGTCGGGCGTGAATCACTTTGGGGTGCAAGGCGTTTTCCAGTGCGGTTAGTGTGAAGGGCTAAGCTGATGGTAGCAGCTGCGGTTCCGGGCGCCAGCGGGCGGCGCCCAGGTTTAGAATACGCTGCCTGGCGCCGCGACCTATACAGGAGTCACCATGTCACAGTCTGCATCTTTCGCTATCCATGCCCGCGAACTCGGGCCGATGGAAAATTTTGTTTACCTGATTGAAGACCAGGCCAGCGGCCGCGCCGCCGTGGTGGATCCCGCCTGGGATGTACCCGAGATCCTGGCACTCGCCAGGCAGCACGGCGTGCGCATCACCGACATCCTTCTGACCCATAGCCATCATGACCACATCAACGGCATCGAGGATGTGTTGAAGGCCCATGATGCCCAGCTGCATCTGCTGAAAGCCGAGGCCCGCTTCTGGGGCTCGTATCTGGAGGTGCCGACGCTGCACCACGGCGGGGACATCATCACCCTGGGTGAGACCGAAATCGAGGTGCTGCACACGCCCGGCCATACCCCGGGCTCGGCCTGCTACCGGGTTGCGGATCAATTGATCACCGGCGACACCCTTTTCGTGTTCGGCTGCGGGCGCTGTGATCTGCGCGGCGGTGATCCGGAGCAGATGTTCCATACGCTGCGAGACATGCGACAGCGTCTGGCCGACAGCACTGTTATCCTGCCGGGACACAACTATGCGGCAAAACCGACTTCGACTCTGGGCGAACAGAAAGACGGTAATCCGTTCCTGCATTTCGAGGACCTGGGCCGCTTTGTGCGCTACCGCATGCACTATCACGACAAGCACCGGGAGGAGCCGTACGGTCCCGTGTGCAAGGGCCACGAGATGCCAGACTAGGTTTACGGGATGGCGTGCCCCGCGCAAGCGGGCCTGGCACCGGAAACCGCTTGGCAGCAACACGTTCTTGTGCATGCTGTTAACAGGTTCTGACAACCGAGACAGAGTAACCGCGATGTCCGTCCCGGCTGCGTTTGCGGGTGTGATACTGATCTGGTCGACAACATCCCTGGCCATCCAGTGGAGCAGCGCGGATGGGGGGTTCCTGTTCGCGGTGACCGCGCGCATGGTGCTGGGCCTGATCTTCTGCTGGCTCGCGATCCGGTTGTCCGCAACTCGCGTGCCCTGGAACCCTCGCGCCCGCGGCGCCTACCTCGCAGCTGGCAGCGGCATTTACGGTGCCATGCTGCTGGTGTACTGGGGGGCGCAATATGTACCGTCCGGGTGGGTAGCCGTGCTATTCGCCCTGTCGCCCCTGGTGACCGGCGTGTTCTCGGCGCTGTGGCTTGCCGAGCAGAGGCTTAGCCTGCAAAAACTGGCGGGACTGATGGTCGGGCTGGTGGGTCTGGTGGTCATATTTGCCGGTGGAGCGGACTTCGGGCCGCGCGTGGAGCTGGGTGTGATCGCCGTACTGCTTGCTACCCTGCTGCATTCGGCCAGCGCGGTCTGGGTGAGGCGCCTGTCAGTCGACCTGCCCGCGATTGCCGTCACCGGCGGCGGTCTCGGTGTGGCAGTGCCGCTATTTCTGCTGACCTGGGTGGCAGTCGACGGCGCGTGGCCGGAGGCGCTTCCCAACCGGGCGCGTTATGCAATAGTCTATCTGGCGCTGTTCGGGTCGGTGTTGGGGTTCCTCTGCTATTTCTACCTGTTGCGCAGAGTCGAAGCGGTCAAGGTAAACCTGCTCACTCTGGTGACCCCGGTGACGGCGCTGCTGTTGGGGCACTGGCTTAACGGAGAAGCGCTGTCGGCCGAGGTGTGGATGGGTACTGGCCTGATCCTGCTCGGCCTGGGTCTTTATCAGTGGGACCTGCAGGGCCAGCTCTCTCAGCCCGAGCCAGACGGCTAGCCCGGCGTGCACTGGTTCATGCCGTGCCTTGGCGACTGGATGGGATGCCGGGCACGCTTGCTCGGTGCCGCGGGTCGGCCGGCAGGGAGGTAGGATGCTCAGGCGACTCTGGATTCTGGTAACGGCGGTTTCGTTGTCTGTCGCCGGTTGCCACACGTACGACCCCACCAGCGGTTACTATGGCAACCCGCTGGGCACCGGCGCACAACTCCAGATCATGACGGAACTCGTCGTTCCCGCCGGCCTCGCTCGGGTTTACGTCCAGTACGGAAAAACCATGGGTTACGGCGCGATGAACCAGTATGCGCCGTTCTGCTATTTTTTGATGCGGGAACCGTTACCGGTTGCGCAGACCATCCGTCCTGGCATGCTGCGGGTGGAATCGGTGTCGCTGAATGAAACCGAGGTCAGCAGGGTGCTACCGAGCCGGGTTGCCGCCGCGCACCTGTTCGTGCATTCGGACGGCAGGGGCGTGATCGCCTTGCAGTCCTATATGCGGGTCGCGGTTGACGGGCAGCCCGATGTTTACGCGCTGGTGTGTTCGGGCGCCTTCGCTGCGCCGATGGAAGCGAAGCCGATCCGTTTGAAGGAGTTGATGCAGGTGTTCGGCGAGCTGGTTGAAATCAGGGAGCAGGCGGGCTCGTGGCCTGATTGACGACCTTGTTCCAGCCGCCCTCTTTGCCTGGCGCGATATTGTGCCGGTCAGCGTACAGAATACCGACCATGTCGGCCACGGCGTTGGCGAAATTGCTGTTCGGATTCACGGCGCAATAGCCTTCCAGCCAGTCGAGAATGTCTGCCATGCTCTTTGCGCCGAGAATGTTGTACGTGCTGGCCCCGGCGTTGTTGACCGCAGACAGGTAGCCGGCCAGCCACTGGTGGTAGCGGCGTTCTACGGCGCCTGCACGGTCGCGGGCCACCAGATAAGTAGCGCAGTCCTCGCCGCCGACACCAAACACCGCATACTGGCCATCCATGTCGCGGGCTACAGCCGCGGATAGCCATAGCAGCCCGCCAAACACAACTGCCAAACACTCTACTAGTCGCCGTTTCATATTGGATGCCGTTGATTTTGTGGGCTTATCGGCCTGCATGTGCGGTTGCTTAAGCGCGCCGTTTTCAGCGGCGCAGCCAGCGCCACAGGTTGAGCAGGCTGGCCAGGGAGGCCGCCACATAGGTAAACGCTGCCGCGGTCAGGATCTGCTGGGCATGGCGGCGGTCGGTGTCAGATAAATAACCGCCGGCGTCCAGCAGTGGCAGCGCCCGCCGGAAGCTGGCGTCCCACTCGACCGGCAGGGTAATCAGGTGCACCAGTGCGGCAGAGCCGAAACTGGCCAGGCCGGCGATTAACATAATCCCCGCTGTGGCCGGTGCGCGGGTTACAACGGTAACCACAGGGGCCAGCACAATCAGCCCATTACCCAGCTGCTGGGCTGCCTGTGCCAGACTCGCGAGTCCGGTGCGCCAGCGCAGCGGCCGGTAGCCAAGCCGGTGCTGCAACGCATGGCCCACTTCGTGTGCTGCCACGGTGACCGCGGTCAGCGATTTGCCGTTGAACTTGTCGGGGGTCAGGCGCACGGTGCGGGTGCGGGGATCGTAATGATCGCCCACCGTACTGATTTCGACCTGCACGTCGTTCAGTTGCAGCCGCTGCAGCAGGTGTCGCGCAAACTCACCGCCAGTACCGGGGAACTCGTCCCGCGGCCCGGAGTGGCGTCTCAGCACCTGCTGCACCCACAGGTTAGGGCCAAACAGCAGTAGCAGCACGATCAGAGTGGCGGCAATAATGTGCATTGAAACCCTGACTAGCGGGGTAAGGGCAATGCATTATGGCACGATCATCGAGGCGCAGGATTTGCCCGGTTCGGGGTCGCCCCAGACTGGATTCGGTTCGCCGGGCTGACTGGTTTGCGCCTGCAGGCGGTTCCTGGCGCGAACGGCTTGCAGACTCCGCCCGCCTCATGGCTGTCTGCGCGCGCTGAACTATACTGAGAGCGGGACTCCCGCAACAAGGAGGGTAATGCCATGACTATTGCCAATCGAGTGGTCAATTATCTGGTCGAACAGGATGCCGACTACGACGTGATCGCTCATCCGCATTCCTCCAGCAGCCTGGAAACCGCGCAACTCGCGCATGTACCTGGCGAACTGATCGCCAAATCGGTGGTGCTTGAAGATGATCGCGGGTATCTGCTGGCGGTGTTGCCGGCCAGTTGCAGGGTCGATCTGGGCGAACTGCACCGTCAGACCAAGCGGCCCTTGGCGCTGGCCACCGAGGCAGAGCTGGAAGCGCTATTCAGAGATTGCGAGCCCGGGGCAGTGCCGCCATTCGGCAATGTCTACGAGCTCGAAACCATCGTCGACGACAGCCTCGCGGAACAGTCCGACATCTATTTCGAGGCGGGCGATCATGAGCAGCTTATCCATGTCAGCGCCGAAACCTTTGACGCCCTGATGGGCGACGCGCAACACTCAGGGTTCAGTCGTCACATGTGATTGCGACGACGGGAACAGGCCTGGACCTGTTCCCGTTGCTGCTATCTGGTCGATCCGTATTGGTGCGCCGGCTTGCCCGTCACGGGCTGACGGTTTGTCGACCGATGGAATAGTAGGTGAATCCCTGCTTGGCGAGAAAGTCCGGGTCGTAGAGGTTGCGCCCGTCGAAAATGAGGGGCGCCTTGAGGGTGCTGCGAATGTGGTCGAAATCCGGGCTGCGGAACTGGTTCCACTCAGTGATCACTACCAGTGCATCGGCGCCCTCCAGTGCGTCGTTGGCGGATTCACACAGCACCAGGTCGGGGCGTGTGCCGTAGATGCGAGCCGTTTCCTGTTCCGCTTCCGGGTCAAAGGCGCGTACCGCTGCGCCCTGCTCCCATAGAGCTTCCATCAGCACCCGGCTGGACGCTTCGCGCATGTCGTCGGTATTTGGCTTGAAGGCGAGACCCCAGAGGGCGAAGGTTTTGCCGCGCAGCTGGCCATTGTAGTGCAGTGATATCTTGTCAACCAGCTTTCTTTTTTGTCGGAAGTTGACCGCCTCCACTGCGTGCAGCAGTTCCGGTGTGTAGCCATTTTCCAGTGCCGTGCGTTCCAGGGCGCGCACGTCCTTAGGGAAACAGGATCCCCCGTAGCCGGCGCCTGGATAGATGAACTGGTAGCCGATGCGCGGGTCGGAGCCGATGCCGATGCGCACCTGCTCGATGTCGGCGCCCAGCTGCTCGGCGATATTCGACAGCTCGTTCATGAAGCTGATTTTGGTCGCCAGGATGGAGTTCGCTGCGTACTTAGTGAGCTCCGCCGAACGGATGTCCATGGCCAGAATCCGCTCATGACTGCGGTTGAACGGTGTATAGAGCGCGCGCAGCAGCTCCGTGGTCCTAGGGTTGTCGGTACCGATGACAATGCGGTCGGGACGCATGAAGTCGTCAATCGCCGCGCCTTCCTTGAGAAATTCCGGGTTGGACACCACGTCGAATTCGATGTTTGCTCCGCGCTTGTCGAGTACCGACTGGGTCTGTGCCCGCACTCGGTCAGCAGTGCCAACCGGCACTGTCGATTTGTTGACGATTATGCGGTAGTCGCTGAGGTGCTGGCCGATGGAGCCGGCGACCGCCAGTACGTGCTGCAGATCGGCCGAACCGTCTTCATCCGGCGGGGTGCCGACAGCGATAAACTGAAACAGCCCATGTGCCACCCCCTCGGCGGGGTCCAGGGTGAAATTCAGCCGCCCGGCCTCCTGGCTGGATCGCAGCATCTCGGTCAGGCCAGGCTCGTAAATCGGGCTTTCGCCGCGCTGCAACTGCTCTATTTTGGCTGGATCGATGTCGACGCACAGGACGTCATTGCCGACCTGTGCCAGGCAGGCGCCTGTCACCAGTCCCACATAACCAGAGCCGTAAATGGTTACCTTCATGATTGAAAACCCCAGATTCCATCAAAGCGTTAGGATTCTATAACGATGCCGCCGTCAGGCCGGACGGCAGTCGCCCGCAGGCGCCGCCGCCCGGATGGTAGCAGGAAGCGTGTTCGGGGTCAGGTTTCGGCCGCTGCGCCCGATCCTCAACATTTCATTTTTATTGACAAAACCGCGCCCCTTCACAGTTGACAGCGGTGGGAGCCTCGCTCAAAATACGCGGCTTGCGTTTGGGAGGGGTTCCCGAGTGGCCAAAGGGATCAGACTGTAAATCTGACGGCTCAGCCTTCGGAGGTTCGAATCCTCCCCCCTCCACCAGAGCTTTGTGGCGCCGCGACGCGGGCGGGACTGTGGCTACTGCATATTGGGGCGGCCACCTCAGTGGTTCCCCTGCATTGTCGGGGTGCTGAACCGCGTTGCGGGTTCGGTGGTATGGTGTGGCGCGCGCCTCGCGGCGGGAGATGAGGGAGGCTGGCCGGATGCTGGCTCTCGATGAGATTAGGTAAGTTTGGCGGTACCCGTCGGAGCCGGGAGCAAGCGCAGCGCTGCGCTGGGTCTTGGTGGGCGGGTGCCGCCGCGGCGTCTTTCGGGTTGGGGGAGCAGGGTGGCGCGTCCAAGCGCAGCGGGCCCGCGGCAAGCCGACAGCCGTCTGAATTGCGGGTGTAGTTCAACGGTAGAACCTCAGCCTTCCAAGCTGATGACGTGGGTTCGATTCCCATCACCCGCTCCAAGGCAGATTTTGCCCATATAGCTCAGTCGGTAGAGCACTTCCTTGGTAAGGAAGAGGTCACCGGTTCAAATCCGGTTATGGGCTCCAGAGTTCGATCAGGTGGTGTCCTGGTCAGGTTGAGACAATTTGGCGAACACCAAACGGGGAGAAACGTCTGATGTCCAAGGCAAAATTTGAGCGTACGAAGCCGCATGTGAATGTGGGAACGATTGGTCACGTTGACCA
>Ga0209536_100013385_pt1 | contig 11835 bp, 8 predicted proteins | sample DeeMarSeWOR28_12_FD_187461 | JGI IMG/M metagenome (GOLD analysis project Ga0209536, IMG submission 187461) | Marine sediment microbial communities from White Oak River estuary, North Carolina - WOR-2-8_12 (SPAdes) (version 2) | ecosystem: Environmental > Aquatic > Marine > Intertidal zone >...
CCTCATCGAGGCTTGCGCCATACCGGCGAGAAACATTGTCGCAGTGACTTTTACCAACAAAGCGGCGCGCGAAATGCGTGAACGGGTCAGCCGGCTGCTGCAGAAAGACGCCGGCAAGGGACTGATAGTATCCACGTTCCATACCCTGGGCATGCGCATACTGCGTCGCGAAGCGAAAACCCTCGGCTACAAACCGAGCTTTTCGATTTTCGACAGCCAGGACAGTCTGCACCTGATCGATGAGCTGCTGCGCAGCCGCCCGGCTGCATTTGCAGCCGATGCCCTGCGCAACCGGATATCCGACTGGAAAAACGAACTGGTATTGCCGGCGCAGGCGGTCAAGCTGGCGCAGAGCGAGTTCGAACTGGCGGCCGCGCTGCTGTATGCCGAATACCAGCGCAACCTCAAGGCCTACAACGCGCTTGATTTCGATGACCTTATTCTGCAGCCGGTGCTGGCGCTGGGCGAACACAGCGAGGTGCGCGAGCACTGGCAGAGCCGTGTCAGGCACCTGCTAATGGACGAGTACCAGGACACCAACACTGCGCAATACCAGCTGGTGCAGCTGCTGGTAGGCAGGACCACACCCTTTACCGCAGTAGGCGATGACGATCAGTCCATTTACGCCTGGCGCGGCGCGAATCCCGAAAACCTGCGGCGGCTCAAGGACGATTTTCCGCGCCTCAAGGTCGTCAAGCTGGAGCAGAACTATCGCTCCGCAGGTTGCATCCTTAAATGCGCCAACCAGCTGATTTCCAACAACCCGCACGTGTTCGAAAAGCGGCTGTGGAGCGCGCTCGGCTACGGCAGCCCGCTCAAGGTACTTGGCTGCCGCGACGGCGACCACGAGGCCGAGCGCGTGGTTTCGGAGATCCTGCATCACCAGTTCACCCACGGCACCCGCCACGGCGAGTACGCCATCCTGTATCGCGGCAATCACCAGTCGCGCAGCTTCGAAAAGGTGCTGCGCGAACACGGTATCAGCTACCACCTGAGCGGCGGTACCTCCTTCTTCGAGTACGCCGAGGTCAAGGACCTGCTCGCCTATCTGCGTCTGCTGGTCAACACCGACGACGACCGCGCCTTCCTCAGGGTGGTGAACACGCCGCGCCGCGAACTGGGCGCCGCCACGCTGGAAAAGCTCGGCGCCTTCGCTTCGCAGCAGGGTCTCGGCCTGCTGGCGGCGTGCTTCGAGACCGGCCTGGCGCAATGCCTCAACAAACGTGCCCTGACGCGTCTGCAGGAGTTCGCCGCATGGGCTGTGGCGCTGGCCGACGAGGCACAGCGTGGCGATGCCATGGCGGTGGTGCATCAGCTCATCAAGGACATCGATTACCGGTCCTGGCTGCAGGACAATGCCAAGGATCCGAACGAGGCCGAGCGGCGTCTGCAGAACGTCGAGGAGCTGATCGGCTGGCTGGAACGCATGGCCAAACCGGACGAGCAGGCGCCCGGACTGGCCGACATGGTCAACCGCGTCAGCCTGCTCGACCGCCTGGACCGAAATGACGAAGGCAACGACAACTGTGTGCGCCTGATGACCCTGCACGCCGCCAAGGGCCTGGAGTTCCCGCACGTGTTCATGGTCGGCATGGAAGAAAATCTGCTGCCGCACCGCAGCAGCATCGAGGCGGACGACTTCGACGAAGAGCGCCGGCTGGCCTACGTCGGCATCACCCGGGCGCAGAAAACCCTGACCCTGAGCTACGCCAGGAAGCGGCGCCGCGGGGGCGAGTGGGAGAGCTGCGAACCGAGCCGTTTCCTCACCGAACTGCCGCAGGAAGACCTGCGCTGGGACAAACCGGGCGGCGCAAAGAACGCCGACGAACAGAAGCAGCGTGGCCAGGCCCACCTGGCCCAGCTGCGCGGCCTGCTGGCCTGACCGCCCGAACGCCGACAGGCGCATAAAAAAGGCCGCCCGCGGGCGGCCTCCTGCTTATCTGGCTGGGAAATCCCTACAGGCCACTCTGCGACAGCATGTATTCGATCGCCCCTTTCAGCTCTTCATCGGAGCAGGTCGCACAAGTGCCCTTGGGCGGCATGGCGTTCAAGCCATTGACGACGCTGGACAGCAGGCTGTCGAGCCCCTTGGAGGCGCGCGCCGCCCAGGCGCCCTGATCACCCACCTTGGGCGCCCCGGCGACGCCGCTGGCGTGGCACGCCATGCAGGCGCTGTTGTACACCTGGTCGCCCGAACGCGGCGCCGCGGCGGCAGCAACGGCACTGGCAGGCGCGCTGGCGGGTACCGACCCCACGTTGACCTGGCCGACCGGGCGAATATTTTCCTCGATCTTGGCCTGCATGCGGCCATCGTGATCCTCGTCGACCAGGTCACTGGTGACAATGTTCGCGACGGCGTAAAACAGCACGGCAATCACCACCAGGCCGACGAGAACACCGATAAAGGTACTCATAAATGCTTTGTCTTCGTGGCTCACCTGAACCCCCTGAATTTCAACTGATTAATATGGACTGCCCTGGGCGTGAGGCGGTCGCCGGACCCGAGACTGGCGGGCAAGTATAACGGCAAACATCTGTTCGGGAAAGAAAAACCCTGGCAGTTCACTAAAGTATTGGCGCCCGCGTGCCGTCATCCCAGGTAAGGGAATCGAGCAACCGCGCAGGGACCGCCCGCGAGGTACAGCACCATGAACGTCGATACCCAGTTCCAGCACGCCCTCCCCCCCGCCGCACCCACGCGGTCTGTCCACCAGCAACCCGATCAGGCTTCGGCACGCCCCGTGGAACGTCCCCATCACGCTGAGCCTGCTGACAACGACACGCGGCAGCGGGGCACCGAGAAAGAGCTGCCGCACAACCCGCGTCAGCCCAGCGAAGGAGAACGCGTTCGGCAGCAAGCAGAACTTCCCGACCCGGAAAAACGCGAGCCGGAGAACCTGCAGGCACGCGACCGCGAGGTGCGCGCTCACGAAGCGGGGCACAAGGCGCCGGTCGGCGAGCTGCTCGATGTCATCGTCTGAGGACCTTGCCATGAAAATCGACGGCACCCTTTCCCACGCCATCAGCGCTATCCAACATGGGCTCGGCAGCGCGCGCCAGCATGCCACCGAAATCGCCAGCGCCGACCAGCTCGGCGCCGGGGACCCCGACAGCCTGGCCGACCCACTGGTCGGCCTCATCCAGGACCGACTGCAGGTATCCGCCTCTGCCGAGGTGCTGAAAGCCGCCGATGACATGATCGGTTCCCTGCTCGACGCCAAGGCCTGAATCAGCACTGGCGGGTGGCGAGGTAGTCCCGCCAGCCTCCCCAGCGTGTCACGTCCTCGGCGTCGGCAATGGCGCAAGGTTCGCAGATAAAACCGCTCACCCAGCGACCATCCTCCAGCTCCACCTTGCCCAGCCCCAGCGGCGCGGGTATCAGCTGCAGGAAATCACCGACCTGCTCGCGCGGCATGGCCCAGACCTCGACTTCGATCGCCGCTCCCCCGGCATCGCGCACCAGCCCGGGCCGGTGCGGGGGGCCGCCAGCCAGTGCATACAAGCGATAACCGGCGCTGGTGCGCGTCTGCTGCATCAGCCAGGCCCCGCGCTCGGTCAGCTGCGGGTTGAGGGGCAACCCTGACAGGTGGGCACCGCACACGGCGATGGGAACAACGCCCTTGGGTGGACCGAGACTGGCGCCCGCCGCTGCTAACTCTTCGCCGGTAGCGCCCAGGGGCAGCCCGGCGGCCTGCTGCAGGCGTTCCGCCAGCGACAGCAGCGCCGCGTCGGCGAACGCCTCGCCGACCAGCGTCACACCGAAGGGCAGTCCATTGTCCTGAAAGCCGGCTGGCACCGCGACCGCGCACAGGTCCAGCAGGTTCATGAAGTTGGTGTAATAACCCAGGTTGCTGTTGAGCCCGACCGGATCCGCCTCCACTTCATCGATGCGATAGATCGTGCCGGCGGTCGGCGTCACTATGAGATCAACCTGTTGCCAGGCGCGTTCACTGGCACGACGACACTCCATCAGGCGGTAGTGCGCCCGGAACGCGTCGACCGCCTTACCCTGGTTACCGCGCGCAATGATCCCGCGGGTTACAGGGTGCACGGCGTCGGGCCGCGCCTCGATAAAATCCCCGACCGCGGCGTAACGCTCGGCCAGCCAGGGACCCTCGTAGAGCAATCGGGCGGCGGACAGAAACGGCTCTAAATCGATGCTGACCGGCTCCCCGCCGAGCGCCTGGAGACGCTGCAGCGCCTGGTCAAATAGCGATTCAGCCGCAGCGTTGCCAAAGAATTCAAGCTGGGCGGGACGCGGGACACCGAAACGAAACCGCTGTGGGTTGAAGCCTGGCAGGGCGACCGGCTCGGGGCGCGCGAAGGTATCCTGCAGGTCAAAACCGCTGCAGCACTCCAGCACCCGTTTTGCATCGGCGCAATCGAGGCTAAAAATCGAAACACAGTCCAGCGAGCGGCAGGCGGGTACCACGCCACGGCTACTCAGCAGGCCGCGGGTGGGCTTGACGCCGATCAGGTTGTTGAACGCCGCCGGCACCCGGCCGGAACCCGCGGTGTCGGTGCCGAGCGCAAAACTGACCTGGCCCAGTGCCACGCAGACCGCCGAGCCGGAACTGGAGCCGCCAGCGATGTAGTCCGGATCGAAGCTGTTCTCACACGCACCGTACGGGGAGCGCGTGCCCACCAGACCGGTGGCGAACTGGTCGAGGTTGGTCTTGCCGATGGGGATGGCGCCCGCCTCGATCAGGCGCTGCACCACAAAAGCGTGGTGTTGCGGCCCATAAGCGTAATCGGGACAGGCGGCTGTGGTGGGCAGGCCGGCCAGGTCGATGTTGTCCTTGATGGCAAAGGGAATGCCATACAGGGGGAAGTCATCGGGCGACTTGTCGGCCAGCGCCTTCACATAAGCCTGCAGCTGTTGGCGCGACAAGCGGCTGATCCAGATATGCCGGCCGCCCTGCCCCTCGATACGTGACAGCACCAGTTCGAGGATTTCGCCCGGCGTGCAACGCCCCTGGCGATACGCTTCGAGCAGGGTTCCCACCGCCAGACTCTGATCACGGCTCAGCATGGGGCTCAGTCCTCGAGCTCCAGAATGACGAGCGCCTGGCCGGCCTTGACCGGGCTGCCCTGCGCGCACAGCACCTCGCGCACCACACCGGCCTCGTCCGATTCGATGGCGATTTCCATTTTCATGGCCTCGACTACCACCAGCGTATGGCCGATCTCAACCCGTTCACCCGCCTGCACCGGCACCTCCCACACGCTGCCGGTCACCGGTGCAGCGACGGCGAGACAGCCGTGCGGAACTTCGAAGGGCGCATCCGAGCTCGACACCTCGTCGGGCAGCTCCGCCGCATAGTGGGCCTGGCCGGCCCGCTCCCAGCGCTCGCGTTCGGCCTCGAAGGCCGCCTGCTGCCGGCGCTTGAAGGCGTCGATGTCCGCGCTCTTATCGGCCAGGAAGCGGTTGTAGTCACGCAGCTTCAACACGCTGTGCTCGATGCGCAGGCTGAAATCGCCCTGGATGAAGTCTTCGCGCATCTGCGCCAACTCTTCGGTGGAAACCGGGTAGAAGCGGAGCTGGTCGAAAAAGCGCAGCAGCCACTGCTTACCGGCGCGGAAATCCGCGGTCTGCCGATAGCGGTTCCACATCTGCACGGTGCGGCCCACGAACTGGTAGCCACCCGGACCCTCCATGCCATACACGCACAGGTAGGCGCCACCGATGCCCACGGCGTTTTCCGGGGTCCAGGTGCGGGCCGGGTTGTACTTCGTCGTTACCAGGCGGTGACGCGGATCCATCGGTGTTGCCACCGGCGCACCGAGGTAGACATCGCCCAACCCCATCACCAGATAGCTGGCGCTGAACACAATGTCCCTGACCTGGTCGATGGATTCCAGGCCGTTGATGCGGCGGATGAACTCGATGTTGCTGGGGCACCAGGGTGCGTCGGGACGCACTGACTGCGTGTACTTGTCGATCGCCTGGCGGGTAGCGGGATCGTCCCAGGACAGCGGCAAATACACAATGCGGCTCGGCACCTCCAGGTCGTCAACGGCGGGAAGCTCAGCTTCCCCCGCGCGCAACCGCCCCAGCAGCTCGGACTGGCTGATGACACGGCTATCGTAGTGCAGCTGCAGGGAGCGGATGCCCGGCGTGAGATCGAGAATGCCGTCTATGGTCTGGCCCCGAATCCACTCCATCAGGGCGTGCACTCGGAAACGCAGGTTGAGATCCAGCACCAGCGGACCGTATTCGACCAGCAGATAGCGGTCGCCCGCCTGCCGGTAGCAGACCGCCACGCTGTCGCCAGCCGCTGCGCTGAGATGCAGCACCGGTGAGGCCGTGTCGTCGGGCCGCAGCGCTGCAGACGCGACTTCGTAGCTGCCGGCCAGCGCCGTCACGGCCGCGTCCTGGGCGCGTTCGCGGCGTCCGGCTTCGTCCGTACCGATACACTGGAAGCGGATGGTGTCCCCCGGCCGCAGCTGGCCCAGTTTCCACAGTTCCGCCTGCACGATGGTGGCCGGGCACACGAAGCCTCCCAGGCTCGGCCCATCGGGGCCGAGTATCACCGGCATGTCGCCGGTAAAATCGATGCTGCCGATGGCATAGGCATTGTCGTGAATGTTGGAGGGGTGCAGCCCGGCTTCGCCGCCGTCCTTGCGCGCCCACTGCGGCTTGGGGCCCACCAGCCGGACTCCCGTACGGCTGGAGTTGTAGTGCACCTCCCAGTCGGTGGAAAAGAAGGTGTCGATATCCGCAGCGGTGAAAAAGTCCGGCGCGCCGTGCGGGCCATACATGACCCGGATATCCCAGTGGTGGCCATAGCCAGGGATCAGCTGGCGGGGAACCGACCGGCAGGATGCATCCAGCGTTGCACCCCGATTCAGACGCAGCACATCCCCGACCTGCAGGGTGCGGCCGGCGTGACCGCCGAACTGCCCGAGCGTAAAGGTGGCCTTGCTGCCCATGTAGTCGGGCACATCGAATGCGCCCGCCACCGCCAGATAGGTTCGGTTGCCTGGACCCTCGATGCCGCGCAGCTTGAGCGTGCTGCCGGCCCGCACCGCCAGCGGTGTCCAGTAGGCCACGGCTTCGCCATCCAGCAACGCTTGCATGCGTGCGCCCGTCAGCGCAATAACGGTATCGGTATTGAACTTCAGCGTGGGGCCCGTCACGGTGAGCTCCAGCGCAGCTGCACCTTCGGGGTTGCCGACGGCCCGGTTGGCAAGCCGCAACGCCAGATGGTCCATGGGACCCGAGGGCGGCACACCGATGTCCCAGTAGCCAGTACGCCCGGGGTAGTCCTGCAACATGGACTGGGTCCCCGGCGACAGTACGTCGATGCTCAGGGGTCGGAACTCGAAACGATCCAGGTAGCGCGTATAGTGCTCACCCCGGGCGAATACCCCGTCCACCAGCACCTGGCGCAGATACGCCAGGTTCGATTCGATGCCATACAGGGCGGTGCGCTCCAGGGCATGATTCATGCGAGCACAGGCGGTGGCACGATCGTCGCCCCGCACAATGATCTTGGCCACCATGGGATCGTAGTGAGGCGGCACCTCGCTGCCCCGCTCCACCCAGGAATCCACGCGCACATCGGGCGGGAACACCAGCTCGGTGAGCACCCCGGAGGCCGGCTGGAACTGCTTGCCGGGATCCTCGGCATACAAGCGCACCTGGATCGCATGGCCCGAGGGCTGGTGGGAATAGGCGCGCAGGAAATCGCGTTCACCGGCGGCCAAGCGCACCATCCACTCCACCAGGTCCACGCCGGTGACTTCCTCGGTAACACCGTGCTCGACCTGCAGGCGGGTGTTTACTTCCAGAAAATAGAATTCCCCCGTCCGGGTATCGTAGACGTACTCGACGGTACCGGCGGAACGGTAACCGACCGCCTGCCCGAGGCGCACCGCGGCATCCATCAGGCGCCGACGCACCCCCTCGGAGATGCCCGGCGCCGGCGTTTCCTCAATCACTTTCTGGTTGCGGCGCTGCACCGAGCAGTCGCGCTCCCCCAGCGCCACCACCTGCCCTCCGCCGTCACCGAAGATCTGCACCTCGATATGGCGCGCGATCTCGACGTACTTCTCCAGGAAGATGCCGCCCTGGCTGAAATTGCTGCGCGCCAGACGCTCCACCGAGTGATAGGCCTCGTTCAGTTCCGGTTCGCCCCAGCACAGCTGCATGCCGATGCCGCCACCGCCGGCGGTGCTCTTGAGCATCACCGGGTAGCCGATGCGCAGTGCCTCGCGCTGTGCGTGCGCCAGATCGTCGAGCAGGCCGCTGCCCGGGAGCAGCGGCACCCCGTTCGCGTGTGCCAGCTGCCGCGCCGTGTGCTTGAGGCCAAAATCGCGCATCTGTTGTGCAGTGGGACCGACGAAAGCGATACCGGCCGCCTCGCAGAGTTCGGCGAAACCGGCGTTCTCGCTCAAAAAACCGTAGCCCGGATGAATCGCCCCGGCGCCGGTGTCCTGAGCCACCTGCAGAATACGCCTGTGGTCCAGGTAGCTGGCCGCAGCCGGCGGCGGCCCGATGCAGATGGCTTCATCGGCCTGACTGACGTGCAGCGAGTGCCGGTCGGCCTCTGAATACACCGCGACCGACTGGATGCCCATGCGCTTCAGGGTACGGATGATGCGGCAGGCAATAGCGCCGCGGTTGGCTATCAGGACTTTTCTGAACATGGCGAACTGTGAATTAACCGCGAAGGACGCTAAGGACGCAAAGCATCGATAAATGCAATTCGGGCGACATCTTGTGGCAACGGCCCCTAGCTCATAATCGATCGCGCGGGAAGGCGACGCTGGTACACACAAGAAACCCTCGCGTCCTCAGCGTCCTTCGCGGTTAGCATTCCCTCTACCGGGTCGTCCCGGATCCATTTAAGGCCCAACGGGTCGTCCCGTCGGCCAATCTGTGTCTACTGCGGGTCCCACACCAGCACTTCCACCGGGGTCGGGTTGTAGGCGTTGCAGGGGTTGTTCAGCTGCGGGCAGTTGGAGATCAGTACCAGCACGTCCATCTCGGCGCGCATCTCCACGTAGCGGCCCGCCTCGGAGATGCCGTCCTCGAAGGTCAGCTTGCCCTCCGGAGTCACTGGCACATTCATGAAGAAATTGATGTTGCTGGACAGGTCGCGTTTGCTCATGCCGTTGTCCCACTCGGCCAGCGCCAGCAGGAAACTGTCGCGGCAGCTGTGCATGTGGCGCTTCTCCAGCGCATAGCGCACCGTGTTGCTTTCCGCCGAGCAGGCGCCGCCCAGGGTGTCGTGGCGGCCGCAGGTGTCAGCGACGATGGTCAGCATCGGGTTGCCTGCATTGGACAACAGCACGGTTCCCGCCGTCAGGTAGATGTTGCCCTGTTCGCGGATGGTGGTATTGGCATCGTAGCGCTCCTCCGGGTCGGCGGCGCTGTAGAACAGCGTATCCACCGCCTGGTTGCCCTCCAGATCCAGGATACGCAACACCTGGCCTTTACTGATTTCCTTCATGAACGGCTCACCCGCCGGCACCACGTGGCGAAACGCTGCGCTGGCGGAATCGAGCGCGCTTTCAACAAGTCCACTGCTCATGACAAATTTTCCTCCGCTGCTCAGCCGTACAGGCGCTCGGTATTGATAAACGCCCGCTGGTTTTCCGGGCAGGCGTTGCGGCAGGGATCGTCCGCGCCGGCGGCACCGGAGCGCCACGCCGCCAGGCTGATCGCGCGCGGATTGTAACGGGGTTCCGGGTCGAGCGGATGCTGGCAGGTGGACAGCACCACCAGCGCCGGCATCTCGAAGCGCAGGTCGATGCAGTCGCCGGCGCCGGAATTGCCTGTGTGGAACTGCAGGGCACCGCTGTCGTCCACCGTGACCTTGCTGAACAGGTTGAGGTTGGCCACCAGGTCACGCCTTCCCAGGCCGTATTTGCCCAGTTCGTTGACCAGACTGTCGTAGCCGTTGCGGTGATAGTCGTTACGGTGTTCCTGGTAGCGCGCCTCGCCGTACTTGCGTTTCACCATGCGGGCATTCGATACACCGCCGATGGTGTCGTGCCAGCCGCAGCTGTCCTGGGCCACCGAGCACAGCACCCGCCCCATGTCCGAATAACACACCTTACCGGCGCACAGAAACGCCGTGTGCTGGCCCTTCAGGGTATCCGCCATATTATAGCGCTCCAGCCGGTCCTCATGGTTGTAGAACAACATCGACACGTTGGCACCCCCTTGCAGGTCGGTGACCCGCAACGTGACACCGCGACGCAACACACCTGACCAGTGAGCGCCACCGGGCACCTCCTCTTCCCAGAGCACCAGCTGCCGGTCAAGCTCGGTGGCAAAACTCTGTGGCATTTTGTCTCTCCTCTTGGTACTTCATCATACCGGCAGCGGATGCAGCGGCGGAATGATTGCCGTGGTCAGCTGCAGCTTGCCGGTGATCACGCCCCGGCAGGTCAGCATGCGGTCGGCGATATGCTGCAGCTGCTGCGCCGGCCCCTGCACCAGGATCACCTCCATGGTGTGGGCATGCATCAGGTGCACGTGCAGCGAGCTGATCACTTCGCTCAGGTGCTGGTGCTGGAGGTCCGCCAACTGCTGCTTCAAGCCGGGCGTGGAATGGTCGTAGACCAGGGTAATGGTGCCGGCCATGATATCCTCACCCAGTTCCTGCCGGTGCTCCACCAGCTGCTGATTGACCATCTCGGCAATCGCCTGCGAGCGGCTTTCGAACCCGCGCGCCAGCACCATGCTGTCCAGCTGCCTGAGCAGGCGCTCGGGCAGCGACACGCTGATGCGGCTGACCGCCTGTCTGACGACTGTGCTCATGCTCAGAACAGATGACTGTAACGCTCAACTTCCCAGTCGGAAACAGTCTGGTGGTACGACTCCCACTCCTTGACCTTGTAGTGGATGAATTCGTCGCGCAGTTCTGTGCCGAGCACCTGCTCGACAAAGGGATCGCCGGCGAAAGCGCCGACCGCCTCGATCAGGTTCTGCGGCAAGAACTCGATACCGCGCGCCTCGCGCTCCGCATCGCTCAGTTCATACAGGTTGTCATCCTGGGGCTGGCCGGGATCGATGCCCTCGCGTATCCCCTCCAGACCGGCCGCCAGCGCCAGGGTCGCCGCCAAGTAGGGATTCACCGAGCCGTCGGCATTGCGCGATTCGCAGCGCCCGCCGTTCATGGGCACACGCACCGAGTTGGTCCGGTTGTTGGAACCGAACGAATTGAACACCGGCGCCCAGGAGAAGTAGGCCATGTCGCCCTGGCGCACCAGCCGCTTGTAGCTGTTCACAGTGGGCGAGAACACCGCGCACAGCGCCCGGCCGTGCTTGATGATGCCGCCGATGAACTGGTAGCCCATCTCGGTGAGACCCAGGCCCTTGGGATCGTTCGCCGGGTCACAGGCGAACAGATTGCGGCCGCCGTTGAGCTCGTACAGCGACATGTTGAAATGCGCGCCATTGCCGGTGCGGTTGGCGAACGGCTTGGGCATGAAGGTCGCAAGCAGACCCTCTTCCTTGGCGTAGTGCTTGGTCATGTAGCGGAAGAAGATGAAGCGGTCGCAGGTGGTCAGCGCATCGGCATACTTGAAGTCGAACTCGTACTGGCCGTTGGCGTCTTCGTGGTCGAAGGAATAGAGATCCCAACCCAGATTGTTGATGCAGGTGGCGACCTTGTCCAGCCAGGTGAACTGGTCCAGGAAGCCGCGCACGTCGTAGCAGGGTTTCACCAGCCGGTCGTCGGGATTGGGAATCGACAGGCTGCCGTCGGCGTGCTGTTTCAGCACAAACAGTTCTCCCTCGATGCCGAGGTTGAAACCGTAGCCCAGCTCTGCGGCCTGGCCAAGGACTTTCTTCAACGCCACCCGGGTGTTGATTTCGTA
>Ga0209536_100013386_pt1 | contig 11834 bp, 10 predicted proteins | sample DeeMarSeWOR28_12_FD_187461 | JGI IMG/M metagenome (GOLD analysis project Ga0209536, IMG submission 187461) | Marine sediment microbial communities from White Oak River estuary, North Carolina - WOR-2-8_12 (SPAdes) (version 2) | ecosystem: Environmental > Aquatic > Marine > Intertidal zone >...
TATGGCAATAATACCTGCAATACTCGCAACCTGCTGGAAGTTTGCCAGGCACATAACGTCAAGCACTTTATTTTTTCATCCACCGCGGCGGTATACGGTATGCCAGCTGGCGACACAGTCAGAGAAGAATCGCCGCTTGCACCGATCAATGCCTATGGCACATCCAAACTCATGTCGGAATGGATGCTTCGTGATCTGGCGCAAGCAAGTAATATGAAATATGTTGCATTACGTTACTTTAATGTTGCCGGTTGTGATCCTGCCGGCAGGATCGGCCAATCCACTCCTGGCGCAACATTATTAACCAAGGTGGCATGCGAAACGGCCATAGGTAAACGACAATCGATTTCGATTTATGGTACCGACTACCCAACCAGGGATGGTACAGGGGTAAGAGACTACATCCATGTAGTGGATCTTGCCGATGCGCATATCAAGGCACTGGATTATTTAAGAAACGGCGGCGACTCCGTCACATTGAACTGCGGCTATGGTCACGGCTACAGCGTGCGTGAAGTCCTGGATGCAGTTAAGCACGTCAGTAATGTGGATTTCGAGATCAAGGAAGAACACCGGCGGCCGGGCGATCCGGCATCCTTAATTGCAGAAGCCAGCAAGATACGCCGCGTGTTTGAATGGACACCAAAGTATGATGATCTGGAACAGATCGTGAAAAGTGCCTATGAATGGGAGAAAAGACTGAAAAATGGTGAAGGCTACGAGTAAGAGGTTATAATGTTGACCAATATGTACTAAATATTGCTCGACTTTTATTTCTGGATTTTTACACTTGATGTAATTTTCAAATGCTTCATAGATTGGCGCAACTTTATCATAAAATTTGGTCTTGCGCCGACAACATATAAGATTTTCATCAACGTCCCTTTAGCTTCAATTTATTTTGTAATTATTTGTCTTTTCCCCAATTAGTGCATACTGAACATAACACCATTTTCTTCAATATTGAGTATGATTTTCAAAAGGTACAGGTATTTATGGTTCAAGAGAAATAAAAATTTTTCTTCACTAGGAAAACGGCGGTAATCGATCGCAGATATTTAGTGTTTGTTATTCTAAAAGGTGTTTTTCTAAAAATTATTACCCTCTAATACACAAAAATTGGGCGAGCTGGATTATTAAACCCCCCTGCACCGAATCACCAGCTACTTTTTATAACCGCACAAACACTAGCAGTTTTTCTAACAAGACTATCTATATCTAAATGCAGTTCACATTTTTACATCTCATTATTGTGTAAAACGTATTCATAACGTATCCCAAACTCTTGATATCCAATTGTTTTTCATAGTTATTTTGCATTTCGGGCCTCAGAAAAGCAGAGGTCTATCACAGTTTCTAACATTCCCCCCTGGTTTTACACGTCACATACCGAAAGAGTGATTGACCGCACAACCCATCTCCAGATTTTGTATTACTTTGTATCTAACAAATCTACGAAAAAAGGTTGATTTCAATGAATTCTTTTAATGCAGCTTTCATCAAAATAACGGGGATTGTTCTGCTTTCATCTATGCTTGGTGCTTGTGGCGGGGGTGACAGCGAGTTACCTTCCACAGCCACCAGTGTTCCTCTGCCAGTTGCTCCGGGTACTGGGACAAATCCAGGTACCGGTGCGGATCCGGGTACTGGTACAGACCCTGTTAGCGGTACAGGGGTAGCAACCGTAAACTGGACTCCTCCAACAGAAAATGTTGACGGTACTGCACTCGTCAATCTTTCAGGTTACAAAATTTACTATGGAACTTCACCAAATTCACTGATCAATACCATTTCAATCAATAACGTTGGCTTAACTTCATATGTCATCGAAAATCTGGAAAGTAATACTACATACTATTTCGGCATAACCGCTATTAATAGTAATGGTATTGAAAGTCCTTTTTCTAATGTCGTAAGTAAATATGCGTCTGGTTGATAACCAGTGATATTAATTTGTTTTAAATGAACTAATTTAAGGATTTTTTCTTTAAGTGTTTGATTTGTTAGCCTTGATAGTAAACAGTTTTTTTATTGAGCTTTTTTTTGAACAATTACTTTACGATTAGATTTTATCACTTGTTAAAGAGCACTGGCTAGTAACTGAGGTAACACAAATGCCTTCTATAATTAAATTGATTACAGTTTTTATTTTAGTACTTGCTGTTTATCCGGCACATGCTACGCGTTATTTGTATCTTGATGCTGAAAATGGAGTCGTTGGGAATTCTGTTCCTAATCCTCCACTTTGCCAAACCCAATGCTCTGGCCGAGGGGAACCAGCAACCTATCAATCTATTGGTGGTACACCGCAAGGTACAAATTATTATCAGTGGCAAACCGTAGATAATCAACTGGAACACTATACTTCTATACGTCCGCAACTAGCCGCGGACAATATTCTAGGTAAAACCATTTATCTCGCTTATTACTTTAGATTCGATACCATTAATAATAGAGAGATATGGCACTCAGGAACAGGAATTCAAAGCGGTGATAAAGGTCCAGAAATTGATGGAAATGGTATACGGTGGATACTATCACGTGGTCAATGGGAAGGTATGGCTGCAAATCAACCCGGTCATTATACCGTATGGATGGGTAATCCTACTTATCATCTTAATCGTTCGATAGAATACTCAGATGCTATAAGACAAAACCAGAATGGCTATAGCTCAAGTAACCCTATTCAACTACAATATGGCGTATGGTATTCAGCAGTTATGGCCGTTAAAATTGCATCGGATAATTCTGGTTCAATAGCAACTTATATCAATGGCGTGAAAATTCTTGAATATACGAATATACGTACTGCGGCAAATAACACTCCGACAATTAGTTCTGTAACTTTAGGTGGCACAATCGCACAACCTGCTTACGACTCACCTGCTCACTTTAGAAAATTTGACGGATTCATGCTGACAGACAGCTGGCAAGATATATTAGACGGCGGCTATCTTTCACTTGTAAAAGTACCTAAAGCACCCTTTGCTTACTAGTAAGCAAATAACTCGTGATAAATATATAGTCCTTATTACCCTGTAACAATAAGGGCTATATATTTTTTCTATAGAGTCGTCTTTTAATTATCAATCCAAGATTTTCGAATAATAACTTTTTATCGTACCGGTAAATATTTTTTATATAATGCAAAAGATTATCTAGTTTGTCTTTACGTTCAAGCTTTTTAACCTCTTTCTGATATATCTTTTGTAAGTCTGCTTGAGCAAGCATTTTATTTGACTCTATTCTTCTAGATAGTATATTTATTTTTTCTTTAATATTTTTACCTGCTTCAGATGTGATTATTTCTGGCTGATAATTATCACTAATGAAAATTGGAATAACATCGTAACTAATAATTTTGTCCTTTGTTATTTCACATTCAAAAATAACTGATTGCCTTAATTCTTTGCGCCAAAGATCTTTTATGAAGGTGCCAAGACTATAAACGATTATCCCGTTGTTATATTCTTCAATACCCTGCAATGAATGCGAGTGATGCCCAAGTATAATACTTGCGCCTGAATTGATTATTTCGTGTGCTAAGTTAACCTGCTGTGGTGACGGATATTCAATAAACTCATCGCCCCAATGGAGTGAGATTATTACAATATCGCATTCTGTTTTTAAGCTTGCGATATCTTTATTTATATTCTCTAAATTAATTAATGGCAGTATTTGCTTTTCTAGATGATATTGTTGTGTTTCACAATAAGCAAGAATACCAATTTTAATTCCTTTAATAGTAAAAATTACTGGTTGAGGTTTATCTGGCTGCGATGGATTAAATCCTGTCCATTTAATTTGATTATTATCAAGCAAGGAACATGTTCGCTTTAAAGCGTCAATACCATGTTGAGCCGTGTGGTTATTCGCAAGAAAAAGACAATTAAAACCTGCTTTTTGCATTGCCTCTGCACAACCTGGTTCACCCCAGAAGATTGCAGATTTTATACCTGTTTCATTATTTTTCTTTGATGAAATAATTCCTTCAAGATTGCCGCATACAATATCGCCATCTGCCAAATAATTCTTAATATATTGAAAGAGATAATCACACCCTTTTGTTTTTGTAATAGTCGTTACTCCGTGATTTAAAGTAAACGGGTGCTCACCTAAAAATATATCCCCTACTGCTAACAATTTTACTATTTTATTATTCATATATTATTATTTGTACTTATTCATGCAGGTAAGCATCCTTTCAGAATCATTATCCCAATTGTAAATATCGATCACAGCATTTACGCCATTTATTCCATATTTATGTCTGATCTGTTTATCGTCCAAAGACATTAATTTAGTTACAAAATCGTTAATATCATTATCTTTGTACACTAAACCACAATTTGTCTCGTTGACTATTCGCTTCATAGGATCTACATTTGAAACTAATACTGGTTTACCGGCTGCCATATAGTCAAATAGTTTATTTGGTATCGTATTATCCCAATGCGTGCATTTATGATGAGGCACTAAACATATATCCGATGAAGCGATATATTCAGGGACCAACTTATTATCTACCCACCCTTCGAATCCTACATACTCGTTTAAATCATAGTGCTTGATCATTCTTTTCATAGATACTTCTGCAGTACCCGTACCGACAAGACATAAATATACATTCTTATTATGATCTACATAATTTTTTAGAGATTCCAGGACAGTATCAATACCTCTGGAGTAATTAAGAAATCCCACATATAATAAAATCAGTTTATCTTTATTGTCTTTCAGTGTACCCGGGAAACTTACTTTTGCATCTATAAACTTTTGCTTCACAGGCGTATTGCTTACAATCGTTACTTTTGATTCTGGAATACCTTTACTTAGCAAACGATTCTTGGACTCTTCAACCATAACTAATGTATGACTTATTTTTGACAAAACTATTTTTTCTACTAAGTCAACAAAATATGGATTTCGAATAATTAAATTTTGTATTTTAAATGGCTCATATTTCCATATAAGCCTGATTAATTCCGGGTAGCATTCTGCCATATCTAAAATGACAGGTATTTGTTTTAATTTACCAATCAATATTGCGGCTAATGCCATTGGTAAATCGCGGACAATTATTACATTAAAAGTATAGTTATTGGCAACCTGTAATAATTTATTTAGCCACACAGGATTAAAGAAAAGTGGAAAATTTATTATATTGTTTAACTTACCTGGCGTTTCAGTCAGATATGGCAGTCGATGTATTGTCAATTTTCCTTTCTTTTCACTTATAGGCAAACATGCCTTATTACGACAAACAAGATGAACATCCCAGCCATTATCTACTAAGGTATCACAAGATTTTTCGACTCTTATATCCCAAGGAAAATCTGAGTCAAACAAATATAATACCTTCATTTTTCCTTCCTGACTTTTGAAATAACAGCCCTGAATTTCCCACTACTAGTTCTTTTTATTCTGGAAACAACGTTAATATGCACATTAATATTTGTACCCAACCTTTTCTTTAATTCATGTACAACAGTTTCTGCATCACTTATTTGAAATAATTTACCAGGTACAACATTGAGTATGACATTATCAAAGTCTTCTTGAACGATTTGAGCTTCTTTTATTGTCTGCAATCCTTTAAATACAGGATCAAGCCGACCAACTTGCCTTCCATCCCTCATTATCAATATATCGTCAGTCCTTCCGACTATTTTCTCAATAACCGGGAAATTTCTTCCACATGCGCATTTTTTATTAGATAAAATTCCAGTGTCTCCAATATCATATCGAATCAGTGGCATGGCATAATTGGTAAAACCAGTACATATCAACCTGGCCTCTTCGCCACATTTTGCCAGCGAACCATCCTCTCTTATAAATTCAACAATTCCATATTCTGGATTTATATGATAGCTACCTTTTTCACACTGAGAGACAAAGACTACTTGTTCCGCACATCCATACTGATCAAATACTGAGCAATTAAATACTTCCTCTATTATTTCTCTTTGTGAATCCAATAATGTTTCAGATGATGTTATTATTGCTTTTGGCTTAATTTTATTGATTTGATATTCTTTCATGTATTTAGCTAGCGTATAGATGCTAGATGGATAGCTATCAATAAATACTGGATTAATTTCAGTAATTTTATCAATATAAAATTTGATATTTTCAGTTGAAAGATGATACGAAGAAAATAAATAATTATGCCAAGCTGGATTTGAACGCCAGAAAGGCGGCGTAGATGAATCTGGTGGGACTATGGTTCTGCCTGCAAAAGTTATATTCTTATCATTACCGCTTATGCCTGCCCAATTTTTTAATCTTGTATAAAATGCATAAGAATATCTTCGTGAGTTTTTGTCTACATATATTTTTAAAGTCTTTCCAGTTGTCCCGCTTGTATTAATCGCAATCAATTCACTTTTTTTAAATTTTGTTGAAATATATTTATCTGGTTGTTCTCTAATATCTTCTTTTTTTAGTATTGGTAATTTCGTTAAGTCTGAGACATGTTTTATCTGAGCAGTATCAAAATCACCATTTTGCTGCAGCTTTTTATAATAAGGCACATATTTAGTTGCATATTTCAAAATTGCTTGTAATTTTTGATTGGTTAATTTTTCAATTTCATCATCACTATACCATTGTGACTCTAACAATTCTTGTAAATATTTATCATGTTTTCCCAAATACCTTTCATAATATAACTTATAACCGTACATGGTGGTCATTATATTTTGAACAAAGACAGGACTTTGAAAATATAACTTTTCTAATAATTGATTCATACAAATAATTAATTTATGTGCTTTAATATGTCAAAATAGTTTTTTACCTACCACGTAAAAACCACACAAAACCATTTATATTTTTATTGTCATGTCTTCAATGACCATTACTTATTCCAATTGTTACTACCAAAATTAGCGTGAAATTCATTACTCAAAATAAAACTAGCAGACGTAATGCAATAATATGTAGTTATATTTATTAATGCATTATTTAAGGGCAATGCCGGTTTACTTTGGCAAGCATCAATTAGACTTAGTAGTTCTTCTACTGTAGGCAGACGCCAACCATTTCGATCGCCTATGGTTTTACTATAACAGTACTGTATGGCATCTTGCCAATTTCGCGTTTGTGAGTGATCAGGTGACCTTTCCCAAATTAAGCTAGTTTCATTATCCATAACTGCATCGCTATCTAACACATGTTTAAATCTTTTTAAATATAGAAGCGTATCTCTTCAAACAACAGATTCTACTTTACATATTATGTTTATAAATAGTGAAAACATTCTATCCCACTCTTTTTGCTTTATTATTGTTTACTATTTATAGGTGATATTTAATATGCTTTTTTACATCAGAAAGATCTATCTTAAAACTTAATTCAGAGAATTTATTAAACAACCCAAGCGAACTGTCTTCGCGTATATGTTTTCTTCGTAATTCTAACGAATTTAAAAAAGACTCGTTAAGTCCTGATATACATGTAAAACCTGCCAAATATCCACTTGATTCAACAAGTCTTAATACATTCTCATCATAGTTGCCATTCGGATATGAAATAAAATATACATCGCAATCAAGCATTTCTTCAATTATTTGCTTTGATTCATTGACTTCACTAAGTATTTTTTTACTTGGAACTTGGGTAAGAATCGCATGACTTTTAGTATGAGAACCAAATACAATTTTATTATTGTACATTTCTTTTATTTCTGACCACGATAACATAAGTGCATCTTCAGATATCGTTCTACGTAATGTCTTTGATAAAATCACTATAAATTCATTAATTGTCTCTGGCTCATATCTTTTAAGTGTCGAAATGAGTTCATTAATTAGATTTTGTTTTTTATCAACAGGATGCTTTAAGATTTGTTGGACATTTCTCCTAATCTCAAGTGGCCATTTTATTAAGGCGGCGTCAAAATTGTTTATACTTTTATATTGTGGTATTTTTAATAATTCTTGTAATTTTTCATGCCAGAAAATATTATTTGATCCCACAAAATCAGTGCTGATAAATATAATAGCAGGTGCATTGTATTTCTTGAGAACTGGATATGCATTTGTATAGTTGTCTTTCCAACCATCATCAAATGTGATAAGACATGCATCATTTGGAAATGGTTTTTTAAGTTTTATAATATTCAATAAGTCATCACCAGAAAGAATAGTATAATGACTAGTTAAATATTTAATTTGTTTTTCAAATACAGATTTAGAAACTTTTAATGGATCATCAAGATCAGGTTTATCCGTTATTCTGTGATAGGTTAATATCCTAAGGCCATCATGTTTCGATTTACCAAACAAGACATATAAAGTAATTAAAACTAATTTTTTTATTACTTTTTTCATACTGATCTGATGGTAATATATGTTTTCTATATAATAGTTTCTGAGTGTTTTATAATTTTATCTATAACACTATCCCAATTATATGTAGTGACTACTTTATGGTATCCATAATTTCCCATATTCTTTGCTAGATTCTGATCTTTCAGAATTGTAATGAGTTTATCTGCTAATGCTTTTGAATCATTTGGTTCTACTATGAATCCGCCTTTTTCATCTTCAATGATTTCTGGCATAGCACACACATTAGTTCCAATGCACGGTACCTTGAATGCGAATGCTTCGGCAAATACAATTCCAAATGGCTCAAAAAATGATGGCAACGCAAATACAGACGCCCCCATATAATATTTTTCGATTTCCTTTTTCTCTGTTATAGCTCCCTTTACTATTACACCTTCGTCCGATATTTTAATATTTGACCCAACAATTATTAACCTGGCATCCTTTATTTCTTTTCTTACATATTTAAATGCATCTAATAGTACTCTACCGCCTTTTCTTTCGAAATTTTTTCCTATAAATAGTATTGTTTTCCCGTCATAGACCTTATCATGATCTGTTATACTTAAATTGGTCCCTGCATAAACAGTTATTATTTTTTCTTCTGCTATACCAAAATCTATTTGTAATGACGCTTTGAGCCAATTACTCATTGTAAAAATAAGCGATGCTTTCTTATAAACTTGCCTTTCTTGTTCAATAGTTGATTTCAGTTTTTTACCATGATAGTGCATTCCATGCGCGTATTTACCACCTCTACTTGATAAAATAACATTACTGTCATTATAGGTTACGTAAGGAATTTCATTACTAGTACCAGGCATAAACATTGCGCCATCCTGAAATATTAGGTCAATCTTTGAATTTATTCTTGATATTTCATATTGCGCTTTGTTTGTTCTTATATCGAAGGCTTTAGGATTTTGGTGTAGCTTATTGCCCCAAATTCTTCGGTTAGGGTAAAAACTAGTAAGTGCCAACCAGAATTTATCAAGCCCCTTAACATCCAAATCTATAACATTTATTAGATCACATTTTTTATCGAAACGTGTAAAAAGATTGTAATTAACGCCTGATCTGCTTGTTTCACTAAATGGATCACCCAATGTCAGACCAAGCAGTTTGATCTTATCATTTATCATATTAGTTTTTTATATAAATCAATATATTGATGTGCCATATTTTTTGAAGAGAATTTCGTTTGCACTATACTTTTAGCAACGAGACCTATCCTTGTTCTTTTTTCTTCATCTTGAAATAATTTAATCACATTATCAGAGATTTGCTTTGCATCATTTGGCGGAATAAGTATTCCACAATCATCTTTATCAATTACTTCTGGTATTCCACCTACTTTAGTGGCAATAACAGGTAAACCTGACGCCATTGCCTCAAGTAGAGCTATAGGCAATCCTTCCGATAGTGACGGCATAACAAACAAATCGATAAGAGACAATATTTCATGTATTTTGTCTGTATATCCTACTAAATATACATTTTTAGATAAGTGATAGCTATTTATTTTCGATATGAGTTCTTTTTTTAATGGACCATCGCCAGCAATTATAATTTTGCACTCGTTAATTTCTTTTAGAATTGCCGGTAAAGACTCGATTAGACATAAATGATTCTTTATTTTTGTCAGCCGTCCTATTGCCCCAATAATAAAATCGTCTTCTGCATAATTATACTTCAAACGTAGATAATTTTTTTCAAGATGAATTATATTTTTTTTATAATCGATTCCATTATAAATCACAGTTACATTTGATTTATTTATTCCTTTATTAATTATCTCATAAAACAAGGTTTTTGATACTGCAACAACATGATTCAATCTTTTAAGGGAGAGTAAATCTAGATATTCATAAAATACTGTTTTGATACCTGCAGTCCTTTTTGCCCAACCATGTATAGTAGTGATTGTTTTATAATTTTTGAATAAAATTGCGCTTAAATATATGTTTGGCTTGTAGCCATGTGAATGGACTAGACTTATATTATGTTTCAATATAAAACTATGTATTCGATATATACCGATCGGATTAAATCCACGTCGCATTGTAAAATAAACTACTGAAATATTGAGTTCTTTTGCTTTTTTCGCTAGTTCTGGTATATTGTTTTCATCTTCTCTAATACAGCCTAATATTACGTTTATATTATTACTCTGCAACTCATGAAGCAGCGTCAATATTACATTTTCCGCACCATACATCCCTGCGGTATCGATGAGGTGTAATATCATCACTAATACGTCTCAGACTAAATTCTGATATAAATCTTCATACTGTTTAACAACTTGATCGATACTGAATTGGTCTAATATCTTCTTACGACTTTCTTTTCCTAATTTTTCTTTATACTGTTCATTATTAAATATTTGATGCACTGCATTTATGAATTCATCTTTATCATTGGATGGATAAAGATAGCCATTAGTTCGATCTACTAATTTTTTATTACCACCTACATCTGATGCAACAATAGGCAAACCACATGACATTGCCTCAAGAATCGTCATTGAAGTGCCTTCACTTAATGATGTCGATACATAAATATCAATTACTGGTAATATACTTTCTACATCTTTTCTGTATCCAATGAAATTGACATATTTTGTTATAGATAATTCATTCGAATATTGAATTAATTTCTGTTTTATAGGTCCGTCGCCCACTATCAATAATTTAATATTTTTGTTTTCAATTGATAAATGATGTATACAATTAAGTAGAAACTCAATATTCTTTATTGGATCAAGCCTACATACTGCACCGATAATTTGATCATCTTCTGTATATCCAAGACTTTTCTTTAGTTGTAATTTATTTTTGGCATCTTGTGGTTGAAACAGTTTTGTATCTACACCATTTATTATGGTAATCAGTTTTTCTTGTTTGATTTTAACAACTGACTCTAGATAATCAGTTAATTCATAAGAAACACCCACGAAGTAATTTAACAGATATGATGATAGTCTATCTTCTAATATCGCACCTTTCCTATCTGGTATTAAACGTCCATGATCTGTATGTATAATGCCTTTCACTTTCGCCAGTCTACCTGCGAGTACAGCATATAGTGTACATCCATTGTGTGAATGTATAATGTCTATATTGTTCTGTTTTATAAGTCTATATAGTTTCAAAAATAATTGTGTATCAAACAAACCTGGCTTTCTATTTAATATGTATTTACTTATTTCATTCGATCTTAGTTGTTCATAGAATACACCTCCACGATCAAGACAACAAATTGTTGGCGTATAGTATTCTTTATCTATTCGATCAATTAATAAATTAACAATTCGTTGTAACCCGCCAAGATCTAAATCCAAGATTAGATACAAGATATTTATTTTTTGTTTTCCCATATTGAACTATATTTATGGATTATAATTTATGTTCTTTTTATAACTTTTTTTAAAATATTCATTTCACGATTAGTTAATGTTTTTAAAAGGAGTATAAACACACCATAAATAACAGCTCCAACCGT
>Ga0209536_100013387_pt1 | contig 11833 bp, 10 predicted proteins | sample DeeMarSeWOR28_12_FD_187461 | JGI IMG/M metagenome (GOLD analysis project Ga0209536, IMG submission 187461) | Marine sediment microbial communities from White Oak River estuary, North Carolina - WOR-2-8_12 (SPAdes) (version 2) | ecosystem: Environmental > Aquatic > Marine > Intertidal zone >...
GGGTGCATTCGTTTGAGGAGTTTATTAGCTTCGTTGCCTACTTTGTCGATGTGGTGGCCGACTACAAAGGTGATTTTGTGGTATTTCCCGAATTATTCACCCTGCAGTTATTATCCATTGAAAGCCAGGAGCTCTCGCCGGTGGAATCCATCGAGGCGTTGACCAAATACACACCTAAACTCAAAGATGCCATGCGCGACATGGCGCTGCGATACAACATTAACATTATCGGCGGTTCACATCCGACCCGGGTGGAAAGCGGACGGGTAGAAAACATCTCTTATGTATTTTTGCGCGACGGCACCATCTACGAGCAACCCAAAATCCATCCAACCCCCAACGAAGAATATTGGTGGAATATTGAAGGCGGCAGTACCTTAAACGCCATCGAAACCGACTGCGGCCCAATTGGCGTGTTAATTTGTTATGACTCGGAATTTCCCGAACTGGCCAGGCATCTCACCGATCAAGGCATACATATTTTGTTCGTGCCGTTTTGTACCGATGAGCGACAAAGCTATTTGCGGGTTAGATACTGTTGTCAGGCGCGAGCGGTGGAAAATCAGATTTACGTTGTCATGTCGGGTAATGTGGGTAACCTACCCAACGTTGCCAATATGGATATCCAGTATGCGCAAAGCTGTATTTTAACGCCGTGCGATTTTCCGTTTGCGCGCGATGGCATTGCCGCCGATACCACACCCAACGTGGAAACGGTGGCGATCGCCGATTTGCGCCCGGATACGCTGATCATGGCCCGCAATAGCGGAACGGTGAAGAATTTGCGCGACCGGCGTCATGATCTTTATAACATCAATTGGCGCGGTAAATAGTCCATTGACTAGGGCAGAGGAGAACGGTAGTGGCAACCGCTATTGATCAAGTCGCGATAAAACCTGAACCGGTGTCTTTTTGGGAAGCTTTCCTCTATTGGCTTAAGCTGGGATTCATTAGTTTTGGTGGTCCGGCCGGTCAGATCAGCATGATGCACCAGGAGCTGGTGGAGCGCCGGCGGTGGATTTCGGAACACCGTTTTTTACACGCGCTGAACTTCACGATGGTGCTCCCGGGGCCCGAAGCCCAGCAACTCGCCACTTATATCGGTTGGCTGATGCACGGCAAATGGGGCGGTATCGCAGCGGGGGCGCTGTTTGTATTGCCTTCGCTCGTCATATTGATTGGCTTAACCTGGGTGTATCTTGCTTACGGTGATATACCGATGGTTGCCGGTGTTCTATATGGCATCAAGCCCGCGGTTACCGCAATTGTAGTGTTTGCTGCCTATCGAATCGGATCCCGGGCCTTGAAAAATAATGTGTTGCGGGCCATGGCGGTGTTAGCTTTTATTGCCATATTCGCTTTAAACGTTCCATTTCCCATCATCGTGTTGAGCGCGGCCATCATAGGAATGTTAGGCGCGCGTATTGCGCCGGATAAATTCAAAACCGGCGGACATCATAGCCAATCGAAACAGGCCTACGGACCCGCGCTGATAGATGACGATACGCCATTGCATGACAACAAGCGATTCAATTGGACACGAGTGTTGATGATCGCCATCGTGGGAATCGGGTTATGGTTGGCTGCCATGACAGTTTTATATTCAGGGTTTGGCTGGCAAAATCCCTTGACCCAAATGGGCTGGTTCTTTACCAAAGCAGCCTTGGTGACCTTTGGGGGCGCATATGCGGTGTTGCCTTATGTGTACCAGGGTGGAGTGGATACCTATGCATGGTTGAGCGGCACGCAGATGATTGACGGACTCGCATTGGGTGAGACCACCCCGGGACCGCTGATTATGGTGGTGGCGTTTGTGGGATTTGTGGGTGGTTGGACGAAAGAATTATTTGGCCCGGAATTGTTGCCGTTGGCGGGTATTGCTGGGGCTTGCGTGGCCACTTTTTTTACCTTCTTACCATCATTTTTATTTATTTTAGTCGGTGCACCCGCCGTCGAAGCCTCCCGCCATGAAATAAAATTTACCGCTCCGTTAACCGGTATCACCGCTTCGGTAGTTGGCGTGATTATCAATCTCGCCGTGTTCTTTGCATATCATGTATTGTGGCCACAGGGATTTGAGGGGCGTTTCGAATGGTTTGCTGCACTCATAGGCGCAGCGGCGTTTATTGCGTTGTTTCGGTTCAAAGTGGGGATTATGCCGCTGATCGGTGCATGCGCAGTGGTGGGGTTAGGATATTCGTTGGTTGTCTGATGTTGCCGCAATCCCAAAGTATCTTACGTAGCCAGGATAGGGTGGGCAACGCCCACCCTACGTAGCTAGACCGCGGAGCGCTAAGCGGCTTTGGCCGCCGCACTTTTCATTGTCGATGACAATACGCCGTACACCGCGATCCAGGACTCTTCGACTTCCGGCGTATACAAATCGTCCAAGCCTTGCTGCAACGTCCAGAGCAAGGCGGTTCCGACTGTGTCATAGTCTTTGTCTTTAACGCCGTATGCCACATGGCGCACCCCCAAATCTTGCACAACGGGCACGAGTTCATCCAAGCGGTCCAAGGCGTTTACGGCGGTGGCAATCATCTTCATCAACTTCTTGCCTTGTTCTTCCATATCGCCTTTAAACAACGGTTTGAGTTCGGGATCCAGTTCAAACAGTTTTTGATAAAACAATTTGGCGGCTGTGTCCGCGATGGGCAACACATTTTTAAAACTCTCTTGTACAAGTGTCTTTTGATCAGGTGTCATGACTATTCCTCAAGGTTGATAATCGAAATTAGCTTAATGGAATACGGATTACGACACCGCCCATGATGTCACCGATTTTAAAATCACTTTTAGGGGTGTCTTTGTGATCGTTGTGACAATCGACACAGGCGGGCGCCACAGCCGGGTCGGGATAAACCGCAGTGAAATACTTCGTGCCGCCGAGTACTTCTTCTTTGTAGAAATTTTCACCCGGGTTGTCTTTGATGTATTCCAGTCCCTCTTTTTCAGCATCGGTCTTGGGCGCATTTTGTTTGTTGATGGGCCACAGCGAGAGAAGTGAGTAGCTGAAAGGCGCGCCTTTTTCCGCGACTAATTCCGCGCCAAAGCGAAACATTTGTGCCGGCAATGGCAGGGCTTTATCGTCTTGCCAATGTTCGCTGGCCTTAATGACTTTGTCTTCTTTCACCAGTCGATTGACCACTTTCTTGGTGTAGACGGTGCGATCCGCCGCCATCACAGCGTGCAAAGAATCCGCCATCACTTGCGGTGAAATACCTGTGGAAGCGGTGCTGTTGCTGCAACCGCTCATGACTACCGCCAACGCAGAAGATGTTAACGCTAATGCAGCGAGCTGAGCTTTGAATGGTGTGAATTTCATAGTAAGACCTCCGGTTATGTGAATGAAAGTGAATTGATAAAAAGTGTGCTTGTTACTGGTTTTGCTTCTCGAGTGCCTTTTTCTTGGCTTGTTCGATTTCGCGAATCTTCGCCATTTGAATACTCTCAATGTGTTTTCCAGGTTTGCCTTGAAAGTTGTTGGCGATGAGCTTTGGATCGGCCAACGCATCTATGGAGAAACCCAGCCCGTGACAATTCATGCAAACTTCACGAATCATTTTTTCATTGGGGCGCAAGTTGCGGTTTTGGTTGTGCTGCACCACGATGCGTTCGATCCCCTTATGTTTTTGTTGCACACGGGGTAGATGGCAGGTTGCGCAGCTGACTCCACTGCCTTGCTGAACGCGGCCGTTTAGTTCTTGCTGTAACAGCTCAAAGTGCTTGGACTTTTTATAGGCGAGAGTATGATCGTCTTTATGGCAATTCATGCAGCTATCAACTGCGGCCGTTTGAGTGCTGTACTCATGCGCGCCATGGCATGACGAACAGCTTAAGGCATCGTGGGTTTCCTCGGTATTCATGATTTGTCGCGCCTCACTCACCTGCATAGGGGGAAGCATCTGTGCCAAGCGCATGCCGTGTTTGCCGGCATAAAAGCCGGTAAGTTCCAGCTCATGACAACTCTTGCAGGTAAGTTCGCTGGGCTTGTCGGACCAAGCCGCTACGGGAGTGTTTGGTTCGGCGCCCTTGTGGCATGCCTCGCAGTTGACGCCGCGTTTGGCGTGACTGGTCGTCGCCCATTGATCGATAATCTCCGCTGCGACGCTCACCGTGCCGGGAAATTTGGCATCGCTTTTTGCAAGTGGTGCAATCGAAAGGTCCTTCCGTTTGCTATAGTCTTCATAGAACACCATGAAATTGCGTTGGGGAATTTGGGCGGTTTCAAAGGTTTCGGGTTCGTCCATGTGTTTTACAAGAAAGTCTTCATACAGCGCTTTGTTGTCGTGAAAGTTGTGGCAGCCCGCGTTAGCGCAGGTGTCGAACGCCATGCCTTTGTGGGAGGGGCGATCTTTTTCGATCTTGGAATGACAATAGGCGCAAAAGTCATCCGGCAGGGTAACGCCCATAGTGTGAGTGCTTTGCGGCGCATGTTCTTTATGGCAGGTGAGACAGGTGCGGGCGTCCAATATGGCGGTGCGGTCGGCATTGCGCGGATCGGTAAATTTGCTTTTCGGATGCGAGTCATCCACTTCTTTTAACTCGGCGCCGTGGCATTTAACGCAGGCTTTTTGCAACGCGTCGGTGCCGGCGAAAGTCTCCCCGTGGCAGGCATCGCAGGCCAGTTCGATTTGATAATGCCCGGAAGTGGTTTCCCCGGGAAGATACAGGGATTTTTCCTCTTTGATCAAACCCCAGGCGTAATAGCTGCCTAACACCAGGTTTAGCATCAACCACAGCAGCCAGATCCATTTTTTCTTCAGTGCAGTCGCCACGCTTACCTCAATCAATTAGAAATAATAAAAAGACACAATGTGAAAACCGAGCAATAACGGTAAGGGCCAGAACAACAACAAATGCGCCCACTGAGTCAGGCTGCGCAATTGCTTGGCGGTGCGCGGTTTTAACTTAGGCTCCATTGCAGACACGCCGGCGGCAAACGCCCCACTGAACGCCAGTAATAAAAACACCATGATGAGCGCGAAATTGGCATTTGAGCCCAGGCGTAAACCGGTGTGGAGAAACAATATGGCCAGTATGCTGACGCCTAGCAGCACATGGGCGACCCGCCACCAGGCAAAATCCCCTAAAGCAATTTTGCGCCAACGTTTGCGCAAGGAAAGTAATAGGCCAATACTGGACAAACCCAATATGCTGTATCCGGTGACTTGTTTCCAGAACGAGTCATTCCACAAAAAGTCAATATGAAACTGTTGCACGGAGGTGGCGTCGGGTATCGCTGGCATAAAATAGAACGACATCACAGCCAGCGCGCTCAATATAGCGGTGGTACTCAGTAAACGTTTGCCTTGCACGCTGGCCGGTTCAGCGCTGGCGCCGACCAGATTTGCCACCAGCGGTTTGCAAGAGCCGCACACCGTCGAGGCGCCCGTGCATTTTGTCAACTGCTCCAAGGTTTGCTGGCCTTGTTCATACGCCAAGCTGAGTTGTCCACGGGTGATCCCTTTACAATTGCACACAATGGCTTTGCTGGGCCACAGCAGTACGTCTTCGGCTTGTTCTTCCTGCCACAAAACGCCGGTTTTACGAAAACGATATAAGTTCCACGGGTACAACCGGCGTTTGTTGGTGATGATTTCCTGTAAACGGTTGATATCGCTCCACGGGCCAATGGACAACGCGCCAATCACATGCGAGCGGTGCATCACGATTTTGCGGTATACCCCTGAACTGGGATTCTCATAGAGGTATTGGGTATGCACCAACGGATCAAAGCCTTCGTCAATGATCCCCATGCTAAAGACTTGCTTGTCGATAACTTTTAAACGGGTGGCCAGAATCGAACCTTTGTATATGGGACTGCCGCCGCTGATATGATCTGCAGCAATCGCCGCCTGTTCCAGTCCCGGTGCCACAATTCCATAAACGTTACCGTTGAAATCGGCGCATTCACCCACTGCATAAATATTGGGGTCGGCGGTTTGCAAATATTGATTAACCTTAATGCCTTTGGCGACGGGTAAACCGGCTTCGCGGGCGATATCCACATTGGGCCGGATGCCAGTGGCAATGATAATGGTGTCGCATGAGATGGTTTTGCCACTGCGCAATTCGACTTCTTTGACCGACACATCACCGTGAATTTGCTTGATGGCGTCGTGCAGGATGATCCGCATTCCCCGTGCCAACAGATGTTCGCGCAACAATTCGGCGGCGTTTTCATCCAACTGATTTTGCATTAAGCGGGGATTGTGCTCGATGATAACCACTTCAGTGTTATTCTTTTGCATGGCTTTGGCGGCTTCCAAGCCCAATAAGCCGCCTCCAATAACCACTGTACGCCGGCTTCTAACCCGCCGTGCCATGAGTTTTTGCGCATCGTTTAAATCGCGAAAAGTAAACGTTCCGGGCAAGTCGATACCGGGTATGTTAGGAATGTGCGCTCGTGAGCCAACGGCAAACACTAATTTGTCATAAGCGTGAATCTGTCCGGTACTGTCTTTGATAGTTTTAAATTCACGATCTACGGAGACTATGGCGCAGTTGTGATGTTGTATAACTTGGCTATTATCCGGAACATCCAGTTCGTTGTGGATATCGATAGTACTGATATCGCCCGCTAGTAGCGAAGACAGTTTAACGCGGTTGTAGGGAGTCCACGGCTCAGCGCCAAATATTGTCACTGGTCTGGAAGGGCGGTGGCGCAATAATTCTTGGGCGGTATGAATACCTACCGGTCCGGTGCCAACAACGACTACCGGCGCTTCTTTTTGCAAAGATTCCGGGTAAACTTCTTGTTTTTCTGCTACATTTGTCAACATCGTGTTCACTACCAAAGCTAAGATTCGATAAAAGCGGATTCGTATTTGTTACTTCCTGACCTTATATGAGCAGCTCATCCACATCGATAATACTCTTAGCCACTTGCGCCAGATTCTGTTTACGGTCCTGTGCCATTTTGCGAATCAAGTCAAATGCGGTGGTTTCGTCGATGGCACGGCGTTTCATCAAAATACCTTTGGCTTTGTCGATGGTTTTACGGTCCAATAACTGAATCTTCAGTTTTTGCAGTTCGCTTTTCAGGCGCTGGTTTTCATCAAAGCGCGCTTTGGCAATGTCCATGACATGCCGTAGTCGGTGAACGTCAAAACCATCCACCACCAAAGCATTAATGCCCGAGCGGATCGCCTCTTCAGTCAGTGATTTGTCGCTGCTTTTGGCGAACATCACCACCGGCAGTGCATATTTGCTCAGTGCTGAGTTGATTTGCTTAAGCAACGAAGGATGAGGCAGATTGACGTTTACCACCAAATAATCAATGGAATGATCGAATATATAGCTGCTGATATCAGCTGTGTTCTGGCATGTAGCCACTTGATATCCGGATTGAAAAAAAATATTGGCTAACAAATCACAAGGCTGCTTGGTAAGCTCCAATAAGACTATTTTCGGTTTCATTGTTGTCTTTGGTTTTGTGTTAACGTTTGTGTATGTCGTTGTGCAAGTGGTTTCAATGATTACGGAAGGGGCATCGCAAAAGATGTACCAAAAATGTATTAATAGAAAATGGAATGAAAAATCAGATAGTTACAAGATGGGGAAAGCAGATTTTGGTTAGCAATAGAATTGGAGTTTTGCACTAAGGCGGAACACGCTACACTATAATGCATTGAGATTGTGCAATAATTCGGTGCATTGAATTAGGATAGCAATACACCGTTTCGGATAACATGCACTAATATAAAACAGCAGCCGAGTTAATGGTATTTAAACACCGGTTGTTACACACAAAGTCCAGCTCGTTGCAGTGTTGGCGTTGGGGGAAGCTGGACAAAACATAACTACAATAAATAAATAGAAAAAACGGGGAGAAGTCATCGTGAAAAATCATTACATAGTGAATATAACGGAAAGCATTCGTCTGAGCTTGGTGGTAATTGTTATCACCCTCACTCTCGGCGCGTGTGCCACCTCTGCGCCCGAACCTTCCACCGAGAGTGCATCGAGTCAAACAACAACACAAGGCCAAGCCACATCCTCTACGACAGACGCAATCACCGCGTTCAGGGACGGAGATGGAGATGGTATCGCGGACGACCAAGATCAATGTAAAAATACCCCGCCGGGCGTTCCTATCAATACCAAAGGCTGTGCTTTAGATACGGACGGCGATAAAGTGGCTGATTATATGGATCAATGCCGCGGCACACCGCTGGGAGTGGCAGTGGATAATAGAGGTTGCGGATTTGATGAGGATAAAGACGGAGTCCCAGATTATCGCGATGCGTGCGCAGCGACGCCGTTCAATGTAAACGTAGGCGGCGACGGTTGTGAATGGGACTCGGACAACGACGGGGTCGTGGATAGCAAAGATTTATGTGCGGGCACGCCGCCGGGTTTACCGGTGGAGCCTATGGGCTGCTTGGTGGTGGAGGTTATCACACTGGAAGGCGTGTATTTTAAGACCGGCTCCGATCAATTGAATGACAACGCCAAACGGCTGCTACGGTCCATCTCCGAAACGTTAAAGCACAATCCTAGAATGCGCATAGAGATCGCCGGACATACCGACAATACCGGTTCCGACGCTGTGAATCGAAACTTGTCCACCAAGAGGGCGGTATCCGCAAAAAAACAGCTGATTGATTTGGGTGTAAGTGCCAGCACTCTTACCATCAAAGGCTACGGGCATAGCAAGCCGGTGGCCAGCAACGAAACCAATGAAGGACGCGCGGCAAACCGGCGGGTAGAGTTGCGCATAGTGGAGATTGATTGATAGAAGTCGTCATTGCGACGAGCGCATGGATGCGCGAAGGTAAAGCACCAAAAGTAGGCGCTTTTCTTAAAGAACCTACTTTTGGCAGGCGACGCGGGACGCACGACTCCATGGATGGAGTAGGTAGAATGGCGCCGCGACAATTTCGGACTAGGCACTAGGTAGGGGCTTATGTAGAGATCCATATAATGAACACCCCCCTAGATTTAGATAACATGACCAAAGAAAAATAAAAACCATGGCTCAAGGGAAAAACAAAAAGCTAATTTCCAAGAAAGCAAGAAAAGGCATGAAAGGCTACCCCGTCGCCACCGTTGCTTTTTATGGTCCGGACAACACGGCTGCCACTAAGCTTGTTTGCGGCATATTGACAAGCGAAGACGCTGAAGCTGAACCGATGAAAAAATGGTTCTCGGAAAAAGATATTAGAAAATCTGAAAAAATCTTAGCTGAACTACTGGCTTTCATTGAAGAAAACAATGCCAAATCAGTAGCCATGGTAGAAGAGATTATAGGTTGTCCTCATGAGGAGGGAATTGATTACCCAGAGGGCGAATCATGTCCAGAATGTAGTTATTGGAAAGGTCGTGACAGATTTACTCATGAGCTTTTGCATTAAGTGTATGGTGCTCTATGCTTTCCAACAAATACATTGCTGGAACGAATAAGTATGAGCATAGAAAAAATCACTAACTACCTCCAAGTATCCGACCGAATAGCCTCTTCCGGGCAACCGGAAGACCATCAATTTAAAAGCATTGCAAGAGCCGACTATCAAGTTGTGATCAATCTTGCGATGCCTAACTCCGAAAATGCGATCCCAGAAGAGGGCAACATCGTTACCGCTCACAAAATGACGTATGTGCATATCCCTGTACCGTTTGAAGCGCCCACCATCGATCACTTGCGCAAATTCATTAAAATCATGGACGTGTATTCCGATCGTAAGGCCTGGGTGCACTGCGCACTCAACTATCGGGTTTCGGCATTTCTTTATCACTATCAACGTATTCAGGGTGAAACAGAAGAGCAAGCACAAAAAGCCATACTTCCTACATGGCAGCCGAACGAAGTGTGGCAGCGTTTTATGGCGATTTCCCGTAACGAAATTGCATGATAAAAATCAGATAGCAGGGCAACCTTGTGAAGTTGTTGTCAAAATGAAATGCAAACAGTGCGGCAAAAGATATCACTTAGACTGGAGTCAGCCTGGACCCGGAGGCTCTAGTTCACCTGGTTATTTCTTTTGGATTTCCATAGCGCTACTTTCCGTTACGTGGCTGTTGTACTGGCTGGAAAAATCGCCTTGGTATTGGGCTACTCTAGCAATAAGTATTTTTGTTTTTATTCAAGTGCCAATTGCATACTCCGACTGTACCGATGAAGATTATTCCGGCGAATCTTGCCCGCACTGTAAAACCAAAAACCGTGCGTACTGGTGGTCAATATGAATCGGTCCAGCTTCATTTAATCAGCACCCTGCAACAGAGTCGAAACCGTTGATTGCACACCCGTAGTGCATACATGCTAATCTATCAACCATTCTTATTGATGTTGTTGGCATACTGCTATCAGAGGAGAAGCGCACAAGACGTAGGGTGGGTTAGGCGCGTTTTTTGCGCCGTAACCCACCAATCGTTCCGCCAACCACTTGTTTAAGTTGAAAAATGCTTGGTGGGTTACGCAAAAAACGCTAACCCACCCTACATTTTGGCTTAAATAAGTGCCATTGCTATCAGAGGATTTTTTATTACGGCAAAGGATAATAAATGGAAATCGCGATTGCGTTGGCTATCGTCGTTGGCGCTACGGTAGTAATCTTGAACCTCGGTCGGTTTGCGGAAAAGTCTCCGTTTCCCGTGAGCGGCCTACAATACATCAACACCCAATTAAAGTATCAAGTCTTATTGTTGTGTGTTGCCCTGGTTGTGTTGGTCGCAATCTATTTTGTAAATACAACGAATTTCTTAGCATTCCTCTCAGTTGGCAACATTGCCGCATCCGCAAATGAAGTTTCATGGTTGGGAATTTCCACGGGTGAATCATGGCTTAGTCTTGGAACCAGCCTAGCGTTTTTCATAACACTGGCCACATCAACCTTCATCTATTTGCAGTTTCGTAAATCCGGTTGCAGTCTACGTCTGCTCTTCCCATACATCCCGTGGGTGCTGGCATTTTCCCTCACCAATTCATTCTCCGAAGAGGTGGTTTATCGGCTTGGTGTTATCGTGCCGCTCGTCGGTTCCATTGACACTGCCTACATACTTCTCATTTCGGCAGCAGCCTTTGGTGCGCCGCATCTTCGTGGTATGCCAAACGGTATCGTTGGTGCACTGATGGCGGGTTTACTGGGCTGGTTGCTGGCGAAATCCGTGATCGAAACAAGCGGTATCTTTTGGGCATGGTCGATTCATTTTTTGCAAGACGTAGTTATATTCTCGGCTCTTGTTATGGGCGCAGTTAATGAGCCCGTAGCCCGTAGGTCCGATTAGCGCAGCGTAATCGGACGCATGAAGAATCCTCCACCAGAAAATCCAACAAATTAACGACGATCGATTCGAAAAAAGATGTGAGATTCGGAAATGCCCAACTACCGGCGTGTATTCATCCCCGGTGGAACTTGGTTTTTCACCGTCAATCCGCAACGGCGGGGCAACGATTTGCTGGTGCGTGAGATCGAATTATTGAGGCGCACGGTGCGTCGTGTACGAAAAAACTATCCGTTTCATATCGACGCTTGGGTGGTTTTGCCTGAGCATTTACATTGTGTGTTAACCTTGCCTCCCGGCGACAGCGATTTCAGCGTGCGCTGGCGCCTGATCAAATCCGGGTTTTCCCGTGCATTGCCAAAAACCGAACGCCTATCCGCTGTGCGCAAGGCGGCGGGTGAACGAGGCATTTGGCAACGGCATTTTTGGGAACATTGGATACGCGATGAAGCGGATTATCAGCGACACGTGGATTACGTTCACGTCAATCCGTTGAAACATGGTTATGTAAAACGCGTGCGGGATTGGCCGTATTCCACATTTCACCGCTATGTGACTGCCGGTTTCTATCCCGCCAATTGGTGTGGCGATTTGGATGTGGTGG
>Ga0209536_100013388_pt1 | contig 11833 bp, 12 predicted proteins | sample DeeMarSeWOR28_12_FD_187461 | JGI IMG/M metagenome (GOLD analysis project Ga0209536, IMG submission 187461) | Marine sediment microbial communities from White Oak River estuary, North Carolina - WOR-2-8_12 (SPAdes) (version 2) | ecosystem: Environmental > Aquatic > Marine > Intertidal zone >...
ATTGGGTATGAGCTTCTCCTTTGATCTTTAAAACCCCATCAGATTCAGCTACATCACCATCTTTTATTCCCAGTTTTTCACCTAAATTGAGGACTGCCTGATATTTTTCTTTGACACTCATTTGGTATATTTTAATTGTTAGTATTTGATATCATGAAGTTACAAAATAGGCATTGATTTTACCACGTAATATGCAAATTCGCTCCCTTATTTTAATCCTTCCCTTCCTCGGCTTTGTAAAACAACATTTTAATTGTATTTTTGCACTCCTTTTTTGCAAATAATCAGGATAAAAAGGAAGGACAAAAAAAACATATAACAGCTTCTGCAGGAATTGCCTGAATCCTGAAAGTACTGCGGAATACAAATTTAATCAGCACATGGCTGAAGAAAAAGCAATAACAGAGGCAGTAGAAACTGCCGAAGTAAAAGAAGAACAAAAAACAGAAACTCCAAAACAGGACCCTAAAGAGTTTTTGGAGAATTTCAATTGGGAGAAATACGAAGAAGGTATAGAGCGTGTTGAGGATTCCAAACTTGAAGAATTTGAAAAATTAGTTGCAGAAAACTTTGTAGATACTGCCGATGAAGAGGTTGTAGAAGGTGTGGTTACGCATTTGACAGACCGCGAGGCAATTATTGACATTAATGCTAAATCTGAGGGGGTTATCTCACTTAATGAGTTCCGATACAATCCAGATCTTAAGATTGGGGATAAAGTGGAGGTGCTTATCGATATACGCGAAGATAAAAGCGGGCAGTTGGTATTATCTCATAGAAAGGCCAGAACAATCATGGCCTGGGATAGAGTAAATGCGGCACATGATAAAGAAGAAGTGGTAACAGGATTTGTAAAGTGCCGAACCAAGGGAGGAATGATTGTGGATGTTTTTGGCATTGAAGCATTTTTACCGGGGTCGCAGATTGATGTAAAGCCTATTCGGGACTACGATCAGTATGTGGGCAAGACCATGGAATTCAAAGTCGTAAAGATTAACCATGAATTCAAGAATGTAGTTGTTTCACATAAAGCGTTGATCGAGGCGGATATTGAAGAACAAAAGAAGGAGATTATTGGTCAGCTCGAAAAAGGCCAGGTTCTGGAAGGTATCGTTAAGAACATTACTTCTTACGGGGTCTTCATTGATCTTGGTGGTGTTGATGGTTTAGTGCATATCACGGATCTTTCCTGGAGCAGAATAAATCATCCCAACGAAGTTGTGGAATTAGATCAGAAGCTGAATGTTGTTATCCTTGATTTTGATGACAACAAATCCAGAATTCAACTAGGTCTTAAACAATTGGAAAAACACCCTTGGGATGCTCTTGGGGATGAAATTAAAATTGGCGATAAAGTAAAAGGAAAAGTAGTTGTAATTGCAGATTACGGAGCCTTTTTAGAAGTAGCTGAAGGAGTAGAAGGCCTGATTCATGTTTCTGAAATGTCATGGTCAACACATTTGAGGTCAGCACAGGATTTTGTGAAAGTTGGTGATGAACTCGAAGCCGTTGTTTTAACTCTTGACAGAGAAGATCGAAAAATGTCATTGGGTATTAAGCAATTAACTCCAGATCCATGGACGGATATTACTTCGAAGTACCCTGTTGGCTCTCGTCATAAAGGTATTGTAAGAAACTTTACAAATTTTGGGGTTTTTGTTGAACTTGAAGAAGGAATAGATGGGTTAATTTATATATCAGATCTTTCCTGGACAAAGAAAATTAAACACCCTTCAGAATTTGTAACAGTTGGTGAAACTTTGGAAGTAGAAGTATTGGAGCTTGATGTAGAAGGTCGTAAATTAAGTTTGGGACATAAGCAAACTACGGAAAACCCCTGGGATAAATATGAGAAAGAATTTGCCCTTGGAACAGTTCACAAAGCTGCAATTTCTGAAATAGTAGATAAAGGTGCTATTATAGAATTCAATGAAGACATAACAGCATTTGTTCCTCAGCGCCATATGGAAAAAGAGGATGGTAAAAAATTGAATAAAGGCGAAGAGGCTGAATTCAAGATTATTGAATTTAACAAAGAATTCAAACGTGTGGTAGCAAGCCACACTTCCATTTTCAGGGAAGAGGAACAACGCAATGTAAAAGCGGCCAAAAAGAAAGCAGCCGCTGCAGCTGAAGAGGCTAAACCAACTTTGGGTGATGCCAACGAGCAATTACAGGCGTTGAAAGACAAAATGGAAGCCGATAAGAAAAAATAGGTTTTTAAGAAGTCTTCTTCACCAGAAGTAAAGAAAAAGTCCTGATATTTACATCAGGACTTTTTTTATTTATTTAATATTTCATTAAAACGGAGAGCTTAAGTCCATACAATTTAGCATCATTCATTTAAATTAAGCAGAAATCCCTACTTTTGTAGTCGAAAAGAGTAGGTTATCCAGCCCATGAGTCAAAAAGTATTGCTTTCTTCCAAGGAGATTAACATTATACTACACCGCCTGGCTTGTCAACTTTTAGAACATCACTTAGATTTTACTGAGACCGCATTAATAGGAATACAACCACGTGGTATCTATCTGGCGCAGCGACTTTCAAAAATTCTCAAAGAAGATTATGGGGTTAGTAAGATTAACCTGGGACTTCTCGATATTACTTTTTACAGGGATGATTTCAGAAGAGGAGAGAAAACCCTGGAAGCCAGCAGCACTAAAATAGATTTCCTGGTAGAGGGTAAAAAAGTTGTACTTATAGATGATGTTCTGTATACCGGCAGGAGCATTCGTGCTGCCTTAACGGCTATTCAGTCTTTCGGAAGGCCAAGTGAGATAGAGTTATTGACCCTTATAGATAGACGTTTTAGCCGGCATTTGCCAATTCAGCCTAACTATCGCGGCAGACAGGTAGATGCAATTAACGAGGAGAAAGTAAAGGTTATGTGGAAAGAAAATGATGGAAAAGATATTATTTATTTAGTAAGTAAATAAGGAACAGATGAGCGAATTGAGTGTTAAACACTTATTGGGCATAAAATATCTTAAAGAAAAAGATATCCAACTTATATTTGAGACCGCTGATCACTTCAAAGAGGTTATTAACCGATCGATTAAAAAGGTTCCTTCACTCCGTGATATCACTATTGCAAATATTTTCTTCGAAAGCAGTACCAGAACCAAGCTGTCTTTTGAACTGGCCGAAAAACGGTTATCCGCCGATGTGATTAATTTTTCTGCCGCTCAGTCTTCTGTCAAGAAAGGAGAGACACTCATTGATACGGTAAATAATATTTTATCCATGAAAGTGGATATGGTGGTGATGCGCCACCCCAGTCCGGGAGCAGGAATTTTTCTATCGCGGCATGTAGATGCAGCCATAGTTAATGCGGGGGATGGCGCTCATGAACATCCCACCCAGGCCCTTTTGGATTCGTATTCTATAAGGGAAAAATTAGGCGATGTCTCAGGTAAAAATGTGGTAATTATAGGAGATATTCTTCACTCAAGAGTAGCTTTATCAAATATTTTTGCTCTAAAATTACAAGGCGCAAATGTAAAGGTGTGTGGTCCCAGGACCTTGCTGCCAAAACATATAGAATCTTTAGGCATTGAAGTAGAGTCCAATCTTAAAAAAGCATTAAATTGGTGTGATGTAGCTAATATGTTGAGGATTCAGAATGAACGCCTGGATATAAGTTATTTTCCGACTACCAGAGAATATACACAACAATATGGTGTAAATAAAGCCATTTTGGATGGCCTTGATAAGGAAATTGTAATTATGCACCCGGGTCCAATAAACCGCGGGGTAGAGATAACCAGCGATGTGGCGGATTCCAAGCAATCTATTATCCTGAATCAAGTTGAGAATGGAGTTGCCATACGTATGGCTGTAATATATTTGTTAGCTTCAAAAATTAAATAGCGAATTATGATTTTTGATAAAACAGGTAATACTACTATAGTGTACCAGGAAAACATTTCATTGAGAAAATTCGTCGAGAATCTCAACAATTCCTACAGTAAGATTAAAAAGGATCACTTAATTATTAACTTATTTTCTTTCTCTAAGATTACTTCTAATGATGTCCTGGAGTTTCTCCAGTTATCTAACAAGCACCGTGCGGCAAATAAATCATTTGTATTGGTCACCAATAAAGTAGAATATGATGAGGTACCTGATGAAATATGCCTGGTGCCAACACTCCAGGAAGCCAAAGACATTATTGAAATGGAAGAAATAGAACGCGATCTTGACTTGTAATTAATGAATTATAATCTTGCCCAAATCAATATTGCGCGTATGCTGGCCCCTTTGGATAGCCCGGTTATGAAAGATTTTGCAAATAACGTGGATAGAATTAACCAATTGGCGGAAATTAGTAACGGCTTCGTTTGGCGATTTATTGAGGACGATATTAGCGATGCGGCTGTTCAGGTCTTCCATGATGATTATGTTGTTGTGAATATCTCTGTATGGAAATCAATTGAGGCACTTTTCGACTTCACTTATACCTCTGAGCATAAGAACATATTCAAAAGGCGAAAAGAATGGTTCTCAAAAATGAAAAAGATGCATATGGCCTGCTGGTATATTCCAGAAGGCAAATATCCTACACCTCTGGAAGGAAAGGAAAGGCTTGAATACCTTGATAAATTCGGGGAAACCCCTTATGCCTTTACTTTGAAAAGCAATTTTACGGCAAAAGAGGCTAGCCTTTATAAATTGGAAACCTGGAAAAAACAATGAAGCTGCATATCCTTGGTTGCTACGCCGCTACTCCCAGAACATTGACTAACCCTACATCTCAGGTATTGGAAATAGAGAACCATCTTTATCTGATAGACTGTGGTGAAGGAACGCAGGTCCAGTTGAGAAAGAATAAAATAAAATTTTCAAGGATTGCACATATTTTTATCTCACATCTTCACGGGGATCATTTTTTTGGGTTACCCGGACTTATTTCCACTTTTAGATTGCTGGGCAGAGAAAAAGACCTGCACATATATGGTCCCGAGGGAATTCAGGAGGCAATTACCCTTCTGCTCAGGCTTGGTAATTCCTGGACAAATTACAAACTTATTTTTCACGAATTAACGTCTGCAAAATCTGAACTAATTTTTGAAGATACCAAAGTGCAGGTCAGGACAATTCCTATGGATCATAGGATATATACTAATGGTTTTTTATTCAGTGAATTACCGGGCGAACGAAAATTAAATGTATTGGCCGCAGCAAAACATAAAATCGATAAGGCATATTATCGGAGTATAAAGCAAGGTAAGGATATAAAACTGGATGATGGTACAGTTATTCCAAATGCAGAGCTCAGTCTGGATCCTCCTCCACCAAAACACTATGCCTATTGCAGTGACACAGGGTATAATAAGGATATAATTCCACTTATAAAAGGAGTTGATCTGTTATATCACGAAGCTACGTTTTTAGAATCCGAAGCACATTTAGCGAAAAAAACAAAACACTCCACGGCAAGGCAGGCCGCAACCATAGCAGATGCAGCAAATGTATGCAGACTTATCCTGGGGCATTTTTCTACTAGGTATAAGTCTATACTTTCGTTCAAAGAAGAGGCTATTCAAGTTTTTAACAATGTTGAATTGGCAGACGATGGTAAGATTTTCGAAGTTTGAAAATAATAATTGTTCAGAAAATGGGTGTCTCAAAGGTTCTTGTGGCGAAGGAATATTATGGAATACTTTCTAACCTCATTATAAAAATTCAATAACACTTCACTTTTATACATCTTTTCCCCAACTTTGTGTTGTTAATCGTTGTCTTCAAGGAAATGCATAGAGATTTAGGGAATCATCGGAAATCATACAATAAAAGTGCCCTTAATGAACAAGCCATATCTGACAATCCTCTGGAATTGTTTCAGAAATGGTTTTATGAGGTTGAAGCTACTGAAGGCATTGATGAACCGAATGCAATGACTGTTTCGACACTGGGATTGGATGGTTATCCAAAAAGCAGGGTGGTCCTCCTCAAAAAGTATACATTTGAGGGTTTTATCTTTTACTCCAATTACCAGAGTGAAAAAGGCAAGGCTATCCAGGCAGATCCAAGAGTTTGTCTGTCATTTTTTTGGCCCAATATGGAACGGCAGATTATTATTAAAGGAAAGGCTGAGAAAATAGCTAAAAATCTTTCCGATGGATATTTTGAGTCAAGACCGGAAGGCAGTAAATTGGGAGCCATTGTATCTGATCAAAGCAGTGTAATTGAATCGAGGGAAGTCTTGGAAGTTGAATTGAAGAAATTGGAAGAAAAATATAAAGGCAAAGAAATTGAACGACCGGATTATTGGGGCGGTTATCTTGTAAGGCCCGTATCTATGGAATTTTGGCAGGGAAGGGATAATCGGTTGCACGATAGAATCCGATATACGCTTCAAGAAGATTTTGATTGGAAAATAGAGCGACTTGCTCCATAAAAATAGTTGGATTATGAAAACTCTTATACTTGTGAGGCATGGGAAATCATCTTGGGAATATCGGGTAAGCGACCAGGATCGTCCTTTACAGGAGCGGGGTATTACTGATGCTCATCTGGTAAGTAATCAATTTAAAAGGCTATCCGAGAACATAGATTCAGTGTATTCAAGTCCTGCAAACAGGGCTCTTCATACTTGTATGATATTCTTAAGGAATTTCAACTATCCTTTGCAAAACTTAAAAGTTTCTAATGAATTGTATGATTTTTCGGGAGAAGCAGTAATGGCCTTTGTAAAGCAGCTGGATGATGACCTTAATAAAGTACTTGTTTTTGGCCATAACTACGCACTCACCAACATCGCAAATCAATTGGGGAACAAGTCTATCGATAATGTGCCAACTTCAGCTTTGGTCCAAATACGTTTTGATGTTACTAGTTGGGAATCAATAAAAACAGGGATTACCGAACATATCCTTATTCCAAAACAACTTAGATAATGAATAAGACTAAAAATCAGTACATCAACAGGGAAATTAGCTGGTTGATGTTTAATGATCGTGTACTGCAGGAGAGCGCAGATAAAAATGTGCCATTGATAGAACGACTTCGGTTTTTAGGTATTTTTTCAAATAATCTGGATGAATTTTTTAAAGTAAGGTACGCTACGATTAAAAGAATTGTTCTGGCAGGAAAGAAGGGAAAAAGTGCTTTGGGAGGGGAGAAAGCCAAGGACTTGCTGGCAGAAATCACCAAAATTGTAATTGAGCAGCAAAGTAAAAGCCTGGTTATTCACGGCGATATTGAGAAAGAATTGGAACGGGAAGGTATTTTTCTAATCAATGAAACGGAAGTATCTGAAAGTCAGGCCAAATTCGTTAAAGACTATTTCATTGAAAAAGTTAGTCCCCTGTTGATGACCATAGTCCTAAATGATCTTAACCAATTTCCTCTTTTAAAGGATACAGAAGCTTATCTGGCTATAAAAATGGTCCTTAATGAAACCGAGAAAGACGAAAAGAATCAAAGAACCCGGAAGATTCGGTATGCGCTAATAGAAATTCCACAGGGTACGGATCGTTTTGTGGTTTTGCCATCTGAAGGAAATAAAGATTACATCATAATTCTGGATGACCTGATCAGGTATTGTCTCGATCGGATATTCCCCATGTTTGAATATGAATCTATTTCTGCACATATGATCAAAATAACAAGAGATGCAGAATTAGACATTGACAATGATCTAAGCAAAACGTTTATAGAAAAAATATCATCAAGTGTTCAGGGAAGAAAAATTAGTGACCCGGTTCGTTTTGTATATGATAAAAGCATAGGCAGGGATACCTTAGAATTTCTAAAAGGGAAAATGAGTATCAAGGATACAGATAGTGTTATACCGGGAGGGCGTTATCACAACAGAAGGGACTATATGAGCTTTCCAAGTTTGGGGAGACAAGATCTTATGTATGAGAAAATTACACCACTTCCTGTAAAAGGACTAAGCCTTGAAGGAAGCTTATTGGAGCGCATAGCCGAAAAGGACTATCTTATGTATGCACCCTACCATACTTTTTCTTACATAATAAAATTCCTTAGGGAAGCTGCACTGGACCCTAAAGTAAAGAACATTAAGATCACTGTATATCGCCTTGCAAAAAATTCACAAGTGGCCGCATCTTTGATAAATGCCGTGAAAAACGGTAAAAAAGTTACTATGCAGATAGAATTAAGGGCTCGTTTTGATGAAGAGGCTAATATTAACTATGCAGAAGAATTGCAGGCTGAAGGTGTAAAACTGATCTTTGGAGTCCCCGGTTTAAAAGTTCATAGCAAAATTTGTGTAATTGAAAGGGAAGAAGGCGATTTAATAAAACGATATGGTTTTATAAGCACAGGAAATTTTAATGAATCAACGGCTAAGATATATACGGATTATACACTGTTTACGGCTAACGAAGCTATTTTAAAAGAACTCAAGATTGTCTTTGATTTTTTTGAAACTACCTACAAAATATATAAATACAAACATTTGATAGTTTCCCCGCACTACACGAAGAGTTTGTTTAAAAAATTTATTGACAATGAAATACAATCTGCAAAACTCGGGAGAGATGCCTACATTAAGATTAAAATGAACAGCTTTACCTCTTATGAAATGGTAGATAAGCTATACGAAGCAAGTAGGGCAGGGGTTAAAATTCAGTTAATTATAAGAGGTGTGTGTTGCCTAATTCCAGGGGTAGAGGGTATGAGTGAAAATATTGAAGCAATAAGTATTGTTGATAAATTTTTGGAGCATCCCCGTGTCTTTATTTTCGGTAATGAAGGAAACCCTAAAATATATATTTCATCGGCTGACTGGATGACACGTAATTTAGATAATAGGGTGGAGGTTGGATGTCCAATTTATGATGAAGAGATTAAACAGGAGTTAATGGAAACCTTTGAAATTTCATGGAGTGACAACGTTAAAGCCCGAATTTTTGACAGGGAACAGAATAATATTTATAAGAAGAATGAATTAGCTGAGTTACGCTCTCAATTCGCCATTTATGATTATTATCTTAATAAATTGAATTCTAAAAAACTAGAAATTTGAATATCCGTAAGTTAGCCGCAATCGATATTGGGTCTAATGCAATCAGGTTATTGGTTCATAATGTTATTGAAGAAAGAGGTAAAGAAACAAGGTTTAGAAAAAATGTTCTTATCAGGGTTCCTGTCCGCCTTGGAGAAGATTCCTTCACTAAAGGCGCAATATCTGAATATAATACAAACAGAATACTAAAAACCATGAAATCCTTTAGCCTTTTAATGGAGGTTATTGGTGTAGAAAAATATAAGGCATGCGCCACTTCGGCAATGAGGGAGGCCCGTAATGGAAAAAAAATTATTGCCAGGATTCTAGAGGAAACGGGGATTTCTATTAAATTAATTAATGGCAAGGAAGAGGCCTCAATAATTGCATCTACTGATTTAAAAAAACTCATACAAAATGATCAGTCCTATCTTTATATTGATGTAGGCGGTGGCAGTACGGAATTTACTTTATTTACTGAGGGCAGAATAAAAATATCCAGGTCTTTTAAGATAGGAACAGTTCGTTTGCTTAATAATATGGTTAGTGATCAAATATGGACCGATATAGAAAAATGGATTAAGAAATGCACGAAAGGCGTATCTAAAATTTCGATAATTGGTTCAGGAGGCAACATTAATGAATTACATAAATTGTCCGGACGAAGGGAAGGTGAACCTCTCTCTGATATCTGGCTGAATGCACAATATAAATTTTTAAATGGCACGTCCTATGAAGAGCGTGTTTCTGATTTAGGTCTTAACCCGGACAGGGCAGATGTAATTATACCTGCCACGCGGATATTTTTATCGTCAGCTAAATGGAGTGGGGCCAGAAAGATTCATGTTCCTAAAATTGGTCTTTCCGACGGCATTATAAAAACCTTATATTATGAATAGGTAAAATGTGCTATTCCCATATATATTAGCTGCGAAAAAATTAAGTTACCCATCTTCGGTTACAAATGATAATTAGTTCATGCTAGCCGTGGATAGTTTCTTTTTTGCCAAGATTTTTCATAATCCCTGCTTCATACTTTAAAAGATCCTCCCATTTTTTATCTACTTCGTCCCTTTTCCCGTATTTCCTGGCAAACTTCAAAAACATGCTATAATGTCCGGCTTCACTAACCATAAGTTTATGATAAAAATCAGCGAGTTCATTGTCCTGCAGTTGCTCCGAAAGCAACCTAAACCGTTCACAGCTCCTGGCTTCAATTAATGCTGCATATAGAAGACGATGCACCAACTGCGTAGTTCGGTTTCCACCTTTAGGAAAAAACTTCAAAAGTTGAATGGCATATTCGTCCTTTCGATACCTTCCCAGGGTATTACCACGCTTAAGGATCTTATCATGTACCATTTTAAAATGACCCATTTCCTCTCTTGACAATGCGATCATTTCCTCCACCAACTCAGGATATTCGGGAAAACTAATTATCAATGAGATCGCCGTACTTGCCGCCTTTTGTTCGCAATAGGCATGATCTGTCAAAATTTCATCTATATTTTTTTCCACTATGTTTACCCAGCGGGGATCAGTTGGTAATTTTAATCCTAACATAATTTAATTTTTTGCTAAATTAAAAAGAACCCGTGAAACACTTATGGTATTTAAAAACTATATCTGCAGATAAATGGAAGAGGTTTGCAGTTATCTTAATATATTTGTTCCGCAAAGGATTTTGTTTTGTTTAACTCCCTGTTTACGATTAATTGGAATATATGCAGCATTTGGATACGTGTAAAGAATTGTCTAAAATTCTTGGCGACAGTTTAGCTGAAGAAACACATACCTGGATAGAGGACAGATTAGATATAATCGTAGGGTCAAAATCGGCTAAAGAACTGTATCTCTGCTATAGTATATTAGGCGGTAAAATTGGTCCTGATATAAAACCAAAAACCCAGGGTGTAAATCAGAAATTGGCCAAATATTTAAACGCACAGGAAGCAAACTTGCTTCAAATTGCACGCATTTATCTTCTTATTAGAGTATTGGAATCCGATAAGGCATATTTTTCAACTAAGGTGGCAAATCTTATTCAGATTGCTGATACTGGCGAGCTTGAAACCTTTTTAAAGTTTTTAATACTTTTACCTAATGCCGGAGATTTTAATCGGGTAGGAGTTGAAGCATTGCGCACGAATATTGGGACTGTTTTTGACGCTATAGCATTAAACAATCCATATCCATCGAAATACTTTAATGATCAGCAATGGAATCAGATGTACCTGAAAGCGGCATTTATGGAGCGCAATTTGGGAGATATAATTGATGTTGAGAAACGAGCTAACAGCGATCTGGCCAGAATTATTTCAGATTATGCGCATGAGCGATGGGCTGCTTCAAGGAGTATAGACCCCTTGTTCTGGAGGCCTGTAGCACCATTTTTAGAAGGCGCATTACTACAGGATATGGATCATTTGTTTAGGAGTAATGATAAAACTGAGAATTTGGCCGCTGCACTTTGCTGTTATAGCGCTCCTCAACAGGAAGCCCAAAACCTGTTGAACAACTATCCTGATTTAAAGGAAATGGTTACCAGTAATAGGGTTACCTGGGAAAATTTAAAAAAATAAACTATGAAGGAAAAAATGATGATAATCGACCCTCATATACATATGACCTCGAGGACAACCGATGACTATGAAGCTATGGCAGCATCCGGAATTGTTGCAATTATTGAGCCCTCTTTCTGGTTGGGCCAGCCACGTACGCAGGTTGGGTCATTTCAAGATTATTTTAGCAGTCTCGTTGGATGGGAACCTTTTAGGGCAAGTCAGTTTGGTATTAAACACTATTGTACCATAGGATTGAATTCCAAAGAAGCCAATAATGAAGCACTGGCCG
>Ga0209536_100013390_pt1 | contig 11832 bp, 11 predicted proteins | sample DeeMarSeWOR28_12_FD_187461 | JGI IMG/M metagenome (GOLD analysis project Ga0209536, IMG submission 187461) | Marine sediment microbial communities from White Oak River estuary, North Carolina - WOR-2-8_12 (SPAdes) (version 2) | ecosystem: Environmental > Aquatic > Marine > Intertidal zone >...
CGTCTTATCTCGACCTCTTCTCCAGCCGGCAGCTTGGTTACCTGGGAGCGGCCGTCGATCTGCTCCAGGGTTTTGACGGTCTCGTCAAATTAAATCTGGGGTTGCTGGTCTCTACTTCGGCTGAATTCAATACCATGCTGTGCGGTTACAAAGGGGCCAACCAGCCACGCCCGGGAGCCATCCGCCATGCATTTTCCCATCATGCCTATTCTTACCCCTATACCGCCCTGGAGAATAATCCCCTTTACCCGAAGAAGACGTCGGGCACGCTGCAGGCCCTGTTCCATGCCCGGGTCCGGCGGGCCAGGAATTGGGCCGCCCTGCCCCGGGAGAGGAAGGTACGGGCCGGCAAGGTGGCGGAAATCGTCGAAATCGAGGGCGAGCGGGGCACCGGCGGCGAAGTTCACCACCAGGGTCAATTGGTTGACGGGGAGAGAAAGTTCTTGCTCCTGCAAGGTTCGGCCGTCCGGTTGAACCTGGACCAGGACAGCGTCGACCACATCGTGACTGATCCGCCCTATTTTGACAACGTGCAATACAGCGATTTGTCGGCCTTTTTCCGAGTGTGGTTGAGGAGGATATTCGCCAAGGAAGCTAATTGGGATTACGATCTCTCTGGCTCGGCCGTGGATCCCCAGGCCAACGGGGATGGGCAATACGAGCGAGTGCTCCGAGGCATCTTCGCCGAGTGCAAGCGGGTGATCAAAAAGGAGAGCGGCCGGCTGATCCTCACCTTTCACCACTGGAACCCCAAAGGTTGGTTGGCCTTGACCGTGGCTTTGAAGGAGGCCGGTTTCGTGCTGCGAAACAGGTACGTGATCCATGCCGAGAACCCGGCCTCGGTGCATATCGCCAATCTGCGGGCGCTGGAGCATGATGCGGTGCTGGTCCTGGCACCTAAATCGGCCGGGGAGGCGCGGCGTTGGAGCCGGCCGGCCACGATCGACACCAGTAGTAGCCAGGCTTTTACCGGCGGCTGTGCCCAGGCGCTGGGATGGATGTTGGAAGCGGATGTCGATGCGGCCGAAATTGGCCAGATTTGGAGGGAGATTTTGGGTTAGGATCCGGGGGTTGAGGGTTAGGGGCTGGGAGTTGGGGTGTGGGGAGTTGTAGGGGTAGAGTTATCGGGATTTTGAGTGTGGTTCAATGCATGTTGTCTTTCCAAATTCACCTTGTGAAAAAATTCCTCATGTTGACTTTATGACCGCCTGATGGTTATACTTTTTTTGTCTAACATGAAGAGAGCGTCCCTCTAGCAGCACTCCCGATCCCTCCAGTTAGACTCAGTTCGGGCAGCACCCTATTCAGTACAGGAGAGAAAGTAATGTCAACAGAAAATGAGGTCCGCAAGGCCTCCGCACAATTTTACGCGGCGTTGAACCACATGATCAACGGTGATGCTGGTCCACTGGGCGACATCTGGTCGCACAATGAAGATGTAACGACCATGCACCCGATTGGCGGCCGGGAGGTTGGCTGGGGCGAAGTCAGGGGGCCATGGGAGCAGGTAGCCAGTATTTCCTCAAGTGGGCAGGTAGAACTGGACGACCAGCTCATTCGCGTCGGCGACGATATTGCCTACGAGCTAGGAACCGAGCGCGGGCAGGCAGTGATGGCCGGGGAACAGGTCCCCCTCGAGCATCGCGTCACAAACATCTATCGTCGAGAAGGCGGAACATGGAAGATCGTCCACCACCATACTGATCTTTCGCCGGAAATGATGGAGCTCATCCAACGCTTGCAAGGCTAGTTGTAAGTCCGCTTGGAAAACGAGATGGCCTCAATCAGCATGCACAATACATAGGCAAGTAAAGAAAAAGATAGAATCTCAGTTTTGTTCGTTGCTGAGTGACAACCTGCAGTAGGTATAACAAAACGACCGCTTCCTCAGGGAAGCGGTCGTTCCGATTTTCAAATCAAATTATTGTGTCGTTTTTACCAGCGGTTATTATAACCCCTGTTACGATTGCCGCCGCCATTGTTGGTTTTGGGTTTGGCTTCGTTTACTCTCAGTTCACGGCCGTCGACCAACTGGTTATCCAGCGATTTTATGGCCGCATTCGCGGATGATTCTTCCATTTCTACGAAAGCAAATCCGCGAAACCTGCCTGAATCCCTATCAGTGATCCACGCGATCGATTCGACAGTACCGTACTCTTCAAACATCTCACGCACCTGTGTCTCGGTCGCGTTAAAGGACAGGTTTCCAACATAAATCTTCTTACTCAACTCGTTCACATTCTCCATAACTAGCTTCAAAACTGGCTCTCAGAAAAACCGAGGCGACTTTGAAAGCACCCAATCAAGATCCCCATTCTCCCATATTCAGTAACTATGTCAAACTTATAGATGCCTTTGGAGGTCAATCAACTGGCTCTCTCATGAACCACTCAGAGGAGTTGGCCTCAAAAGCGCTATCCCAATGCGTCTCGAATTCGGAAATGAACATCAGGCGACTTCGCGGCAACTTTGTCTTTTTCGGACTCAGGCAGACAGCACATGCAGCGTTTCAGCGATCTGTTGCTGGTGTTCGTTGGCATGTTCGATGATGCGTTGGGCCAGGATTTCTGCCACGGCCCACTCTGTGGCGGCTACCCTGGCCCACGGGGCGCTGGAAACCGACCGGCAGATTCACGAGTTGTATGGGGGTGGGACGCCTCGCTTTGAAAGCGATTGGGCCGGGAAAACCGGTGTCAGCGAGCCGACGCCTCACCAGACACTGGAGTGGGCGCAAAACGTACGCCTGGACAAAGCGGCATTTGATAAGTACGCTCAGGCCATTTATGACGATCTGGACCAATATATCAAGAACTTAAGCGAGGAGGACATAGACCGTCCTATCGACATGTCGATTCTTAACGCGGGTGAAAAGCCATTGAGCGGGTGCTTAAACAATGTCGTTTCCGCGCATCTCAATTCATTAGCTGGCGAAATCTCGGCCGTGAAAGGCGTGCAAGGGCTTATAGGATACCCCTAATAACAATTTGCTAGGCTTCATGCTGTTGCTTATACAGCTCTTGCCGTATCTCATCAACCTATTGTCAAGGCTTCGCCCAGTCAATGACTTCGCGCGTTTTCTTCTGCAACTCGGTAGAACTCACCAGGCCATTACTCCGTTACTAACACCTTTTTCACGCCAGATTCTTAAAATATCCTTTATAATGACAGTAACAATCGTATCCTCCGGCCCAGCTTGGCCTCTTCCCCCCGGGCTTCCGGTTAGCGAGCTGGGCCATTTCTTTTTGGGAGGGTTCGAAAAATCTTAGTTAACGATCTCGGGAATTAGGAAATAGCCCAGTTTATTTGCTACCCTCTCCCCCCGACCTTCGTCCTATCCCCAGCCCTCCATCCCCCAGAAACCAAATCATCATAAGTCAACTGAAACGGCTCGTTTCATTTTTGGTACGTCGGTCCTGGACAGAAAATCTTATTCAGTTTGGGATTAAATTCTCTTAGAATGAATAACACACACTCTGTACTTCTGTGGGAGGTTCTCATGGTCGAGTTCGAAATTGCCGCGAAATTGCTATTTTTCTCATTGATTATATCCTTTGTCTTCTTCGTCACTCTTTTTCTTTTATCTTGGGCCGAGGAACGTAAACAGGCCGGCGCCGGGCAGGACAGCACACCTGCCCTGTCTACACCTCATTTGGGATCGCCGTCCCCGCTTCACCGACCTTCCCGCCTTTCTCTGAGCCGGTCACACGACTCTTAAAAGGCCCTGGTTAGGCGATAGTGGATAGTGATGAGTGATCAGCGGTCGATGGTCAGCGGCCGATCGCCTAGAGGAGTGAAACTGAGTAGGGTGCCTCGAGTCCGTGTCGTTCGAGCAGGCTCTTGTCGGCCAAAATCTCTGAGGTGGGGCCTTCGGTCACAATCTGACCCTCATCCATGATGGCTACGCTCGGGAATAGTTCGGCCACCATAGCCATGTCGTGGGTCGAAACGAGCATCGTCATGGGCAAGTCGCGCAAATAGTTGATCAGGTTTCGCCGCGCGCGGGGATCCAATCCGGCCGTTGGTTCATCCAAAACCAGGATCTCTGGCTTCATGGATAACACGGTCGCGATGGCGATGCGTTTCTTCTCGCCGATGCTCAAGTGATGGGAAACCCGGTCGGCGTAATCTGGCATGTTAACCGTCATAAGCGCCTTGGCTACCCTGTCTCGCACCTCTTCTTCTGGCAGGCCCATGTGCAACGGACCAAAAGCCACATCATCGAAAACGGTGGGCGAAAATAGTTGATCGTCAGGGTTTTGGAAAACAAATCCAACGGCCGCTCTAACTCTGCCCAGGTCGCCGCCAGGCACAGGGATACCGGCTACCGTAATCTCCCCATCTCCCTGCAGCAGTCCATTCAGGTGCAGCAACAAAGTGGATTTACCCGCCCCATTTGGCCCAACCAAGGCCGTTTTCCTATCCGGCGGAACCTGGAGCGTGACGCCACGAAAGACCTGCCGGCCGTCCGGATAGGCAAACTTCAGATCCTTAATCTCAATCGCGTGGTGCATGGCTGACGATAACGATCCTTATTCAGGCGAGACTGTATGAGAGAAGAACGATGCCCACCAGCAGCACGGCACACCCAAACAGCGCCAGATAATCCAGGCGACGCATCTGGGGATGGGCCAGGGATCGCACCTGACCGGTATAGCCGCGAGCTGTCATGGCCTGATACACACGTTCGCTGCGCTCGATCGAACGCAGCATCAGGCTGCCCACCATCCGGCCGGCCACCTTTCCCCGCCACAACAGGCGTCCACCCCCACGCTGCCCGCTGACCACCGCGCTGCGGGCCGTACGGGCCTGCATCAAGCGTAACGCCTCGTCTGACAACACAAAAAGATAACGGTAAGCAAAGCCGACGATTGTCACCAGGGTCACAGGCACGCGTAGTGCCTGCAAGCCCCATAATAAATCCGGGAAGGGCGTCACGGCCACCAGCAGGATAGCTGCCTGGATCGAAATCCAGGACTTGATCAGAATGCTGGCAAAGCGGATCGTCCCTTCAATGCTGATATTAATTCCGCCCAGGAAGGGCAGGGTAAACAGGACCTGGCCCGCCACAGTGAAAGGCAGCGTCACGGCCGCCAGAGCGAAAGGAATGGCGATAAAAGAGCGCTTAATGATATAAGGCAGCTCGATCTGGGCTAAAAGGACGCCAAGCAACAAGAAAAAATAGAGGAAACCATAAGCCACGAAGGCGCCGGCCGGCGTCAGTGCAACGGCCAGGATAAACAGCAGCGCGATCAGGATCTTTGTCCGCGGATCGAGGCGGTGGATGGGGGAATCCCGCCGCCGGTATTGATCGGCCAAATTAATGTGCATGACACGGATCTCAGGAAACGCGTTTTAGCTGGCGAAGCAGCCGGCCGACAAGATAAGCCAGGCCAAAGACGACCAGTGTGCCAGCTATCACGGCAACAATGCCAGAAACCATTTCGTTCTCGATAAAAGGAATTGTGTAATCAGGCAGAAGGTTGTAAATGGGTTCAAGAGTCGTTTCCAGGAAGCCCTGATCCTCGGCCACCCGCTCCAACCCGTCCGGGTCGCTGGAGGTGGTGAAGGAGAAAAAGGCCACAATCAGCGCGATAACCAGCCCGGCGGCCACCCACGTCGATGATTTTTGACCAGACGCGCTGGCGCCCTGTTGCAATAGATCGGGCCTGGTGGTGTAAATTAGCAGCAGAGCACCAACAGTGATAATGGCCTCGCCAATCCCGATGAGGGAATGGACCCCCAGCATGGCTGGCAAAACGATATTCAGAGGCGAGGTGCCCGAAGCGGCTAATTCGAGGGATGTGGCCAGAGCCGCCACCATCACCGATAACCAGGCCCCGGCCGCGCCGCCGAGGATGAGGGTGGCCCGGCCATCGCCCAACCAGTCCCGCACCAACCGGTACGCGGCCGCGCCGGTAAAAGCGGTCAGCACGCCCATGTTCATGATATTCCAACCCATCACCAGCAAACCGCCATCCTGGAACAACAGACCCTGCAAGCCGATTACGGCGGCCATGACCAGCACGGCCGACCAGGGCCCGAGCACGATAGCCGCCAATGCACCTCCCAACAAGTGACCACTGGTACCGCCGAGTACCGGAAAGTTGATGGCCTGGGCGGCGAAGATGAAAGCTGCCATGACGCCCATCAAGGGGATCTGGCGCTCATCGAACTGTTCGCGCGTTTGCCGAAGCGCCAAACCAATAAAAAGAATCGCCAAGAGCCAGCCGATCAGCGCAACTGGAACCGATAGAAAGCCATCGGGAATATGTAACATCAGGATACCTAACCGTGAAATCACTTATAATCTCCTTTGTCCCCGCTGATCGTAGGGTATCTTCCTGAGCAACAAAGTATGGTTCATTGCCGTCACCGTTGTTTTGTTTGCTCCTGGCACTGAGGGCACAGGCCAGTCAGGGTTATGTGGCTCATCTCGACCACAAAACCGTATCTTTGTTGTAAAGATTTCACAAAAGCCGCAAAGGCCTCGTCAGAGAATTCCAGGTTGACGTCACATGCACGGCAGACAAAATGATGATGGGGTTGCTCGCCGGCAATTTCATACTCAAAATGGCCGTCTTCCAGCATCGTTGCCGTGACCAGATCCATATCCCGCAGAAACTTCAATGTCCTGTAAACCGTGGCCCGATTCACGGCCGATGATTTCTCCTGCACCCGAGCCCAGATCTCCTCTGGCGTCGCATGCCCATCTGCTTCGCACACGGCATCGAGGACCATCTGGCGCTGGGCTGTCATGCGGTAACCTTTCTGGTGAAGTAGGCCGGCCAGATCGACATTCTGGTGGCTCATCGCATCTCCTTGTTATTGCAGTTTGTTGCAATAACAAGGATTTATTTTAACGGCTTTTACTCATGTTTTCAAGTGGTTCGGTAGCTCGCGGATGATTGTAGTCCTGGCCCATTCGTGGTCGATTATCGCACCCAGGGACAGCTCATAGTTAATACGTTATATGGGACAGAAACCAGGTTCAAGGGGCTGATGTACCAGGCTTATCAGCCGCTGTTTGAATTCGTCGGCCGGAAGATCCGGGGGCGACGGCCAGGTTGTTGACGACGGTTTACTTGGGGACGGCATCGGAGGCAGATCCGGCGGGCCCATGCTCGCATCAGGCGATAGTATTGAGACTCCCCACCCCGCAACTCACATTGTGCATGGCCTGTTAAAGGAGGCGGTGGGTAGCGGTTATGGTGTAAATATAACCTGTAAAAAGTATGGCGTCGTGCTCGGAGCCGCATCGTTGCTGACATAGATAAAGTAGTGACCGGCCGGTTGGGTTCTCAGATTCAGAACTTTGCGGGTCGCGGAGCTGCCATTAATGCCTATTAAAGTGCGTGAACTACAATCCTGGCCTCGATAGACCGTCAACTGCCCTTCCTGTGGCACAAAGTTAGACAGTTCGACAACTAAATTGCCATTGCTGGGCAGGTTAAATTGGTACCAATCGTCCCTATTTTCCGGGAGGAAGTTATAAATGGTATTCAGTGCTAACGGGGCTGCCGTCTCACAAGAATTATTAAATGCGCGTTCTCTCTCGAAGATTGGAAGATGGAGCCTAATCATGGGGCTAAAAACGACTGTAGAAGCTGTATCGCTGTTATTCTCATCCACCGGATCCGATGTTAAACTGGATACATTGGCTGTATTCTCCAGCGAGCCAGGCGATACCGAATCAAAACGTACAACCAGTGTCACTGTTGCATCGCTATTAGCGTTTAAATCTCCCAGGCTGCAGTTAATTATGCTGGTTCCGCTGCAACTTCCCTGGCTTGGTGTGGCTGAGATCAGCGTAACGCCGGGTGGCAAGTTATCTACAACCCGAACGTCTCTCGCCAGCGAAGGACCATTATTATCGATAGCAAGTGTATAGTTCACGGTTCCACCGATGGCAACGATGTCAGGCGTGCCTGACTTGGAGATTGCCAGATCGGCCTTTGCGGTAACAGTTGTCGAGGCGACGTCGGTGTTGTTGCTAGAATCAGGATCCGATGATTGGGTTAGAACGGTGGCGGTATTCGCAATAGGACCGCTGGTATCTTGGTTCACCTTTACCGTGATTGTCGTAGTCACTATATCTCCAACAGTCATCGTACCGAGATCACAGCTCACGATCATGCCATTGGCTGAACATCCTGGAGAACCGGATTGATAGGTGACCCCACCCGGTAACGTGTCATTAATCACTACCCCCTGGGCATCGGCCGGACCGTTATTCTTGACGGGTAATATGTAGGTCAAGTTCTCCCCGGCCGATACTGGATCTGGGCTGTCCGTCTTGGCCAGCTCCAGATCGGCCTCGGGTACCACATCTGTGATCTCGACGGCCATACTCGGAGTGATGGTGTAGCCGCTGACGACTGCCAGGTTGGCGATCTGTTCGAAAAAGGTTGACGGGTGAACGAAGACGAGGATTTCGACCGATGCGCTTTTATTAGCAGCTAAGTTGCCAAAGCTACAATCAATGACTCCCAATGATTCAAAGCACTTATCCCCAGGACTTGAATTTACCGATACAAAATCTACTTCTGGAGGCAATGTATCTGTCATCACGACGTTGGCAGCAATGGAGGAGCCACTATTCGTTATTAAAATCGTATAAGCCAAATTCGTGCCGGCGGCAACCACGTCGGGATTGTCGTCCATGAAAATTAATAATTGTCCCAGACGGTTGACGCCAGTTTGGCTCTCTGCCACGTTGTTGTCCGGATTGCCATCGCCCTGTTGGCCAGACACATTAGCCCAATTGTCGAGCACGTCTGGCGCTAATGGGTCGACGTCGACGACGATGGTTACCGTCACCTTGTCACTAACATCCATGACCCCTATCGTGCACATGACCGGGTTGGTAAAAGGGCAATTGCCTGTACTTGGTGTGGCCGACACCAGGCTCACGCCCGAAGGCAGAATATCCGAAACTACGACACCAGTGGCGACCGATGGGCCGCCGTTACTAATAACAAGGGTATAAGTTAAGCGCTCGCCAGCAACCACAGAATCAGGTTGGGCTTTCTTTGAGATGCTCAAGTCAGCAGAAGTGGTGATGGTGGTGGTCGCTCTGTCCGTATCGTTGCCTGGGTCTGGGTCTTCATTGCCGAAGACGGTAGCCGTGTTCGTGACTGTGGTGCCGGCCTGGGCATTGACCGGTACATTCACGGTGGCGTTGAAGAACTGGGATGCGCCAGCGGTCAGCGTTCCCACTGTACACGTAAAGCCGCCATTGGAAGCACTGCAGACGCCGCTAGTGTCGGAACTGAAGGACCAGCCAGCCGGCAGGTCATCGCTGATGGTGCCACCCGAGGAGCTATCGGGGCCGTGGTTGGTGACGGTTAGAATGTAATTATAAGTGTCGCCGGCAACGGCGCTGCCAGCACCGGTTTTGGTTATATGCAGGTCAGCCGTGATCGCGGCTGTCTGGTAAAGTCCCACGTCTCCAAGGAGGTCGTGGCCCCAGTCAAGGACTGTGGAATCCAAACCCATCTCTAGACCGTTCTCCTGATTATTATCCGTGTCAATTTGGTTGGCATCTACCGGGCTCCCATCACTCAAGACCTTGGGCATCCATAGCTTTCCACTGTAATTGGCGGCCGCTTCCAGCTCCCTGGCGACAAGCATGATTAAGCTAAGCGGGAGTGCAATGGTGAGTATAATGACTAGATTCTTGGGTAATTGCATTGCATGTCATCCTATTAACCATACGATTATGGAGGTGTTGCCGTTGGTTTTGGTGGAGGCTTAGGCGAATCCGATGAAGAATCTGATGACGAATCTGATGACGGCCCTGATGGTGGCTGCTGCGGCAGTGGGGTTGGTGAAGGAGAGGGCGTTGGTGTAACGGTAATTGGCAGCCATAGTGCGTTGCCTTCTCTAATCACTATGCCACTCAAGCAGTTGACCTGCTGGATCTGTGCTATGGTGATCTCGTGTTGAGTGGAATATTTGGACAAACTGTCTCCTAGTTCAATAACGTGCTGTGCCCAATCAGCTGGTGGCGACGGTATACAAAGTGGCGAGGGCGTTTCTATCTCGGCAGCTTCAATGATGGGCTCAGCAGTTGTTGCCGTAGGCGTTGGTCTTGGCGTATTTGGCGGTATTGGAGTGGGAGTGGGGGTAAATGTCGTTGTGATGGCGCTTTCGACAATCCGTGTCACATTAACTTCGCGTGTAATTTCGACCACAGTCGTCACCTCAACCTGGGATATTTGGGTCACGATTCTGGTAATCGGGATCATTTCTGGCTCAGTTGCGCAGGAAACCAAGACTAGAACGAGGAGAAGGAATATTAGGGGTGCTATTCTCATCTCTATTTCCTATGAGGACAACGGACAACTTTTAAGATTCATTTAAGATACAATAGCACAAGAAGGCTCAGATGTCTACATCTTTTGTGGTGTGTAGGGCTGTAGAGGTGTGGGGTTGTAGGGGTGACCTGGAATTACCCAACCAGATTCCCTATGGTACAGTTCTAAGGGGACGACAGTCCCTGTAAAGGATCCCAGCCTGGTCCAACTTTTGACGATCATGGGATTACTCCTCAGACAAGCACGGGCTTGATAATGGGCTGATAGCTATATCTGGCGATCGGCCAGGGGGTCGATCCCTTGTAGCCATCTCGCTGTTAATGTTTATCTTTCCTAGAACAATATTGACGCCCAATCGCAGCAAGATTAAGCTTTTACTAATCATATCAAAAAGATTAAGCTATTTGCTGGCGCCTTGAAGGTCCGTAATTTAGGAGAACCCCAAAGGAGGACCCCGAACGATGAAACAAAAAAAGAGTCTGAGACTGACGGCCATGAGACAGCTCAGTATTGGCATCTCGATTGGAATTGCCTTAATTGCAGTATTGGCAATAACCGCCATAGCCAGTTCGACGACGTTACCCGATACACAACTAGAGCAAGGCTACACTAAAGAAAGCCTGGAAGCGAGTTCTCTCACGGCACCTTACTCGCCAGCCGGACCCGTTACACTGAAATGGACGACGGTAGTCACTTTCTTTGATCCGCGAACGAATAGCGGAGTAGAGGGCTCGGCCGCAAACGTCATAGGCGACAAGCTCTATGTAAGCCACGGTTTCCGCGATGTTGATAGCAACCTGTTTTCCTTCTACGATATTCTCAGCGATACCTGGACACACGGTGGCCCTGACGCCCCGGATGCGACGGTCCCTCGTTCGGAGTTAGGTGGCGGCACAGTCAATGGAAAACATTATGCTGTTGGAGGCCGGACCGGTCCGAGTGCAGACGTCGAGGTGTTTGACCCGGCTACCTCAAGCTGGATGACGGCCACGTCAATGAGCCTGGCCCGGGGTGGACTGGGAGTCGCTAGCTGGGGAGGCAAGATTTATGCTATCGGCGGCCGTGGTGGAAATACATTTGGTGAGGCGCCAATTTATACCAAGACTGAGGTGTATTCGCCGGCGAGCAATAACTGGACCACGTTGGCGCCTATGCCCATTCCCGTGTCGGACAACTATGCGACGGTTGCCATGGGGGGCAAGATTTATGTGTTTGGTGGAGCTACTGATCCAAGCACTGTCATAAGCGCCACGCAGATCTATGATATTCGTAGAGATTCCTGGAGTTTGGGGGCGCCTATGCCGACGGCGCGGGCCGCGGGCATGGTCGGAACGATTTGCGGCGACACTATCGCCGTTTTCGGGGGCTATGATCCGCTGGGCACTGGCAATCTGGATGTCACTGAACTTTACTCTCCCCATGACGATTCCTGGTCAACTGGCCCGAATATGCAAGTGGCAGCCAGCGAGATAGGCCAGGGAGTCACGACATATAAGGATAGGACGATCTTTTCTGT
>Ga0209536_100013391_pt1 | contig 11832 bp, 6 predicted proteins | sample DeeMarSeWOR28_12_FD_187461 | JGI IMG/M metagenome (GOLD analysis project Ga0209536, IMG submission 187461) | Marine sediment microbial communities from White Oak River estuary, North Carolina - WOR-2-8_12 (SPAdes) (version 2) | ecosystem: Environmental > Aquatic > Marine > Intertidal zone >...
TGGGCATGCGAGAGTCATAATGTGGGTGATGATGGTGTTTTCTTTTTTGACTGGGGAAAGATCAATACAGCCCACAGGTTGGCTTCCGAGATGGTGGTGTCTGCACTCAAGACAATAATAGAATGAAATCTTGTGACTGGCACTTGGCCAGAAGCTACTCGAGGCGAAACCTAATCCATGTTTCACCAAGTTACTTAAGATGAATGCTCCCCCTGCCCAATCGGTGGCATCAAAGCCACCTATCAGACAAACATTCCCAATTGAGAGCAAAGATTAGCTACGCCCTCTCGGCTCTGCTGCAGGGGTTTTTCAATACCTCAAGCCAAAGCCAGCCCGAAAGTAATAATACCATTAATCTAATAATGTTAGATTGATTGAGGGTAGATCAATTCTTAATTTAATAGTTCATTCGAGGAGAATTCAAATTTTGTTGGAAAAAGGGTAAAACAATGCGGCATCTGCTCTTGGGCCTAATCTACCTGATGTTTTTTTTATCAGGCGCGGCAGCGTTGATTTATCAGGTGGTTTGGGTCAGGTCTTTAACGCTGGTCTTTGGCGGATCCCATCTCGCCGTCACTGCCGTTCTTTCGATTTTCATGGCTGGTCTGGCCTTAGGCGGATATACGATTGGCAAATACGTTGACCGGGTCAAGAAACCGTTAAAACTCTATGGACTACTTGAACTTGGCATAGCCCTATTTGCCCTTATATTTATAGGCTTGATGAAGCTCTATCCCTTGGCCTACATTGCTCTGGCTCAGGGCCAAGATAATGCTCATTTATATCTTGCATTCATTCGCATCATATTCTCAGTGATTGCCTTAATTGTTCCTACATACTTGATGGGAGGGACTCTTCCTGTCTTATCGAAGTTCATTGCAGGTCATCCGAAAAACATCAGAAGCCACCTGTCTTTTTTATACGGGATCAATACTTTTGGAGCTGTGCTGGGTGTTATCGCAGCAGGTTTTTTCTTTCTCAGGTTCTATTCAGTGAGTACTACTTTTTATATCGCGATCATATTGAATGTATCCATCGGCCTCGCAGCAGTTCTACTACAGGATAAGGCAACAACAGTCCTGGACACACATACCTTCGAGGCAGAATATGAGGATGGGACAACTGAAACTTTATCCACTGACCTTTCATCAGCCGAAAGTTCAAACAGTCTTTTTGCACTCAAATTGGTTCTCTGGGGTATCGGAGTTAGCGGATTTTGTGCTCTAGGCTATGAGGTCCTGTGGACTCGAATCCTTACTATCGTGTTGAGTGCAAGTGTCTACAGTTTTGCAACCATGTTGGTTGCTTTTCTTGCGGGGATTGCGTTGGGAAGTGGGGTATACGGACTCATTCCAAAGTTTTTTAAATTTAGCGGCAGGGGTATATGGAGATCAGTCTCCTGGTTTGGCATCGTCCAGGTAACCATTGGGGTAACTGCGCTTTTGGTCACCATTTATATCCGTGATCTTCCCATGAACCTCATGCGCCTACACGGTTTTTTTCAAAGCATTGGCATCAGTCTTTTTGGAGTGAGAATTTGGTCTAATTTTGTCCTTGCCTTCTCATATATGGTGGTTCCCACCTTCTTTATGGGACTTGCTTTTCCGTTGGCAGGAAAAGTCCATGCGGAATATAGAAAAGTGGTTGGAAGCGCGGTGGGTGAAATACTAGCCTACAACACCGTTGGGGCAATCCTGGGTGCTGCGGTGAGCGGCTTTATTTCGATCTATCTTTTTGGCATTGAAAGATCCCTCCAAATGCTCATCGTCATCAATATCGGATATGGGTTGCTGGTATTTATCAGTGTGCGAAATATCAAAATTCTGAACTTGTTGGTGCCGAGCATAACACTAGCTGCCCTTCTTTTTCTGGCCTTTAACCACAATGCCTTGAGAATCTGGGACATGAAATACTTCGCCGTTTTCCGGAGCAATGATCTCGAAGCCTTCGATACTCCTAGAAAAATTCGAAATATTGTTGAAAATACGAATGTCCTCTATTACGCAGAGGGAATTGAAGCTGTCGTAAGCTCTGTTAAGGTAAAAGGAGGAGAGCAGTCTTTTGTTACCAATGGCAGGACCGAGGCTTCCACAGATTTGAAAGATCAACAGGTCATGTTCGCCCTCAGTCACTTGCCCATGTTACTCCATAAAAACCCAAAAAAAGTGCTAGTGGTTGGGCTCGGAAGCGGGATGACCCTGGGAGCGATTTCCGTGCATCCGAGCGTCAGCGAAATCACCCTGGTTGAACTGGAGCCAAAAGTGCTTGGAGTGGCCAGAACTTTTGAAGATTACAACCATCATGTCCTCGATAACCCGAAAGTGAAAATTTATTTCAACGATGGGCGGAATTTCCTACTGACCACCGATGAAAAATTCGATGTGATCACAGCGGATCCCATTCATCCCTGGTTTAGGGGCGCCGGCTATCTCTACACCATTGAATATTTCACCTTGGCCGCAGAGCATCTTCGACCCGGAGGCATCATCTGTCAATGGCTGCCCATTTATGAGTTAACCCCAGAGGACCTGAAATCTGTGGTCCTCACCTTCAGGCAGCAGTTTAAGCACACCCTGCTTTGGTTGACCCATTATGATGCAGAGCTCATTGGAAGTAACATGCCCATCATCATTGATGAGGCAGAACTAAGCAAGCACATTTCAGAACCGGCCATTTCCGATGACCTGAACCGGGTGATGATGGGATCGGCAACAGACTTTCTCAGCTATTTCGTGATGGGAACAGATGGAATGAAAGAGTTCAGCCAGGGTGGAATCATCAATACAGATGACAATCTCTACCTTGAGTTTTCCGCCCCTTTTTCCATCGGCATCCCTGAAGTGATGGGGCTCAACGTCAATGCCATCACCAAATACCGGGAAAATATTTTGCCTTATCTCCTCACTCCAACGGACCCCGAAGAACAAGCTCAACAAAAGAACAGGTGGTCAAACCATTTGGAGGCCACTGAACTGAGGGGGCGGGCATCTAGTCTGTTTCTGAGCGGGCAATTCAAGAGTCCCGAATTCAGCAAATTGATCGAAGAACTAGATACTAAACATCCCAACTTTGCGCCCGTGAGATTTTTAAAACACGAGAGAGACGCTGCACTTGCAAGAGAACCCCGGCTCTTGCAGAAGACAGCGCTAATTCTCCAAAATGAAGAGAGAGCAATCATCAAAGTGGAAATTTCTGCTGTGCTAGTCCCGGTCAGCAGCGAAAGGGCTTCTGTGGTGTTTGTCGACAACGATGCCAGAGTAGTTTATGGAGAACTGTATTTTTCTGGTTTAAACCCTGAACAGCACATGAACCAATTCGTCGACGATGTCATGGCCAGTATTCGCGCCAGCTATCATCGTGACGCCCGGAACGCTTTTCGAGAAGGGAGTAGATTCCCTTCAGCCGCGTCGACCTTGCAACAAATAAAGGAGATCATCAAATTGAAGATACAAGAAAATAGTTAGCTGGGAAAAAGTCACCTCAGTCCTTAACTTCTTCATTTAGTCTAGGTTAAGTCATTGACAAAGAATTGATCTAGAATTTTTTTGGGCTGGTTCTCGAAGCGTCGATGCTAAAACACCGTCTTCGTTATGTGGCCGGGATAGATAGGGCGACGGCACGGGAACTGAAATGGGAGACCGGGGCTGGGGCCCTTCTAATAACAGTGCTGGAACTTTATAGCGAAGAGCTCCCCCCTAAGATTTCCCTCGCCTCCAGACTGGTTTCCACCGGTAGTGATCCTACCATATTGTGGATGGATGGTATAGGGTTAGCAGGTGACGACTCAATAGGAATTCTCGAGCTCTCTTTAATTGAAGATCCTCAGAAGCTTTTGAGCAACGCAGTGCAACATCTTTCGGTCTCCCTTGCAGAATACCTATCAGCCGCAAAGAACAGAATGCCCAGGCCAACGGCAAGTATAAGATTCTGGCCAAAGATATTTTATCGCTCTCCTGTGTTAGACTCGGAGACGAAATATACCTTGGCAGTTGTGCCATTTTTTAACGCAAGTGAAAGACGAAGTGCGGGAGAAATCATTGCTCTGCAGTTTGTCAGACAGTTGAGACCATTTGAACGTTTCTCCCTGCTAGAGCCTGGAATAGTCAGAGAGGCACTCCTCAACCACAGGATTATTATGGACGATGGACTATCCATGGCGCAGGCAGAGCTTCTTTTCGACAAATTGAATGTTGACCTTATCCTCACGGGGAAGATTTTCGATTACCAGGATTATCGCGGATCCATAGGCACAGCAAAAGTGGAATTTTCCTCTATGTTGTTAGAGAGGAAAAGCCGAGAAGTGGTTTGGGCATGCGAGAGTCATAATGTGGGTGATGATGGTGTTTTCTTTTTTGACTGGGGAAAGATCAATACAGCCCACAGGTTGGCTTCTGAGATGGTGGCGTCTGCCTTGGCTACCTTGGTGGAACAAGACTAGGAGTTACCGGTACCGGGTTGGAAGAGACATTTCAATCCCTCAGGTCAATCAAAGATAGTTCAGATCTCGAATATCAAGGGGACTGTTTCTGCTTGGCTCTCAACATCCTCGCCTTTTTGATTTCCCGATATGCATCCTTGTATAATCCTTTTTTGCCATAGGCAATTCCGAGGTTGTTGTGCGGATCAGCATCACCTGGGTTTAGCTCGATAGCACGGTGAAAGGCCGCAATAGCCCTCTCCACCTTACCCTGGCTGTAATATACTATACCCAGGTTATTGTAGGCCATCCAGGCCGATGGGTTTTTTGTAACAGTATCCTCCCACAAAGTCTGTTTATCTTTATAGATAAATCCCTGTCGCCAAGTCAAAACTGCCAACACAATCATGATAACTACAGACAAAGCGATAGCAGATTTTTTGTAGTGCCACTGAGTAAGTAAATAAGAACCTATTCCTACAGTGGTGACAACTATCCCCAGGCTAGCTAAATACTGAAAATGATCGGCGACAAACGAATAGCGCATTGGATATATATTAAAAAATCCCAAAGCTGGAAAGATAGTTACCGTATAAAACAATAGTCCAGCGATGGGGCCACGTCCGATTCTTTTTCGCAATAGCCAACAGGCAAAAACTGTACCAGCAGCGGCCAGTACAAACCCCCATTGTCTCAGCGACCCAACACTGATTTCCCAGCGAGGATATATGAAGGTAAGCTGCGTAGGCCACAATAGTTTGCCAATATAGAACCACCAGGCCCGTGAGGCAATCAGCAACCGTTCATAAAAATTAAAATCCCACGCGGCTCCCATTGCACCTACATGATATCTTTCAAGCCACGCCGTAAACAAGCCGACAGGAATTCCAATAAAAAAGAAAGGCAACCCAAGGTACACATCCTTTCGGGTGAGACGACCCCTTTGCCACCACATACATATCCAAATGGCTACGGGGAGACTACAGGTCATAGTTTTTGCCGTTAAGGCGAGAAAGTACGAAAACAAAGAACAAACATAATAGACATTTTTTTTGTTCTCAAAGAATCTCAGGAAAAAAAGGAAAGCAATAAAATACCAAAGACCGGACAGGACATTCTTGCGTTCGGATATCCAAGCCACACTCTCTACGCCAACCGGATGCAGTGCGAAGACACAAGCTGCCACCCAGGCTCCTGGAATCCTCAACTTCAGCAAAATGCGCCACAACAGCAAAGCGCTCAGACAGTGGAGCACAACATTGGTTATGTGATACCCTAAGGGATGGTCTCCCCATATTCGATATTCTATCCAGAAGGTGGTAAAGGTTAATGGATATACTTGTCGAGCCTGAATGGATCGCGGATTGCCCCACATCTGCCACAATCCCTTCAGGCTTTTTAGATTGGCATTATTGACAATATGTGCATCATCGTCCCATACGAAGCCGCCTTTCATTGCCGGTATGTATACCGTAATGGCAGCACAGATTAGTATGGTAACCAATAATGCTTGCTTGTACCTGAATCCAACGCTCAACATCTCTTTGGTATGTAATCCTTCCTTGTCCTCATCAATGATGGAAAATAAAAACCTCCCTATTGTAGTGAGAGTGTATGGCTTGAAATGATTTTGTGCGGCAGGCAGGAAGAGCCTCACCATACAGCGGATGACTAGAGGGTGGTCTTTTCTAGAAGTTGTATTAGCAGACAGCTGTCATGCAGGTCTATTTTGTGTAATCAACTCAAGTTAGTCGGAAGAAAATGAGATCTATCTTGCACAACAGAAAGTCCAGATACTTGCTAATACTGTGACCTCTAGAGTCCAGAGTCGTCAGACCTGCCAGGTGAAAGCCTGTCAGGGTGATAGTCTGGTCCATCCTAATTCTTATAACTGTTCGCTACTGTATATCGAATTTCTTTAGTTGGTATCTGAGACTGTCGTAGCTGATGTTCAGAAGCTTGGCCGCATGGGTCTTGTTTTGCTTGGCCTTTTCCAGGGCCTGCAGGATCAGGTCTTTTTCCAGCTCCTCCAGGGATATTCCTGACTCGGGCAGTATAAATCTCCCGTCCGTGGCTTGGTCTGTGGTCATGGTGGGACGAGATATCCAGAGCGGAATATGTTTGGGCTGTATTTCTTCGGTATTCTCCAGCACTACAATCCTCTCAACCAGATTCTTTAACTCCCTCACATTACCGGGCCAGCTGGCGTCGATTAAGAGTTGTTCTGCTTCCGGGGAGAAATCTTTTATCATTTGTTTGTTATACTTGGAGGCAAAGTGTGAAAGGAAGTGTCTGGCAAGCAATGGTATGTCATCTTTTCTTTCTCTGAGCGGAACGATATGCAGGTAGAGAGGACTGAGCCTGAAAAATAGGTCCTTCCGGAATTCACCCTTCTCCACCGCCTCCGCCAGGTTTTTGTTACTGGTGGCTATTACCGTCGCCTCTACGCGTATTTCCCCTTTTCCTCCAACCCGTCTTATTGTCCTTTCTTCCAGAACTCTTAAAAACTTACTTTGGAGGTCCGGTTTCATGTCACCTATTTCGTCCAGAAGAATTGAACCTCCCTTGGCCTGCTCAAACAGCCCTGTCCTGTCGGACTTGGCGTCTGTAAATGAGCCTTTTTCATAACCAAAAAGCTCGCTCTCCAGAAGAGATTCCGGCATGGCAGCACAGTTAATCGAAACGAACGGCGCTCGCCAGGAATCGCCGGTGCCGAACATTAAATTGTGGATATGCCTTGCCACAACTTCCTTACCGGTGCCACTTTCTCCTGTGATCAGGATAGCCGAGACCCCGGCCTGAGCTATCTTTTCAACCTTATTTTTCAGTTCTTTTATTGCCTTTGATTCTCCCACCAATTCCTTGTCAATTACTTCGGAATAGGCCTTCCTGAGGTATTTCACCTCCTGTTTGAGATTTTCCTTTTCTATGATGCCATTTATAACTATTTTCACCTCATCGGTATTAAAGGGTTTGGTCAGATAATCAACAGCGCCCAGTTTCATTGCCTTAACCGCGGTCTCAGCAGTGTCATCCGCTGTCAGCATGACCACCTGCGTATTGATCTCGCTGGCCTGGATCTCTTGCAGAATATCTATGCCGTCTCGGCCCGGCATTGATATATCCAGCAGTAATATATCCGGGTCACATGACTTAATCTTTTCTATAGCACTGTCTGTTTCGGTCTCCCGGTATATCTCGTAACCCTCCTTCTTCAGGGCCCTGGAGAGCACCGAGACTATGAGCTCATCGTCATCCAAAAGAAACACCTTTCCCTTGTCTTTCATGACACCTGTTCCTTTTGCTTTTTGTTGGCGTGGAGAAAGATGTTAAACTCCGTTCCTTTCCCAAGATCGCTCTCTAAGTATATCTGCCCCCCATGCTGTTCGATGAGTCTTCGTGTTATGGCCAGTCCCAAGCCGCTGCCTCTTCGTTTGGTGGTAAAAAACGGCTGGAAGACTTTGCTCTTTACGCTTTGCTCCATGCCATTGCCGGTATCAGAGATGGTTATTTGGATGGAATCCAGCTTTGCATCATAGGAAGTCTTGGTAGCCAGGATGCCGCCATCCGGCATGGCCTCCACCGCATTGAGCAGAAGATTGAGGAATACCTGTTGAATTTGCATGGGGTCTGCCATGGTCTTGGGAAGTTTTAAATCAAAATCCTTGAAAACGTTTATAGCCAATGAGCTATCTGACAGCAGGGACGGATGTCTCAGGGAAAAGGCAATGGTTTTATCAAGGATGTCATTTATGTCTATCAGCGCCAGTTGAGGTTTGGGCGGTTTGGCAAAATTGAGCAGGCTCTTCAGCAACAGTTCTATTCGTTTAATTTCTTCGACTGCTTGTAAGACAATGGCCCGGTCTTCTTCCGGGATATTCGCTTCACTGGCCACTACTTCCACTGACCCCTTGATACCCGCCAGAGGATTTTTGATTTCATGAACCAATCCTGTGGCCCATTCACCCACCATTTTCAGCTGTTCCGCCCTTTGCAGTGCCTCCTCTACCCTCTTGCGCTCGGATATGTCCCTGATCACATGGATTAAGCCGATCAACTGCTTATCATGGTCAAAGCGTGGCATAGCTCTGACCTCAAGGTACCTATTTAAATGGGGCTCAAATGTCTCAAAGGAATCAGGCTCTCCAGTCGTCAAGCAACCGCAACTGAGACAATTTTCAGGCGGACAGTCCGTTCCATGGTAATACTGATAGCATTTTATTGCTTTTGTGACTTCCAAGGAAGGCAGTTTGAGTATTTCTTTAGCTGCTTTATTGGCATGGATGATATTGAAATCCTTGTCATGGATGGTGATCATATCGGTGATGGTATCAAAAGTATCTTCCCAATCAAGTTTTGACTGCAGAATGATACTTTCCATTTTCTTTCGCACTGAGATATCTCTGTCGACAGCCAAAATGTATTTACGACCCATGTAGGTTAACAGCCCGGCACTAATTTCAACGGGAAAAACCGTGCCATCTTTTTTGAGATGATTAATTTCTGCCTGGATCCACTCTCCCTTCAATATACGCTGAATGCGCTCCGGCGCATCCTTGGCGGCATCCGGTGCATCCAGATCTTTTACCAGGTTGAGCTGCATTAGTTCATCAAGAGTGTAGCCGTGCATTTCCGCCGCTGCCGGGTTGGCATCCACGATCTTACCGGGGTTTTCCCCCTCAGCTTCCACGATAAAGATGGCATCCCCTGCACTCTCAAACAGCGCCCTGTAACGTTTTTCACTCTCCTCCAGTTCACGTATATGGTGTTTCAGCGTATCTGACATCTCATTAAAAGATGCCGCCACTTCTTCGAACTCATCGGCCAAACCCTCTATGCGGTAATCCAAATCACCTTCTTTTATTCTTGTAGTTGCCTGTGAAAGCGCTTTGACCGGTTGTGCAACTTTCCTGACAATAATAAAGCCCAAACCGATGGTAAGAAATGGGGCCAGAATCACCATGATGTAAAGTATAATTTTTGTTTCTGAAATTTCTCTGTAAGAAGATTCAGTTTTCTCAGCCAGCCGCGCATTTGTGGCGTGTACCATGGTATTGACTTCTGTCACTAGCCTTTCCGTGGTATGGAAGGCCTTATCGAACTCTAGCTGTGTCCTGGCGCGATTGGCCCTCATGGTCAAGTACCTGCTTAGTGACTTCTTGTATTCATCAATATCGCTCTGCAAATCATAAAGCCTCCTCAGTAAATAATCATTGGTCGCTTGCATATTTCCTTGCAGCATAGCCGCCGATTGATGACAACCCAGACATCTGTCCATGCTCTCATCCAGGAATCTAACATTGGCAATAACCGTATCAATGCTTCTTTCATGTTGGGTGTTCTTCAGGCTGAGGTCTGACTGCACCTTTTTTAAATGAATCAATAACTGTTCCCTGAGGATTTCAATTTGGTGGAGCGATATCACATTATCCAGCTGTGAGGTGGCGGTCTCCATGCTGATGATTATATAGGTGCCACCCAGGGTAAAACCCAGGCAGATGATTGTTATTGCTGTAATAATTATTTTCTTCATTACTCGTTTTGATATTGATAGGTGGTAAGATCCAGACCGATTTGTTTTACATATCTATATACATTGGCGTAATCAGCATCTGTGGTCTCAATGAATCTTTTCGCACCCAACTTTCTCAACACCTCTACACCGTGGATGTCATCCTGCATATTGAGCAGCGCCTCTTGCAGCTTAATCTTGATAGTGTGGTCAAGGTCCTTCCTTACCGCCAAACCATTCTCAGGCACGCCAGGTGACCTTGCCAGGATGGCCAATTCATCTTTTATTCTGCTATCAGCGGCTGCCAGCCTGGTGAACACAGTGTTCTTTGCAGCTCCAATCTCGGTTTTTTTGTTTAGGACATCATAGATTGCATCCTCATGGGTACCACTAAAATAAGTCTCTTTGAAAAAGGTCTTATAATTCTCTATTCTGTGAGCTTTAAAGAATGCCAAGGGGAGGAGGTAGCCGGCGGTGGTCGCCCGGTCTACGAAAACGAAGCGTTTTCCCTTCATCTCTCCTACGCTTTTGATGCCACTGTCTTTTCTCACAAAGATCAGTCCGTAGTAGGTGGATATGCCATCAATGCTCTCAGGTCTGGCGATCCCTTCAACGCCCAGTTTTGCATGGGCAAGGGTATAGGTGAAGCTTCCAAAAAACGCACCGTCCAAACCTGCAGAGGTGAAATTGTCAATGATATTGCCATATCGGGTTAGAACCTTTAGCTCTACATTCACCCCAATCTTTTTCGAGAGATAATCGGCAAGGGGTTCATAGCGGTCAAGCTGTCTGAATACGTTACGCTCAGGAATAAGCCCGATTACCAGGGACGGTCTCTCCCTTTCAGTCTCTACAACTCTTTCCGGCTCTGTCTCACCGCAGCCCAGTAAGATAGTCAGACAAAGACAAATTGAAATGAGCAATCTACTCATGGCGGAAATGGCTCGTTTCAGGGGGTAACGGTCTGCCGTCTAATTTGATCGAGGGAACCTGAGAGAGTTTGAATTGCTGGTGTGTACTCTGCTAGATGACCTGACCTTGCGCGCGGGTGCCGGTACTCTTGTGTTCCCAAGCGATTATGGCTAGTTAATTAAAAATAGCCATACCATTTGACCTTAGCTGACCTCCCATGAATGATACCATTTCCTCCTGAGAAAGGCTACCGGTGGGGTTGGTCGATTGCCTACATCTTCTACCCCGCATGCCGGATGTCCGAAATTGATAAATCTGAAAATGTCTTCTGATGTTTAAGGCTTGTGACAGCGAGGGCGGCTCCAGACAGAGGCAGGACAGCGGGCTTAGAAGTTGGACCCAACAGACAGCTTGGCTTCTTCTTCCACCAACTCTGGTTGCTCTGCATCCAGGCTGAAGAGTCTGCGGGTCATATCCAGGTAGAAGTCCTTGCGGGTTCTGCTGCTGGTGCGCTTGAGAAACAAGATGGGATCATGGAGCACTTTATTGACGATCGATTGGGTCAGTACTTGGAGGGCGTCGATTTGTTCTGGCGCAAGAGAATCTAGCTGACCTAAGGTCCTGCGGATCTCTGTCTGGCGGATCTCCTCAGCTTTCCGACGCAGAGAGACTATGGTGGGAACAACTTCCAGGGTGCGCAGCCAACCCTCAAATTTCAAAGCCTCAGCTTCAATAATGTGCTCGGCTCGCGTTGCTTCTTTGAGCCGCTCGGCCTGATTCATCTCTACAATCCCTTGTAGATCATCGATATTGTAGAGATAAACGTTGTCAATCCGGTTTACCTCTGGGTCAATATCCCTTGGTACGGCGATATCGATGAGAAACAGTGGGCGGTTGCGGCGGGCTCTCATCTGCTTTCTGACGTCCTGGAAACTGATTATGGGATCTGAAGAACCTGTTGAGCTGATGATAATGTCAACCCGCTTCAACT
>Ga0209536_100013393_pt1 | contig 11831 bp, 6 predicted proteins | sample DeeMarSeWOR28_12_FD_187461 | JGI IMG/M metagenome (GOLD analysis project Ga0209536, IMG submission 187461) | Marine sediment microbial communities from White Oak River estuary, North Carolina - WOR-2-8_12 (SPAdes) (version 2) | ecosystem: Environmental > Aquatic > Marine > Intertidal zone >...
CCATCTATTTCAGCCAGCGGGGTATTAACGTGCCCTGGCCCATTGCTTTGCCATCCTTCGGCATCTGGCTGGCTTTCATTGTGGCCGCCATTGTGCAGGCGCAGGTGATCTGGGTAATTTTGGGCCGGCGCGAAGAACGAACCGGTAAGGAAAGCAACCGGGTACTGTGGGTCGTGCTGTTATCTGTGCTACTCATTGGTGCCGGGTGGTTTGTGGCTACCGCCAGCGCGAACAATTACAGTTTGATGGCTCCCCAGGCATTACGCATTCGTGAATTTAGCGATATTGAAGCATTGGTCTTGCGCCGCTTGAATATTAACAACCTGGAAGAGATCGACCTGGAAATTGCCACCGGGGATCTCACTGTGGAGGAAGTAGAAGCGGCGGCGCTGACGATTTGTGCCGTGCGGGATGATCCGGCCGAGACGAATCTGACCGCGCAATTGAATAACGCCAACATTCCACATGCGGTTAACAGGTCCAATCGGGTAGAACAGGCCACCGAAGTGTATATCGCCGGCGAATGCGAAACCTATGTGGCCGGCAGCGCTACGCTGGCCGGAGAACGGACCCTATTAGGTGAATCCGCGGCGGCCAATCAAATTATCCCTGTTCCGGAAACGCCCATGCGTATCTCTGTCCCGCGCATTGAGGGGTTGAACTTCGTGGGCGGCTTAAAGCTCTCGCCTAATTTCGCGGCTATTTTAATCGGTTTGGTGCTTTACACAGGAGCGTTCATCGCTGAAATTGTGCGCGCCGGTATTCAATCGGTGTCCAAAGGCCAATCAGAAGCGGCCCGCGCCCTAGGCCTTTCGGAGTCCCAACGGTTGCGTCTAGTGGTTCTGCCGCAGGCTTTGCGGGTGATTATTCCGCCGCTGACCAGCCAGTACCTGAACCTGGCCAAAAACTCCAGCCTGGCTATAGCCGTGGGTTATCCGGATTTATGGTCCGTGGCCTTTACCACCTTGAACCAATCCGGGCAGGCGATCCAGGTATTCCTTATCGTGATGGGCGCCTATTTGACGGTAAGCCTCTCCATATCCTTCTTGTTGAATTTGTATAATCAACGCATCGCGTTGGTGGAGCGTTAAAAATGACGACGCTTGATAATATCCAATCTTTGGTACGCAGTGACCGGCCGGTTGAGTTAAACATCGGCCAATTTGTGCGCGAAAATGTGACCAGCAGCACCTGGAAGCTGCTCTGGCTGATCGTACTGGCTTATATCACCCTACAGGTAACGATCAGCCAGTTTGGCACGCCCCCGCTAACGGATGGTTATCTCGGCCCGGCTGGATCGCTATCCTTCAGTGCTCAAGCGATTAGCGCGATTTTTAACCCGGTGCTGAATACTGTCGTGATTCTGGTCTTATGGGCGGTAACCGTGTTCATGACCGTGATTAACGAGGTGACCAAGAACCATACCCCCATGACTTTATGGTTGAAGAATAACCTGTATAGCTCCATTACCAACGTTTTGCTTACCCTCCTACTCACCCTGCTCTTGGTTGGTGCTTTGCGCGGGTTCATGGGCTGGGCCTTTGTGCGCGCCAGCTGGACCACCAATTCGGAACTGGCCGAGGTGCAATTAAGCTTGTGGGAAGAGGAAGGTGCCAATTGGGGTGGGGTCATTGACAACCTGGACACCCTATTCATCTTTCGGTTCCCGCGCGACCAGATCTGGCGCTTGTGGGCTGCCGTCCTATTGCCAGTAGTGCTAGGTATTCCTAGCTTTTTCATCTACCGCGAAAAATACCGTAAGCATCCTATCCGGCGTATAATGACTATCCTTTGGGTACTCTCGCCGGTAATCTGGTTTACCCTATTACGTGGCTTTGGGGAAAGCGGTCCGGTAGAGGAATTAAATCCGGATATTGCCTGGGGCGGGTTCGTCCTGACGATCATCATCTCGGTGTTTGCTATTGTCGCCTCCTTTCCCCTGGGGGTTTTATTAGCCCTCGGCCGGCGGAGTACCATTCGCGGCATTCCAGTCTGGTTGGTCTGGCCGGTGGCTATCCTGGCCACTGGTTACTTCTTATTTACCAGCACATTGCCGGCTTTAGACGAAGCGCGCACTTTCCTCAACACCCTGACTGCTTTCTGGCCCTTGTTAATATTGCTATTCGCCTACATCTTTGTCCGCTTCAACAAGGGGAATGTGGTGGCTCTGCTGAGCACAGTTTATATCGAGGCCGTACGTGGGGTGCCTTTCATTACCGTGCTGTTTATGTCCATCATTCTATTCCCCATTTTCCTACCTCCGGGCCTGGAAATTTTGGGTACCTGGCGGGTTTTGGCCGCGGCGGCGCTGTTTGCGGCGGCTTACCTGGCGGAAAATGTGCGCGGTGGTTTGCAATCCATTCCCAAGGGGCAATACGAGGCCGGGGATGCGATCGGTCTGAATACCTTCCAGAAATACCGGCTGATCATCCTGCCTCAGGCTTTGCGGGCGGTGATTCCGGCCATCGTGGGCCAGTTCATCGGCCTGTTCAAAGATACCACCCTGGTGGCCATCGTCGGTTTGATTGAATTCCTGGGTGCGGCCAACCTGATTTCCGCCCAGGAGGATTGGTTGGGTGTGCGGCGGGAACCCTATGTGTTCATCGCCATTATTTATTTTATTGGTAGCTTTGTAATGGCCTGGTACAGTCGCCGGTTGGAAACCCGGTTAGGCGTGGGCGAACGTTAAGTCAAGAAATGCCAGGCACTTCACTTATGCTAGATAGCATAAGCCTTCTCTGCCAAGGGCCTGGCATTTTATGATACTTAAAGAGGAGAAAGAAAATGGCAGTTGACGCAAATGCAGAAGACATCATTGTCTGCCGGGATGTACAGAAATGGTATGGGGATTTCCACGCTTTGCGCGGGATTAGCCTGACTGTGAAAATGGGCGAAGTGATTGTGATCATCGGCCCGTCAGGTTCGGGAAAATCAACCTTTATCCGCACCTTGAACCGACTGGAAGAGCACCAGGGTGGCGACATCATCGTCGAAGGCATCACGCTGAGCCACGATGTGCGCAACATTGCCGAAATTCGGCGGGAAGTGGGCATGGTATTTCAACAGTTTAACCTGTTCCCGCACCTGACCGTGTTAGAAAATGTTACCCTGGCTCCGATTCACGTGCGCAAATGGTCCCGCGATCATGCCGAAGAAGTGGCTATGCGCTGGCTAACCCGAGTCGGTATCCCGGAACAGGCCAACAAGTACCCTGGTCAGTTATCTGGCGGGCAGCAGCAGCGGGTAGCCATTGCCCGCGCGCTGGCTATGGAACCGAAGATTATGCTCTTTGACGAGCCAACATCGGCGTTAGATCCGGAAATGATTAAGGAAGTGCTGGACGTCATGCGCGACCTGGCCGAAGAGGGTTATACCATTCTGGCGGTGACGCACGAAATGGGCTTTGCTCGGGAAGTGGCCGACCGGGTTATTTTCTTTGACCAGGGTTTGTTGGTGGAGGAAAATACACCTATGGATTTCTTTAATAATCCCAAACACGACCGCACGAAGTTGTTCCTGAGCCAGATTTTGCAGCATTAACGGTCAGAGACGCAGATAAGAAACGAATACCTGACAATTGTAGCGGTTGCCATTAAACGGCAGCCGCTTTTCTTTTTAGGCCACCATTGGGACAGTTAGTTTTGCTCCGCTTAGCGATAGGTAAACCATTGCAAGCGGGGGCTCACCTGCGCCACCCCGGCCGGATCGCGTTCCCCATTGCGTACGGAAGCCAACTGCGCCCAGGTGAATAAATCCAGGTCCCCCAGTACAACCGGCCGGGCAAAGGGAAAGGCGGTACGCATCACATCCCCAATCGGCCGGGGAAGCACAGACCAGTAGCCGCTGGCCTGCGCTACCGATGGGCGCGCCGGGATCTGGCGTAATTGCCGGGCCACATCATGATTGCTCAAGAAAGACAGCCATTGCCAGGTAGCCCGTGGCCGTGCACTATGGCGTAAAATGACGTTGCCCTGTACATAGAGGGGCGTAACGCCATCAAAGCGTTCTGAGCCGGGAAAAGGCCGCACGACGGTTTGACCGCGTACCAGATGGCTTTCATATTTAACCGGCCGGTCCACCCAGATAGCAATATCGCGAAAAGCGATGCGGGTCAATATTTCTCTTGCTCTGGTTTCCTGATCCAGGCTTTCCACAGCGGCAAAGGTCCCCGGTATGTGGGTCATTTCGGCGTACCAGGCATAGGTGGCCTGGATCGCGCCGGGCGTCAATTCATCCCGGCAGGCTCCCGGCCGGCAGTGGGCTACTTCCCAATTGTAGGCATAGCTGAAGAAGATAGCGCGGGTGGGATCCAAAAAAGCCTGTTGTTTGTCCGTCGCCTGAGCGCCAATGGCCAGCACATCCGCTTCCATTTCCGACCAGGTCCAGCGTAAGGAAGGCTCCGTTCGGCCGGCGCGCGCATAGGTCGGCCGGTCCAGATAAAGTAAGGGCATCACGGCGCTTTGGGGCTGAAGCCACATGCGTTCCTGCCACCAGATTCCATGCCACACCTGGTCATAAAAATCGGCCAGAGCAAAATGGGGATCCGAATACGCATAGTCGGTCAGGTCCATAATCCGGCCGGCGGCCAACATGTCCAAGGTCGGCACCAGGACGCCGCCATCCAGGTCCGTCAGCGGCCACGCTTCATCATCCGGCAAAGGGACAATTTCCACGCGGATATCTGGATGCAGGGCGGTAAAGGCGGGTATGATTTCCTGGTAATGGGTGGCGTAAAAGGCGGGGACGCCGAAGCGAATATCCGCCGGCGCTAAATAATCAACCAGTTGGCCGTCCAACGTGTCCCAAAAAAGCCCGGCCGGGCGGCCGTTTTCATCCAAGGCCAGCAGGCGCGGGGAAGGCACACGCACCTCTCCGGGAGCGGCGGTCTGGTTGGCGTCCGTGCTCAGGGTCAGCGAAAAAGGCAGCTTCTGGTCGCCGCAGGCAGGCCGGCAATATTCGGCTACTGTTTCGGTAACTTTATCGTTGACGACGTCTGCCCAGGCTGCATCACGCTCATCATAACGCAATGTGCCCCAGGAGGATTGCCGGGTTTTGGTGCCCAGCCAGTATGTCTCCGGCTGGGGAATGTGCAGCAGAACGCCGGACACACGCTGGAAGAAGAGTAGGCGTTGCCGGGTTTGGCCTGCTTCTACCCAGGAAACATTGGCCCATACTTCATCTTCATGCGCTTCGGCGCGGGTAACTGTTAGTTCCTGCCGCCACATCGTGTTGAGTTCCGGCCGGAATTGGGCCATGCGCCAGCCGGGTTGGGCGGCAAAAAACGTGAAAAACAGTTCCCCATCCCCATCGGCGAAGGCTGATTGAGCGCTGTTCAACCGGATTTGGACCTCCGCCACCAGCCGCGCTTCTGCCTGCTGCACACGGGCCCGGCCGGTTTGCCAGGTGATCAGGATAGCAGTGACCACCGCGAGGGCCACCACCACGGTAACCAGCGAACTAAACGGCCATTGCTTGCGTTTTTTCTCCGGCGGTTCCTCGTCGTCTTCGCCAATTTGCCAGTCTAATTGCACGCTCATGTCTATACTATGCGGTATTTACCCGGTAAAATCAAGATCCCCACGCTTGTTTTTACTCCGATCGGTGAATCGGGGTTGAGCGGGTTATTCGCCGGGCCAGGAAGTGCCAAACTAGACCCACGCCAATGATGCCCAATCCTGTTGCCCAGATGATGGGCTCCACCCAAAAGGCCAGAAATAGACAGGCAAATAGCCCAATCCAGGCAATAAAGCGCGGAAATAAGCGCTCCTGGGCGGTGAGTTGGAGTGCGGATAAATTAGTGAGCGCATAATATATCAGCACGGTAAATGCGCTTAGGGACCAGGTTACATATACATCGCCGATTAAGACCAGGCCGGCAATCAACACGCCGATCACGATGACCGCCACCGTGGGAGTAGTGCCGGCTGGGTTGAGCCGGGCTACGGCCCGGGGCATATCCCGCCGCCGGCCCATGGCCAATAACACCCGGGACAGGCCCAATAGTAAATTCAGCAACACGCCCAGCATGGCCGTTACCGCCCCGACGGCAATCAACTGGGGCACAAGGGGCAGGCCGAAGGCGTGTGCTGCGGCTTCGAGCGGGGTGGCGCTGGTCGCCGTGCCCTGGCTCAAGACGTCGGCACCCACCACACCGATGCCTACAAAGGCCACCGCTACATAAAGCACCATGGAGACAAGGAGGGTTACAATAATGGCGCGGGGAATAGTACGTCGCGGTTGGGTCACTTCCTCACCCATGGTAGCAATGCGCCCATAACCGGTGTAGGCCACAAACATCAAGGCGGTGGCTTGCAGAAAGGCGGCGAAGGCATTCCCTTCCGTGGTGGGGAACAGTGGGGAAAAATTCTCAGGCCGGATAGAAGGAAGCCCGGTGACTACAAAGATGATCAGCGCGGTTAAAGTGACCGATACAATAATCGTATTGGTGACGTTTGAGCGGCGAATGCCGCTGAGGACGATGAGCGTGAAAGCGAGCACCGCACTTAAAGCCAGCGGAACCAGGAAATTACTATTGGCTATCCCCAACGCATCCAGCAAGTAGCCGGCAAATCCCAGGGCGGCGGTGGCGGCAGAGGCGGATTTGGCCACCAAAAAGACCCAACCGGCCGTGAAACCCAACCAGGGCTTTAAATATTTATAGCCATACTCATAGGTGCCGCCACTCACCGGGTGGTTGGCGGCCAGTTGCGCGCTGCTTAACCCATTACAGGAGGCGACTATTGCCGCCAGGGCAATGGCTAATATGACCAATGTGCCGGCTACCCCGGCAGCCAACCCAACACTGACAAATATCCCCGTGCCGATGATCGAACCCAATCCCATCATCGTCGCGCCAAAGATACCCAGTTCCCGCTTTAGTTGTTGCGTCATAGTCTGCTTCCTGGCAATATTAGCACTGGCGATTAGCAGAAAAGGAGACCACCTTCATGGCGGTGAGTATACTGCAGAAATGGGAATGTTCATGATAAAGCAGACCATTGTTTTAACCGGCTTTATGGGTAGTGGAAAAACGACGGTGGGGCGAATGTTGGCAGCACGTACCGGCCGGGTGTTTGTGGACACGGACGAATTAATTGCCTTGCGCGCCGGCCGGTCGATTGCGGATATCTTTGCCACGGATGGGGAGCCGGCTTTTCGCCAGATGGAACGGGACACAGCGGCCGAGCTATCCGGCCGGGAGCATCTGGTGCTGGCCACCGGTGGGGGGCTGTTGCTGGATCCGGACAACGTGGCCGCATTGGCGAAAAACGGGCGTATTTTTTGCCTGACGGCCGATCCGGCGGAAATTATGCGCCGGGTGGGGCAGACCGGAGTAGAACGGCCTTTGCTAGCCGGACCAGATCCGGCCGGGCAGGTGCAGCGCATTTTGGCCCAGCGGCAAGCGACTTACGCGCGCTTTACGCAAATTGAAACGGATGAGCGGCCGCCGGACGCCGTGGTTGCTGCTATTCTGGCCGCTTTGCATGAAGAAAGCCCACTTGCTGCTCCGATTGGGCCAGAACCATTAACGGTGACGCATCCGGCCGGGACATATTCGGTCTGGGCTGGTGCGGGGTTCCTGCGGCGATGGCGGGAAATAGCCGGTGTGGCCGGACCGGTTGTTGTGGTAACCGATGAAAATGTGGGGTCCTTATTTGCCCGCCGATTGGGGGAGATGGCGGCGCTGATCACGCTTCCGGCCGGAGAGCAGCATAAGACCCTGGCCACGGTGCAGAGCATCTACGACCAATTGTTGACCGCGGGCATAGACCGCACCGGTGCGATTCTGGCGCTGGGTGGGGGCGTGGTGGGGGACACAGCCGGGTTTGCCGCCGCCACCTTTATGCGCGGCATCCCCGTTGTACAATGCCCCACCAGCCTGCTGGCCATGGTGGATGCCAGTGTGGGCGGAAAAACAGGGGTGGATTTACCGCAGGGAAAGAACCTGGTCGGCGCGTTTAAGCAGCCGCAGGCGGTGCTGGCTGATTTGACCACCCTGCGCACCCTACCCCCGGCCGAGTTTGCCGCCGGGCTGGCGGAGGTAGTGAAACACGGTCTCTTAGCCGCGCCGCACATTTTAACCCGGCTGGAAAACGAGGATTGGGCGGGCCATGAAGCTACCGCGCCCGGCCGGGTAGATAGCCTGTGGAACCTGGTGTGCGAAGCCATCAAAGTAAAACGTGATTTTGTGCAGGTAGACCCCTTTGAGGGTGGCCGGCGGGCATTACTGAATCTGGGGCATACCTTTGCCCACGCCATTGAGCAGGTCAGTGGCTATCAGGTGGGGCATGGGCAGGCGGTAGCCATGGGGTTGGTGGCGGCGGCGCGCCTTTCAGCCCATTTAGGCCATGCTTCTCCGGGGCTACAAACCAGGATAGAAAAGATTCTGGGGTGTTGTTATTTGCCGGCGCGCATCCCCGCTGCCTATGCCGCGGAGGACATTTATGCGGCCATGTTTACGGATAAGAAGAAAACTTCCGGCCGGTTGCGTTTCATTTTAATTCGTGATATTGGTGATTGTTTTATTGCTTCCGATGTGCCCGCGGAAATGGTCATAAAAGCGATCCAGCATCTTCAGGAATAGGTTATGCAGCCTGTTCTTTCATGTACTGGTAAAGGACACCGAGCACGGTGGCCGGGGCGGCCTCGCGGGTTTTCTGGTATTGGCGGGTGGTGCGGCTACGGCTGATATGCAGGTAGCGGCGGGCGCGGGTGATGCCTACATAGAGCAGGCGCAAACGTTCACAGATGACTTCGATATGCGCCGATTCCGTGGCCGTCCGGCCGGGATGCAACTGGGCATCCCCTTGCATCAGGTGAAACAGTTGGGCGGTCGCCTCGGCGGTAGGGTCGCCACCCAGAAAATCGTGTACACCCAGAAAGGTAGCTTCCAGGTCGCCGGGTATCCAGAATCCATCAATGCCTACGAGAAAAACAGCATCCCACTCCAGGCCTTTGGCGCTATGTTGCGTGGTTAGCGAAATCCGGCCGGGTTGCGGTTCGTACCCCATTTCACCGGGAGAAAGTAACGGCAAAGAGCGCCGGCCGGAGGCGACATCCGCCAGTTCGGCGACCAGTTCCGGCAACCGCCATTCCGGGTGCAAATCCCGCCAGTGGCGTAAGATACCCGCAATCTGATAAGCGATGGCCAGGTCGGATTCGCGGATGGGGGGTGGGGGGTGCATTTCCGGGAAGCGGGGATCGCCGGCTAATGGCGCGGCGTAAGCAAATAGCTCATCGGCCAGGGCCAGGGTTAGATCATCAACCGGCAAGGTGCGCAGGGTAAATAGACGGCGCATAAACGCCATGAAAGTTGCTAAAAGGCGTAAATCTTCCGTGGTGGCGACTCCGGCCGGGAGCGCGTCAAGGATGTCTTCTTCCTGGTTGGGAAATAGAAGGAGTTCCGGCCGGAAAACGCTACGCAACAGGGCGTGGAAGCGGGCCAGGTCCGGGTGCTGGTCCCCATTGTCATTTTCGTTTTCGTCCGGGATGATGAAATTCCCGGCTACGGGATGTGCCAGGGCCAGCAACGCTTCGTGGGCATCCACCAGCGCCCGGGTACTTAATGGGTCGGCCAGCAGCGCCAGCAAACCGTACAAGGCGGCGGCAATTTCTCGCTCTCGCGTGCCACCGCGCAGTAAATTGTCGTAATCGGCATCACGATCGTCGAGAAACTCGGCCAGCCGGTAACCGATAGCATTGGTGGGCACCAGGACAGCCACTGTCTGGTGAGTATATTTTTGGGTATAGAGGTGCGCCAGGCGGGCGATATCCGGCAGTTCTTCCTCTTCCCGCCGCTTATAAACCTTGATGCGCATGTTGGCCTGGCTATCCGGTGGATTGGGCTGGGGGTCGCCCGCCGGCGTGGGCAAAATGTCCTGGCGGCGAAAGGCCTGCTGGCGTACTTCCACCAGGGGATGCTGGTCGCAGACCCAATGCAGCAAGGTATTGGCGGCGCCGAAAATGAGAGGGGCGCACCGGCCGGAGTTAGGTAAGGCCTGGGCCACGACGTCCGGCCGGTCGATGAAGGTGTTAAAGAAACGAGGATGGGCGGCGGTGAAAGTGCTGGTGATCGCCTGGTTGGGATCGCCCACGCGCACCCAGTTGCCGGGCGACCCACCAGTGAGTGCGCCTAAAAGACTTTCCTGCAAAGGTACGCTATCCTGCGCTTCATCTTCGAGCACATAAGGCCAGCGGGTGCGTAAAACACGGGCCAGGTCCGGCCGGCGCTCAATCAAATCCACTCCTTCCCAGATCAGATCATCGAAATCCAGGGCTGCCTGGCGGTTCAGAATATCCCGGTAACGGCTGTAAATGCCGTTGAGCATCCATAGTAAGGCGTAGTCCCCTGCAACCGCATTAGCGTCGGTCTGGGTCAGGCGCTGCTGGATGGTTTCCGGCCGGTAGCGGGCATTTTTGGCGGCGCGCATATAAACGCGGGCGGTTCGTTCGGTGATTTCGCGCCAGCGGGCCTTCATTTGCAGGCTGTCGTCCGGCAAGAAGGCGTGCCAGAGTTGGGGATGGTCATCTACCCAGCCATTTAATGCCGTGCGTAGCAGGTTGCCGCTCTGCATTTCATCCAGGACCAACAGTTCATTGGTTTCATCCTGACTACCTTGGGCGATGCGCACAATTTCCAGACCCAGGCTGTGCAAGGTGCGCACATCAAAACCCATAAGCGGTAATTCCAACAAGTGCAGCCAGCGCCGCACCTGGGCTTTGAAATTCTCGACGCCGGCATTGAGATAGGTGACGATGAGCACCTGCTGGCCCTCGGCGACATTGATCCGGCCGGAGGCGATTAACTGTGCTGCCAGCAGGGAAAGAGTGAAGGTTTTCCCGCTGCCGGGTACCGCGCTAACCGCCATTCTGCCTCGCCGGTATTGTAGAATTGTTTCCTGGGCCGGGCGCAGCACCAACTCTAGATCAACCATCCCGCATCCTTCTCGCCAACATTACTCTCCGGTCGTGTTGCTCAACGTGGGCAGAAACAGTTGGTTGCCTACGCCCAGACTGGTTTGTACCAACGCCGCCAATATCCAAATCGCACAATAAACCTCCTCAAACTAACGTTAAGATAGCTTACCCCGCTCATGAATTCCCGGCCAATTTTGATTCATCCAAGAATCGTGTTTTCCACGAGATAGCCATATACTGGTGAAGTATGCTGTGCTGGAATAATAATTGCTTATGCTTTGCTAACGAAATTGTCATTGACAAAATAGTTCTATATCGTACTATTCCATTTAGATTTATATGTTACCTGAATGCAGATGACGAATAAGCACTCTTCCTTTAACGACAAAGTGATGCGACAACGTTGGTTGGAATTTGTGGGATCTTTGAACCCGACAACCAAACCGGAAACCATTCGCCTGGCGGGTATGTTACACCAGGTGGGGCATGCCTTACGCCAGTTGGGTGAAGAAAGCCTGCACCATGCCGGTCTCTCTTACTCGCAATACCGAATCTTGATGCAATTGTTGTTTCACGAGCAATTTGAGGGTGGCGGTGCGTTAAATCCTTCTGAAATTAGCGAACGGCAGGGGCTGAGCCGGAATACAATTAGCGCCTTAATCCGTAACCTGGAAGCAGAGAGGTTGATCGAGCGTGAATTAGACCAGAATGATCGCCGCCGGTTTTTGATTCGCCTGACGGATTCCGGCCGGGACAAGGTGCACAGCCACGCCGCCGGCCACTTTCAAACCATCCACTGCGGCTTTGAAACGCTGACCGTAACCGAGCAAGAGGCGATGACGGCCTCTCTGGAAAAAATCGCGCAAGCGTTGGGCAACGACAACCGGAGATCTGTGGGAAATTGGGGCGACGAC
>Ga0209536_100013394_pt1 | contig 11830 bp, 9 predicted proteins | sample DeeMarSeWOR28_12_FD_187461 | JGI IMG/M metagenome (GOLD analysis project Ga0209536, IMG submission 187461) | Marine sediment microbial communities from White Oak River estuary, North Carolina - WOR-2-8_12 (SPAdes) (version 2) | ecosystem: Environmental > Aquatic > Marine > Intertidal zone >...
TTCTTTGAAACTTAAGCAATTCATAATGTGCTTCTTCTCACACCAACTTCTCCTAGCAATATTAACTCCCCATTGCATGAATTCAAAATCCTTAACATAATGCGCATCAGTTCCAATGTAAATTAGAGCTTTTTCTTTCAAATCAAACACAAGATGATCATCAATATCTTGCCTATCTGGTTGGGCATTAATTTCCAACCAAGTATTTGTATCAGTACATTTCTTTGCGATTTTAGCAAAATTCAAACTATAGTCAGCTCTTTTACTAAACATTCTTCCAGTTGGATGACCTATAGCATTTACATACTCATTATCCATCACCTTAAGTATTCTCTGTGTCATTTCTTTTTCAGGCAAGTCAAAATGAGAATGAATAGAAGCGATTATAAAATCCATGTCTTTCAAAATATTAGTTGGTACATCAATTTCCCCCGTTTTTCCTATATCAATTTCTAACCCATGTAGGATATTTATTTCAACTTCTTCGACTATTTGTGCTAGTTCTTTTATTTGGGACAGTAATTTTTCTTCATCTAGTGGATTGTAAATCTTATTCTTTCCATAATGGTCTGTTATAGCAATATAGTCCCACCCTTTTTGTACAGCCCCCCTAATCATCTCTTCCAAAGTAGCTTTTCCATCGGTATAATTAGTATGTGTATGTAAATCACCCTTAATATCTTTCTGAGTTATTAACTTGGGTAAAGTGTCCTCCATAGCAGCCTCAATTTCTCCACGATCTTCACGCAATTCGGGAGGGATAAAACTCATTCCTAAGCCTTTATACACTTCTTCCTCAGTTTTACTAGCTAGTAATTTACTCTTGTCTTTGTTGTATAAACCATATTCATTTAGGAGTAATTCTTCTCTTTCAGCAATTGTTCTGAGCTTAATTGTGTGACTACGAGCACCTGTAGAATAAAGTAATCCCGCTCCATCTGATATTTCCTCCATTATTCGCAAATCAACATTCATGTTGTTGAAAAGCTTAACAGTTGTTTTTAGTTTACCAGTAGCAATTACGTCAATGACTTCTTCCATCTCTGTAAAATACTTCATTGCCTTGGCAAAGTTTTCTTTTTTCCCTACAGCATGAAGATCAAGATCTCTTACAGTTGATTTTCTTCTACGAAAGGAACCACCGATATCTACTTTTGTCAACAAACCAGTTTTCAAAAGCTTGTCTTTTATTCCATAAGCAATTTTCTCTATTGTAGGAAGCGCCATTCTTTCCTTTTTTATGAATTTTATAGCTCGCTCGATTTTCTCAACTTTCGCTTCTGTAAAACCTGAGAGTTTTTGCAGAGCTCCTGTTTTAATTGCTTCTTCCAAACCAGCTATTGATTTTATTCCAAGCTCTTTATACAATCTTCCAGCAGTTTTTCCACCTATTCCTTCAACTCTCATAAGAGATGTTACTTCTAAAGGAATTTCTTGTGTAAGTTTCTGTAAATAGTAACTATCGCCAGTTTTTACAATAACTTCTATTTTTGTGCTGATTGCTTCACCTATACCAGGGAGATCCTTTAGCTTACCCTCTTTAGATAAGATACTAATATCATCAGTTACTAAATTGAGAGTTTCTACTGCTTTTCTATATGATCTAATCTTGTAAACGCTTTCACCCATAATCTCGAGTATATCTGCTATCTGTTTTAGTTTTAAAATAACTAATTCATTCATCATCTTTTCCAATCGCCTATTTAACACTCAAATAAATCTCGTTAAAATTTGTTTAAAAAGCAATAAAAATGTACTGATTTTCAAAATCGTTTATTCGTATTATGAAAAGTAAAACAAATGAATAAGAAAAGAAAGAAAAAGCTAAAAGCTTATTCCTTAACTTTTTTCTCCCAACTGGAGACAATTTTAACTAGTCTTTGAATTTCGTTTATTTCTCCCTCAATATGAATGAGGACTTTCTGCCAACTTCCATATTTCCTAATATCGATTTTGTCATTACTTGAGGGTAAACCAAGGACATAAACAACTGCATCCATATGATTGTTGAAGTGTTTAACCTCATCTTTGTATTTTATTGAGTATCTATCTATAGCAGTCATGCCAATTACACCTTATTGAGATAATTTAGTATTATAGAGAATAACTACACAATGTATCTTATAGGCATTTTGGCAAGAATCATTATTATAACCTATATGTTATTTTAATAACTCAAGTAGATAAATTCTTCAATGAGAATAAATAATAATTTTTTGAATTAAAAATCAAAAATAACAGAATTTGGTGTTATTCATTTTGACAGAAACTGAATCAGAACCAATTATGAGTCCCTATCTTTCTGAAGAAGTCAATTTAAAGAAAAGAACACCATTTCATGCTCAATGGGAGATTTTCAAAATCCGATCTTGGCGATTTTTAGCTCATCATCCTACTTGTAGTGAATACAAAAATCATTATTTCTCTTTTGGACCAATTCATGTGTGTATTGGTTGTTTTTCCATCTATTCAGCTATTCTTTCATATCTGATCCTCTTTTTAACAATACCTAATGTTTTTAGATACAATCCATGGGTTATGTCAATTCTACCTTTCGCAGGTTTTGGTTTAGCAATTTTTCATTTAATTTTCAAAATTAAGAACAAGTGGATCAAAGCATTTTTCAGATTCACAGCAGGATTTGGGATTGCAGCCTATGGTGCTTTAGCTATAGCAACTTTTACAGAAACTAATCAATGGTGGTGGGGAATTATTTTATTAGTCCTACTTTTTGCCGGCAATCAATTATATGGGATGAGTAGAGGGAGAGCAGCAAATAGAAACAAATGCCTTGAATGCCCTTTAAGAGAAGCAGAACCTCCTTGCTTACCTGAGAAGAATACCAATATAAGAGTACGTAAAATATATGCCATAGTAGAGGAAGAACTTCAAGCTCTTCAAGAAAAAAGAGATAAAACGAAAGTTGAAGCCCAAAAATCTAACTAGTTTGATAATTACAAAACCTTAATATTAAATGCTTTTGATTTCTATTTGTAGCATTATTTTATATTAGAGCTTGAGGATTAAAAATGTCAGAAGAAGGAGAATATGTAGAAGAACTTCCTGGCGTTCCAGAAGGAGAAGATCCAGAAGTAGAATTAAGTTTTGGTTCTAATCCAGAGAGTTCGATTGAACCAGAAGTTATTACAGATGAAGCTGAAAGGAAAAGGAAACGCAGAAAGTGGATATATATTAGTATTTTTGGTATAACGCTTCCCATTCTAATTATAGCTGGAGTAATTGTTTTTATTTTTATGTCAATAGTAGGTGCTTTTGAAAGCTGTGCTGTTCAATGTTGTACAAATTGTGGAGATTCATGTGCTCAGTCTTGTTCTGATTCTTGTGCAGAATCTTGTGCAGATTCTTGTACTTGTTCATGTGACACTTCTTCATGTTGTTCCAGTAGTATTCGAAAAATAACAATTATTGAAGTTTTACAAAATGCAAAAAATCAAATAATGTGGTTTATTTACCTTTTATTTGGGATATAATAAATAATGGATTTTTCCATTATTTTTCTTCTTTTGATATTAAAAATACATTAGAATAATGCTTTTATTTCTCAATATAATATAAGAAATGATATTAATTTAGCACTTAGAAACATGGTATGATGTTTATGTCAAAAGGTGTAGAAATTAAAGGCGAATCCCCAAAAAGACGAAGGAGAATTCTAATCATTATTTTCGCAGTGATTTTACCACTTGTGATAGTTATCACTATTGGAGTACTTTTACTTCTAGCAGCATTAGGTATTGCTGAAGGCATTGGTACTGCACTTGGAAATGCTTGTGGACAAGCTTGTGCAGATTCATGCACAAATTCCTGTAACAGTTCTAGTACTATAACCATTAGTGATGTTGTTAAGAATCAATTGAATAATTTCAAATGGCTAATTCTCAGCATATTCCGATAAGAAAATGGATTCATTTCATTTTCTTCAAATTCATTTTTATTAAAAAAAATAGAAAAAGTCGGGTTTATTTATTCTTGTTCACAAAGTTAAAGTAAGATGTAAGACACTCAAGTAAAGTGGAAGGGTTCAACTTGTCAAAATCTGCGAAAAAAATCGGCTTCGTATTAGGAATTTCAAAAGACCAAGACACAATAATTGTTCGACTAGATGAGAATGTAGAACACGAAGATATAGTGGAAGGAAGTTTTGTTAGCATCCCTCTAGCAAATGGAAATACGATCATCGGACGAGTTAGTAATATCCGAGCAGAGAATCCTCAACTCAGTGATGAACGATATGCAAAGTTTTGGATGGATCGACTCAGACGTTCTCTTGAATCACGTTCCATGTTGGAATTCACAGAATTTCATGTTGTTGAAGTAGTATTAGTTTCCAACATATCACATGAAGGAGACTTATCAACTCCAAATGCTTGGATTTCCCCAGGTTCGATGGTTTTTGAATGTAGAGATGATTTATTAGAACTTGCAGTTTTTGGGAAAGAACGGGGAGTAATTGGTATAGGAACATTCGCAGAACATTCTTTTGAAAGTAGTGTAAAAATAAATCCAAATATCCTTGGATCAGATGGTTTGGCGATTTTCGGTTCACGAGGAAGCGGTAAATCTTATGCTGCAGGGGTAATAATTGAAGAACTTGCAGAATTTGGTTTGCCAACATTAATAGTTGATCCTCATGGTGAGTACTGGGGCCTATCTCACACAGCAGGACCTAAAGGCTCTGCTTCTCTACCTAAATATTTCGTCAATGTTCTTTATCCTAGCAAATACCCTCCTAGATATTCTGATTTAATGGAAAAATTAGCTAAGAAATTTGATGTTAATATCAAGATTAATTCTGTTACTATGTTATTTTCTGAGATAAGTATTTCAGAGATGTTCGGATTCATGTATGATTTAACTTTCACCCAGAAAGAAAAAATCGAAAATACTTGGTATGCTATTCGTGATGCTTTTGGTTCAGCAGTATGTTACGATATAGATGGTTTCCTTGGTTTCGGTCTTGAAAATAATATCATCGATGGAGCGAGTAGAAAACCAATCATAAGAAAATTAGAAGTCTTTAGAAAGATGGGCTTTTTCACAGAATTGAGCGGATCAATATGTCATCTTTCTGGATCAATCATACAGGAATTTGATAAAAGCTATAAAAGAGTAGAAACAAGTGAAAAATCTCGAGATTTATCAACACTAGCAAGTGTAAGAAGTCATTTTGGTCCAGAAGTAATTACAATCCTTGATGTGAGTCAACCATTCTTAGATGAAAGAGCTAGAAGAATCTTCGTTTCAAGTTATTTGAATCGATTACGTAGAACAATGGAAAGAAAAGATATTGAAAGAGCTTTTCTTCTTATAGAAGAAGCACATCGTTTTATACCTATAGGTGAATCATCTACAAAACAAGCAATAGAATGGTTTGCTCGAGAAGGAAGGAAAATGGGGGCAGGATTAGGTATTGTTAGTCAAAGACCAAGTGGTCTTGATCGAGATATTCTCTCGCAATGCAATTCAAAACTGATTCTTAGAATTACTGAACAATCAGATTTACTCGTAGCAAAAGATATACTTGCGGGTTTTGCTGAGAGATACATAGGATTACTTCCATATCTTGAGCAAGGTACCGGTGTTTTATCAGGGGCAGCTCTTAGAATTCCAATTTTGGTTACTTTTAGAGAAAGAAAATCATCATCAAAATATGGAGAAACGGTCTCTTTGGTTTCTCATCCCAGAGATAAGGTAAAATCCAGAGATTCAGAGAAGAAAAGTTGGTAAAAGAAATCTAGTACTGTAAAAGACCAAAATTATTAAACTGAAATAAAAGAGCATATTTAAACTGGTTTGGCATATAAAATTACTTAGTGAATAATGATTCTGTGGTAGATTTTTCATGATTGTTGAATATCCTAAGAATGAACAGAACAAGTTACTTCCACTATTTTCAAATCATAAATATCTATCGATTTTAATTAAAACGGTTTTAAAGGAGAAAGAGGGAGAAATTTTCGTTGATGATATTGAGAATCCCAATGTTGCATTAATGTCTTACAAAGTTTTCGAAATCATTGGAGGAGATAGTAAACATGAAATGGCAATAGAGATTTTAAGAAACATTACAGAAAATAGAATGATTCTTTTCCCAGATGAAGATTGGTATGTTTTTGCAAAGGATAAAATTGTTTTATCTCCTTACCCTAGAACTAAATTCTCATCTGAAAAGCTTTCAATAGAAAAAGCAAATGAATTACTCCAGAGAGAATTACCAAAAGAATGTAAATTACAAAAAGTTGACAAAATCATAGTTACAAAGATTAATCCTAAATTAGCACCTGCGTTTCTGCCGTTTTACAAATCAGCTGATGATTTTGTTGAAAGGGGACTAGCATATTGTATAACTGAAAGTGATTTTATTTTGAGTATTGCTGGATCAGCTATGCCAATTCATGATAATGAATACGAATTACAAGCGATTACTGATCCCAACCCAAAATATAGACGAAAAGGGTTTGCAACGGCAGCAGCAGCAGCATTAATAAAAGAAAGCTTAGAAAAAGGAATTATTCCACACTGGGACGCTGATAATGAAATATCTGCTCGATTTGCTTTGAAACTTGGATTTACTAAGCCAATAGCATATGATGCTTATCTTTGTTCTAAGAATCCATTAAAATAATAATAGCTAAAATATTATTCTAATTCAAGAAATTTTGCGATATCTTCGAAAACTTGACGTCTTGTTTCTGGTAATTCATTGAAGTGTTCATGATAATTTTCTTCATAGAGTTTAATTTTAACAACATCTTTGTTTTCAAGAGATTCATGAAGTTTCATTGTATATTTACTATTTATTTCTCTATCATCACCAGCTAAAAGAATAAGCGTAGGAATTTTTAATGTCTTGAGGCATTTTCTAGCTTGTCTTTGACAACTAAACATTTCACGAACCCAACGAGCAGTTACTTTCTTTGCATATAATGGATCCTCTTTTCTTGTTTCTACTATTTTTGTGTCTTTAGCCAGTTCTTCTGGTTTTAGGAAAGAAGATGTTTTCATTTTTGGAATGAGAGTTCCCAAAGTATAAGCTAATGGAATTCTGAAAGGTGATAATGGATCTTTTATTTTCAGTTTGAAGTTTGGAGAGGATAAAACTAATGAATCAATTAATTCTGAATAGTCTGCAGCAATAATTGTAGCAATATTACAACCATTACTATGACCAATAAGAAAGGTTTTTTCAGGATTATATTTAGATTTGATATAGTCAATGAAAGCAATAGTATCTTTTACATATACATTATAATTTTCTATATAGCCTCTTGTTTTTTCATCGCAATTACCAAAACCTCTTCTATCATATACAAATACTGGATAACCTTGTTTAGCAAAATAATCACCAAAATTCTGGAAATTTGAGCTATGTACTGCAGCACCATGGACACCTATGAAGACATAATCATTTTTCTTTTTCTTAGGTAGCCATGCTCTGTAGAGCATTTTTAATCCATCATAAGATACAAAGTAATTTGTTTCTGGCTTCATTCCAATCATAATACATCTACCACAATGAGAATCAATGTAGGCATATATTAAATACTCTTAGTTATTTTTGTTTTTACCTAATAAATATAATTTTTCTATGTTAAATTTTGGCAAGTAATTCTTAAAAAGTAATTTATCCTTAAATGTGTAGCAATTTACTTGAGTAAAGTGAAGAGTATGGCAATCTTAAAACGAGGACAAAAAGCAGCCTATGGTATTTGTCGATTTGGAACCAGTATTTTCATGAATGTAACAACATTAGCAGCAATATGGATTTACGACAATGTATTCGGATTAGCAGGTTATCCATATCTAAATTCTGCTGCTGCAGCAGTAGGAAAAATAATAATCGCATTTTCTAGCTTCATATTTGGTTATATTTCGGATATTATACCTGGGAATAAAGTGAGTAGAAGAAAGTTCTTCATATGGACTGGAGCTCCTATGCTAGCTCTATCATTTGTTATGATATTTATACCGCATTTGTTTATCTCGCCAGGAAGTACCTGGTCGGTTTTCTCATGGTATTTCATTTGGAATTCTATGTTTAATCTCTTCTATGGTTATCTACTTACACCATATCAAGCTTGGATGGCTGAAGTGACAACAGAAGAAGATAGGGTTGGTATGTCAGGTATTCAGAATTTTACTAACCTTTTCTCCAATTTACTAGGTTTTGCTTTTGTTTTTATGATGCCTACTTTATTAGGTCTAGAGGAAGGAGAAGCATTATCAGGTCAATCCAGTACGATAATGATTATAGCAATTGTTGCTTTTGCCGTAATTGAAGTTATATTCTTCTTACCAGCACTTCTAATGATAAAAGAAGAGCAAATTGAAAGAAAGCAACGCAATATATTTCGGGAATTTAAAGTAGTATTAACGAATAGAAATTATGTTATTTGGTTTATGGCTCAAGGAGTTTATTCTATGGGTCTAACGCTAATAACAGCACTTGTACTAGATTTTGCAACGGATATTCTAATGTTTACGAGTTTTATACAAACAGTAATTTTTGGCTTATTAGTATTTGGAACGATCATGTTGTGTTTCCTAATATGGATACCTATTTCTAAAAAAATTGGTAAGAAATGGTCAATCATAATAAGTTTCCTATTTCTAGGAATTGTTTTACCTTTCTCATTAATCTTCAAAATTATACCTTATGGAACGTTAACTTTTGAATATATAGGATATCTATATGCCTTTCTACTTGGAGTAGGCTTATCAGGTCCATATTTATTCCCATATGCAATTATTGCAGATATAGCCCACAAAGATGAACTTGAAACTAAGGAATCACGGGCAGGTATGTATACTGGATTCAATTCGATTCCTCTTAATATTTTCCAAGCAATGGCTCTACTTCTAGTAGGATTTCTTAACAATGAATTATTTACGCAAAGACTTTACCTATTAGGACCAATATCTGCAATTTTTATTGTTGCATCAGTTTTCATTATTCTAATAGGTAATTTTGATCCGTTTATGTTTAAGAATAAATACAAATCCGCTGTACCAGCGGAAGAAGAACTAAAAGAAGATCTAGCAGAAATAACTGGTGGTTAATGTGACACTACTATTTGGTAACAGACCATTTGATTTCTCAGATTTCTTTGGTTTGATTATGGAAGGTAAGGTTGATCTCTCTAATTTGAATTATATTGACGTTATGATGAATTCAGTAAATGCTGGATTCAAACATATAGAGATAACTGGAGATTTACCTTATGTTCTTCCTGGTATTTTGACTCCCGAAGAAATTGACAAATTGGTAGAACTCAAGAAAAAAGAAGGAATAACTTTTTCTGTACACTTGCCCTTATGGGGACAAGAACCTGCTGCTTTTTCTGAACATATTAGGGATGGATCTGTAAGAACTTTTGTAGATTGCATAGAATTAACTAAACCTTTGAATCCTATTTGCTGGGTTCTTCATCCAACAGGTGCACTCACAGTAGAATTTCTTAACATGAATTTACCTGATTTTGCTAAGGGATTAATTACAAACCAATTTTGTTCCTACGCAGAAGATTCTATTCGAAAACTTATCGAATATGCAAACATTCCCCCAGATAAAATAGCTGTTGAAAACATTGAATTTCCATTCGAATCTATGGAACCAATAATTGACGAATTAGGATTGAGTGTCTGTTTTGATACTGGGCATCTATTAGCAGGTTTCTCAGGTGAAATTAGTGTTATGGATTTTGTTGGAAAATATTTCGATCAAATTGCAGAACTCCACTTGCATGATGGAGCAAAACCAAGAATTGATCATAAACCATTAGGAAATCATGATTTACCTGTAAAAGAATTACTTCTAGAATTACATAAAAGGAAATTCAAAGGACCTTTGGTTTATGAGCTCACTTTACAAGGAGCGAAAGACTCTATGGAATTCATAAAGAAACATATTCCTGAAGTTTTGAAATGAGGTTTAGTTATGTCTGAAAAGTATAATGATTCAATATTTATTGTACCCTCAACTCATTGGGATAGAGAATGGTACCTCCCCTTCCAATCTTTTAGGACTCAATTAGTTCATTTAATAGATAAATTACTTGAGAGATTAGCAAAACAAGATTATTGTTTCATGCTTGATGGACAAACAATCATTCTTGAAGATTACTTAGAGATTCGTCCAGAAAGAAAAGAAGAATTATTGACTTATATAAGGAAAGGAAAAATCGACGTTGGTCCTTGGTATATACTACCTGATGAGTGGTTAGTTGGACAAGAAAGTCTTATTCGAAATATTGAAATCAGTCTCGATTTAGCGAAGGAATTAGACATACCAATAATGAATTATGGGTATTTACCAGACCAATTTGGACATACTAGAGCAATACCACAACTCTTAGCAGATTTAACCTCTTTTGACGCCACATTGATTTGGCGTGGAGTAGGACCTGAAATTACTACGGTTCCCTTTATCTGGAAAAGTCACCAAAAAGCGAAAACTAATCTGTTATGTAATTATATGCCATTTGGGTATGGAAATGCTGCGCACTTACCTGACAATTTGTCTGAATTAAAAGAAGTTGTTACAAAGAAAATCGAAGAGTTGAAGCCTTTTTCCCCCGTTAATGTATATTTACTAATGAATGGAACAGACCATCAATTACCGCAAGAACATTTGATAGATTTGGTGCCAAAGCTAAAAATGAAGAATTCAAGAATTAAGATTTCATTACTAGATGAATATCTACAACATTTAAATAAAAGAATTAAAGAAGAAAATTATCCTATTCCTATTTATTCTGGTGAATTCAGATCATCAGTACGTGCCCCATTATTACAAGATACATATTCCGCCAGAATGTGGATAAAACAATGGGACAACAAAATTGAGGATTTACTTGTTCACTACTCAGAACCCATGCATACCTACTTGTATTCTTTGAAGTATCATGAGTATCCAACATCTTATTTGAAATTAGCTTGGAAATGGTTATTAAAGAATCAACCACATGACTCAATCTGCGGTTGCTCAGTGGATCAAACACATGAAGAGATGAAAGCTCGCTATTATTGGGCAGAGGATATAGCTAATAATCAAATAACTGAAGCTATTGATTACATATATAATGAGAGAGAGAAAAGTGAAAAATCAACATTACTTGCTTTTAATCCAACGAATAGTTCAGAAATACCAAATCTTGTAGAATTTAGTATTTCTACTAAGCATAATGTTTTTGCTATTAAAGATCAATTTGGCAGAGAACACGATATTCAACCAGTAAAAACAACTGAAAGAGTTGTATTTGAGAGTACAATGAAACCATTCATGATTAGAGCAGGATTGAAGATGCTTCCCGGAAGAAAAATAATGGATATTTACGTTAATGAAGTTCATATATCCGAAAGCTCTGATCCAAAAATATGCAATATTACTATTATCTGTGGAGAAGAACCTATTGGAGAGTTTAATCCTAAGGATTTAACAGATCAAGCTTATGAGTTGCTTGATAGTAAGAGGTATAAACAATTTCATGTGAAAGCTGTTCTTGGAGCCAAACAAACATATGTTTCTATACTACCATTAAGAAGCTGGGGCTTCAATAAGTTACAAATAGTAGAAGAAGGATCTTCAAGAACAGAATCCCCCTTCTTTCACACTACTAGTAATAAGATAAGCACTCAATTCTATGAAGTAAAATTCAATCCAGACGGAACTATGGATATATTGGATAAAGCCACAAATACACTCTATGAAAAGCAACATTGTTTCGAAGATTTTGGAGATAGAGGTGATGAATACACTTTTGGTAGATTAGGGCCATCAAAACCAAAAGAGAGCAAAGTTACCAGAAGA
>Ga0209536_100013395_pt1 | contig 11830 bp, 10 predicted proteins | sample DeeMarSeWOR28_12_FD_187461 | JGI IMG/M metagenome (GOLD analysis project Ga0209536, IMG submission 187461) | Marine sediment microbial communities from White Oak River estuary, North Carolina - WOR-2-8_12 (SPAdes) (version 2) | ecosystem: Environmental > Aquatic > Marine > Intertidal zone >...
CGATTGCGGTGGGCACCGGCATTGCCTTTGTAATGGAGTGTTTTGAAATGGGGTTGATCGACCAAACTCATACCGGCGGCCTGTATCTGCATTTCGGCAACCGCGATGCTGCGCTGGAAATGGTGCATCAAATTGCGGCCGGAGAGGGTTTCGGTCAAATCGTTGGCCGGGGAGTGCGCAAAATGAAAGCCATTTTCGCAAAGGATTTCGGCGCCGATGCCTCAATCCTGCAGGACATCGGCATGGAGGCCAAAGGACTGGAATTTTCAGAATACATGACCAAGGAATCGCTGGCCCAGCAGGGCGGTTACGGACTGGCGCTCAAGGGCCCCCAGCATGATGAGGCCTGGCTGATATTTCTGGATATGGTTCATAACTTTATGCCGACATTCGAGCAGAAAGCTGAAGCCCTGCACTGGTTCCCCATGTTTCGAACCTGGTTCAGCCTCTGTGGTCTGTGCAAACTGCCCTGGAACGACATTGTCCCGGAAGACAACAAAGACACCCCTGAGCCCGCCAAGGTCATGAAGCACGTTGAGTGGTATGCAGATTATTTCAGCTCCATTACCGGCATTGAAGCCGGCCCCGAAGATCTGATTAAAATGAGTGAAGGTGTTTATAACTTTCAACGCATCTTTAACCTGCGCATGGGCTTTGGCCGCCGCCAGCACGATGATATTCCCTATCGGGCGGTGGGACCGGTCACCGCAACGGAATATGAATCCCGCGCCGAACGCTATGATAAGCAACTGACCGAAACTTACAACTTCGACATCGACGGCAAGAGCACAGCTGAAAAGCTGGCCGCACTGCGAAAGCACCGCGAAGGACAATATGAGAAGCTCAAAGATGCTGTTTATAAACGCCGCGGTTGGACAACCGATGGAATTCCGACCCTGAAAACCGTCAAGCGCCTTGGAATCGATTTTGATGACGTTGTGGAATTGTTAAAGACCAATGGTGTCAATTCATGATTCAGGTGGCCGGAAAGCAGATCGCCTGGCGGGAGGGCATGACGGTTTCAGACCTGCTCGAAGAGCTCAAGGACCCCCATCCTTATGCCGTTGTGCGCATCAACCAGCAGTATGTTACGCGGCCCAACTTCGAGCATACCTTCGTCCCCGATGACGCAGAAGTCTATCTGATTCCAATGATTGCAGGCGGGTAAGCTGGCACCGCCGCACGGCGCATGGAGCACGGCGCACGGTGTCAAATCTTTCTACCGATTCGTCAAACCGGTGCCTCATGCGCCTAACCCCATGCCCCTTGCCCTTTGCGCCAGGCCCCATGGGCCATGCCCTATGCTCCATGCCCCCTGGCCGATGTACTTTCTCTGAAGTCCAACTTGACCACAGGATTTGCAATCCAGTTAAGGACATGATATTCTTAATAATCATGAACCATCTACCATCAAAACCCTGAAAAATTGCCCCTCGTGACATACACAAACGAACTCAAGTTTTGCGGGCTGCAGCCCGATATTAATAGAGCAGTGAAATGGCTCAAAAGCCTCGTTCTTTGTCAATAAAAATAGTTTCAGGCGGAAAACGTCACAAAACCTCAAATGCTGCGGTTTCTTTTCATGAGGGTGTTTCCGGCGATGAAGGAAGTTGGCCACCCGGGTAACTTATGGCGTCTTACCCTTTGATTTTGCGTGAAAAATCTTGACTTATCCTAGATTATGGTTTTAATTTTAAATACCCCAATCGAGTTTAGCGGATAATTCAATGCAAAAATTGCAAAGGTCAAGATCATCATGTTCGTTTTTCGAAATCTGTTAGTGGCGGTGGCAACGGTGCTGGACTATGTGCTGGTTTTTTTCATGATCATTACAATCGCCCGCGCCGTGCTGTCATGGGTAAGCCCGGATCCGTACAATCCGATTGTGCGTTTCATTCATAATGTTACGGAGCCGGTCCTGATCCAAATTCGCAAAAGATTACCGATGCTGTATGGTGGAATCGATTTTTCTCCAATAGTTGTGATTCTGATCATTATCTTTCTGCGAATATTTGTGGTCAACAGCCTCGAAGGTTTGGCCCAGTCCTTAGGATAAAATGAAAGGCAGGTGAACGCCAATGAAAATTACGCCCCTTGATATCCAACAGCAGCAATTTAAGACCCGATTTCGCGGATTTGACATTCGAGAGGTTGATGCCTTCCTTGAGCAGATGGCTGAAACCTTCGAAACGTTGCAGAAGACAAATCAGAGTCTGAATGACGAAGTCCGACGATTGGAACTGGAAATCCAGGGATATCGCAAACGGGAGGAGACCTTCAAACGGGCGCTGTTGAATTCTCAAAAAGTATTGGACCAGATGAAGGACAATGCCCGCAAGTCTGCCGAATTGATCATCGCCGAAGCTGAAGTAAAAGCTGAAAAAATCCTCAACAAGGCTCACAATCGCCTGGCTCAACTGCATGAGGACATTTCGGAATTGAAACGGCAGCGGATGCAAATCGAAGTTCAGATCAGTTCGATCATCGAAGCCCACTCCAGACTGCTCGAAATCGGAAAAGAAGGCATCAAAGAATCAGACGAAGAGGACGACAAAATCAAGTTCCTCAAAAAGTCGAATTAAACGTCCGATTCCAAAAACCGGTAAATTCTTTAAAACCGCCTGAAATGAATGCACGGGTGATGACCGCAGCATGTGCGGCAGGCACCCATTTCTTAGTTTTCAGCTAAGGGTCAGCTTTCGTTTCAGGCGGTTTTATACGAATTGATCAAATTTATCTGCGGTAAAATTTTATTTTTTATGTAAGGCACTCATGCGCACAAAGACACGAAGGACACAAAGGATAAAATAAAAGTTTTTAATCTGGGCATATCTTCGTGCTTTTTGTGCTCTTTGCGGCAATATTTGGAAGATACGGCTCGATCGATAAAATGGTAATGGCAATAGCGAATGATCTGATACCAGGAGCGGTTAATGGCAAAAATTGATGCATTTTTTAAACTGATGAATGAACAGGGAGCCTCAGACCTTCATCTGGCGGCCGGTCAACCCCCGGCGCTTAGGATCAGAGGCGACATTGAAAGAATCAAATATAAAGTCCTCAATAACGATGACCTCAGGGCCATGCTCTATGAAATCGCTCCTGAGCACAAAGTTAAGACATTTGAGGAAACCGGCGATATCGATTTTGCCTACGAAATCCCCGGTCTGGCGCGTTACCGTGCCAATTTCTTCATGCAACGAAACGGTGTGGGTGCGGTCTTTCGTGAAATACCCAGCACGATTATGACCGCAGAACAACTGGGCCTGCCCTCGGTTGTGTCAAAACTGGCGACCCTCCCCAGGGGTCTGGTGCTGGTAACCGGACCCACCGGCAGCGGCAAATCCACCACCCTGGCATCCATTATTGATGTGGCCAACCGCTCGCGCAAGGATCATATCATAACGGTCGAGGACCCCATTGAGTTTGTGCATCAAAGCCAGGGGTGCATCGTAAACCACCGTGAGGTCGGCCTGCATACCGAAACCTTCTCCGCCGCACTGCGCGGTGCGCTGCGCGAAGATCCGGATATTATTCTGGTGGGTGAAATGCGCGATCTCGAGACGATCTCGCTGGCGGTCGAAGCCGCTTCAACCGGTCATCTGGTCTTCTCCACGCTGCATACATCCAGCGCCTATAAAACCGTGGATCGTGTTATTGAGGTATTTCCTTCTCACGAACAACCTTTGATTCGCTCAACTTTGTCGGACGGCCTCCGGGCAGTGGTCGCTCAGACCCTCTTCAAGCGAGTCGATCGCAAGGGTCGCATTGTGGCTTTGGAAATTTTAATTGCCAATCCGGCGGTTCGCAATCTCATCCGCGAAGGCAAAACGCACCAGATACCGTCCATGATTCAAACCGGGAAAAAATACGGCATGGTTTTACTGGATGATTATATAATGGAATTATTTCAAAGTGGTAAGATCAGTGCCGATGAAGCGTATGCCAAAGCCAATGAAAAAGCCAGATTTAGGCCTCTGCTCAAAGCACCGCCAACTGACTTTACCGAGGTCTGATAAGGACAGTTAAAAAAGTAGAATTATAACCACAAAGGGCGTACCATGAAAAAACAGGAAATTGACCACCTTCTGGTAAAAATGCTGGATTATCACCGGGATGTCTCCGACTTAAACTTTACTGTCGGCAAGCCCATGCAGGTGGAGAGCGCCGGTGAATTGATCCCCGTTGATTTTAAGCCGACCTTTAAGGCGCTGACCCCCTTTCAAACCGAGGTCATTGCTTTGAATCTGATCAACCAGGACCGTCGCCTGACGCATGCCCTGTTGGCTGCTGGTTCCTGCGACATGTCCTACGCACTGCCCGGCAAAGCGCGCTTCAGGGTCAACATTTTTTCCCAGGGCGCTAACATATCGATCGTTTTGCGTAAGCTGGAGTCTAAAATCCCAACTATCGAAGAGCGCGAGCTACCCAAAACGATGTTCCAGATTGCCAAGGAAATTAACGGCATCGCCTTTGTCACCGGTGCAACCGGTTCCGGTAAAACCACCACTCTGGCAGCCATACTTGATGAAATTAATGAGAACAAATCCGTGCACATCATCACCCTGGAAGATCCAGTGGAATATCAGCATCCCCATAAAAAATCGACATTCAACCAACGCGAGTTGGGCATGGACTTTGACAACTATGCCAATGGCTTGCGGGCTGCTCTGCGGCAGGCCCCCAAGGTGATTCTGGTCGGTGAAATGCGCGATCGCGAAACGATTGAAATCGGCCTGCGCGCCGCAGAAACCGGCCATCTGGTTTTAACAACCCTGCACACCGTTGATGCCGGCTCGACGGTCAATCGTATTCTGGGTATGTTTCCCAACGAAGATGCTGAACAGATTCGCATCCGCCTGGCCGACACCATGCGCTGGATCGTCTCCCAGCGACTGCTTCCCAAAGTCGGAGGCGGCCGGGTGGCAACCTTCGAAATTCTGGGCACCAATCTGAGGGTAAAAGACCTGATTTTGCACGGAGAATCGGACGGCAAGACATTTTATGAAATCATGGAAAAGGGCAATGCCTTTGGTATGATCACCTTCGACCAGCATATTGTCGGCCTGTATGAGCAGGGTTTGATTACCCAGGAAACGGCTTTGGGTTATAGCTCGCATAAGGGGATCGTGGGGCGCGGTATCGATTCCATCAAGAGCGCCCGTGGTGAGGCCACCACCGACATCGCCAACCTGGAAATTGATCGGAACTATGCCAAATCCGTCCATTAAGGCTGAGCGTTCCAAATCTAAAAAAGTAGAACATATTATCAGGAAATAAAAGCCATGGAAGTTATCTGCACTAATTGTCAAAGCAAATTCAAGATAGCCAATGACAAGGTCCCCGCTGGCAGGCGCACAACGGTTGCCTGCCCCAAATGTAAAGGCTACATTACATTAAGACCTCAAAAGGGTTCTGCCAGCGGTCGCACCGCCGGCTCAATGAACGGCTACAATGCGTCCGAGAAACCATTTGACTTCATCGAAGAAGAAGGTTTGACCGCCCTGGTATGCGAATCGAATCCAATGGTCCGCAAGACGATTATCAACGCACTTGAAGTTATGGACTACCAGATTACTGAGGCCGAGAGTGCCCGTGATGCGCTAAAGCGCATGCGCTATCATAATTACGATCTGTTTGTCATCAACGAACATTTTGACACCGACAATCCGGAGTCCAACAGCGTATTGCTGTTTCTCGAAAGGTTGAGTATGAGCGTGCGCCGCGATATGTTTGTGGCCTTAATCAGCAACCGGTTCAGGACAATGGATAACATGGTGGCCCTCAACAAGAGCGTTAATTTAATCATCAACATTAAAAATATCGAAGATATCGGTAAAATATTAAGCCGCGGCATTACGGACAATGAATATTTTTACCGCATTTATAAGCAGACGCTGAAAGATGTCGGCCGCGTCTAGTCCGGTTTAAAGGAAATGGCCCTTTTTCCGATATGCTGCGTTCTCCGCGGGTTTCCGCCTTCAACGTACATATAAGTACGCCTCAGGCAAAAACCCCCTGCCGCGCCAGAGCTTTAGCGACGGCGGGTTGTGCGGTTTGTTGAACACATTAATGTAAAAAATCAAGACGTGAAATCCCGCCGATAGGCGGGGCCTATCGAAAAAATTCCTCATTTCCACAATCCGCACTCACATTTGACGCCTTAAGAATCTGATTTATAATGTTTCAGAGCCAAGCTGAATATCCTTCCTTTTTAGAAAGCTTGAGTATCCAGTGGTTATAGCAGTGAAGAGCACGATTGAAAAAATAGCGGATGATCTTTTTTTGATTCCGTTGACGCCGCCCATGCGCGGTTTCTTCGATTTTATCAGTGCCTGGTTGTACCGCGGGAGCACCACATATTTAATTGATGTTGGCCCCTCGGCCTGTGCGCCGGATCTCATGCGTGCATTACAGGCGCTGGATGTCCGTCATTTGGACGCCATCTTGCTCACGCATATTCATATGGATCACGCTGGTGCCATCGGGGAAATCGCCGAAGCCTTTCCCCAGACCCCCATCATCTGCCATCCGGTAGCCATTCCTCACCTGGTCGACCCCTCGCGTCTGTGGGAAGGAACAAAGAAAGTACTCGGACCGATGGCCCTGTCATACGGCCCGATAAAGCCGGTGCCCGAAAACCGGCTTCAGGCGGCCGACCGTTTTGAGACCGAATCCATCAAGACGATTATCACGCCCGGACACGCAGCCCATCATGTCAGTTACCAATCTGAGAAATACCTGTTTGCCGGTGAAACCGGAGGCGTCTACATAGCCCTGCCGGAAAACAGGTTTTATTTGCGACCGGCCACTCCACCGAAGTTCTTTCTGGATGAAGCACTGCAGAGCGTTGATGCCCTCATTGCCTGTGGTCCGCAAATGATCTGCTACGGTCATTATGGCGTCCATCCGGATGCTGTCAATATGCTGCGCATCCATCGCCGTCAACTTCAGTTCTGGGAAGAGCTGCTCAGGACGAAAGGAATTAAATTCAACAAAGCAGATCGTACGGTTGAATGCTTGAAGATTCTGTTAAAGGAAGACACGCTGATGGCATTTTTCGACCAGCTGCCGTCAGCGGTGCAGGCGCGGGAAGAATATTTTCTTCAAAACAGCATTAATGGGTATCTGGGGTACCTTGATTCAGAGGACAGAGGACAGAGGTCAGAGGTCAGATGACGGAAGTCAGCGGTCGCAAGTCGGAAAACAGATCGTGAAGACCGGTGGACGAAATCTCAATCCGTCGTCTGTTTTCTGTCCTCTGTCTTCTGTTTTCTGAAATATAGGGTGATGCAGGCAGGATGTATAGAAAGCGGCTGCGCACATCAAGCCATATTGTTGGAAATCACTTTTAAACCCTCCAGCGTCAGTGCCGGTTCAACCGCTTCAATGGTTTCGGATACTTCGAATAACAGTTGGGCCAGGCCGCCGGTGGCAATAACTTTGGGATTCGTCCCCATCTCCAGTTGCATGCGCCTGACAATTCCATCTACCAGGCCTGCATAGCCAAAGATGATGCCGGACTGAATGCTCCCGATGGTATCTTTGCCGATGACTTTTTCAGGCGGGCTAAAAATTTCCACACGTGGCAGCTTGGACGCCTTTAAGAATAAGGCTTCTGAGGCAATTCCGATTCCGGGACTGATGGCCCCTCCAAGGTATTCACCCTTTTCAGAAATTGCATCAAATGTCGTGGCGGTGCCGAAATCAACCACGATCAAACTCCGGCGGTATCGATGAAAGGCAGCCACGGCGTTGACGATGCGGTCCGCACCGACCTCACCTGGATTTTTTAATAAAATGGGCATTCCCGCACAATTTTTGGCATCAACCCATGTGGGGGGATGACCGATATACTTGCGGCAAAAGGCATCTAAAATGGTAACCATTGGTGGAACCACGCATGAAATAATGGTTTGTTCAATATCGCCCGACTGGATGTTGTCGGCGATAAACAGACTGTTGATCAAAACATTGAACTCATCTTCGGTAGTGTTGCGCTCGGTATGAATGCGCCAATCACTGCGCAATTGATCCCCCTGGTAAACGCCCAAGACCGTATGGGTATTACCGACATCAATGACCAGTAGCATATCAATTTCTCCTTCCGCAAATTCCCAATATCAGAAATCACGAATCAGAGTTCAATTATATATTATCATTCGCCATATCTGTTTGATTGGTTCTGTTTAGTCCAACCAATTCAACCAATGAAACTACAAGCTACAACTGATTTTATCTTTGAACCTTTGAAAGTTGAACCTCTATATGCCCGGCAAGCTTAATCCTCCTCCGCAGCTTTCATGGCATCTAAAATTCGAATCGTGGCCCGGGTGTTGGCGACATCATGAACCCGCACGATGTGAGCGCCGCATAGCACCGCCGCGGCAACTGCGGCCTGGGTACCGGTTTCAACGATGGGCGTATCCGCAGGGATCTCGTCACTGTGCTCGTCTTTTAATAATTTACGGATGAATGCTTTGCGAGAAGGACCCACCAGAATAGGGGCATCCAGGGCCGTAAAGGCGTGTAGCTGCCTGATGAGTAACAGATTATGCGATACCGTTTTACCGAAACCGATACCGGGATCAATGATGATGTTTGATTTTGAGATACCCTGCTTTTGTGCCCTGGCAATCGCAGCACCTAAAAAATCTGATATTTCGCCCATCAGATCTGTGTAGGACGGAGACAGCTGCATGGTTTTGGGACTGCCCAGCATGTGCATCAGCACCACCGGTGTGCCGAACTCGGCGGCGACTGCACCCAAATCCGGGTCGAAGCGCAACGCGGAGATATCGTTGATAATCGATGCGCCGGCTTTGATTGCCCGTCTGGCAACTTCGGCTTTCATGGTATCAATGGATATGGGTATGGAAATCTCAGCGGCCAGTTGTTCAATGACCGGTATGACGCGTTCGATTTCCACCTCGACCGGCACCGGATCGGAAAATGGCCGGGTGGATTCCCCCCCGATATCCAGGATGTCGGCGCCGTCCGCTGCCAGTTTGCGGCCCTGGGTCACAGCGGACTCGGGAGCTAGAAATTTTCCACCATCGGAAAACGAGTCCGGGGTCACATTAACCACACCCATAATACCCGTTCGATGGCCGAGTTCCAGGTCATAGCCGGCCCACGACAACCGATATGTTTTGGGGAGTGCTTGTTTCATTAGGATGGATCGGCAGCGGATTCCGCAGTGGTCTCATGATCGTCTAAAGATCTTGAAGGCAGTTCGATGCCGGGCCGCAATTCTTGAATCAACGCATCGAGCTCTTTACCCAGAACTGTTTCCTTTTCGAGCAGCACCTCCGCCAGCTTGTGGAGGATGTCCAGGTTATCGTTCAGAACCGATTTGGCTCGTTCATAGGAATTTTTGATCAATTTATTGATTTCATCATCAATTTTTTGGGCCGTCGCCTCGGAGTAATCTCTGTGCTGGGCGATTTCACGACCCAGAAAGACCTGCTCTTCACCTTTGGCATATGAGAGCGGACCGAGGTTGTCGCTCATACCCCAGCTCCTGATCATCTGCTGGGCGAGATCGGTGGCCTGCTTGATATCATTGGCCGCACCGGTGCTGATGCGTTTGAAAACAATTTCTTCTGCCACCCTTCCGCCGAATGCGACCGCCAGCTCGCTTTGGAGTTGATCTTTGTATTTAAAATCACGCTCTTCGGGTAAAAACCAGGTAACGCCGGCAGCCCGTCCACGGGGTATAATGGTAATTTTATTAACGGGATCCGTCTCCGGCAGAAACCGCGCAACCAGGGCGTGGCCGCCCTCGTGGTAAGCAGTCACCTTACGGTCTTCCTCTTTAATGACTTTGGACTTGCGCTCAAGGCCCATATACACTTTATCTTTGGCGTCCTCAAAGTCGACCATACCGATTTTTTCTTTATTGCGTTTCGCCGCCAGCAAAGCCGCTTCATTAACCAGATTTTCGAGATCGGCTCCGGAAAAACCGGGGGTTCCCTTGGCCAGAATGATCGGATTCACATCCTTATCGATAGGCGTTTTTTGCATGTGGACACGCAGTATTTTCTCACGGCCGCGGATATCGGGCATTGAGACCACGACCTGCCGGTCAAAGCGACCGGGTCGCAGCAATGCCGGGTCCAGAACATCTGGCCGGTTGGTGGCTGAAATCAAAATAACACCCTCATTGGATTCAAAACCATCCATTTCAACCAGCAGTTGATTCAGGGTCTGCTCTCTTTCATCATGGCCGCCACCCAGCCCGGCGCCGCGGTGGCGCCCAACCGCATCGATTTCATCGATGAAAATGATACAGGGCGCATTCTTTTTACCCTGGACAAACAGGTCTCTAACACGGGATGCACCCACGCCGACAAACATTTCCACAAAATCAGAGCCGCTGATACTAAAGAAGGGCACTCCGGCCTCACCCGCAATGGCCCGGGCCAGTAAGGTTTTGCCGCAGCCCGGTGGACCGACCAGCAGAACACCTTTGGGTATCCGTCCGCCCAGGCGTGTAAACTTTTTCGGGTCTCTCAGAAATTCAACAATTTCAATTAATTCCTCTTTAGCCTCGTCGATTCCGGCAACATCTTCGAAAGTCACTTTTTCAGACTGATCCGACATCAAACGGGCGCGGCTTTTGCCGAAAGAAAGAGCCTTGCCGCCACCGGCCTGCATCTGGCGCATGAAAAATATCCAAACACCGATCAAAACGATCATCGGAAACCATGAAACCAGAACAGACATGTACCAGGGATTTTCAGATGGCGGTTTTGCGCTGATCACCACACCTTTTTGACGCAGGATCTTGATCAAATCGCCGTCCTCGGGCGCAAACACTTTGAGCCGATTGCCGTCGACATCGGTTACAAATAGCTCCTGGCCTTGAATAACCACCTGGGATACCCGCTCATTATTCACCATAGCCAGGAAATCCGTATAGCTGACGCTGGTTTCTGCCATGTGTTGTTTGCTGAAAAGATTATACAGCATGACCATCATAAGCGTGATGACCAGCCATAACGCTAGATTCTTATAAAATGGATTCAAGGACTAATACCTCCCCGTTTTATTGAAGATTGAAAATTGTAAATTGAATATTGTCCTTAATTCATCGTTTTGCTTTTAGAGCTTTTTAAAGGCTCCACTATTTGCATAGCTGAAATAAGCTTGGAATATAAAGCCGCTATCAGCTCAAACAGCAGAAAACCACTTCTGTATGTAAACGCCGCAGACTCTTGTATTGTTCAATAATCAATCTACAATATTCATTTCCTACCAACAGTATCCTTTACCTTGGAATAAATTTCAAGTAACAAATGCCGCCGCAACAAATCACAGATGTCGGTTCTGAAACTACAGTGAACGTAATCATCATCACGCTTTAGGCAAGCAAAAGTTCTGCTTTGAGCACGCGCCGGGTTTGCGAATCGATCTTCACCGCGTTATCCAGCCGGTGTCCGGCAACCCAGATGATTTTATTGCGGCTGAGCACAATCGGACATTTCATGCGCTCGGTCCTGGATATTTTATGGTCAATAAAGTATTTTTTCAGCTTTTGGCGACCCCGGATGCCCAGCGGGGAAAATCGATCGCCCGGGCGAAAATTCCGGATGACCAGCGGAAAGCTGACTTTATCCCTATCCATGAAGGCGATTTGTCGTTTGGTCCGATACCCGTCTGAAACATGCTCAATGGGTATTTCCTTGAAACGCATCTGCAATCCGGCTTCTTTAATCAAAATTTCACCGGCTCTCTGGAGTTGATAATCGTAATCGAACACTGCAGGGCGAAGGTTCCCATCGGCTGCTCGGCGGGGCAATTGCTGAGCATTTGAGAATAGCAAGCA
>Ga0209536_100013396_pt1 | contig 11829 bp, 10 predicted proteins | sample DeeMarSeWOR28_12_FD_187461 | JGI IMG/M metagenome (GOLD analysis project Ga0209536, IMG submission 187461) | Marine sediment microbial communities from White Oak River estuary, North Carolina - WOR-2-8_12 (SPAdes) (version 2) | ecosystem: Environmental > Aquatic > Marine > Intertidal zone >...
GAAACCGAGGGCAAAAAATCCACCTGTCCTAGAATCAACGGCGTCAGCCAATCCGTAAAGGGCCAGAGGAATACGAGCACGGCGCCCGCCAGATAACTTGGCGTGCATAGCGGCAACGTGATGCTAAAAAATCTCCGAAAACCGCTGGCGCCCTCGACTTCCGCCGCTTCCTCAAAGGAGGGATCGATATTGGTGAAACCGGCCGAAAGACCCAGCACGATAAAGGGCAGCAGGTGCAGGGATTGGATAAAAACCAGCCCGTGGAAACCGTAAATGAAATTAATCGGTTTATCGATCAATCCCGAATCCATCAAAAGCAGATTCAGCGTGCCATATTTGCCGAAAAAAATGATGAAGGCAAATACGCCGGCAAAGGCAGGCAATACAATCGGCAAAAGGATCAGGGCTGTGAAAACGGTCTTGCCCCGGTGCCGGTATCGCGCCAAAATGTAAGCCAGGGGCACCCCGAACACGGTGGTTGTCAGAAGTACCAGCGTACTCAGAATCAAGGTGTTGGCGAAGGTTTTCAGATAATACGCGTCCTGGAAAAACTCCAGGTAGTTGCCGAGGCTCCATCCGCCGGTTGCGGCAATCTTGAAGCTTTCAATTACCAGCTTCGAAAACGGATAAATCACCAGGAAGGCAATCACCGACCACAGAAATGCTGCCAGCATGCTGTTGCCACGCGTCATATCAGATCCTCTGCATTATGAATACATTTCGGAATGTCTCGCCCCGCAGGACAAGGATAAAGGCTGTTGGCTTTTTTCGTTATTAATATGTGGGAGCGGCTTCCAGCCGCGAACAAATCTACTATAAGAGAAAATCTATCGCGGCTGGAAGCCGCTCCCACAGAAAAAGCAGCCTGAAAATAAAATGAGTTCCTGGATCAACAGTATTGGTTTAACCCCTCCCCCATCAAAGGGGGAGGAGCTAATTTTTAAACCAATTTGGGTCGTTCTGCGCTGAAGCGCAGAGAGTCAAGTTTGAATTTACGGCGAGACCAGTAGCGCGCGTGCCTTCGATGCCGCCAGCCGGGCTGCCGCATAATTACCATCCATCTCAAACGCCTTGCGGGCTTCTTTTATTTTGGCCTCGGCCTTGGCCACATCCATCTTCTGGTCTTGAGCTGCCTTCACTTCTCCCTCGACTTCCTCGATCAGAAACATGCTGCTTTTCAATTCGCCCCACTTGCGGTAGATCTCGAATTCGTATGTTTTGTTGACTTCGTCCCAGCGCTTGGTGGCCAGATCCAGATCGTATTCGATAAACCCAACCTCCAGATCCCAGAATGAATCCACTCCCAGGGCTTTCTGGGCGTGCGCGGCCATTTCGACCCCTTCCTTTTCCCACACGGAAAATTTAATGTCCGTCCGGGCTGCGAAGTATCGGCCCTCCAGGACGTATTTTTGACCGTCCATGCTGAACAGCCAGTCCAGAAAGATCTTGCCGACGGCTTCATTGGGCGCGCCTTTGAGCAACGCCACCGCCTCGGGAACCAGGATCGTTTTTTCCGGGAGCAAATCACGCACCGGATAGCCGTCTTTGCGCGCCGCCATTGCGTTCATTTGCGGCTGGGCAACCCCGATGGGAATTTCGCCACGGCCCACCAATTGGGTCGTATCGGTACTGCCGGTGGAGAAACGGTCCAGCTGCGCCGCCAATGATCTCAGATAGGCCCAGGCTTCCTTTTCGCCAAAGGCCTGCATGAGGATTTCGACGGTTTCATGCATGGTGCCGGAGGCATACGGCAAGGTGTGCACGATGGTCCCCCGGTAAATAGGGTTGAGCAGATCGTTCCACGTTTTGGGCGGCGGCAGTCTCAGCCGTTTCAAAATCTTTTCGTTGTAAAGATTGGTGACGATCCAGGGTGCAAAGCAGGTCCAGTAATCATCTTTATCTTTGACCTTCATGCCGTGCCATTCGGCGGGGACCTTATCCCAATCCTTGGGCTTGTAAGGAACGACCAGCCCTGCTTGTTTTAAGACTTCGTGTGCCGGTGCTCCGGCACCCAGGAAGACGTCGGCATCCGGCTTGCCGCCCCATGCTTTGACTTTGTCCACGCAAACCGGCCACCCGCCTGGATTCACGAAGGTGATTTCCACTTCCTTACCATAGGTCTTCTGATAGTATTCCTTGAAACCCCGGGTCAGACTCTCAGCGAGCTCTGTGTAAACGGGACCGACCCAGCCGACTTTGTCTGCGGCTTGCACCTTCACCGCAAGGGTTGGAAGAAGCAAAGCCACGGAAAGGACCGCAGCGATTGCTATGGTCAAAATTTTCTTTCTCATTTCGTCCTCCTTTTTCGTGAAAGGGTCACATTTAGACAAATAAGAATACCTTTATCCTCAATCACCTCCTTTCATCAGTTTATCTTTTAATGTTCAGCATGATTCATGCCAGCATCTCAAAAACCTTGATTACTATAAATTCCTTATAGTTACAAAAAAAAGGGGTTGTTAAAAACTTTTAAGGGATTCTAAAAATCGAAAAATTGCGAATTTTTTTCGAACATTTTATAAAATATATCGGCGATCAAGCCCGAAAATTTGCCCAAAATGCAAGTGCTTGTTTTCAATGTAAAGTAAAATTAAAAGAAAAGAGGTGAGTTCAAGGACAAGTACGTAAGTAATGAAAATTAGAAGATGAGTCAAGAATGAAATTCGATTCGGTCAGGATAACCTTATTTTTTAATGATAGAAACAACCTGTCGGCAAACGAAATATCGCCGAGAAAAAGAATGGGGGGCTGCATGCCCCCCGTTTGATTTGAATGCCGGTTAATGTTCGGGATTAATTCCAGCAGCTGCCGGGTCCGTATCCGCCGCCGCCGTACATTCCGCGGCCCATTCCCCCTCCGCCGCGACCATAGCCCCGGCCCCTGAAACCGGATCGCGGGAAATCTTTTCTCATCTTGATTTGATGATCGAGGTGTTTTTGATCCAGTTCGCTTTCAAGGCCGGAGATTTCTTTCTGCAGACCGGCTGCTTTCTTCGCGTCCGGTTCTTGTTTGGCCAGTTCGCTTCTTAACTCGAGTTCCTTTTGATAAAGTTGTTCCCTGAGGTCACTGGTTGCTTCAAAAAATGCCTGACGTTCTTTGTTCAACTTTGCAAGGTCTTCATCGCTCAAATCACTCTGATATCCCGGACCGCCATAACCGCGGGGGCCGTCGTCCCAGTCGCGGTGCATTCCATAGCCCGGGCCCATGTGATACCCGTAACCCATATGTCCCCGGCCCCAACCGGCGAAAGATGTCACGGCGAACCCAAGAACAACCACGATAGCCAACACCATAAAAATTTTACCTGTTTTGCTGAAATTCATTTTTATACCTCCGTTTTGTGGATTTAAAATTCCAAATTAAATTTTGAATCGTTAATTATTGTTGGTTAACAGTCATTGGAATCGATGATTCATTCATTAAATTCTGCCATACCATATGGCAAGTCGCATGCCAGATTCGCAGGGGAGAAATAATATTTTATATAAGCAACCGATTTTAATATAATAATTTTTATAATTGATTTATGGCCCATGGAAAAGATCCATAATTGCGGGTTGAATTTGTCAAAATAATGGATACTATCTATCCAGTTATAGCAGAGAAATTGGATATTTTTTACACAAACCCATAGTGCCTAAAAAGCCGAAAGTGAGCTAAAGTGCTAAAAGTTAAAGTATCGTTATGCGCTATCTTGTAGTATAAAAAGGAGAGAATTCCGCAACTTTAGTCACTCTAGCTCACTTTAGTTCACTTTAAACTTATCAAGTGGCATCCGATTTGCTCTAAGAAATCGTTATGTTCATTAAATCAAAAAATAAAAAATTCTGGACAGGGGTGCCGCCCTGGGTATTGATCGGAGCGGTGGCCGTGCTGCTGCCGATTCTGACCTTTGTTACCATTGAAAACATCAACCGCCAGAGAGAAAAAAGCATCCAACTCCTGCTGGGAAAAGGGGCGGCCCTGATACGATCCTTCGAGGCCGGTACCCGCACGGGCATGATGGGCAGGCAATGGGGTGGATTTCAGCTTCAACAGCTGCTTTCCGAAACGGCCCAACAACCGGATATTGTTTATCTGATGGTGACCGATGACACCGGCAAAGCCCTCGCTCACAGCAGCCCCGACCAGATCGGCGCCATTCATGGAAGCGAGCTGGACCTTAAAAATATATCCCAGGATAAAAACCTTCGGCGGCGCCGGATCACCGGTCCCGATGGTCGCAACGTGTTCGAGGTGTATCGAAAATTCATACCTATTGGTCCGCCCGGGGGAATGGGCATGATACGGCACCACAGGCAAATGATGGGCCGCCAGTTTCAGCCGCGCTGGCAAGAAAACGATGATATCTCGAATCCCGCCCAGATTATATTTGTGGGACTGGACATGAAACCCATTGAAGAGGCCCATACGGCAGATGTTCGGCATGCCGTCATCATGGGGACCATCCTGCTGCTCGTTGGATTTGCCGGGTTCACGCTGCTGTTTCTGGTTCAAAGCTATCGCTCCACGCGGGCTTCACTTTCCAGGATAAAAGCCTTTTCCGATAACGTCGTAGAAAACGTGCCAATCGGCTTGTTGGCTTTGGATCATCAGGGCACAATTGCGGCTTTCAATAGGAGTGCGGAGACGATCCTGGAACTTTCTGCTCCGGAGATCATCGGTCAGGATGCCGGCCGCATAATTCCTGCTGAACTGCTGGATGAAATCAATCATTCTAAAAACGAAACAGATGTCATCGAAAAGGAGATCGAGTTTAAGAGGGCTGACGCGAAATTGGTCCCTCTGGAAATCGCGGCCAGCAGTCTTAAAGATGAAGATGGTATTTTCCTCGGCAATGTCCTGCTGTTTAAAGATTTAACCGAAGTGCAGGCGCTTCGGAGAGAAGTGGCCAGAAGCCAGCGACTGGCCTCGGTGGGCAGACTCGCAGCCGGAGTCGCCCATGAAATCCGCAACCCCTTGAGCTCCATCAAAGGATTCGCTACCTATTTCAAAGAAAGATATCCGGATCGGCCGGAAGATCAGCAAACCGCCGATATCATGATCCAGGAAGTTGACCGCCTCAACCGGGTTGTGGGGCAGCTCCTGGAATTTGCGAAGCCTGTATCGATAAAGCCCAAATTGATTTCGTTGCAAGCGCTACTGAATGACTCCATCACGCTGATAAAAGACCGGGCCGCCGAGGAAAACATTTCTATCCAAACTCAAAATAACACCCGGGTGGATGAGGCGCGGATCGATCCCGATCGCATCAATCAGGTTCTGTTAAATCTGTATTTGAACGCCATTGACTCGATGGAAAGTGGCGGAGAACTGAAGGTGGAGATTTCCTCCGACGGACAAGATCGCGATGTCGTTATTCAGGTATCAGACACCGGTGCTGGAATCAGCCGGGAAAATTTATCCAAAATCTTTGAACCTTACTTTAGCACAAAATCAACCGGCACCGGATTAGGGCTTGCGATTGCGCACAATATAATAGATGCAATGGGCGGCAAAATAACCGTTGAGAGCGATAAGGAATTGGGAACCACTTTCAGTATAACAATTCCCTCTTCGAAAAACCAAACTGAAGATAATATGAGCATATGAAAGATAAATGCACAATTTTGGTTGTAGATGATGATAGTGCCCATCGCACGATGCTAAGGACACTGATCAACGGCTGGGGGTATGCCGTCTCAGAAGCAGATGACGGATCTACGGCTATTGAAAAAGTCAAAGAAACCTCTTTTGATCTGGTTTTAATGGATGTTCGCATGGTCAAAGTCTCCGGTCTGGAAGCGCTTGATACCATCAAATCCTATAATCCTGCCATCCCGGTTATCATCATGACGGCCTACTCATCGGTTGAAGCTGCGGTGGAAGCGTTGAAACAGGGGGCCCATGATTACCTCACCAAACCGCTTGATTTCGATAAGCTGCGGTTGACCCTTGAAAGGGCCATGGAGCACACCCGGCTCAAGGAAGAAAACCGCCTGCTGCGGGAAAGCCTGGGGCAACAATTTGACAGCCAGAACATCATCGGTAAAAGCCCGAGCTTGTTAAAGCTTCTTGAGACGGTGGCCCAGGTTGCGCCATCTGAAGCCACGGTTTTAATCTCGGGAGAATCCGGCACCGGTAAAGAGCTGATTGCCGGCGCCATCCACTTTAACAGCCTCCGAAAAAACGGCCCCTTTGTGAAGATCAATTGTGCGGCCATTACGGAAACCCTTTTAGAATCAGAGCTGTTCGGCCATGAAAAAGGTGCTTTCACCGGGGCAGAACGGCGCAAAGAGGGGCGCTTTTCCCAGGCCCATGGGGGAACCCTGTTTCTGGATGAAGTCAGTGAAATGTCACTGATGATGCAGGTAAAATTGCTGCGGGCCTTGCAGGAACGTGAGTTTAGCCGCGTGGGCGGTGAAACCACCATTCGCGTGGATGTGCGCGTCATTGCCGCTACCAATAAAAACCTTTTGGAACAAATAAACGAGGGCGCCTTCCGTGAAGATCTCTACTATCGACTCAATGTGGTCGAGCTTCAAGTTCCGCCGCTGTTGGAAAGAAAAGAAGATATCCCATTGCTCGCCCGCCATTTTCTTGAAATTTTTTCCGATAAAAACCATAAGGATATAAAGAGCTTTACGCCCAAAGCCATGGACAATCTGATCCGCCATGACTGGCCCGGAAATGTTCGGGAATTAATGAATGCTATCGAGCGGGGAGTCGTTCTGGCCCGATCGAATTACCTGGGCGTTGAGGACTTTCCGTTTATGAAGGATTCGTTGTCGCAAAACAATCCGGACGCAGAAAATTCCGCTGCGCTTTTCATGAACGGTGATACGCCATTGGAAGATGTTGAAAAGGCCGCCATTTTAAATACCCTGGAGGCCGCCGGCGGCAATAAAAGCGAAGCCGCACGACGGCTGGGCATAACCCGCAAGACCCTGCACAAAAAACTGAAGGCTTACGGGGTGATGCCGTAAAGTCTGCACTTTAGTCGTTGATGCGTTTGAATCCTTTAGAAAAATAAACAAACGCATTGCTTTCATTCGGATGCATAGCGCATGGCGCAAGGCGCATAGCGTCCATTTCCCAATGCCATCATTGCTATGCGCTTTGCCCTCTGCCCTTTACATAAATTCTGGAGTCCTTATTATATAGAAAATTTTTGGAGATATTGAGGTATATGAAAGATGGGAGGTCTTGATGAGCAACCATATTATCCGTTGCCCTGAGTGCGGGGCTGCCAACAAGATACCTGCAGATAAAATTGGCGTCGCCGCCAAATGCGGGAAATGTCATACCCTCCTGCCGGCGGAACAGAAGGAAACAGCTCCGGGCGAAGCAATCAAAATGCGCTGTACGGAATGCGGGACCAAAAATAAAATTCCGGCCGGCAAGCTTGAAGCCGGTGGAAAATGCGGCAAGTGCGGCGCTCTACTTAAAACCGAAGAACTGTTTGAGCCGCAGCCTGTAATGGTCACCGACAGCAACTTTGACATAAAAGTATTAAAATCTCCTCTGCCGGTGTTATTGTTTGCCTGGGCGCCCTGGTGCCCGACCTGCGGCTCGGTAACGCCCATCATCGATGAATTTGCCACCAAATCCAGAGGCAAAGTCCGGGTGGGCAAGATGAACGTTGACGCCAATCCCATGCTGGCCTCCAAATACAATATCATGAGCGTGCCCTTTTTGTTTATTTTTGATAACGGACAGATGAAAGAGAGCATGCCGGGGGGCTTGCAGCAACATGAAATAATGATGAAAATGTCAAAATACATTTAGAACAATGCCTGAAAAACGCTAAAATGAGCTAAAGTGTCTAAAATTATAAAAACAAAAAAATCGTGCTTTCATATTTTCGTGGTTTCGTGATTAATTGAAATTCAAATGGAATCAAAAAATAAACGAGTGGCGGAGAAGATTATTGACATTCTGCAAAGCGGATTGACGCTGCATGCGGATACACTCCACTATATCGATTCAACGTTTTCGAATCCCTCTCTCGGCGAACTTGAGGAACTTCTTCAGGACCAATCCAGCTGTGAAAAGGATTCGCTGATAGAGCTCCTCTTTTTCCCCGATGAATCCGTGCAGGTGCAATTGGAAGAGCTACTGGGAGATACCCGGTTTCACGAGCAGGATGAAAAAGATATTCAGCAGATGGTATGCACCAACCCCCTTCAAACCCGCGTCCGCTTCCCGGACGACCGGGGCACATTGGTGTTGGCGGTTACTCCTTTTAACGTAGCGCAGTTTATTGCGCACCTAAATCTATTGAAATACATGAATCCTAAGCTAAGCGCTTCCATCGCCGAATATGTCCCGGCAGCTTTGCAGACCCGATGCAGAGTCCGGCTTCGAAACACAAAGCCCATCACTTCACAAAAAAAGATTTTATTCCTGCAAACGCTTTTTGAAAAACTACAAGTTGATGGCGATGATTTTTTGGATTATCTTGACTTTGTATTGAGTTTTTTAGACGAGTGTAAAGACGGACTGGATATATTCCAGGGACTGATGGCCAAAAAAAAATTTTATTTCCTGAGTTTGCAAAAAGCCAAAAATTTAGATAAGCAGTTAAAAAAACACAACGTTGAGACCCTCTTGCTGAGAGGCAAACGCGTATCATATGTTGATACGGCCGATGCCCGCAAGAAGATACAGATGATTGATCGAATCAGCCTGGCAGTTTTTGGAAAAACCGATTTTTTTGACCTGATGCCGGCAGATGAGCAATCAATTCGCCTGGAGCGTAAGGAAGATATCGACAAACTGATCAAAGAATTGGGTTAGGGGCTTCGCCGCCGATTGGAATATTGGGCACGTAGTGAAGCGATAGCGCTATTTTGGAAATACCCAAACGTTTAATTTGAGGATAAATGATGAAGTCTATAAACGGAATATTTGTAGGCTATTTAACTGCTGTGCTCGGCGTTTTAATGCTCGTTTTCTCAGGCGGGGTGCACGATTTGGGTGCCGCAACCGAGAGCAGCGACCTTACAATAGACCAAATCCTGGATCGCGTCGAAAAAAAGTATGCGGATTCAAAATTTTCAGCTGATTTTATCCAAAAATCCACCATCAAGGCGATGGAAATTGCGGATTTGGCTACAGGAAAGGTATACATCAAATACCCCGGCATGATGCGCTGGGAATATGAAAAACCGGAGCGACAAGTCATTATCACCGATGCGGATAAGCTGTGGATTTACCGACCCGACGACAACCAGGTCATGACCGGCAATGCACCGACGTTTTTCAAAGACGGCAAAGGGGCAAGTTTTTTATCCGATATCCGGCTTATTCGACAAAAATTTGAAATCTCTCTGGAGCAAGGCAAACCGGAACAAAGCGATCTGTTCTATCATCTAAAGTTGATACCCATCGAAAAAACACTGGATATCTCGATCATACGCCTGTTGATATCCCAAAAAACCTTTAACGTGCTGCAGGTCACCACCCTGAATTTTTACGGTGATGAAACCCGTATCGATCTGATCAATTCCGCATTTGATGTGAATCTGGACGACTCACTCTTCAGCTTCAAAATCCCGGAGGGGGTGGATGTGCTCCAGATCGATGAGTGATGCCAGAGGCCAGAAAACAGAGGACAGAGGAAAGATCCAGGTAATTGGAGATTTCAGATTGCGGAATGTTAAGATCAGGCAAAAACATCTAAAGCAGGGCAGCCCACTGCGGCTGCCAGAAATTAGCTGCCAGCAGCTATCGCGTAACCGCAAGAATATCTTATAAACTATTAACGATCTCCTCGGGTATATCCGCGTTTGTGTAAACCTTCTGCACATCGTCGCAGTCTTCCAGAGCCTCCATGAGCTTAATCATCTGCTCGGCTTCTTTACCCTTCAAAAAAGTGGTTGACTGCGGCAGCATGGTCACCTCGGCAACAATATAGGGAATGGATGCGCTGTCGATTGCCGCTTTTACGGCCTCGAAATCTTCGGGAGCGGTAATGACTTCAAAATTACTGTTATCTTCTCGAATATCCTCGGCCCCGGCATCCAGAGCCGTTTCCATCAATGATTCTTCATCCACGGCTTTATTTTCAACTGCGATGTAGCCCTTTTTATCGAACATCCAGGCCACGCATCCGTTTTCCCCCATATTGCCGCCGCTTTTACTGAAAATAAAACGAATATCGGCTACCGTTCGATTTTTGTTATCCGAAAGGGATTCGATCAAAACGGCCGCCCCCCCGGGGCCATAACCTTCATAGATGCTTTCTTCGTAATTGACGCCCTCGAGTTCGCCGGTACCTTTCTTAATGGCCCGTTCGATGTTGTCCTTGGGCATGTTTTCATTTTTGGCGGCCATAATCGCCGTTCTCAGCCTCGGGTTGGCATCTGCGTCTCCGCCGCCCATACGGGCGGCAACGGTAATTTCTTTAATCAGTTTCGTGAAAATCTTGCCCCGTTTGGCATCAGAAGCGGCCTTTTTATGTTTTATACTCGACCATTTGCTATGACCCGACATAATGCCTCCTAACTAGTCCTCTTAATATTTTCATAATTAATAAAATTATAGAAATTTTTTCTTTTCTTGAAATTAGTTCTTTTTAAAACCTAAACCGACTATGAAGATCTCCTTGCTCTCCTTGCGGCTGCTCCGGGGTTTCAAGATTTTATGGGCGTTAAAACAACTTCTAACCGAATCTGAAAATTTCTTAAATTCCTCACCTTGAAAAATTTTACAGACAAACGACCCGCCGGGTCTTAACGCCATTTGGGCGATATCCAGGGCAGCCTGGCACAGCTGGTAGGATCGTTCGGCATCGATCACTTTATTGCCGGTGGTCGCCGGTGCCATGTCGCTCAAGACCACATTAAATCGGCCGGCCAGACCTTTATTTTCAAGCCACGACCGATCGATTGTCAAGATGTCAACCTCGAGCGTTTCAGCCTGGGATGGAATCTGTATTGTAACCGGCTTCAGATCGAGCCCGAAAACCTTTCCGCGCTTACCGGTCAGCTCGGCGGTATATAGCAGCCAGGAACCGGGTGAGCATCCCAGATCCAGAATCTGGTCGCCTTTTCTGATGAGTCGATATTTTTTTTGGGCCTCTTTAAGCTTATACACAGATCTGGCCGGATAACGCTCCTTTTTGGCCTGCTCGGTATAGTGATCCGCCCAGCGCTGTTTTTTTTGGGAACCCATGCGCTTCATAATCAAAAAAGGAAATCAACCGCTGCGGACACGGTTTTTATGCCTGCGATTTCAAGTCCGTCAATATCGGGAAGGCGCTTTAAGTTGCTGTCCGGCACCAGGCAGCGTTTAAATCCCATTTTCTTGGCCTCGGCAATCCGGGTATCGACCTGGCCGATGGCCCTGACTTCACCGGTAAGGCCAACCTCTCCGATCACGACGGTGCCGTCGGAGATGGGTTTGTCCAAAAAGCTGGAAGCAATTGCCGAAACGATGGCCATATCTACTGCCGGTTCGGTCACCTTTACCCCGCCGGCCACATTCATAAAAATATCATAACCCATCAGATGCATCCCGAGCTGTTTCTCCATAACCGCCGCCAATAATGCGACGCGATTGGGATCCAATCCCAGGATGGTCCGCCGGGGAGTGCCGAAGCTGGTGCTGCTGGCCAGGGCTTGAAGCTCGACCAGAATCGGGCGTGTGCCTTCCATGCTGGCGGCAACAGCGGACCCCGCAGCATTCTCAGGCCGCTCGGATAAAAATACCGCTGACGGGTTGGCCACTTCATCCAGGCCCTGGTCTTTCATTTCGAAGACCCCGATTTCGTTGGTCGAGCCGAACCTGTTTTTAACCGCACGCAGAATCCGAAAGATGTGGTTGCGGTCGCCTTCAAAATACAAA
>Ga0209536_100013397_pt1 | contig 11829 bp, 10 predicted proteins | sample DeeMarSeWOR28_12_FD_187461 | JGI IMG/M metagenome (GOLD analysis project Ga0209536, IMG submission 187461) | Marine sediment microbial communities from White Oak River estuary, North Carolina - WOR-2-8_12 (SPAdes) (version 2) | ecosystem: Environmental > Aquatic > Marine > Intertidal zone >...
AGCATTAGCCTCTGACATCATTGGACTCGATGGATTAATCATAACAATGGGTGACAAACCCCATTTTGGTGAACCCATTAAAGAATTAAAATCCTCTGAAGGCGCCCGAGAATTCTTACGAGCTAACGTGAAACTGAAGAACCTAAAACTAGGATGCCTACTCTCATCTAGACGATCTCTAGAAGACAATATTGAACGTGCAAAAGGCGACTGGGACTTCATCTACTTCATGAGACTTGAAGACAAAACCCTCCCAATGCTTGAAGCAGTAGCAAAAGAATGCAAGAAACTGAACAAACCGATCTTCGCATACTTCCTAGTAGCTACAAACAAAAACAAGAAAACGATGGAAATGATTGGCTGGCCAGCAACCACAACAATGGATAAGGTTGAAGAAACCGCTGCGAAGCTGGATGGTCTCGTTGACGGCATAATTGCGACATGCGCCGGAGACGCTGAAGGCGACAAAGAGATGCTGCAGAAACTGCAGAAGTTCCGAAGCTAAACAGTTTAGTCACTGCAGAAACAGAGACGCTTTAACCGTCTCTTCATCAAAGGTTTCCACCTTAAATCCTTTTTTCTTACATAACTGAAGCATTTTGTAGTTGTTGACACTTACGTAACCGTAGATTTTATCCACACGCATATCTTTCCCCATCTCAACAAGCAAGTCCATAAGCTTAGAGCCTAACCCTAGACTTTGCAATTCATCACCCACTAAAACAGCGAATTCACCGCTTTTACAGCCAGGATCAAGAATTAACCGCACAGCCCCAATTATCGGCTTGTTGCCCTTTTTAAGCTCTGCCACAACAGCGATTTCTCGGTCGTAATCCAGATTACAATAGCGTGTCAACATTTCATGGGACATCTCTTTTATTATCTCGAAAAACCTGAACCGCATAGTTTCCACAGAAAGAGACTTCAAAAACTCGTTGAAACGATTTTCGTCTTCAGGCTTCACTGGATGAAGCAGCACTTGAGTCCCGTTTTTTAGTCTCCTAGAGGCAATGTACTTCTTCGGGTAAGAAGCAATGAGGCTTTTGTCTTGATGTTCAGCAACTTCCCGTATCATTCTTTCCCAGTCTATTGCTATACGAGCATCAACCACCACGGCGCTATTTTCGTTGACAATCAAGGGGTTTATGTCGATCTCTCTTATTTCTGGAAAATCTGTAACAAGCTGCGAGAATTTCACCAGAATCTTCTCGATGAGTGCGACGTTCAGAGGGTGTCCAATGGATAGCGCATGTTTGTAAATGGCGGTATCTTCTATTATCCGTCTTGCAAGTGTCTGGTTCAGGGGTGGAAAACCAATACTCACATCTCTGAACATTTCAGCGGCGGTTCCACCCATCCCGAAGATAAGTATGGAGCCAAACTGGTCGTCTTTCTTGGAGCCTATAATCAACTCGTAGTCTTTTTCGCGTATCATTGGTTGCACAGTGACACCTTGGAACTCAGCTATACGACTGTAGTTTTTGACTCTCTTAGCTATTTCTTCAAAGAAGGCTTTAGTTTCCCGTTTAGAACAAACGTTCAAGACGACACCGCCAATTTTGGATTTATGAGAAATCTGAGGAGACAGCGCTTTCAGGACTACTGGATAGCCTAGTTCCGAAGACATGGCGATAGCTTCTTCAGTGGTCCGTGCCACAGACGTCTTCACAGTTGGAATCTTATAGGCTTCCAAAAAACGCATCGACTCAGGTAAATTGAGGAAAATTCGTCCTTCGCGGAAAGCTTGCCGAAGAACTCCCCTCAATGAAGTTGAGTCTGGTTGCTCCACAGTCAGAGATTCAGGAGTCTGATATAAAAGCTCCAGGTTTTGGGTGTAATTGTACATATACATAAAAGTTGATACAGCCTCTTCAGGAGACGTAAATGATGGAATACGGTTTCTTTGAAGAATACGGCGAGCTTTCCAACAACTCTCGTCTTCACTCATCAAAGCCGTAAGAATAGGTTTCCTAGTATGCTTTGATAAGTCAACTATTGTATTTGCGAGGTCAACTGGTTTTGTGGCACCCTGATGCGTGTAAATAACAAGGAAGCCACTGTTGTTAGGGTCTTTCAGGCATATCTCCATCACGTTTCTGAACCTGTTTGGCGTAGCTTCCTCGTAAATGTCAATTGGATTCGCTATGCTGCAGTAGGATGGTAAAACACTCTTCAATGCTTGAACTGTTTCGTTGCTTAACTTCGCGAGTTTTCCATCTCTTGCAATGAGGTAGTCAGTAGCCATTATGGCTGGTCCTCCTGCGTTGGTGATTATTGCTAAATTCGGATTGGCAGGGTTTGGCTGCATCGCCAAAGCTTCCGCGCAGTTAAAAAGATCACGTATGGCCTCAACACGGACGATCCCTGCGCGTTTGAAAGCGGCGCCGTAAACTGAGTCTTCTCCGCCTAAAGAGCCACTGTGAGAAAGCGCGGCTTCAATGCTTTCCTTGAAACGTCCAGCCTTGACCAGCACGATAGGTTTGGTTCTGGCGGAGCACCGCGCTGCACTCATGAATTTTCGACCATTCTTTATTGATTCTACATAGAGCACGATGCTTCTAGTTTGGGCGTCAATCCCGAAATAATCGATTAAGTCTCCTAGGTCAACATCAAGAATTGAACCTGTTGAAACCACAGCACTGAATCCAACCTGCGCTTCCGAAGCCCAGTCAAGAGCTGAAGCGCATAAAGCGGCACTTTGAGAGATGAATGCGATTTTTCCGGGGCGAGCTTGCTTATGGGCGAAAGTGGCGTAGAGATTGACTTTCGGTCTAATTACGCCTAAACTATTAGGTCCGATTATGCGCATACCATACTTCTTTTGATGTTCCATAAGCTGCTTCTCTAGGCTTGCGCCATTACCGCTTGTTTCTTTTAAGCCAGCTGAGATTATTATGACTCCGCCAACTTCAGCCTTTCCGCATTCTTTGGTGACCTGTGGGACTGTGTGTGCTGGCGTAGCTATAACTGCGAGGTCGATTTTGCAGGGGATTTTGCTGATGCTGGGATAAGCGGTTATTCCTTGAACTTTCTGCCTATAAGGGTTTACGGGAAAAACTTCGCCCTTATAGCCTGCACCTATTAGATTACTGAAGATTTTGGCGCCTATGGAACCTTCTCTGTCGCTTGCTCCAACGACTGCGATTCGCTTAGGAGTGAAAATGCGATTGAGGTTCTCGATTCCCAAGTTTGGCTGTTCCCTCGTTTCAGAGAAGTAATTTTTTTGAATAAATGTATAGAACGAGTATGGTTTTTAAAACTTCTCGGAACCACCATGTAGACTACTTGACGCTGATTGACCAGGAGTTAAATGTGAAAGGCATTATTCTGAAGTAGATAAACATAAGTTTTATTGCAGGCTTAGCCATTCACACATAAGAAGTGAAGGTTTGTAACTGTGGACTCCGTTAAGATAATTGCTGTTGAGAATTTGCCTTTAATAATAGAAGGGGATGACTTAGCTGAATTAATCTGCAATGCTGCTGAAAAACAAGGCATACCCATACAGGAGAAAGATGTGGTAGTTATCACTCATGTGGCTGTATCGAAAGCCGAGGGAAACGTCGTTAACCTTGACGAAGTCTCGCCATCGGAACGTGCGACGAAAATAGCACGCGAAACCGACAAAGATCCCGCTTTAGTTGAGACAATTCTCAGGGAGACAAAAGAAATCGTGCGCATGGGTCGCAATAGTCTAATAACGGAGACCAAGAACGGTATAATTTGCGCAAACGCGGGAGTGGACCGGTCAAACATTGAAGGCGAAAGAAACATAGTTTTACTTCCAAAAGATCCTAATGCATCAGCTCAAAAAATCAGGCAAAAAATAAGGAAGCTAACAGGTTGCGATGTTGCTGTGATTGTTTCAGATACTCATGGTCGACCCTTTAGGAATGGTGAGATTAACGTGGCGATAGGCGTGGCGGGGATCAAGCCAATAAGGGATAGGCGCGGAGAAAAAGATTTGTTCGGATATGTGCTGAGAATTAAACAAACTGCTATTGCTGATGAATTGTCATCCGCAGCGGAGCTTGTGATTGGTCAAGCAGATGAAGGCATACCTGTCGCCATTATAAGAGGATACAAATATCAGACAAGAGAAAACACGTCGGCAACTGAACTCACTAGGCCCAAAGAGAAGGACTTGTTCAGGTAATTGGTTAGGTGGGAAAAAAGAGGTGAGACCAGGCACCATCAAAGATATAAGCGAACAACTAGTGAAAGCCGGCAGAGAACTGCATGAAAAGGGGTTGGTGAGAGGAAACAGCGGGAACATCAGCGCGAAAATCCCCGGCACAGATATGTTTTTAGTAAAACCTTCTGGAGCACCGATGAAATTCTTACAGCCTGAAGAACTGGTTCTTGCAGACCTGCAAGGGAATAAAGTCAGAGGAGGATTGAACGTTTCTTTGGAGACACCTATACACGCGGCGATTTATAAGGCGCGGAGGGAGGTGCAAGCGGTTGTGCACACGCATGCACCTACAGCAACGGCGTTTGGAATTGCCAAAATGGAAATTTTGCCGTTGCAAGTTGAGATGTTTATGCTTCTGCCTAATGGGGTTCCCGTTGTTCCTTTTGAGCCGCCTGGTTCTAAAGCACTTGCGGAGGCAGTTCAAAAAAAGATCACGGACTATGACGCGTTAATCCTAGAAAACCATGGCATCGTAACCGTTGGCTCAACCATAGAAGGGGCTTGCACCCTGAACGAAATGGTAGAAGAAGCCGCCAAGATTCAATATTTAGTTATGACGCTGGTAGGAAGAGACGTGTTGGATTTGACTGAGCTAAAGGAAAAGTTCAAAACAGAGAAAACTGTAGAATAGCAGAAAACGGAAAGGGAATTAATGCAGTGACTGAAGCTAAAACGCCTAAAGAGGTTTTCGAAAAAGTGTTGCCCAACAGGTTTAAACCAGAAAAAGCTGAGGGCATTGATGTTACAGTTCAGATAAACATCACTGGTCCTAACGGTGGTGAGTGGGTAGTTACAATAAAAGACCAGAAACTGGAAGCCAGAGAGGGAACGGATCCTTCACCGAAATTAGAGCTGAAGATAGCAGAAGCAGATTTTGTGGACCTGATGAATGGTGAAATGAGCGGCGAAAAAGCCTTTATCACAGGAAAACTTAAGTTCAAAGGCGACGTCGGTCTGGCGCTGAAATTGAAGGAAATGGGATTTCTTTAGATGATTTCACTCACGCGAAAAGCAGTTAAGAGCGTTTTGAAGCTATTGCAGCGTTTCGTTAATTTTTTTGGCTTTGCCTTTTATTTTAATGATTTCTCGTAAGAGAAGCATGAACGTAGGAGACAGCGTGCTTTTTTTCTCCGTCTATGTTGATTATTGAACTTATTTCCAAAAATAGACGCAAAAATCTTCCTTATTAGCTTGTCGCGCATATCATCGCTTTGGCAAATCTTAATAATCTTTCTATTAATCTCTGTATGCGTGAAGTGGAATGAAAAGGAAGTTGATGGAGATACTCGCTTGCCCCATAGATAAACATCACCCGCTTGAACTTCATGTTTTTGAAGAAAAGGACGAAGTAGTAGAAGGCTTAATTGTCTGCCCAAAATGTTTGCGATGGTATCCAATACGCGACGAAATCCCAGAAATGTTGCCTGATGAACTACGGAAAGAAAACGAAGACCTACCGTTTTTGAAGAAATGGAAAGCCAAGGTACCCGAAAAAATAGTCTCTGAAGGTAAACCTTTCAGCCTGAAACGATAAAGGAAAATTATCTCAGTTTTATCACTCGATTCTTTGCCGAAGACCGCAATGCAGCTTCAGCGATTTGCAAGGCTTTTAATCCATCGACTCCCGTTATCAGCGATTTCTTCTTTTCCAATACGCAATCTGCAAAATGCTGTAGTTCAAGTTTTAAAGGCTCCTTCCATAGATATCTTGGCTGAAAGTTTTCTTTTGGTTCTTCAATCCACAGCTCTTGTGTCATATAGTCCAATCTCATTATTGCTTCGCTTCCAGTAACAGTCAAAGTTCGCGTTTTGTAGGGTGTTAACCAGTTAGATTCTATAAACGCGCTTTTGCCGTCTTCGTAGATAAGCATTATTTGAGCATAGTCCTCAAACTTCCTATGCCTCATGCTTCCAGTTTTCGCGTAAACACCTATTGGATCCTCATTAGATATGTAACGCATAACATCTATATCATGAATCGCCGTATCTTTGACCACTCCCACATCACCTATTCTCTCAGGCCACTGGGAAACTCTTTTCGCCGTAGCGCACACGAATTCTCCGATTTTCTTGTTTTCAACTGCTTCTCGAATATGACGCAGCCCTGGAATAAACCGCATAAGAAAGCCTACTGTTAGATGCAGGTTGTTGTTTTCTGCGACTTCCAAAAGTTTTTCTGCTTGTTTCGTATGGGTAGCCATGGGTTTCTCAACTAAAACGTGTTTTCCCGCTTCTAACGCTTTGAGTGCTTCTTCGGCAAGTTTTGTTGACCAAGTACACACGCTCACTGCCTCAATATCTTCGTTTTTCAGCATTCGGGAATTATTTGTATACGCTTTCACGCCGAACTGGCCCGCTACTGCTTTTGCTCTCTCTCGATTAACGTCACAAACAGCCACAAGCTCAGTTGATTCCAGTTCACTATAAACTCTGGCATGATTCTTTCCCCAGAAGCCTGTTCCTATTACTGCCGTGCCAAGTTTTTTCATTCCTTGCCAACTCCTCTTCCTAAGCCACGATAATTAAAGCCTTTAAGTTCAACTTTTTCAGGCTCAAACATACCTGTTAAATCAACAATTGCCGCCGGCATTTTCATTACAGCTTTCAGCTTTTTAAGGTTTAACCGCTTAAACTTGTCTTGTTCATTCAATATAACAATGCAGTCTGCGCCTTCTACTGTTTCTTTTATACTTCTTTTTAACAATCGGGCAATATCTGAGAACTCATTTTTTGAAAGCGATGGATCATAGAGAGTTGCCTTCGCACCTCTTTTTTCCAGCATTTTAACGAATATTGTTGTCGCCGTTTTTGGTTTTGCAGTACCAAACACAGCAACTCGCGCTCTTCTTAATGTCTTCCCGCAACTTCGCAGTGCATCCTTTGTTAAATTAATCGCGTGTCTAACCATGTCTTCATTAATTTTCCTAGCTAACATGGGAAGCCTCAGCTTTACATTCAGATTCTCAGCAGTTTCAAGCAAAAGATATGTTTCGTTTCTGTTAACTTCTGTTTCAACAGTCGGCGAAAAACTTGAGCCATTAATGTCTATAAATCTCAATGTTTCAAAATAGTCTATACCCGCATTTTCACAGAAAACCGCCAACTCGTTAGCTAAAGCCAAGTTTGCATCTTGCTTAGCAATTGTGAAAAGCCAAGATGCCTCAGCTGTCTTAACGTCTGAAATTTGCTTCACGTCTTTACCTGTTAACACTCCCAGAACCTTCACGGCTGAAGCTAGGCTGGCTTCATCTAAAGCAGCAACTTTTAACTCTTGATTTATTATCGAAGCCGATGGTTGCCGACTGAAAAACTGAATTGGAGCATAAACCAAACCAAAATCTTTCCCCATCCTGAGTCCTGACGTGTTTTCGAGAGTTTCCTTGACTACGCCCTCGGTGAAGCCTAAACCCGCTGTGCCTCCATAAATGAACAACGCACCTCGGTTAAGTGCCTTTCCAACTTGCTTGCAAGTGTTTTCAGCTTCTGAGTTGTCTGGCTGTTTCTTACCGTCAATTTTCGCACTAAGTGTCATAACAACTATGTCACTCTGGGAGACCGGTTTTTGTATCTCGCTTGTTACGCTTAGTCGCCCTCTCCTCAAAAAACTCTTCAATTTGAATTCTATTTCTCGATCAGAGAACACGGGTTTACCTTTTGATAAGCATTTCACGAGAGTTTGATCTGAATCGGTGCAAATGACTCTGAAACCTGCTTCAGCAAAAGCAGTAGAGTAAAGAACACCCTTTTCTTCGCATCCTACAACACACACAGTGTATTTTCCGCGTTTCTCTTTCGTATCTATCTCTTCAGTTTTCAAGTGTAGGATTGCGGGCATAAACAAGTATTCTCCATTCTCAAATCCAACGTTTTGGATAGTTAAATAATTGCAAGGATTCGGGTGAGAGTTATACTATAATCTTTGATTAGCGTCAATGCTTTTTCTTGAGTTTTTGCCTCCGCATATAGCCTGTAAACGGGTTCTGTTCCACTGGGTCTCACAAGAATGGCGCTTTTGTCTTCAAACCAAATTTTCACGCCATCAACAGTGCTTACGTTCTCGCCTTTCACCTGCTCGAGCAGTTTTTTATGCACTTTTTCTTTTTTGTCCTCTGAACATTGTACCTTTCCTTTTTCAATGAAATATTGTGGTTGCTCAGCAATAAGCTCCGAAAGCTTCTTTCCCGTCTCAGCCATAATATTCAGAATCAATGCAGTTGTCATGGCTCCATCACGAACCGCTTGATGAGGACCATAGAAAACGCCGCCGTTTTCCTCTCCACCCAACTTGGCGTTCACTTCTTTCATAGTCTGCGAAACCGTCACGCTACCCACTTTTGTCCATACTATTTCGCCTTTGTAAGCCTCAGCAACGTCCTTAATAAGCGTTGAAGAACTGATGGACGTAACTATCTTTGAATTAGGATTTTCAATCAGAAACTGCTTTTCAACAACCGCGAAAGTTTTATCGCCCCAGTAAATCTCCCCGTTCTCGCCAACGAATATTGACCTGTCAGCGTCACCGTCGAAAGCCACACCTAAATCGGCACCCACAGCCTTCACGATTGCAGAGGTCTCCTGCAGGTTTTCTGGACGTGGTTCCGGCATTCTCCCCGGAAAAGTTCCGTCAATGTTCGCGTTTATAGTTGTTACTTTGCAGCCTAACTCTCGCAGAAGCTGCGGTGTTGCCAAGCTGCCTACGCTGTTCGCTGCATCTACAACGACATGATAGTTTTTTTCTGCTATTTTAGCAATGTTCACGTGTTTCTTTACGGCTTCGATATAATCTTCATTTACTACGGTTAATTCGTGTTTTGCCCCAAGTTTGTCCCATTCCGCAAGCAGGGGTTTGTTCTGGAAGTAAATTTTTTCTATTTCAGTTTCTTGTTCGTGCGAAATTTCTATACCGTCTTTCCAAATTACCTTAATACCGTTATATTCTGGTGGGTTGTGGGACGCCGTGATTATTACTCCACCATCCATGCAGCGGTTCTTCACTGCGTACTGAAGTGCTGGTGTGGAAGCCATTCCCGCGAAGAATACGTTGCATCCAGTGGATGTTAAACCCGCGATTACGGCTTTTGCGAACATTGACCCGCTGGTTCTTGCGTCGTGACCTACCAGCAAATCTTTCTTTTTGAAGAATGTTCCGATCGCTGAGCCTACCTTAATTGCTATTTCAGGGGTTAATTCTTTATTAGAGAGTCCACGGATGCCATTTGTTCCAAAGAGCTTTTTCGAGGTTATTTTCTCATCTCCCTGTTTTAGAAGATATTAGTGGGTTTTAATATGTTTTCAGAGACTTCTTTTGCTGGGCAGATAGTAGTTCCTTTTACTATTGAGACGTTGTCTTTGATTTCTGCCTTGTCACCTATTATGCAGCCTCTGCCGATTCTTACGTTTTTCCCGATTTTTACACCTTCACCTACTATTGCTCCGTTAATTGAGGTGGAATCATCAATTTTTGCATCTGACAGGATTACTGACTCTTTTATCTGCACGTTTTTTCCAACCATCACGTTTTTTCCCAAGATGGCATATGGACCGATAACCGAATGTAAACCTAAGTTTACGCCTTTACCCATTTCCACGGGGTTCTTCAGTTCGATTTTGTTTCGCTTTATCGTTTTTTGAGTTTTAGAGTGAATGTCTAGTAGGATTTTGTTTGCTTGCAGGTATTCTTCTGGTTTGCCTATGTCCATCCACAAGCCATTTATGGGGTATCCGTAAAGTTTTCCTTCTTCGACTAATCTTGGGAAGATTTCGCGTTCCATTGAAACGTGTTTTCGTTTTGGGATGTAGCTAAAGATTTTGGGGTTTAGCACGTAGATTCCAGCGTTAATGAGGTTAGATGGCGCTGTGCCTTTGGCTGGTTTCTCTATGAACCGCGTTATCCGGCCTTTCTCTGCTAATTCTGCAACGCCGTATCTTGTTGGATCTTCAACTTCGCAGAGGGCTATAGTTGCCAATGCTTTGCTTTTCTTGTGAGTATCCAGAATTTTCGCGTAATCCAGCTCTACGAATATGTCTCCGTTTAAAACAAAGAATGTTTCTGAGTGCCCAATAAGTTTTTCAGCGTTTTTTATGGGACCACCAGTTCCAAGAGGCGTTTTCGGCGGATCAACGGAATATCTTATTCTTAATCCGTGTTTTGAGATTCTCTGTTTTTTTATATAAAACGCTGTTAACCCGTTAACCGCTAGTATTACTTCTTGAATGTTGCTTTTGGCTAATCGTTCGTAAATCCACTCAAGAAGAGGCTTATTTACTATTGGAAAAAGAGTTTTAGGTCTTGTGCAGCTTAACGGTCTAAGTCTGGTACCGAATCCACCTGCAAGGATTAAAGCTTTCAGTTAATGTCAACCTCTGTTTTTAGAGGCTTATATTATCTACACATTTTAATATAAACAATTATGGTGAGCATTTGGTTGTTGCATTATACAATTTTATTGTGTAGGTTGTTGATTGGGCGCTTCACTACGAAATTTTCCTATAACTCTACTTTTATGGATGCTATTCCTAATAAGTCCCAATTAGTCTTGTGCTAATGTTTACTACATATTATTGACTGTGAAAACAGACAATACGAGACCTACCTCCCTCTATAGGGAAAATACGCCTTGACCGATAGAATTTTTCCGATTTAGGGTTTCTACGGTTAGACCGTTTTAGAGGCTTATTCAAAAGCTCGTGTCGCATGAACGTTTTCATGAACAAACTAATCCGCCTAAGCGAAATCAGATTATGCCAACAGCGTCACCTAACACGTTAAACCATAGCAAGCTTTTATAGGGAGCGCCTGTAACACACTGAATGTTACAGAGAGATTTTTTATGAAGTTTGAAACGCACGTGAAAGAAATCATACCACGCACTTACAACGTGACCAGCTTTAGGTTCCCAAGACCTGCCGAGCTTAACTATAAGGCGGGACAGTTCTTTTTCGTCACACTTAAGACTGAAGGGAAAGAGTTGAAAAAACACTTCAGCTTCTCCAGCAGCCCAACAGAAAAGAATCACATAGAATTCACCAAAAAGCTGTCAGACAGCGACTTTTCCACTGGCTTGAAAGCGCTTAAGGAGGGGGACTGGGCAAGAATAGACGCGCCGTACGGAAAATTCACTTTCGAGGGCGAACACCAGAAAATTGGTTTACTGGCAGGAGGCATCGGGATAACCCCGTTCAAAAGCATATGCCAGTACTGCACCGACATGCACTTAGAAACGAAGGCTACGTTGCTTTACGGCAACCGCAAAGAAAACGACATAGCCTTCAGAAAAGAGCTGGAAACCCTGCAACGGAAGAACAAGAACCTTAAAGTCGTGTTCACGCTAAATGAAGCAGATAGTACCTGGAAGGGCTCTAGGGGACTAATCAATGCGAATATGATAAAAAAGGAGATACCCGACTACGAGGAAACCGAGTTTTACACTTGTGGACCCCCAAGAATGGTGGAGATAATGGAGAAGCTCGTCGCGCAACTGGGCTTGCCGAAGACACAGCTGAAACGCGAATACTTCACGGGATACTCATAAAAGCTATGGGTAGAATCGTCTGGTGGTTCTCGGAAACGGAATAGCATCAATAATGTTTTCCAAGTCAAGCATCCAAGCCAGAAGCCTCTCCACGCCCATACC